>Ga0105048_10017984_pt1 | contig 10888 bp, 8 predicted proteins | sample MAT05_FD_78382 | JGI IMG/M metagenome (GOLD analysis project Ga0105048, IMG submission 78382) | Freshwater microbial communities from Lake Fryxell liftoff mats and glacier meltwater in Antarctica - MAT-05 | ecosystem: Environmental > Aquatic > Freshwater > Ice > Liftoff microbial mat | place...
AATGTGATCATTGCACTGCGCAAGGCTTCCGCCATTTTTGCGCCGCATGGTTTGGTGATGGTACTGGAAGCATTGAGTGATAACCAGGATCTGTTTCTTAGGCATTCCGATCAAACCGCCATGATTTGCAAAGCAGTCAACAGCCCTGCCTGCAAATTTTTATTCGATATGTACCACATGCAACGCAACGAAGGCAATATCATCAATAATTTAAACGCTACCTGGGATGAAATTGGCTACCTGCAGATTGGTGATAACCCCGGAAGAAATGAGCCCGGCACCGGTGAAATGAATTATCAAAATATTTTCAAACACATTTATAATAAAGGGTATAAAGGAATTTTAGGGATGGAACATGGTAATGCAAAGCAGGGAAAAGACGGAGAACTGGCATTGATAAAAGCTTACCGGGAAGCGGATGGGTTTATGTAAGTAAAACTAATATTAAACTAAAAAATTAGCAACCTTGTGCACTAAGCATAATCTGTCCATTTAGTCGAGCTTAGAAAACAATACATTAAACTATATAAATACTTCAGTTGATCATTTCATTGTTCGGTTTGTTGTAATTTGTTTTTTCCACATCATTTTCGTACTGTTTTTCATTTTTTCCCCTGGGAGAACATAAGTCTCCCAGGTATGCTTGTTTTTCTATCGACCTTTAGAGTTTTGCTACAACTGCCTTTCAGGCAATCATCCACCCATCCAGCCACTGTGGACATAGTAAAATTAACTCCCTGCTTATCAATACATTTATATTTTGTACTCATCCTTTTTATTTTAATAACACCACAATTTGTATTTATTAATAAACTCATAACATTATTGACGGTTGGCAACAGGGCGGGAGACCTGCGCCTACCTGGCTCATCTAATTTTTTTTAACAACACTACAATTCTTATTTACCAATTAACTCATAACAGTAGTGACGGTTGGCAACAGGGCGGGAGACCTGCGCCTACCTGGAGACTTACACCTACCTGTCGCCTTATTCCTGCATCTAATCGCTATACCTTCCCACCTTCCTAAATCGGGGGTTGCAATTTGAAATGCGCCCCTACAAAGACAACCATTAATACCTCCGCTAAATTGGCTAATTTTACGCCTTCAATTTAAACATGACACAACAAGAATTTTCGGCAATAGCCACTACCATTCCTACCGATGCTGGCATATATAAATATTATGATGCAAACAATAATCTGCTCTATGTTGGTAAGGCCAAAAGTCTTCGCAAGAGGGTAAGTTCGTACTTTAGCAAAACCTTTACCAGCTATAAAACACATGAGTTGGTGCAACGCATTTGTAAAATAGAGTTCACTATTGTTAACAGTGAGCAGGATGCATTTTTACTCGAAAATTCATTGATCAAAAATTTTCAACCGCTATTTAATATCAACTTAAAAGACGATAAAACTTACCCCTACATTGTAATAAAAAAAGAAGCATTTCCGAGGGTGTTTTTTACCCGCAAAAGAATTAATGATGGCTCAGCATACCTTGGCCCTTTTACATCAGTTAGCAAGGTTAGAGAGCTGCTGGATTTTATTAAACAACATGTACCGCTTCGAAGTTGCAAACTTGCACTTACACCAATTAATATTGAAAAAAAGAAATTTAAAGTTTGCCTCGAATATCATCTTGGTAATTGCAAAGGCCCTTGCGAAGCGTTGCAAACACAAGCAGATTACGATGAAGGATTAGATAGATTAAAAAGTATTTTAAAAGGCAATTTATCGCCAGCTATTCAGCACTTTAAGCAAGAAATGCAGGAGCAGGTAAATAATATGGCTTTTGAAAAAGCAGAGATTATCAAAAAAAAATTACAGCATCTGCAAACGTATAAAGCTACTTCTACCGTAGTAAACGAACGCCTTGGCACAGTAGATGTTTTCAGTATTTTAGAAGAAGGAGATACTGCTTATGTAAATTACCTTGCGGTAACCAATGGTGCTATTATCCTCACTAAAACAATTACCCTTACCAAAAAACTGGATGAAACCGCAGCAGAAGTATTAGCTTTTGCCATTGCTCAAATGCGGGAAACCTTTAATAGTGAGGCCACCGAAATCATTATTCCATTTGAAATTGATTTTCCTGATACTACCACTAGTATTACCATACCCAAAGCCGGCGATAAGAAAAAACTGCTGGAGCTTTCTGAAAAAAATGTAAACTATTTTAAAGAAGAACTGAAGAAAAAGAAAATGTTGCTGTTGGAAGATAAGTCGGCTAAAGAAGTAAATGATGTACTGCTGCAAATGCAGCAATACCTGCATCTTACAGCAGTGCCACTGCATATAGAGTGTTTTGATAACTCCAATTTTCAAGGTAGCTACCCGGTTTCTGCCATGGTTTGTTTTAAAAACGGGCAACCCAGCAAAAATGATTACAGAAGGTTTAATGTAAAAACCGTGGTGGGAGCCAATGATTTTGCTACTATGACAGAAGTGGTGCACAGAAGGTATAAACGAGTGATGGAAGAAGGTATGCCCATGCCCAACCTGGTAATTATTGATGGAGGTAAAGGGCAACTAAGTGCGGCAATGGAAAGTATTATCCAGCTTGGCTTACTGGGCAAAGTTACCTTGGTTGGCCTTGCAAAAAATGAAGAAGAATTATTTTTTTATGGCGATACCGAATCGCTAAAACTACCATGGGATAGTGAAAGCTTAAAGTTGATACGCAGAATAAGAGATGAAGTACATCGCTTTGGTATTACGTTTCATAGAAACCAGCGTAGCAAAGGCAGCTTAAAAAATGAATTGGAACATATTGATGGTATTGGAAAAGCCACCATAGTTGCGCTGCTAAAAGAATTTAAATCAGTAAAAAAAATAAAAGAAAAAACAGCAGAAGAAATAACAGCAGTTATTGGCCAAACTAAAGCCAATCTATTATTTGATTATTTTTTAAAAAAAGATGATTTAGCTGTTGTAAATACAAAATCAACTGATTAATGCTCATTAGCTATAGAATAAAAAAGGGGCCAGGATAAAAATCCAGCCCCGCTTTAAAATCCAATATCCTATGAAAAACCGGGGTGAATATCGCTATTTTATCTATTTAAACATCAATTTTTCTTTTGTATATTGAATTAATAGGGGTTTATTTAGTAACCGGCTGCATTTTATGAGTAACTGGTAATAAGTACAAATAAAAACTACCTTAAAAAGTTTATGTTCTTACGTTTATTTAGTGGAAGTAGTGATGCTGGTATTTTATTTTTTTTCTGCAAAACTTATAAAACAGCTTTAAATAAATAAAGGCAATCCTAAAAAAGCAACTTAGGTTGTAGAAGTTGTTACAATAACTTCAACCCAAATTTTGCGGTTGAAAATCTAACACAAATTTTTACCACTATGTTGCTAAGCATTTTATAACATTTTTGAGTTGGAGATTGTAATTGACTTCTACAAAGAGAGCTTGATTAAAAGCAATTATTAATAAGCTTAACAAAAACATCAAATTGCCTTTAAACTTCAAAAATTGAATATAAAATTATTAATGGCACCTATATTTGATTAATGACGATTATACAATTAGAATACATTATTGCAGTTGATACCTTTCGGCATTTTGCAAGGGCTGCGGAGCATTGTTTTGTAACGCAACCTTCCTTAAGCATGCAGATTCAAAAACTGGAAGATGACCTTGGTTGTAAAATTTTTGACCGCAGCAAACAGCCGGTAATACCCACAGAAATTGGAGAAGAAATAATAGCACAAGCCCGGATAATAATTCATGAGTCAAGATTAATTTATCAACTTATAAAAGATAAAAAGGGGCTTATAGAAGGCGAATTAAGGATAGGAATTATACCAACACTGGCTCCGTATTTACTTCCTTTATTTTTACAATCATTTTTAATTAAGTATCCTGATATTAAGATAAAAGTGAAAGAAATGACAACAGATATAATAATTGAAAAATTAAAAGCTGGTAAAATAGATGTTGGACTGTTGGTAACTCCCCTACAAGATAATAGTATAATAGAGTATCCTTTATTTTATGAAGAGTTGGTGGCTTATGTATCTAAAACGAATGATGCATACAAAAAAACCTATGTACTACCTGCAGATATTGACTTAAAGGAGCTTTGGCTGCTAGAGGAAGGGCACTGCTTTAGAAGTCAGATTGTAAATCTTTGTGAACTAAAAAAACAAAATAAAGAACAAAGTCATTTTGAATATGAAGCAGGCAGTATTGAAACCCTGCGAAAAATGGTTGAACTTAACAATGGCGTAACAATTTTGCCCGAAATGGCTACCCTCGATTTTACTGTTAAACAGCTAAATATGGTACGGCATTTTAAATCTCCTGCACCAATGAGGGAAGTAAGCCTTGTTACCCACCGCAATTTTTTAAAGAAAAAGCTGGTTGCGGTATTAAATGAAGAAGTATTGCTTTCATTGCCAAAAAAAATATTATTAAATAAAAAAAACAATGTGGTGGAAATATAAATAAGTAAAACTCATTTGCATTTAACAAAATAAAGCAGTATTAAAGCTATTATAAGATGATAAGTAAATCAACATCTCCAATAAAAAACATAGCTTTTTTAGTCATTTTTTTTTGCTCCAACTGAATTTATATTATATTTATAAAAAAAAATATGACCGTAACTATTGGGCAACAAGCACCTTCCTTCACTTTATTTGATAGTGATAAAAACAAAGTAAGCAGTACAGATTTACAGGGAAAAAACCTTGTAGTACTGTTTTTTCCACTTGCCTTTACTAGCGTATGTACAGCAGAATTATGCAGCGTAAGAGATAATCTAGCTTCATATAACGAGGCAAATGCCGAAGTTGTAGGCATTTCGGTAGATTCTTTGTTCGTACTCAATAAATTTAAAAAAGAACAAAGCATTAATTTTCCGCTGTTGAGTGATTTTAATAAAACAACTGCCAAAGATTTTGGTGTTCTGTATGAAACATTTCCTGCTTTTGAAATGCAGGGCGTAAGCAAAAGAGCGGCATTTGTAATTGACAAGGAAGGTATTATTCAATATGCGGAGGTATGCCCTACCCCCGGAGACTTACCAGATTTTAAAGCAATTGAAAGTAAACTTGCTTTATTGCAATAATACTGATTGTAAAAAAATTAATAGAAATGGTATAAAACCAACATGGTTCTTCGTAAAAAGCTAATTAAAAACTTAGCATATTTACGAAGAACCATTTATTTTTACTTATACACAATAAAAAAAGCAAATAATTGTTAATAGTTACTTATTATACATTTTTATTGAAATAATCTTACTTTTACAGCGCTGAAAAAGAAATTTACTATATTATTATTGCTCCTGGCTTCAACTTTTAGTTTGTTAGCCCAATTAAAATCTGCACCGCAGGAAACAGTTTCAGTAGTACAAAAGTACTATCCCAACCCAGCTACAAACATTATAAATTTCGAGCTTTCAAAAGTTGCAGATAAACTTAGTATTTTACAAGTGTATAATTTTATGGGAAAGAAAGTGTACGAAACTTATCCTACAACACAGTTTTTTTCTGTTTTATTAGATGGATTTTATCGTGGAGTGTATATTTTCCAGTTGAGAAACAGGTATGGCAAAATAATTGATTCTGGTAAATTTCAAGTAGTGAAGTAATCATTTAACTAATATTCTCACTACTTTAACTTAGCTTTTTTCATCTACTACTAACAAGTTTTTTACTACTTCTTTAGTTAACAGTTTACGCTCGCTTTCATTTATTATTACTTTAAACGATGAATCAAACTCTTCAATCGTTTCTATCAAAATTGTATCTCCCAATTGCAGGTTATTTTTAGTAAGGTATTGTAAAAAGCTGTTAGAGTGCTCAGCAACACCAATAAATTTTACACGCATACCAACGCTGCAATCTAACAAAGGCTTACTTATTTTTTTTGCAAAAAAACCTTTTGCATCCGGTATTACATCTCCATGAGGATCTGTTGCAGGGTAATTTAAATGCCTGTCTAACTGCTCAATTAATTCATCACTTACCACATGTTCAAGCTGTTCGGCTATTTCATGTACTTCATCCCATTTAAAATTTAATTTTGTTACCAACCAAACCTCCCATAACCTATGCTTTCTAATAATATTTACAGCAATTTTGCGCCCCTGTTCTGTAAGTTTTACCCCTTTTGACTTTTGGTAGGTAACCAGCTTTTTTAGTGCAATTTTTTTTACAAAATCTGTAACAGAAGCTGCACTTACATTTAAACTATCAGCCAAAGCAGAGGTACTAACTGTAACGCCTCCTTTTTCATGAATTTTGTAAATAGCCTTTAGGTAATTTTCTTCCGCCAACGATGTCATGCTATATTTTTTTCAAAAGTGAATAAATTTTTTTGTAAAAAATTATTTTAGGTAAGCCTAATTATATATTTTTGCTTGTCAAATTTAAATAAAATTAAAATATAGCAGGCAACTAACATGATAAAAATATTTTTAACCATTTTACTAATTGGCTTTTTTAGCGGAGCTTACAGCCAATCAGGTAACATTTTGGGAAGTATATTAGCTGAGGATAATACACCGATACCGTTTGCCAGCATCAATATCAGCAGCATAAATAAAAATATACTATCAGATAAAAATGGCAATTTTCTTTTCAAAAATATAGTTAATGGTCAATACAAATTAAAAGTGACTTGTGTAGGTTTTTACCCCAATCAAACCAATGTGACCATCAATAAAAATGATATAAAGATTTTAGTGAAACTTATTGCAGATACGTCAGTAATAGAGGAAGTAGTGATATCAGGTACCATGAAACCTGTAAGTAAACTATCATCCCCTATAGCAATTGAAGTATATTCACCTGCTTTTTTTAGAAAAAACCCTACACCCAATATTTTTGAGAGCCTGCAAATGATAAATGGTGTACAGCCACAATTAAATTGTAATGTTTGCAATACCGGCGATATACGCATAAACGGAATGGAAGGTGCCTATACTATGATTTTAATTGATGGAATGCCCATAGTAAGCGGCCTTTCTACAGTGTATGGGCTTGCAGGCATACCTAATAACATGGTAAAAAGAATTGAAATTGTAAAGGGGCCAGCCTCAACCTTGTATGGTAGTGAAGCGGTAGGTGGCCTTATCAATATCATTACTAAAGATGCTACCACTACCAAAGGGCTACATATTGACTTTTCAGCTACGCATATAGGAGAGTACAATGCAGATATAAGCATAGCAAAAAAAATGAAAAATACCAGTACGCTTTTGGGCATTAATTACTTTAATTTTCTGCAAAGAAGAGATGTAAACAATGATAATTTTACTGATTTGGCATTACAACAAAAATTTTCTGTTTTCAACAAATGGAACTTCAATTTTAAAAAAAACAGAACAGCCTCTCTTGCTGCCAGGTATATTACTGAAAACAGGTGGGGTGGCCAAATGCAATGGCAACCTGCATTTAGAGGCAGTGATAGTGTTTATGGTGAAACTATTAAAACCAACCGGGTTGAACTTTTGGCTAATGCCACTTTAAGCCGTCAATTAAATTTTGACATGAGCTACAATTACCATTTACAAGATAGTTATTATGGCACTGTAAAATATTACGCTGTTCAACAAGTTGCCTTTATGCAACTCCGGTTTAACAAAACAATTAAAAAGCATGAAATACTGGCAGGCATACCTTTTCGATATACGTTTTATGATGATAACACTGCAGGAACAGCCACCATTTTTGGAATGAATAATCCATCCAGGATTTATTTACCAGGTATTTTTATACAAGATATAATTAAACTAAATCAGCAATTTACCCTTTTAGCGGGTTTACGGTACGATTACAATAATCTTCATGGAAATATAATAACCCCAAGGCTAAATTTAAAATATACACCTGGCACAGCGCATACAATCAGGCTTAGTGGTGGCAATGGATACCGGGTGGTTAATCTATTTACTGAGGACCATGCTGCATTAAGCGGAGCAAGAGATGTTGTGATTAGTTCAGCATTAAAGCCAGAGCAATCGTGGAATGGAAATATTAATTACACAGGCTTATTAAAGCATACCAATGGATTTATAAATATGGATGTAAGTGCATTTTATACTTATTTTACTAACAAAATAGTAGGCGATTTTATTACTGATCCTACTAAAATAATTTACGATAATTTACAAGGTTATGCTATATCTAAAGGAGTTACCATTAATACCGATTTTAATTTCACCAACGGGTTAAAAATAATGGCAGGTGTTACTTTGATGGATGTATATCAGGTAGCTAATGACAATTTAGGTAAAAAAATAACTATTCCACAATTATTTGCACCAGTATTTTCTGGCACATTCACGGTAAGTTACCGTTGGTTAAAACCAAAACTTGATATTGATTTTACCGGAAGAGTAAATGGACCAATGCACCTGCCGGTAGTACCAAACGATTTTAGAAACGCAACATCTCCCCTGTATAGTATTCTCAATATTTTAATTACAAAGAAATTGGCGAATGGGGTTGAATTGTATGGGGGAATAAAAAATCTTCTCAATTTTTTACCTGCTAATCCATTGCTGCATCCTGATGACCCCTTCAATAAAACGGGCGGAAAATATTTTGATGAAAATGGAAAAAACAGGGAAAGTACAAACCCTTATGGTTATACATTTGATCCCTCCTATAATTTTGCTGCTGTACAGGGGGTAAAATTTTACACAGGCATAAGGTGGCAGATTTTTTAGCAATAAACAATAATTTCACAAAAGCTACTACCATTAAGCCTTTTAGCAATTTCTACTTCTAATTTTGTACAATGAACTATGTATTAAATGTAACAAGGGCAGTAAAACTGCCCTTGTTACACTAATTACTTATAACTTTATTCCGAGCTTGCTTTTTCTGCCTCTTCTTCTTCTTTAAAATATCCTGCAAGTGATAATGTACCGCTACCTTCTAACACAAAAAGTAGCAACAATAATAAAATAAAAATAGTAAAACCCAGGTTAGTTTCTACTGCAAAAACATCACTTTTATTGGTAATTAAAATAACAATTGCCAGCAAAACCGGAATTTGTACAAATGCAGCAAATCGGGTAAAAATTCCAATGATAATAAGAAATCCACCAACTATATGCACCCAAGGCAGGGCATTTTTTAGCAAGTTTTTATAGTCAGAAAGATTGTTATCATTAATCATCCTTTCCAACTCTGGCAGGTTGTTTAAAAATGCAACCCCCCTTAAAAGTAATATTGCGCCCAGTGCTACCCTTAAAAGTGCAAGCCATTTGGGATTGTGGTTTTCAGTCCAATTTTTAATTTGTGTAAGCAATTTCATAATTTTCAAGTTTGTTTTAAGAGAAACCCAAACTACAAAATTTTAACGATTTATTGGGGAATGTGGTCATTTTTTTTAAATCACTGTAAAAAAAATACATTTATTCTTCAATTTCTGCCAAATACGCCAATACAGGCTTGTTATTAATTAGGATAGTTATGGGATAACTATCATCTTCATCAAATTTATAGCTAAAACTAATTATCCCATTATGAAAGGAATAATCAACTGTTTTTATACTTTTTTTCTTGTCTGCACCAATTTCTAAAGCAACAATATCTACGTGGGCAAAAGAATTTACTCTCATGTTAAAAAAAATTGGTTTTGATGTAGTTGATTTTATAAAACCTGCCTGTGGTACAAAACCTGCCAAACCAAATTCATAAGCACTATGCTTTACCAATGGTAATGCAATAAAATCTTTTAAAGATTTTGGGCCTGCACCTATTTGCCATGCTTGATTATCTGGATAATGTTGAAAATTAAACAAGGATTTACTGGCAAAGAAATAGTCGTCATTAAACTGCTTTGTATAAGTTATCATTTTAGCATCTGTAAAGCCACTACCCCAGGTAGGGTCAACATAAAACCAGCTTTCGGGACTTTGCCCCAGTTGCACTACTACCCATGCATGATTAAATTGATCAGGCTTTTCGTTGATATCTTCTACACTGTATTTAGCATAACCATTTACCGTAAGACAACGAATTTTTACAACGCTGCACATATCCTGAAATAGGGTTGCATAACCGGTAGAAGTTGTTTTGCGGAATTTAAGTACATCGTCACTATTGGTTTTTTCATTACCATTATTACGGGCTGCTTTACAATCAAAACTTATGTTGTAAGCTATCCAATCAAAAATGGCACGAACCTTATCTTTGTTTTCAGAAAACTTTTTTGTTACTACATAACTAATAGTCCCCATATTTAATGTATCCAGGCTGCCAAGTGATTTTACATAATCATCTACCATTTTAAAATCACTACTAGTTTGCTGTGCGGTAGATGCAAATGAAAGCAGTAAACATAAGGCAGTAAAGAATATTTTTACTTGTTTTTTCATAATGAATAAAATTAGCCTATTACCAGTTAATGGCATTTAAAAAGTGTTGTTAAAAAATTAATTGCTCAAAATTAACAGCTGTTTTATCTTGTTGCCTGCATGATAAAATTTACCAGCATTGTATTAAACTTTGATAAACAGGGAGAAAAACCAGTTGGACTTACATTGAAATTACGGCTGCTGTTGCTGGCAAATTTTACCCTGGTTACAAAAAATCTTTCCGGGTAAAAGAGGAAATTAGATGACCATTCATTTAAACAGGTAGCAATATTACCAAAGGGCGATGGCAATTTTAAACTGCCACTAAATGCAAGTAGCAGAAAAGCAATTGGCACAAGAAAAGGCTCAAAAATTGATGGTCAACCGGAGTTGGATGCAGATGAATATGTACTTAATAAAGAGTTGGCGGAATGCCTTGCAGACGAACCTGCCGCATTGATTTTTTTTAATAGTAAACCAACATCACACCAGCAATATTATAGCAAATGGATTGAATCTGCTAAATCAGCTACCACCAAGGCTAAACGCAT
>Ga0105048_10017986_pt1 | contig 10887 bp, 9 predicted proteins | sample MAT05_FD_78382 | JGI IMG/M metagenome (GOLD analysis project Ga0105048, IMG submission 78382) | Freshwater microbial communities from Lake Fryxell liftoff mats and glacier meltwater in Antarctica - MAT-05 | ecosystem: Environmental > Aquatic > Freshwater > Ice > Liftoff microbial mat | place...
AACCTGGTTAACGCCTAGGAGCGTCGGGAGGGAGCGGGCATCATGAACCTCGAACTCCATGTCCCGACATCTGGTACCTCGGACGCGTACGTGCTCGAAGCCCGCGCCATCGCTCGCGAGGCGGCCGAGATCCTGTGCGCCGACGCGCTGGATGGGGTGCTCTGATGTGGTTCCGCCTTGCCGGGGAAGGTGCGTTTCACGCGAAGGTGATCGAGGCCGGAGATGAAGCCTACGGCGCTTGGGTCCGCGCCGGCCAGTGGTGCTCCGAGCACCTCACGGAGGGCGCATCCCGCGGGCCATGGCGCTGGTCATCAACCGGAAGCCCAGCGTGTGGGGCAAGCTCGTCGCCGCTCGGGCGGGGCACGAGCACGGACTGCTCGAAGAAAACAGCGACGGCTCGTTTCAGGTGCATGACTTCCTCGAGTGGAATCCGCCGGCGGATCAGGTTCGCGAGAAAAGGGCGAAGACGAAGGAGCGCCTGGCCGCTTGGCGCGTTGCGCGGAATGGCAAGGCGGCCGCCCCGCCGGTCGAGCTGCCTGCGCCGGCGGAGCCCCCCGCCTCGCAGGCCGTCGCGTCCGAGGTCGGCGGAGCTGCTCCGGGCAGACCTTGCCGCGTGCGGGCTGCCCGTGGACGTCGGGGGCGCCGCCGTCGAGCTCAAGGCGACGAGGTCTTCGTTCGCGTCGTGGCTCGCCGATGCCGGCGTCGACAGCGCACTCCGCAAGCGCCTGATGGGGCACGCCGCCCGCGACGTGACCGAGAAGCACTCCACCGCGCGCACCTTGGCCGCGCTCGCCGATGCTGTGGCGACCATCCCGCTCGTCTGGATCAGCGGCACAGTGCCGGGCGTTGTGCCGGTCGGCACAGCGATCGAAGCTAACCCACGGGAACTATTGGCGCCCCCGGCAAGAATCGGACTTGCGACCTTCGGTTTAGGAAACCGCTGCTCTATCCACTGAGCTACGGGGGCGAACCTGCTGGAATCGCGGGCGAATCTTGCACGTCCCGTTTTTTTTCGCAACCCCCGGCGCGCGGCCACGCACAGCGCGGGCCTACGCGACCGCCTCCCCCCCGGAAAGATCCCTCGAATCGAGCAGGGCGCCTCCGGAGGCTGGATCGCCGCGGCGCGGCGCAGCCTCCGGAGGCGCCCCACGTTCGCGATCCTGGCCTGCGCGCTGCAAATGTCTCGCATGACCGCCAGACGGATCCGGACTAAACCGCCGGACAAATGAGCACAACCTCGAAGCTGAACCCGTCCGTCGCCGCGGCCTCCGCCGACCGCATCTGGGAAGAGGAGATCGTCCCCGCCCTCTTCGAGTACATCCGCATCCCCAACAAATCCCAGGCGTTCGACCCCGCGTGGCGCGAGCACGGGCACATGGAACGCGCGGTCGAGTTGATCGCCGCGTGGTGCCGCAAGCAGCCGATCGAAGGCCTCAAGGTCGAGGTGGTTCGCCTCGCCGAGCGCACGCCGGTGATCCTGATGGAGGTGCCGGGCCAGGGCGCCGACACTGTCCTGCTCTACGGTCACCTCGACAAGCAGCCCGAGATGGTCGGGTGGCGCGACGGCCTCTCGCCGTGGGAGCCGGTGCGCGAAGGCGATAAGCTCTACGGCCGCGGCGGCGCGGACGATGGGTACTCGTCCTTCGGATCGCTCGCGGCGATCCGGCTCCTGCAGGAGCAGAAGATCCCGCACGCGCGCTGCGTGATCGTGATCGAAGCCGGCGAGGAGAGCGGCAGCCCGGATTTGCCCGCGTACATCGAGCTGCTCGCGGAGCGCATCGGCAAGCCGAGCCTCGTCGTCTGCCTCGACTCCGGGTGCGGCAACTACGATCAGATGTGGTCGACCACCTCGCTGCGCGGGCTCGTCGGCGGCAACCTGCGGGTGCAGATCCTCACCGAGGGCGTTCACTCGGGCGCGGCGAGCGGCATCGTCCCCTCGACGTTCCGGATCATGCGCACCTTGCTCTCGCGCATCGAGGACGAGGGCTCGGGGCGCGTGCTCCTCGATGAGCTCCACGTCAACATCCCGCCGGGGCGCCTCGAGCAGGCTGCGGCCGCGGCGGAGGCGCTCGGCAACGTCGTCGCGGGGGAGTTCCCCTGGGTCCCCGGCGCGACGCCGATGGGCGATGATCGCACGCAGCTGGTGCTCAACCGCACCTGGCGCCCGACGGTCTCAGTGACGGGCGTGGACGGCATACCCTCGCTCGACAACGCCGGCAACGTGCTGCGGCCGCAGACGACCTTCAAGCTCTCGATCCGCATCCCGCCGCGCGTCGATCCGCAGCGCGCCATGCTGGCCTTGAAGACCGCGCTGGAGAAGGACCCGCCCTACGGCGCCAAGGTCTCCTTCGACGCCGAGAAATCCGGCCAGGGGTGGGACGCGCCCGCGCTCGCGCCCTGGCTCGAGGCCGCGCAGAACAGCGCGTCGGAGGCCTTCTTCGGCAAGCCCGCGATGGCGATGGGCGAAGGCGGGACGATCCCGTTCATGGGGATGCTCGGGGAGAAATTCCCCGAGGCGCAGTTCCTGATCACCGGCGTCCTCGGCCCGCAGTCGAACGCCCACGGGCCGAACGAGTTCCTCCACATCCCTACCGGGAAGAAGCTCACCTGCTGCGTGGCCAGCGTGATCGCTGATCACTGCAAGCGCTGAGGTCTACATCCGCTCCGGGGCCTCGATTCCCAGCAGATCGAGGCCGCGGGCCAGCACCTTCGCCGTGAGATCGCAGAGGGCGAGGCGCGAGGCCCGCTCCTCGTCGGTGGCCGCCTTGATCACCGGGCAGCGCTCGTAGAACGAGGTGTACGCGCTCGCCACTTCGAAGAGGTACACGCAGAGGCGGTGCGGCTCGAGCAGGCGCTCCACCTCGGCGACGACGCTCCCGAAGCGCAGGAGCTCGAGCGCGAGGCCGCGCTCGGCGGGATCGCGCACCACGATCGCCCCCGGTGCGCCGATGCCCTCGGCCTTGCGAAAGATCGAGCAGATCCGAGCGTGGGCGTACATCAAGTACGGGGCCGTGTTGCCCTCGAACGCCAGCATCCGATCCCAGTCGAAGACGTAGTCCTTGATCCGATCGTTGCAGAGATCGGCGTACTTGATCGCGCCGATGCCCACCGCGCGGGCGACGTCGGCCTGCGTCGCCGGATCGAGGGCCTGGCTCTTCTCGGCCACCACCTTCGCGGCGCGCTCGATGGCCTCGTCGATCAGATCGAGCAGCTTGATCGTCTCGCCGCTGCGGGTCTTGAACATCTTCTTGTCGGCGCCGAGGATCGAGCCGAAGGCCACGTGCTCGGCCCGCGCCGGCGGCGCGAGCCACCCCGCGAGCGTCGCCGTGGCGTAGACCATCGCCAGGTGCTGGCTCTGCGGCGCGCCGATCACGTAGATGGCCCGGCTCGCGTGGAGGGTCTGGACGCGGTAGCGGATCGCCGCGAGATCGGTGGCCGGGTAGCCATAGCCCCCGTCCTGCTTGCGGATGATCAGCGGGAGCGGCTCCCCTTCCCGCCCGAGGAAGCCCGGCGGGAACACGCACATCGCGCCCTGGCTCTCGCGCGCGAGGCCCTTGGCTTCGAGCTCCGAGACGACCTCGGGCAGCATCGCGTTGTAGAGGCTCTCGCCGGCGAGGTCGGCGTCGCGGAGCGTGATCCCGAGGCGGGTGTAGACCGTGTTGAGGTAGCGCGTCGACTCGCCCACGAGCACGCGCCAGAGCATCAGCGTCGGCTCGTCGCCGGCCTGGAGGAGCACGACGCGGCGGCGCGCGCGATCGGCGAACGCCGGATCAGCGTCGAACTTGGCGCGCGCCTCTTTGTAGAAGCCGCCCAGATCGCGGACCGAGAGCTCGGACGCGCCCTCTTTGAGGTCGACCAGGTGCTCGAGCAGCATCCCGAACGGCGTGCCCCAGTCGCCGAGGTGGTTCTGACGAATCACCGTGTGGCCCTGCGCTTCGAGGACGCGCGCGAGCACGTCGCCGATGATCGTGCTGCGGAGGTTGCCGACGTGCATCTCCTTGGCGACGTTGGGCGCCGAGTAGTCGATCACCACCGTCTCGGGTGTGGCGGAGGGCGCGAGGCCGAGGCGCGGCGAGGCCGCCGTCTCGGTGAGCTCGCGCTCGAGGTACTCGTTCTTCAAATGGAGGTTGAAGAAGCCCGGGCCGGCGATCTCGACCTTGTCGCAGACGTCTTCCAGGCGGAGGTGCTCGAGGATCGCCGCGGCCACGACGCGCGGCGGCTTGCCCACGCGCTTGGCGAGCGCCATCGCGGCGTTCGCCTGGTAGTCCGCGTGGGTCGAGCGACGGATCGCGGGGTCGGTGGCGGCGTGCTCCGCGCCGAACGCGGCGGTGATGGCGGCCGCGAAAGCGCGGGAGAGCGTGAGAACGGGATCGGCCATGCCTTCGCTTTGAAGGTGCGCCGCCGCCGCGTCAATTCACCGCGCTCGCCCGCCGCGGCGCCGCCGTCCGACGAAGACCAAGGCCACTGCAGCGCCAAGCCAGACCCCCGCAGGAGAGCCGGGATCGGCCGCGAGAGCGCAGTCGCACCCGTCCTTGACCAGGTCCCTGACCGCGCCGCCGTCGCCGCCGCCGCCGCCGCCGCCGCCGCCCACGCCGCCTGGGATATCCGGGCTGACGAGGACGTGAATGGAGAGGTAATCGTCCGCCGGACCGCCGCCTTTCGGCGCGTCGGCGAACCACGTCACCCCGTCCTCGACGAGCGCGAACATCTGGACGAAATCCCCCGCCGTCTCGCCAAGGATCGTCAGCGCGAAATGGCCAACGCCGCCCGGCGGCACGTCGGCCGCGAGCGTGGAGACGCGCATCGGCGAGAGCCAGCTCGGCGCCGCGAGGGGCGACGCCTGCTCGCGCGGCGTGGGCGCGAGCTTGATCGCGCCGGCCTTCCACGTCGCCGTGCCGAGGTTCTTCAGCTCGATCCACCCGTCCAGGCTCTTGCCCTGGACGAGCTCGATCCGCACCTCCTCCGCGCCGGGGAACGACTGCATCATGAGCTCGGCCTGGTACTCCGCCGCGATCACCTCGATCTTCGCCTGGAGCTGTTTGTCGGCCGGGCCCCCCTGCCCGATGTCGCTGAACCAGTGCACGCCCTCCTGGGTGACGCCGAAGTGCTCGAGGTAAATGCCCGGCTTGTTCGGGGCCTGGAGCGTGAGCTCGAACTTGTAGCTCTCGCCCGGCTTCACCGCGCCGACGACGGCGGAAGGGCGGTTGGGAGCGAGCCAGTCGGGCGCGACGAACACGCTCGCGCGATCGCGGGGCTCCGTCGTGGCCAGGCGCGTGTTCTCGTCCCAGACCTTCTTCCCCACGTTCTGGAGCTCGATGTAGGCCGGGAGGCTCTGGTTCACCGTCATCACCAGCGGCGTGACCGCCGGCGGGAAGGACTGCGCGACGTACTTGGCCGCCCAGTCGGGCTCGATCCCGGCAAAGACCTCGAGATCGGCGAGCGTGCCATTGTACTCGTCGAGATCCACGTTCCCGACGATCCCGGGTACCTTGCCCGTGGACGAGTATTGCCACATCGTCCACGTCGTCCACGGATCGGGCGTGTTCGGGCAGGGCGAGACGTACGCGGCGAGCCAGAGCGGGACAGCGACGAAGTCCGCGTTGCTGGCGACGTTGTCTTGCCAGAAGTACTTGCCGGTATAGATGAACGGCGTCTTCCCGGTACCGGCCTTGACCTTGTCGAACCAGGTGTGGATACGGGCGGCGATCGTCGCGGCCGTCTGGCCCCCGGTGGCCTCGACGTCGAGCACACAGGGCATGTCCCCCGGGCCGAGGACGCCGACCTTCGCGATCATCAAGTCGGCCTGCACGACGGGATCGACCGCGGGCTCGAAGAACTGGTACGCCCCACGGATCAAGCCTGCTGCCTTGATTCCCGGCCAGTTCTGATCGAACTTGGTGTCCTTGAACGTACCGTCGCTGACGCGCGCGATCGCGAACGCGATCCCCGAGCCCTTGACCGCGCCCCAGTCGATGTTGCCTTGATAGACCGAGACGTCGATCCCCTGAACCACGGTGGGTCCGGGGCAGACGACGATCTCTTCCTGATCGGTGCCGAGGCGCTCGCCCTCGTCACCCCCGCTGCAGCTCGCCCCGCTCATCGCACCGCTCATCGCCACAAAAGAGAGCGCGGCGGCCTGGACACCGACGCGACCGCGCAGTCGTAGAAGCATTCCATTCGCTAACCGATTTCGGAGGCGGTCCGCAAGGCCGACGCGGGCGCGAGGGATCGAAATCGAGGGAGACCACCGCTCCGCGCCTACAAGAACGCGGTGAACGGCGCCTTCGCTCAGAGTCAGTTGTTCAGGTGTTCAGTTGCAGATGACGTACCCCGCGCAGTCGGTGGGGCACGCGTCGCAGAAAAGGCACCCGACCAGCGCGCGGTACGCCCCCTCGCCGTCGGGGCTCTGGAGGACGCACTGCCCCTTACAATCAGCGTCAGAGCCGCAGATCGTGACGCACTGGTCGATCCCGACGCACCCCGAGCTCTGGCTGCACGCCGTGGCCTGGGCGGCGCACTGGGCGTTGAACGCGCAGTTCGTGCAAGCGTTGCAGTCGCTCTTGGTGTCGCAGGGGTGCGTGGTGGTGCCGGTGGTGGTGTCGCTGGTGGTGCTACTGCCGCCGGCCCCCGTCGAGCCGGTGGCGCCGGTGCTCGCCCCGGAGCTGCCGGAGGGCAGGTCGAGCTGACAGGCGACCAGCGTGAGGCCGAGGGCAATCAAAGAGGCGATCCTTCGCATGGCGGCGAGCCTAGTCGCGACGGTCGGTGCTGTCGCGTCCCGGCGCCGCCGCGGTCGGCAGAGCGCGGGGACGTCATCGTCGGAAGGCCCCTGACCTTCTTGCAGGCACATCCCGCTTGCCTTGGGGCCCAGGAGCCCCAATCCTGCGCGCTTCGATGGTCCCTTCTCGCTACACCCACCTCGACTCCGCGCGGGCTCGGTTCGGCGATCGCGTCGATCGACTCGCCCCCTATTTGCTCCAGTCCGATCTGCTCGCCGACGCGGTGATCGAGGCCTTCGAGGGCCTCCCGCCTCGGAGCGGCTGGGCGATGCTCGAGCAAGGCCTCGCGAAAGGGATCGCCGCCGTCCCCGACGCTCCCGAGGCCCTGCGCGCGCTCTTCGCCGAGATCGATCACGTGCCCGTCTGGGTGGACTGGAGGACGATCGACCGGGGCGGCGAGCTCCTCTTTCGCACAGGGATCATCGGCGGCATCGTCCTCGGGGCGAAATCGCTGGTGCTCGGGTACGTCTCGCCCGCGGGCAACAAACCGCTCGTGCTCTCGGGGCGCCTCCAGCAGCAGGCGGCGCGGCGCCTCAACGAGACGTCGCGCTTCGTTCAGGCGGTGTGCCGGCCCGACGGGCTGCGTCGTCACGGCGACGGCCTCGCGATCACCGTCAAGGTGCGGCTGATGCACGCCCAGGTCCGGCGGATGATCCTCCGCTCCGGGCGCTGGGACGGGGACCGCTGGGGCCTGCCGATCAACCAGCACGACATGGCGGGCACGCAGCTGCTCTTCTCGATCGCGGTGCTGGAGGGGCTGCGCGATTTCGGCTTCCGGATCCCGAGCGACGAGGCCGAGAGCTACATGCACCTCTGGCGCTACGTCAGCCGCTTGATCGGCGTCGATCCCGAGATCAGCGTCACCTCCGAGCTCGACGCCCGGGCGCTGGCCGAGCTGATCGCCGCGACGCAGGAGCCGCCGGACGACGACTCGCGCGCGCTGGTGCGGGCCCTCCTCGACTCCCCGCAGGAGACCGCCAAGACCGACGAGGCGCGACGCCGGGCGGTGCTCACCACCCACCTCGGGCAAGGCTTCGTCCGCGGCCTGCTGGGTGAAGAGATGGCCGACGCCCTCGGGGTCCCGCGGACGCCGTGGCGCTACGCCATGGAGGTCGCGCGCGCCGCGACCCGAGCCGCCGAGGTCGCGCGCGAGACGGTGCCCGGCGCCCGCGGGGCCCTGGTCGACGCCGGGCATCGCTACTGGGATCGGGTGGTGCAGATCGGCCTCGCGGGCGCGACCGCGGAGTTCCGGCTGCCGGAGCGCCTCGGAAAAACCGGCGCCTGAGAGCCCTGAGCGCGTGAATTTTCTCCTCCACCATCACCTCGCGCTCCGCGATCTCGGCGCGCCCGAGGCCGCCGTCGGCGCCATGCTCCCCGACCTCTGGCGCATGGCCGATCGTCGCGTCCGCCCGGCCACCTCTGCAATCGCCGCGAGCGATGAGCCGGGCGCGCTCTCGAGCGTGCTCGCCGGGATCGCCCACCGCCTCACCGCCGATCGCTGGTTCCCCCACGATCCGGGAAGGCCTCGCCTACCGGATCCAGGGCGTGCGCGCGCGCCTGAACCTGCCGGCGCTCCGCGTCGAGGGCCACATGCTCCTCGCCGACGCCTGCAGCGAGCTCCTCGACGCCGCGGGCCCGGTGGTGGACCGGATCCTTACGAGCTCTATTTCACGCTGATCCAGCCGACATCGTACCAGCCGTCGGGCTTGCGGCCGGCGATGCCGAGGCGCACCGCGGGCGCGTCGGTGCGCGGATCGAGCAGCGCCACCCGGACGCGGTAGTTCTTGGGCGCGAGCGTCTCCGGCACGTAGACCGAGGTGTCGATCACCGCGTCATCCGGCACCCAGGTGCGCACGTCGGCGGGGAGCCGGAACACCGTCGATCCTTCGGGCGTGGAGAGCGCGAGCGCCACCACCCAGGGGCGGTAGGGCGGCGCCACGCCCGCGTTGAACCAGTGGAGCTGGACAGGCATCATCTCACCGGGCTTCACCGTCTTGGGATAGGAGATCTGCCGGAGCTCGAGGCGGTAGCCGACGCGACGGAGGAAGTCCTCGAACATCCGCCGATTCTCGGGCGGGATCGGCGTCGACTTGGCGTTGAGCAGGCTCACGTGCCAGCGCAGCGCCTGGGCGAGGATGGCAGAGACGTCCCAGCCATGCTGCTTCCAGTAGGCCGGAGTCCAGCAGGTCTCGAGCGCGATCGGGCGCTTCTGCCAGGCGTTCTGCGCGCCGCTGCGCACGATCCCCTGCGGGTAGACGTCGCGCATGTGCGACCAGCCAGTGACGCCGTCGGCGGAGAGGCGGAGATCGCCCAGGCAGTCGAGGCGGTAGCCGGCGCCGCGCCCGACCGCGTGGGCCATGCCTTTGTCCTCGTCGAAGTTCACCAGCAGCGGCGTTTGCTTGAAGGCCTCGAGCCACCCATCGATCAGGTTGAGCCGGCCGACAGGAGAAGGCGGGTGCGGGCTCCCACCCTCGCCCCAGTAGCCGACAGAGGCCATGTCGACGGTGTCAATCAGCGGGTGCCCGTCGTAGCGGGCCCCGAGCGCCGCGACGAGGGCGCTCCAGCTCTGCGTGTAGATCGGATCGGCGTAGTCGGGGTGAACGATGCTGGTGTCCTCCCCCGGGGATGGCGTGGCGCGGTGGGCGCCGGAGCTCCAGAGCCAGGCGGGCAGTGGGTTCTCGCTGTCATAGGGCATGACCCGGAACGAGAACGTCTGCCCGTGGGCCTTCGCGGAGGCGATCGCCCGGTCGATGATGTCGAGGCGCACGGCGCCGGGAGAGGGCTCGAGCTGCGCCCAGAACCAGCGGAAATAGGCGGTCGACGACGCCGGATAGTCGGCGCGCGCGGCGGCGTCCTCCGGCGGATCGACGGGCCCCACCTCCGACCACGTCAACGCCGGGTTCAAGGGCTGACCATCGAAGCGCTGGAACGTTTGCAGCCCGATCCCGGGGTTGACGAGGAGATCGTCAATCAGCTTCGGGCGCACCACGGTGGTCTCGATTTCGGGGGCGGCCACCCGCACCGGCGCGGGGGGCACACCGCCGTCCTCCAGGGCCGGCGGCGCCGAAGGGGCCGGGAGATGCGAGGACACCACCGCCGTCACCGCGGCGCGGGGCGCGGTGATCTTGCGCGGCGTCCGGTAATCCACGGCGATCAGCAGCACCGAGGCGACGAGGGCGACACCGATCGTGGCGGCGAGAGGCTTGAGCACGCCACCGACGCGGGACGCGAGGAGGGCGCTCAGGCGAGCATTCGCCCGCTCCCGGAGCCGCCGCACGGTGGCGCCGACGTCCACGCTACGCCGTCTTTGCGCGCACGAACTGCTCGAAGACGAGGAGCGTCACGCTGGTCGCGACGCCGGCCTGGGCGAGGACGCGCTTGACGCGCAACGGATCGAGCCCAGCGCTCCCGGCCCCGAGCCGCGGCAGCGCGATCTTGTCGATCCCCGCCGTCGACGCGAGCTCCGTCATCACCTGCAGCGCCCCGGTGAGGGCCGGCATCGTCGCCTTCTTTTTGTCGCTCTCCTGGAGCGCGAGGCAGTAGACGGTCTCGGCGCCGGAGGTCCACACGAAGACCTCCCCGAGCTTCAATTTGCGCTCGGCGCAGCGCTTGGCGAAGGCCACCGAGAGCTCTGGCCACCGCTTCTTGAAGGCCACGGAAACGCCGGCCTCCATGATCCCCGCGCAGTTACAACCGAGGGCGTAGGCGCGCACTCCCTCGGTGTGAAGAAGGTCGCCTTTGGTGAATATCGTCGGCACGGCGGGCACACTACTCGATCCAGGGGCTGGTCTACGCGGGGATCGGCATCGTGCACGTGGACGTTTACGTAAACGTGGACGTGGACGTGGACGTGGACGTTTACGTAAACGCTGACGCTGACGCTGACGACTCCCCTCCCCTGCCCCCACCCCTCCGCGCCCCCTGCTCTGGGCGTAGTTGGGGCGAAGGCTGTGGCTTACACCCTCTTTAACCCCGGGCGGGGGTGCTTCGTAAGGTGGAGCCCGGGGGTTTAACCTCATCCTTGGTCACCTCTCGCACCGCATCGTGGGAAGCCCAAATCAGCCGGAATTTCGCCACGAGACCCCCTCGCCCGGGATTGAAATCCCGGGCT
>Ga0105048_10017987_pt1 | contig 10887 bp, 10 predicted proteins | sample MAT05_FD_78382 | JGI IMG/M metagenome (GOLD analysis project Ga0105048, IMG submission 78382) | Freshwater microbial communities from Lake Fryxell liftoff mats and glacier meltwater in Antarctica - MAT-05 | ecosystem: Environmental > Aquatic > Freshwater > Ice > Liftoff microbial mat | place...
GCGCCGCCTCGACAGACGCAGAGTATGCCGTCGGACGGCGCGCCTTGCCAGACGAGCGCCTCGACACCCGCAACCCATCAACTTCACTGTGCAGAGCTACTAGGCTTCGAGGCTGAATGAGCGAAGCCCCTCTCGCGAAGATCAGCGGATTTCATCAGGACGACGACGGTGTCTGGGTCGCCGATCTCGAGTGTGGCCATGCGCAGCACGTTCGACATGATCCGCCGTGGCAGCGCGCGGAGTGGGTCGTCACCGAGGCGGGTCGCGAACAGCACCTCGGGACCTCGCTGCCCTGTCCGCTCTGTCGGATGCCGAAGCTCCCGGAGGGCGCCCTCGAGTACAAGCGGACGGCCGATTTCGACCGCGCGACCGTGCCGCCTGGGCTCCTGAAGAGACACGCGCTGAAGGCCGAGACGTGGGGGGAGATCGTCGTGACGGAAGGGCGCGTTCTCTACACCATCGAGGACGCGGAGGAGGCGACGTTCGCGCTTCGCCCTGGCGTCCGTGGCGTCGTTGCACCGGAACAGCCGCACCATGTCGAGGTGGCGGAGGGTGCACGCTTCTACGTGCGATTCCTTCGCGTCGACCCAGCTGACTAGCGATGTTGTTGCTTTCTGCGAGGAGGGCTCTCGGAGCCGAGACCCGCAGCGATCCGAGCGATCGACCTCGTTCCCACGCCGGCCTCTCGCGCGAAGGTCTTCCAGCGCGCGATCGCCGCGCGCACCTCGTCGATCATGCCGCCGATCGCGACCCCGTGATCCTGGGCCAGCCTCATCAGGTGCGTGTCGCTCGGCGCTCGGCCTTCGCCGGCCACCAACGTCGCGTGCTCGCCCGCATCTTCGCCACCTCGCGCTCGTCGCGCGTCAAGCGTCGCGTCGCGCGCAACAGGGTGTCGTAGTCGAGCGAAGGCGTCCGGTGATCGGCGTGGAGCAGCCCGCTGGCGCTGTGGACGTGGAGGCGCGCCGCCCCACGTCGATCGAAGCGACGCGTCGCGAAGTAGCCCTGCTGGCCGCGCGCTCGTCCGAGGACGGAGGTCGGCTCCATGTCGATGCCTGCGGCTCTGGCCATGTTGGCGTAGGCATGCTCCGAAAGAGCTCGGGCGCGAGCTGATCGGGCGCGCCCTCGAGGATCTGTCGCGATTGATCGGCCAGCCGATGGAGATCGATCACCTCGGGCGCCGCCTCGCGCTCGTACGTGGGCTGGTACGTCAGCGCTCCCATCCCGTGGCCGCCGATGTGAGCGAGCCGCTCGAGCGGGGTCGGCGCGCCCGGATCGACGCCCCGTCGTCGGAGCTCTCGATCGAGGAGCAGCCGGCCCCAGCCGTCCGGAAGGGAGTCGTTGAACACCCCGAACAGCCCGTCGAAGGTGCGTCGCTCGTCCTCCTTCACCCCCGCCGACAAGGGGAGCTTGAACGGCGAGATCTCGACCCCGGAGGAGAGGAGCTCGGGGTCGTATTCGAAGTACACGCGACCGTCGATCCACGCGAGCCGGCCCACGCGTCGCGGCGCCTGAAATGCCAGGCTGACCTCGAGCCTCTCGACCGGTCGCGGCTTCACGAGCGCCGGCCTCGCGCGCGATCGTGCGCTCCGACGGGCTGACGATCATCGAGCGTGCGAAGGGGCGGCGCTTCGAAGAGCCGCTCGACGCCGCCGCTCACCCCAGCGCGATGGCCAGCCGCGCCAGCGACGGGAGCGCGATCGCCCCCGAGGTCTCGAATCGCTTGAGGCTGGCCAGCGAGACGTTCGCGCGCGCCGCGAGCCCTGCCTGGGTGAGGTTCTGCTCGAGCCGTCGAGCCTTTGCCCGTGCCCCGGTTTCGCGCGCGAGCTACTCCGGGATCCTGAGATCCATCGGGCGATAGTGGCTCAAATACGAGCCATTAGCGAACTGAATTGTAGATAGCGGCTCGTATGAGAGCCACTCCCGTGACGGTTATTTCTTCGCGGCGTCGGCGGCCTTCTTGGCCTCTTCTTCGGCCTTCTCGCGGGCTTCTTTCGCCTTGTCCGCCTCGATCTGCGCCTTGCTGGTGCCGATCGTGAACTGACCGCCCGAGAGCTTGTCGGAGGCGAGATAGACCAGCCCGAAGTGGTTGGCCAAGCTGAAGACGAACGCGAAGCCGACGACGAATTTGAGGATACCTGGCCAGGCGCTCTTCTTCTCGCTGAACGGGTCGGGCGCGCCGCGCACCGCGTTGGCGGGCGGGGCCGCGACCTTGGTGAGCGAGTCGCCGAACGGCACGTTCATCTTCACCCGGCCGTTCACTGCCCAGCCGTTGGCGTCGAGGATCGGCGCGAGGTGGCGCTGCCGGAGCTTCAGCCACGCGATCAACATCGAGGGCGTCGACACCAGCAGCAGCAGGCCGGCGACCGCGAGGCAGAGCTGCCAGAACGGGAGCGAGAAGAGGCCGGTGAGGCCGCCGATGATCATGCCGATCAGCACGCCGATCGATCCGAACGCCACGCCCATCGCGGCGACGGTGCCCGGGTCGATCTTCTTCGTCTCTTTCGCGGCGGCGGGTGGCGTCGCGGCCACCGTCTTGTCGACGTTGGCGGTCGCGGTGGCAGCGGCGGCGATCTTACCGTCGGACTCCGCACCGGCCGCGGCTGCGCGCTTCGCGACCTGATCTTCGATCAGCCGCACCAGGCTCTTGTACGGCGAGAAGAACGCCTGCCGCACGCTGATCGGGTTCTCGACCACGCGGGTGATCGTCGCGTCCCAGTCCTTGCCTTTGCGGTCGTAGAACAGGCCGTTTCTGCCGACCATCAAGTAGTCGTTGTCGCCGCCGGTGAACGCCGCGACGATCTGCATCTTCTCGCCCGACGGGCGGACGAGATCGCAGTACGCGAGGTAACACTTCGAGAGGCCGGCCATCGCGGCGTGTTTGCCGGCGTCATCGACGCGCACGCAGAGATCGCAGGAGCGCTGATCGAGGAAGAGCGTCCCGCACTGGAAGGTCGACTTCTTCTCGGGCGCGTAGAAGTCGGAGAAGTTCACGAAGTTCGACAGCAACCGGTAGAGGTCGCGGTTGTAACGGACGAGCTGCTCGACCTTGCTGATCGACTCGAACTCCTTCGTGAGCGCGACGTCCTGCGCGAGGAGCGCGTCGACCTTGGCCTTGGCGCCCGAGCTGTTCAGCTCGAGGATCTGCGGGAGGGCGAGCTTGTCGATCACGTTGGCGGGCTTGGCCGCGACCCAGTCGCCGTGCGCGGCGAGCTTGCCGGTGAGCGCGGACCAGTCGGCGGCGGAGAGCGAGGTCTTGCCGGGCCCGAAGAGGGGGTCGATCGCCTTGCTGCGCAGCGTGGCCATCGCCCCGGCCCACGCCGGGTTCAGGCCTTGATCGAGCGGCAGCGACTTGCTCGCCTCGATCTTGTGGAGCGGGAAGCCGGCGAGCTCGGTCGCCGCGAGCGAGAGATCTTTGTCGGTGATCGCGAGGTACTCTTCTTCCTTGCGGTTGACCGCGCCGAGCGCGCGGCTGTCGAAGGCGGCCATCGCGGTGCGCGCGAAGTAGTCGTCGATCTTGGCCCGCACCGCGCCCAGCGCGGCGAAAGCAGCGGCGGTGGCGTCGACGCCGAGCGGGCTGATCGCGGGATCGGCGCCTTTGTTGGCGTGATCGGCGAGCGCCGCGCACTGCGCGAAGAACGCGTCGACGTTGGCCTGATTCACGCCTGGCTTGCCGCTGCGATCGGTGACCGGACCGAGGCACGCGATGACATCGTCGATCACCGCTTTGACCGCGGCGTCGGGGGTGGCGTCGGCGGGGACGATGCCGTCGCCGTTGAAGAGGGTCTGCGCGAAGAACGCGGCGGTGTCTGAGACGTCGGCCATCGAGATCGACTGCGCCTCGGGCTTGCCGCGATCGGTGAGGATGCGGCGCGCGGCAGCGATCAACGCCTGGCCGCCCTCGGTCTTGTCGTTGATCTGGCTGATCGGGAGCGAGTCAGCGCCGCTCTTGAGCGCCGCGAGATCCTTGAGGTGGTCTTCGCACCACTGCACCGCGCCGATGACCTCGGCCGCGCGGACCCGTCCATCCTTGTCGGTGTCGATGAGGGCGAGGGTGGCCTCGTCGAGCTCGAGGCCCTTCACCGGACAGGCGAGGGCGGCCCAGAGCTTCAGATCGAGCTGCTCGAGGGCAGCCAGATCCGCCGCCGTATCGAGGCGAACCTGATAGAAGCCGCCCGCGCGGGCGAAGGTGAACGCGTGCTCTGAGCCGGACATTTCGCGCGGACCAGAGCCTGTACGGGGCGCCCTGTCCAGGTCTGCCGGAGCAAAGTGGGCCCCCGAATCCTGCTCGCGCGCCCGGCATCCTGGTCGCGAGGCGCGTCTCGCTACGCCGCCCGGTCACCGAGCGGTAACGCGCGTTACCGCGAAGCCTCGCGCGCGCCCCCATCCGGACGGTGCGCGGTTGGTACGCGCGCTGCAATGCACGTCCCCGAGGCCATGATCATGAAACGAAACCCCGAAGAGACCACCCTGTATGCGATGTTCGACGATCTGCCCAAGCTCGAGGACGCCTTTCGCGCGCTCCGCGAGGACGCCGGCATCTCGATCGAGGACATCAGCTTGCTCGTGAGCGAGGACGTTCGCGACAAGAACTTCCAGTTCGTCCAGAAGACGCGCACGGCGGAGGGTGTGGGGGCAGGAGGTGCGCTCGGCGTCGCGCTCGGCGGCGTAGTCGCGGGGATGATCGGCCTCGGCGCGCTCGCGACCGCGGTCGGCCTCTTCGCCGTGGGACCGATCATCGCGATCGGCGCGGCGGGGAGCCTGATCGGCGGTCTCGCGGGGCACGGGATCGACGCGGAGCAGGCTCACCAGATCCAGGCGGCGCTCCATCAAGGCAAGACGATGATGGCGGTGCACACCCATCGCCCCAACGAGATCGCCGCCGCGCGGGAGACGTTCCGGCGCTTCGGCGGGGACGAGCTCCAGGTCGAGACCTAGCGGAGCAGGATCTCTTCGTGCGTCTGCCGCGCGGTCAGGAGAGCCGCACACAGAAGACGGCGCCTGGGTTGCCCTCTTCGAGCGTGATCGCTCCGCCCTGAGCCTCGACCGCCAGCTTGCAAAACGCGAGTCCGAGGCCGCGGCCCACGCGCTCGCTCGCGGCGCCCTGCACGAAGCGATCGAACACGTGCTCGCGCATCTCGTGCGGCACACCGCTGCCGCTGTCGGCGACCCGGATCTCGATCATCGACCCGCGGCTCACCGCGCTCAGCCGGATCGCGGTCCGTTCGGGCGCGTGGCGCAGGGCGTTGTCGATGAGGTTCTCGAGCACGCGGCGCAGAAGATCAGCATCGGCGGTCACCGCGTCGACCTCGAGGTGCTTCTCGAGCGTGACGTTCACCGTGCGCGCGCGCAGCTCGAGCGCCTCGAAGAGCTCGCCGACCATCTCCTCCAGCTTCACCGGCGCGAGCCGCGGGGTGAGGCGGCCCTCCTCGCTCTTGCTGATGTCGAGCAGGTTCAGGATGAGCCGCAGGAGCGATCGCGCCTCGTCGCGGATGTGCTGCGCCGACTCTCGCGCGCGCGGGCTCAGGTCTTTGTCGCGCACCAGGCTCTGCGCGAGCAGGTCCATGGATGTGACGGGCGACTTGAGATCGTGCACCACGAACGCGGTCAGCCGCTCCTTCTGGAGCTGGAGGCGCATCAGATCATCGCGCTGGTGGCGCACGAGATCGTAGTGCTCGCGGAGATCGGCGCTCATCCGCCGCAGCTTCACCGCCGATTGGACGCGCACGAGGAGCTCGTTGGGACGGACCGGCTTGTTGAGGAAGTCATCGCCGCCGACCGCGAGCGCCTGATCGAAGGTGTCGAGGTCGCGGAGCGCGGTGAGGAACACGATCGGCACGTCGGCGCCGCCCGGCAGGGCGCGGATACGGGCGCACGCCGCGAGCCCGTCGGTGCCGGGCATGCGCACGTCGAGCAGGATGCAGTCGGGGTGATGGGCCTGGAACGCCTGGATGCCCGCCTCGCCGTCGGCCGCCTCGATGACGTCGTAGCCCTCGTCGTCGAGCGTGGCCCGGGCGAGCGCGCGGTTCGCGGCGTTGTCGTCGACGACCAGGATCTTGGGCTTCTCCGCCATTCTTCCCTGCCGTGCGGACCATGCCCATCGTTCGGGTGTCAAGGCGCTGATGGCTTCTCCGCGCCGAACGCGTGGCAGGCCGCGCAGCGCTTGGCGGCAGGATAGTGCGTGGTCTTGGTGGCGTGGCAGGCCTCGCACGTCTTGCGATCGGCGGGCGGCGGCGCATGTGCCGAGTGGCAGCTCGCGCAGCTCTTGTGCTCGTTCAGAGCGTGCAAGCCCGGGAGCGCGCGGACGTCGTGGCAGCTCGCGCAGGCGACCGGCTTCTTTTCGTCGTGCGCGCTGTGACAGCTCTGGCAGCCGCCCTCGATCGCGCCGTGGAGCTTGGTCGCCTTGTCCTTGTGGCAACTGGTGCAGCTCGCCGCGATCGGCTTCTCGGCGCCGTGCCGCTCGTGGCAGCCCGTGCAGTCCTTGTGTCCCGCGGGCGCGCGCTGCGCGACATCGGCGTGGCAGGTGGCGCAGCGCTTCTCGGCTTGTTTTGGCGCGTGCGGGCCGCCGAGGTGACAGCTCGTACAGTCGCTGTGACCGGCGACCGCGTGCACGGCCTCGTGGCAGGTCGCGCACGCCGGCTTCGGGGCGCTGACGGCGTGGGGCGCGTGGCAGGACTGGCAGGGCGCGTTTTTCGCGTGCAGGAACCCGGAGGCTTGGTGGCACGAGTTGCACGTCTTCGGGCCGGGCGCGTGCGGCGGATGGCACCCCGCGCAGGTGTGGCTCGCGGTGCCCTGCAGCGTGATGCCAGTGTGGCAGGTCTGGCAGGCGACCTTCCCGTCGGTCGCGACCTGGTGCGGCACGTGGCAGCCGGAGCAGTCGTCGTGGCCCGGGATGATTTGCTTGTCGTTGTGGCACCGCGCGCAGGTGGCCTTCGCCTCCGCTTTTGGCGTGTGCGGGGCATGACAGGACGCGCAGCCTTCTTTTGCGCCGCCGTGCGCGACCTGGGTCTTCTCGTGGCAGGTCTGGCACTCCGCCTTCACCAGCGTCTCCGGCGCGTGCGGGCGGTGGCACGAGGCGCAGTCGGCGGTCTCGTGCATCGTGATCGCCGGCGTGTGCGGCTGATCGGACTGGTGGCAGCGCATGCACGCGAGCGACGCGCTCTCGCCGTTGCGGAAGGCGTGACAGCTCAGGCATCCGCTGTCCTTGATGTGCGCGGTGCTGGTCTTCGTGATCGGGACCTGGGTGTGGATGCCTTCGGGTCGCTGCTCGTGGCAGCCAGCGCAGGCGGAGAGCGCCACGATCTTTCGATCTTCGCTGGTGTGACAGCTCGCGCAGGCGACGTTCGCCTGGAGATGACGCACGTGGCCCGGACCCTCGCGCACGTCGCGCCACGCCTCGGGCACGTTCTGCGGGGGCGGCTCGCCTGTCGCCGGGGCGCACGCGCACAAGAGCATCATCGCGAGCGCTGCGCTCCTCACAGGTGCCCTCCCAGATGGCACTGCCGGCACGGCAGCTCGCTGACGCGCTTGTCGCTCTTCCATCCGGGCGGGTGGATACTGCCGCCGACCTTCCCGACGGCGTGGCAGCTGACGCAGAGCTGCTCGCCTGCGCCGCCGTGGCATGACGCGCAGCTCGCAGGATCGAGGCGCGCGGCGCGGCCGTGGGTGTTGTCGCTGAGCCCGGCGCCCACCCAGCCGATCGGGTGAGGCCCGCGGCTCAGCTCGTTCTTCGCGCCGATCCCCGATCGGGTGTGGCAGTCGGCGCACGAAGCCGGGGAGTGGCAGGCGGTGCAGGTGCCAGGCGTCGCGCGCGCCTCGATCGCGTGGCGCGCGCGGAATCCGGCGCGGTGCAAGCTGGCCTGCCCGAGCTCGGTGCGCTCGAACGCGAGGCGCCCGGGCAGCATCGGCGCGGTGGTGCCGTGGCAGGCGAGGCAGTCGCGCTCCGCGTGACAGGTGGCGCAGTAGTCGCGCTGGCTGCCGGCGATCGCGCCGTGGCGCGCGGTGAATTCGAGGCCGTGGATCGCGTGCGAAGCGGGGCGCACCGCCTCGGCCGGGAAATCGACGTGGCAATGATCGCAGCGCTACACGTCGTACGCCTCCTGGTGCGGATGGCAGGACAGACAGGTGCTCATCGCCGGCGTCGGCGTGCGATCCTCGGGGACCCCGAGGTGACAGCGGCCGCACGACATCTTCACCACCGGCAGGTGCGGGCCGTGCTCGAAGCGCAGGTGCTGGGCGGTCGCGATCGCGCGCGCGCGGCCCCCGACCTCGGCGTGGCAGTCGAGGCACGGCGCTTCGGTGTGCGGCTGCGTGTGGCAAGTCTTGCAGTCACTCGCGCTCGGGAGGTGCAGGCCGGGCTCGCTGATCCCGCTGTGGCAGGTCGGGCAGCCCACGCCCGCGAAGAGGTGCTTTCGGTGCGGAAAATGCTGCTCCGCGAGGTGGTCGCGCAGGCCGAGCACGCTGGCGCACGACGCGAGGAGGATCGCGCCGACGATCACGCCGCGCCTCACCACCACTGGTACCCCAGGCGCGCGATCGCATCGAAAGCGACCTCGGACTCGGCGCTCGAGCTGGCCTCGAACGCGGCGGCGACGTCCCAGCTCGGGTGGAACGACCAGGCGAGCGCGACGAGCCCCCAGAGCCAGAGATCGCCGCGATCATCGTGATCCGGGCGCACCAGCTCGAGCTCGCTCGACAGCGACAGATCGGGGACCAGCGGCGTGCGGCCGAAGAGACGGACGCCGCTCCACCCACCATCGGGGGCGCCCTGGCGGCGGAGCTCCGCGCCGATCGAGCCCGACGTTCGATCGGGGCCGAGGCGGAGGCTCGCGAGCGCCGACAGATCTTCGAACGCGACGTCGTCGATCCAGCGCGCGCCGCCACCCGCGCTCAGGTCGAGCCGCGGCGCCGCCGACCACGACACGCGCGCACCGAGCGCGCCCACCGTCGCGTCGCCCAGCACGCTGAACAGCGAGGTCGCCGGGAGCAGTCGCGCGGGTGATCGATGCAGGCCCGACAGCTCGAAGCGGAACGCGCCCGCGGTGGCGGCGGTGGTGGCTACGATCTCGGCGACCCCGTGCGTGACGAGGTCGTACGCTCCGCGTGCGCCCACATCGAGCCAATCGAGCGGAAAAAGCGTGAAATCCAGCGCGATCTCGTGGTGATCGAGCTGGCCTGCGCTCCGCTGCTGGAGGTACGCGATCCCGGCGGCGCCGTTGCCGATGCTCTGCCCGACGCGCCCGCCGAGCGCCCAGTCCCAGGCGTTGGCATCGAAGCGCGGGACCACGGGCACGCCGCCAAAGAGCTCGAGCGTGGTGCCGCTCGGCGCGCGACCGAACACCCGCAGCCCGTCGAGGTGCAACGGCAAGAGGCCGCCGCTGGTGAGGAGCATGCGCCCGGCGGTGAGCTCGCCGTGCCCGGCGGGATCGCGGTAGCGGAGCGCGCCGACCAGGATATCCGCGCGCGTGCTCTCGCTGGCGTTGCCCCACACCAGGACGTCGATGGTCAGCGCATCGGTCACGGTGCCCTGGCCCTGGAGCACGAGCACACCGGCCGGATCGCGCGCCTGCCCCAGCACGTCGGCACGGAGCCGCAGCGGCTCCGACAGCACGATCAGCGCGAGGACGGAGACGATCACGGACCGTTCCGTTCGAGCGTCTTCTTCACCCGGAGATCGATGAACAGCACCAGCAGATAGAGCGCGAACGCCAGCGTCCCTATCCCCTGCGCGATGCTCATCGAGACCACCACCGGGATGGGCTGCGGGACGAGCAGCGCCCAGAGGCAGAGCCCGAGGCCGATCAACGTCAGGGCGCAGGAGACGCGAAGTAAGTTGCGGATCATTCCCGAGCCTTCTTGCTGAACGGGTGCGCCGGGCCGTGGCACCCGGCGCTGGCGCAGCTCACCTTCTCGTCGCGAATCTCCGTGAGCGCGCCCTTGTGATCGGGCACCGTGAGAAAGTACGGCGTCGTCGTGGAGTGACACTGCATGCAGGTGTTGTTCTGCATGGGCTCGGAGATGTGGATCTCGGCGAGGAAGGTCTCGATCGGCATCTTTCGATACCCACCGAGATAGTAATAGTAGACGTGCTTCATGCCGCCCATCTTGGTGAGCAGCGTCGCGTACATCCCGTAGTTCGCGTGGCACTTGTAACAGCTGTGGGTCCCGAACATCGGGTTCCGGGCGTGACGCGCGGCGAGCGTGGTGCTGGTGAGATCCGCCGAGTCGTCGGTGTACGGGAGCATCACGTGGCAGCCCCCGCAGAACTTGCGCTGGGTGGTCGTCTCGAAGCCCACCACGTTGGTGCTCAGCGCGGCGCCGATCGGGAACACCGCGATACCGAGCAGCAAGAGCACCTTGGTCGTGCGGTTCAGCGGTGGGTTGGCGATCAGGAACCACAGCGTCAGCGTCGCAGCGACGGCGATGCAGGCGATCGCGATCCAGGTGAGCTCGGTCATCGCAGATCGACCTTTCCGTCGATGTGCAGCTCGACGTTCGAAGGCCCGTAGACGTGGCAGCGCGCGCAGTCGCGGACCGTCATGGGCGGAGGATGCGCCGCGTCGTTCGGCGGGATGGCGTGGCAGCTCCCGCAGACGATCGGCTGCGGCCTCCACTCGATCGTGTTCGCCACGCCGTGGCAGGCGGTGCCGCTGCAACCGATCTGATCCCACACCGGCTGCGCGCCGCGCGACCACGCGACGCCGCCGTGACCGGGCGGGAAGACCTCGACCGGCGGCGCGCTGTCGATGTGCCCGACCGACAACACGGCTTCCGGCACCCGGTGACAGCTCTCGCAGCCCTTCGGCGCGCTGAGCTGCAGGCCCGCGGTCAGGTGCGACTGGTGCACCGGATCGAGCTCGGCGGTCGGGTGACAGCTCTCGCAGCCACCGC
>Ga0105048_10017989_pt1 | contig 10887 bp, 7 predicted proteins | sample MAT05_FD_78382 | JGI IMG/M metagenome (GOLD analysis project Ga0105048, IMG submission 78382) | Freshwater microbial communities from Lake Fryxell liftoff mats and glacier meltwater in Antarctica - MAT-05 | ecosystem: Environmental > Aquatic > Freshwater > Ice > Liftoff microbial mat | place...
CATTTCACCGTGGCCCACGATAAGACCCGACCGTTCATCGTAACCGCGGGTAACGTCGCCGTGCGCGCCGTCGGCACCGCCTTCAACGTCCGCCGCGCCACCTCCGCCGTCGAGGTGCTGGTCACCGAGGGCAAGGTGCAATTGGCCCAAAAGGTGGAGCGCGTTGACCCCAACGCGCTTGCTCCGGCAGGCGACGATCCAGCGCGTTGGGGTCAACGCGCTCCACCCGCGACGTTCCTCTCCGCCAACGAGCGCCTCCTCGTCCCCGATCTCCCCGCGTTGACCGCCTCCGCGTCGCGGCCCGGCGCCGCTCCACCTATCGTCGAAAAAGTTTCCCCTGAACTCGTTCGCGCCGCCCTCGCCTGGCAGGAGCGCAAGCTCGTCTTCGCCGATACGCCCCTGCGCGAAGTCGTCGCGCAGTTCAACCGCCGCAACCGCCTTCAACTCATTCTCGCCGACCCGTCGCTCGCCGAGCGTCCCGTCGGCGGCACCTTCGCCGCCGACAACGCCGAGGGCTTCGTTCGTCTCCTCGAAGGCGGCGGCGCGATCGCCGTCGAGCGCCGCGGCGAATTCGAGATCATGCTCCGCGCCGCGCGCTGAGGCCCGCCCGCCGGCCCCGCGCAAAAAAAATGGCCGCGCGCATAACCCGTTTCGCCCGCCGCTGCGTCATAGGGGCACTCCATCTGCTCCTGTTGATGAAACCCCTCGTCCCCTCCGCAGCGGCTACGGCCGTCCTCGCCTGCTCTGTGATCGGCGGCGCCTCCGCCGTCGCGGCGGAAAATCCGCGCCGGAGCTACGACATCGCCCGCGGTGACGCCGCCGTGACGTTGAAGCTCTTCGCGGACGCCTCGGACCGGCAGGTGGTTTACCTCGTGGACACCGTGCGCGGCGTCGTGACGAACCCGGTGAAAGGCACCTTCACCGCGCGCGAGGTCCTTGCCCTCATGCTCCGGCACACGGCGTTGATCGCCGTCGAAGACGCCAAGACCGGCGCGCTGTTGATCCAGCGCGCCCCGCCCCCTTCCACCGCCCCGGCCGACCCATCTTCCAGCGCACCCCGACCAAACCAAGACCCCATGAAACCGACCCGCCAAAAATCAGCCTTCGCTTTACTTCCCGCCTTACTGGCCCTGCTCAACCCTTCGACCCTGCCCGGCCAAGTCGCTCCGGCGGTGCCCGCAAACGATAAAGAAGCGGACCCGGTGAAGCTCTCCCCGTTTACGGTTTCCGCGACCGAGGACAAAGGTTACCGTGCCTCGTCCTCCCTTTCGGGCACCCGCATCAAAACCGACCTGCGCGACTTGGCCGGCTCGATCTCGGTCGTGACCAAGGATCTCATGCAAGACATCGGGGCCAGCGACGCGAAGGACATCCTCGTCTATACCGTGGGCACCGAGACATCCGGCGCGGGCGGCAACTTCAGCAACGCCACGCCCGGAGGGGCCTACGCCGATTCCTCCCGGGCTTTGAGCGACCCGTTGGGCTCCAACCGCGTGCGCGGACTTACGGCGGCGGACTACACGCGCAACTTCAACACCACGGCGATCCCCTTCGATTCCTACAATACGCAACGGGTCGATATCAACCGCGGGTCCAACTCCATCCTCTTCGGCTTGGGCAGTCCGGCCGGTATTATCAACAGCCAGTCGATCGAGCCGACTTTTCGGCGCAAGGCCCGGGTCGATCTCGAGACCGGGAGTTTCGGCTCGACGCGCCTCACGCTCGACGTGGACCAACCGGTGATCCCGAACAAACTCGCTTTTCGTTTCGCACTGCTGGATCGGCGGACCGACTACGAGCAAAAGCCGGCCTTCGAAGACGACCGCCGACAATTTTTTACCCTGGTCGCCCGGCCCTTTGCCCAAACCACGTTTCGCGCGAGTTACGAGCGGGGCGAGATCGATGCCAACCGGCCGCGGCTGGACGCGCCGCTCGATACGCTCACCCGTTGGTGGGATTTCGGGAAACCCACCCACGATCCGGCGAACAGAAGTTTCACTACCATCAATCGCGACCTCGTCCGGGCGCCGGGCGAGTGGTTCACCCAGATCGGTGTAGTCTACGATAATCCGGCCTCCTCAACCCCGAGCAACGCTTTCGACGGTCAGAATGTGATCACCCGCAACGGCGCTCCCTTCCTCGCCCACATGGTCTCGATTTCCCAGTTCGTCCAATATGCGGTGAGCCCTTCCTTCAATCGGCCCGACGGCTCGTTTTACTCCAACCCGCAGCTGCTGGACCGCTCCATTTTTGATTACCGAAAAGTTCTGATCGACGGCCCGAACAAGGCGGAGTGGCAGGATTTTCAGACGCTGAACCTGACGCTGGAGCAGACCTTCGACTACAAGTTCGGGCGGGGCGGCTTGGAGCTGGCCTTCGCGCGGGAGCAAGATGACCGCTACGGCTTCAACACCCTGCCCTACGTCCGAGGCTATAACATCCATATCGATATCAACACCACGCTGCCCTACGGACCGGCCAACCCGAACTTCGGTCGCGCCTTTCTCGCCCAGACTCCGGAATCATTTCAGTTTACCAACGACCGGGAGGTGAAGCGCGCCACCGCTTTTGCCGAATTCGATTCCGGGAAACACTGGCGGGGGTTCGGACGCTGGTTGGGCAAGCACACCCTGACGGGAATGTATTCCGAATATGAAAACGCCACGCGCTTTCTGTTCGCCCAAGGATCGAACGAGTTCGGGCAGAACGCCGTTTTGGTGCATTACCTCGGCGACAGCCTTGCGGCCCGCTCCGCCCCGGGCGGAGCCCGCTTGCCGGGTCTCACCGCGCTGCATTCGTTGCCGGCCAGCGTGACCTCGCCGAAGTGGGATACCGTCGGCCAGAATTTTGTGTCGCGCACGACCAGAGTCATCGATCCCCGTGGCAACCGGGATGCGGCCGTAAGGGTCGGCTCGAAAAACCTCGATACCCTGCGCGCCAGCGCGTGGGTGCTGCAAAGTCGCCTGCTCGACGACAGCCTCATCACCACGCTGGGCTGGCGCCAAGACGATAGCAGCCGGTTCAACGACACCGGCATGCCGCGGACTCCGGGCACCGTGCTCGGCCTGCCCAACGACCCGTCTTGGCGCCTCTCCGACCGGCCAAGCCTGGTCGTGGAGGGAGAAATTTTCAGCTACGGAGCCGTGGCGCATCTCCCTGCCGCGATCCGGCGCCGGCTGCCGCTGGGCCTGACGGCGAGCCTGCATTACAACGAGTCGGAAAACTTTCAGCCGTCCAACCTCCGCACCAACATATTCGGCCGCAGCATCGCTCCTCCCGGCGGTCAAACCAGGGACTACGGGTTCTCGTTCGCCGCCTTGAACGATAAGATTCAGGGCCGGGTCACCTGGTATGAGACGACCTCGTCCGGGGCCAACTCCGGGCAGGCCGCCAGCTGGTTCATAAGGACCGATGCCCTAATCGTGCAATACAACACCCCGGCCGCGCGGGCCGCCGCAGGTTACGTGGAGCCGCCCCAGTTTATCAAGGACCTCTCCGGCTGGCGCGAAGTCACCCTGGGCAACGGCCAGGTCGTAGTGCAGCTAGGGAACCTCGGCTTCATCACCGACACGACAGACTTGGTCTCCAAGGGCGTGGAGGCCGAGATGGTTTACAATCCCACGGATAACTGGCGGATATCCTTCAACGCCGCCAAGCAGGAGGCCGCGCGATCAAACACCGCGCCTGCGTTCCAAGCCTACTACGACCTGCGCCGCTCCATGTGGCAGGAAGGGCCCGCCAACGTGCTCATCGCCGACGAGTCGGGCCAGGTCGTGCGCATCCGCTCCCGGGAGACCTTCATCAATGAATTCGAAGCCCGCCGCCAACTCGACGGGGGCATCGTCAGCGAGCTGCGCAAGTGGCGCTGGAACGTCATCACCAACTACAACTTTTCCCGCGATACCTTCCTGCGCGGCTGGCACCTCGGCGGTGCGGCCCGCTGGCAGGATAAAGTGGGGATCGGGTTTCCCATAAAAACCGCCTCGGGCGGGCAGCGGATTCAGGATGTCAGCCGGCCCTACTTCGGACCTACCGATTTCAAGCTCGATGGGTGGGTCGGCTATCAACGCCCGATCTTCAACCGGAAGATCACTTGGAAACTCCAGCTCAATGTCCGCAATCTCCTCGACGAAAAAGAACTCATTCCCGTCCGGGCGCAGCCCGACGGATCGATCGCCGCCTACTACATTCCGACACCTATCACTTGGAACCTGCGTTCGACCTTCGAGTTCTGATCGACATACGAAACCCGTGGAAGCCTGGAAACGCATCAAACCGGCCTTGTTTCCGGCCCCGATCCACAGCCGTGCTTCCGCGGTCGATACCGTTGAGGGGCGCGATGTTTCCCATCGCCGCCCGGCACTTCACACAGCGTGCCACGGTCATCACCGCGGAGTTGCAGGGGAAAGAAGAGGGATTTGTAAGCAAAGGCTGTTCGGTTTGCGGTCGACCGCCGCAATCTCCCCTCGACGGACTTGGAAAATGAAGTGGCTGTCGCAACTTCTCGCGAGTGCTGCCCTCGGCACGATGGCCTTGGGGGCCGCGCCCGGTCCGACCGTGTTCGAATGGGAGCGCGGCATCGGACTGCGCATCGCGGGAGAACCCGCCACCGACATGTTTCTCTGGTTCTACGAGTGGAACATGTTCGAGGCGATGCAACCGGGCCAGCACACCAAAGGCACCTACCAGCTCAAACGCACGGTCAACGCCGCCGGCACCGAGGCGGTGATCGAATCACCGGCGCTGCACCTGACCGTGCGCACACTCCCGGATGGCGCCGACCTCGTGCTGCGCGTGACCAATCGCACCGACGCCACGTGGCCCGAGATCGCGGGCATCATCCCATGCTGGAATCCCGGCCGGGTGCCCGGCACCGATCCCTACAATGCGCTGCCCCTGAACCGGAATTTCTCGGATCCGGGACGGCACAGGTCGTTCTTCGTTTCTGCGTCCGGGCTCACGCCGCTCGCCACGCGCGAAATCCACTTCAACGCCCGCTATCGCGACGCCGTCGATCGCGCCGCCGACCAAGGCGCGTTCGTCTTCTCGTCGAAATGGCCGACCGCAGCCACAAACGCCACCTCCGGCCTGCTGGTGCGCGAGTCGGAGGACGGCCAGTGGGTGACCGGCATCGGCTGGGACGACTTCCTCTCGACGCAGGGTCACAATCCGTGGAGCTGTCTCCACGCCTGCATCCGGGTCGGTGCGTTGAAGCCGGGCGATTCCGTCACGCGGCGCGGCCGGCTTTACTTGTTCCGTGGCACGAAGGAAGAATGCTTCGCGCGGTTCCGCACCGCATTTCCCGTCGACCGTTAGCTCTCGCGAAAAGGTCGAAGGGCTTGACTTCATTTTCCATAGCATGGGCGATAAGCGAACTTCAGATCGACCGATTTGGTAGGTCCCGACTCTCATGAGCCAATCATCCTTTGTGTCACTCTTCCGTCGGCTATTCAGTTCCCTCCGCCCACTCATTTGTGGGGCCGCTGCTTTCGTGGCGGCGGATTCGTTGGTAATCGGAGGGGAAACGCCTGTGAAGCCCGACATCATCCTCATCTTCGCCGATGACCTGGGCTACAGCGATATTGGCTGCCAAGGCGGAGAGATTAAGACTCCGAATATCGACCGCTTGGCGACGGAGGGCGCGCGCTTCACCGAGGCATCGAACACGGCCCGTTGTTGTCCGAGCCGAGCCTCGCTGCTCACCGGTGCATATGCCCACCGAGTCGGCCTTGGCTGGATGACGCAAGTCGACCAGGGCCGCCCTGCCTACAAGGGGGATCTATCGGCGGACTGCGTGACCGTGCCCGAAGTCTTGGCCGGAGCGGGCTATCGATCCTTCATGTCGGGAAAATGGCACCTTACTTCCGAGAAGAATTCGCAGAGCCTGCCCGCATCGGAGAGCTGGCCGACGCGGCGCGGATTTGAGAAATTCTTCGGCATCATCGGTGGCAGCGATTCGTATGTCGCCCCCAAATTTCTAGTGCGTGACGAAACCCGGGTGGAGCCGGATGCAAATTTTCAGATGACCGATGCGATCACCGACGCCGCGGTCGAGTTCATCCGTGCACCTCTTACCCAGCCCCGATTCATCTACGTGGCCTACACTGCGCCGCATTGGCCGCTCCATGCCGAAGCGAAGGCGGTGGAACGAAACCTCGCCGCTTATTCCGCGGGTTATGATCGCATCGCCCGGGCCCGCCTGACTCGTTTGCGCGAACTCGGTTTGTTGGGTGATAAGCAACAGGTCGCCCCTGTTTCCGCATTCGGTTGGGATAACTTGGCTCCCGAGGTCCAAGCCGATCAAGCACGCCGCATGGCAGTTTACGCGGCGCAAATCCAGGACATGGATCGTGGCGTCGGGCGCATCCTGGAGGCCGTCGCTAAAAGTGGCCGGGGGGAAAATACCCTCATCCTGTTTGCCTCGGATAATGGCGCGTGCGCCGAAGTGTTGGAAGCGCCGCCCTTGCCGGCGAATTTATCCGACTCGCTTCGCAGCAGTTATGGCAAAGCTTGGGCCTCTGTCAGCAGTCTGCCGTTTCGCGGATATAAAAAAGGTCCCACGCAAGGCGGTGTCGCCACCCCGTTCTTCATGTGGTGGCCCGCGGGAATCAAACCGGGACAACGTATCGACCTGCCGGTTCACTTGATCGACGTCTTGCCGACCTTCATCGAAATTACCGGAGCCGTCATCCCCCCAAGACGTAATGATAAAGCGACCATCGTTCCCGATGGCATCTCTTTGTTGCCCGCCCTAGCCGGGAAAGCCATGCCGGATCGTGATCTGTATTTTGAACATGAAGGTGGTCGCGCCATCCGTCGTGGCTCGCTTAAAGCGCTGGCGCTCGCGGGCGGTGAAGCGTGGCAACTTTACGATCTCACCGCCGATCCCGCCGAGCTCCATGACCTCGCATCGGAGCGTCCCTCCGACTTAAACGCGCTTCAAGAATCGTGGCAAAAATGGGCGTCATCCAACGGGATCCTGCCCTTGGATGCTCGGGATTGGAACGCTCGCATTCTAAAACCCGACGGTTGGAAACAGCCGTAAGGTTGGCCGGCTCACGGCACCACAATGGAGGCTCACGTTCATCGGCATCATGTTAAACCAACAAGGGCAGGTCATCGGTGTCCGGCACTGGGATTTGGGGTAAATCGGACCGAATGGCTCAGTTCACGCCTGCGAACAGCTCGGCCAAAGGACTGCCGGCCACAGCACGAAACCCGGCACGAATTGGTCTCGCCGATATCCGCCGAGAAACAGCCTTTCCAAAGGGGCTCCACTGCGGTGGGCATAAACCGAAAAAGAAGCGGTCGTCGTCGTGATGATAAGCGCGTCTTGCTTCTGTTCTGAGCGACCCGTGACCTTGATCACCGGCTCTATCGAGAGGAGGAACAACGGCCCGGTTCCCCGTAGTCTGCTCGCCCGTGCGGAAGAACATCTCCGAGCCGAAATTTGGCAGCAGCACGTTGCGGGCACCCGGACTCTCGCGAGGGGCCGAGCGGCATGAGGCAAAAGCCGGGCTTGCGAACGAAGCCCGGTAAATTCAGTTTTCGGCCATGAAATTCACCGTAACGATCGACCGCGACGAAAGCGGCGCGTGGGTCGCGGAGTGCCCGTCGATTCCCGGCTGTGTCAGTCAGGGTGAAACCAAGTCCGCCGCTCTCAAGAATGTCCGTGAAGCGATTGAACTCTGTCTCGAGGTTCGCGCCGAGCGCGGCTTGCCCATGACCATCGAGACGAAACAGGTCGAAGTCGCGGTCTGATGCCGACGCTGCCGACACTGAGCGGCCGCGCCGTGGCTCGAGCCCCGGCGCGCGACGGTTGGGAATTCGCCCGTCAAAAAGGCAGCCACATGATTCTCGTCAAAGACGGCAGTTGGGCGACGCTTTCAATTCCCGATCATCGCGAGGTGGCGCCCGGCACACTGCGCAGCCTCATCCGGGCGAGCGGCTTGACCGTCGAACAATTCCTCGCGCTCACCAAGAAGTGAGCGCGCGCCATCGGGCAGGGAGGAAGAACGGGGTCTGGGGAGGGAGAGCGGGAGGGACTTCGGACAGAACGGTGAATCAGATTCCGCCTGCCGGACCGGAAGCCGGCTTTGGTCGGCGATTCGGCTTCAGCAGCGGAGACCGACGGCCTCGGCGAGCCGAAGTCGATTGGCGTCGAAACCGAAAAACTCCCTCGGACGACCAACCGCGCGGAAGCCACATGGAAGATGTCGAAGGCGCCATGCCCGCCGGCGATGGCGTGAGTCGCGGAGAGTCGGCCGGCTTCCTCCATGGTCTCTTTGAACGCAATGTGGGTGTGCCGGCGGCGTCCGCCCGCATGATCCTCCGCAAAAGTCTCCAAGCGTCGGGCTGCTTCACCGTCGGCGATCAGGCCCTGAAATTCCGCCAAGCGAAACGCATTGCCCAATTCAAATTCGTCGAGCGGAGAAAGCAGGAGCGGCCAGGCGGCTTTGGGCAGGCGCGAGTGGACGTGCAGTTCGAGAGCCCGCTTGCAGAAGAAACCTTATTCTTTCCGTTTGCCGCGCTTCTCATCGCGGCCGGGCTGAGCCGGGCCCGACCAACGGTCGGACCTACAATAAAAATCTCAACTGCTTCGGGCCTGACGCGCCCGCCCCTGCGCCCGCCGGCTTGGTCCCACGGCCTTTTCTCGCCGCGACCGTGTTTCCCGGCCGTTTTTCGGCGCGCCGGATCGCTTTACCTTCCGAAACGTCGTTCGCTCCTCCCATGAAAATCCCTCTGCGTCCGGCGCTCCTCGCCGCCCTTTTCATTGCCGCCCTCGCCCCCGCCTCCGCCGCAGAATTTCCTTTTTCCGGAGCCACCGTCGAACAACTCCAGGCCCGCATGGCCGCCGGCACCCTCACCGCGCGCGACCTCACCGCCGCCTATCTGGATCGCATCGCGGAGATCGATCGCGCCGGTCCGAGGCTCAACGCCGTCATCGAGCTCAACCCCGACGCCCTCGCCCTCGCCGCCACGCTCGACACCGAGCGCCGGGCCGGGCGCGTGCGCGGTCCGCTCCACGGCATTCCCGTCCTCATCAAGGACAACCTCGACACCGCCGACCGGATGGCGACCACCGCCGGTTCCCTCGCTCTCGTCGGAGCGATGCCGCCGCGCGACGCGCACGTCGTCGCCCGCCTCCGCGCCGCCGGCGCCGTCATCCTCGGCAAGACCAACCTGAGCGAGTGGGCCAATTACCGCGGCAACAATTCCAGCGGCGGTTGGAGCGGGCGCGGCGGGCAAACCCGCAATCCCCACGCCCTCGACCGCAGCCCCTCCGGCTCCAGCTCCGGCTCGGCCGCCGCCGTCGCCGCCGACCTCTGCGTCGTCGCCATCGGCACCGAGACCAACGGCTCCATCATCTCGCCCGCGTCCGCCTGCGGCATCGTCGGCGTGAAACCCACCGTGGGCCTCGTGAGCCGCGACGGCATCGTTCCCATCGCCGTCTCGCAGGACACCGCGGGCCCGATGACGCGCACCGTGCGCGACGCCGCGCTCGTGCTCGCCGCCATCGCCGGACCCGATGCGCGCGACCCCGCCACCCGGGCGATCCCGCCGACGCTCGCCGACGCGCTCAGCGCCCCTCTCCCGCGCGACGCCCTGCGCGGCGCACGCATCGGGGTCGTGCGCGGCCCCTTCGGCTTTCACCGCCGCATGGAGGCGATGATGGACACCGTTGTCGCCGCCCTCCGTGCCGCCGGCGCCGAGGTCGTCGATCCCGTTAAAATCCCGACCCTCGGAAAATTCTCCGCCGCGCAAAGCGAGGTGCTTTCCTACGAATTCAAAGACGGGATCAACCGCTATCTCGCCGCACCCGGCCGCGTCACGGCCGTCAAGAGTCTCGCCGATCTGATCGCCTTCAACGACGCCCACCGCGCCGAGGAGATGCCGTTCTTCGGCCAGGAGCTCTTCCTCGCCGCGCAGGCGCGCGGCCCGCTCACCGACGCCGCCTATCTCGAGGCCCGGGAGACCTGCCTTCGCCTTGCCCGCACCGAAGGCATCGACGCCGCGATGGACGCCGGGGCGCTCGACGCCCTTGTCATGTTTTCCCGCGGCACCGCGACGCTCACCGATCCGTTCAACGGCGAGGGCGGCAGCGGCATCAGCTCCTCGCTCGCCGCCGTCGCCGGCTATCCCAGCGTGACGGTGCCTGCGGCGCACGTCTCCGGTCTGCCGATCGGTCTCTCCTTCGTCGGGCGCGCCTGGAGCGAGCCCCGGCTCCTCGCGCTCGCCGCCGATTTCGAGGCGCGCACGCACGCGCGCCGCGCCCCGAAATTTCTGCCCACCGCCTCGGTCGCCGCCGAAGCACCATAAACGGCGCGGCCTTCACCGCCCGCTTGGCTCCGCCGCCTTTTTTCGTCGCGGCCGCATTTTCCGACTAATTTTTCAGGCGCGGGATCGTCATGCCTTCCGAACTGTCATTTCCTCCACCCATGAAAATCCCGCTACGTCCCGCCCTCCTCGCCGCCCTCTTCGTGGCCGTCGCCCTCCGCGCCGCGCCCGTCGAATCGCGGCTCACCGCCGCCACCGTCTACCTCGACCGCGCCGTCGTCACCCGCACCGCAACCGCCGAGGTCGCCCCCGGCGTCCGCGAACTCACGTTCGCCGAACTGCCCGCCGGCCTCGTCGACTCGTCGCTCCAAGTCTCCGGCCGCGGAACCGCCACCGCCACGATTCTCGACGTGGGTGCGCGTCAGGTTTTCGTGGAAAGCACGCCCGATACCCGCCTCAAAACCCTCGAGGATGAACTCAACGCTCTCCTCCGCCAGCGCCGCGCCCTCGACGACCGGGCCAAGCTCCTCGCCTCCCAGCTCGCCTCCTACGCGCTCGTCGAAACCGCCCTGCTTGCCCCGCCGACGAAGGACGCCCCCCGACCCACCC
>Ga0105048_10017991_pt1 | contig 10886 bp, 13 predicted proteins | sample MAT05_FD_78382 | JGI IMG/M metagenome (GOLD analysis project Ga0105048, IMG submission 78382) | Freshwater microbial communities from Lake Fryxell liftoff mats and glacier meltwater in Antarctica - MAT-05 | ecosystem: Environmental > Aquatic > Freshwater > Ice > Liftoff microbial mat | place...
AGCCGGATTTTAACGCAGAGACGCAGAGACGCAGGGACGCAGGGACGCAAAAAAAGAAATCCGATTTTTTGCGCCTTTGCGTCTCCGCGCCTTTGCGTTGAAATCTGGGCAATTCAACCTGTTCGGTGCTCTAGAAGCACCGGCACCGTCCGCCAATGCACGTTCCTATGACTTATACTCATCAATGTATCCCTTTTTGGTAGTAGCAGTCGCAGACATCATCGTAAATAAGCTCGGCGCCAGTGTCCTTCAGCTCTGCCAACGTTCCGGCGTCCAGGCACCTTTCACCAGTACAGTAATGAACGACGGTTTGATTCTCGCCGCAGGCCTGCACGACAACTGCGAGCACGAGGACCACGCTGGCCAGCAAGCTCGCGCCCATCGATGCGACCCCCAAAGGCCGTTGTTTCAGTATATTTTTCATTGCTTGTCTCTCTAAAATCTGTTGAAGTACACTACCGGACCGAGACCAATTGCCCCGGATGACGCTGACCCGGACCAGAGGACGTGAAACACGTCCGTAGTTGTCAACGGCAAGGGTTCCCGACAGCAGCTCTGCCGACACGTCAACATAAGCGCGAAGCGCGAGATCGCGCGTCAACATGCGCTCTACCCCCACGCGAAGCCCTGCACAAAAAAAGACCGAGCTTTGGGACGTTACGTGGCCCGGTGAGTTGTTGAGGTTGCTCGTGAGCGTTCCCAATTCGCCCCGTAGGCACGCAAATACCCCGGTGCCCCACGGGTACAAACACCCCGATACGGAGGCCGCAGCATAGACAAAGTTTTAATTGTCGCGCGTGCCATACCCCTCGATCTCGGCGGACGGGGCGAACAGCACGCGCCCTTCCGCCGCCACCGAAGCCTGGGGCCAGCGTAGACCGACCGTCCCACCAACACCGCCGGTAACCACAGGCGCAGTACCAGCCGAGAAGACAGCGGAGAGGCCCAGCTCATAGCAGTGCGGATCGGGCAGCGCCCGAGGTGCAGGCGGCGGAGGTAAGGGAGGCGGCGCGACGGTACAAGCACACGGCGGCGGCGCGACCGGCGGCGGCGGCAGCGGCGGCGCTGGCGGCGCTTCCGGTGGCGCAGGAGCCGAAAGTTTCTGCTGCATCGGAATCAAGATCAGCATCGTGATCGCCGCATTTATGTTGACGAGCGCGTCAAGCGTGACGTCCTCGCACGTGGACGCCTTGTCGATCGTGGCTTCCCAGGGCTTCTCGGCACCGTCGACGACCAGCCTCGCCTGGATCTTGCCGCCCTGGCGGGAGAGGTCGATCACGATTTGCCCCGGGCTGTCATCCTGGCGGATCGCGTCGTAGTCGAGCTGCCCGGCGAGCAGCTCTCTCAGGTCGGGTCGGCTCAAACAGCCGCGCAGGCCAGGCGCAACCCGGTAGTCGAGCCGGAAGTAGTCATGGGCGAGTGGACGCTTGCCCGGGGGCTCATCGGCACGGGCAGCCACGGTGCCGCTCAAGCCCGCGAGGAGAAGGAGGACCGCGAGGCAGCACGGTCGCATGGGCCGAAGCTAACGGTTTTGGCGCGGGAGTAGAACCCCTATTTCCGCGTGGAATTAGGGCCCCCATATGCCGTTGAAGCGCCGGCATCGCCCCCGGCGAAGGCGCGGCATCCCCGGCGCGGGATGCCCCACTTGCGGGGAAATCGGGGCCCGAGGCGCCGAATGCCCAAAAACCTCACCTTGCGGCGAGGTCAGATCGGTTTCCTGGTCGACGATCGCCATCTTGCGGCGGGGTCGGCTGGCCTTCGCGGACGCAGATCACCACGTGCTGGGCGGGGTCGGACGCTTTTTGTGGACGCAAATCGCGACCAGCGGCGGGGTTGGACGCCTTTTGTGAGCGCGAATCGCGACCAGCGGCGGGGTCGGTGGCCTTTTATGGACGCAGATCGCGACCAGCGGCGGGGTCGGTAGCTTTCCGTGGACGCGGATCACCACGTGCTGGGCGGGGTCGGGCGCCTTTTGTGGACGCGAACCGCCACCGACGGCGAGGTCGGTAGCCATTTCGCAAGCAGATCGTTGATTTACGGAGACGACAGGTGGGTTTTTCGATGGAACTGGCGTTCAGCGTCACCGATCAGCGCAAGATAGCTTGTTCGACGGGAGAGGCTCAGTCCACGCTGGGTGTCGTGACCGGCTTCTTCGCCATCCACTGGCGCAGAGCGCCAAAGGCGACCGGGGCGACCGAGATGAAGATGATCAGGTAAACGACCCTCTCGATCTGCTTGGCGTTGAAGATCTTGCCGAGGAAGTAGCCGAGGAACGTCATCGAGAAGACCCAGGCCACGCCGCCGATGACGTTGAACATCGCGAACCGGCGGTACGTCATCCTGCCCACGCCGGCGACGACAGGGGCGAAGGTGCGCGCGAAGGGCATGAAGCGAGCGAGGATGATCGTCTTGCCGCCGTGCTTCTCGTAGAAGGCCTGGGTCGCGACGAGGTGATCCTTGCGGAAGAAGAAGGACTGCTTGCGATTGAAGATCATCGGACCGGCTTTGTAACCGATGGAGAAGCCGATCGCGTCCCCGAGGATCGCCATCGTCATCAGCGCGACGTTCATCAGCAGCAGGTTGACGAAGGGATCGAGCCCGAGCGGGTTCATCAGGTTCGCCTGAACGAAGACGCCCGCCGTCACGAGCAGGGAGTCGCCGGGCAAGAAGAAGCCGATCAGCAGCCCCGTCTCGGCGAAGACGATGAGCATGAGGGCGGGGTAACCGCCCCATTTCAACAGCTCGTCGGCGTGAAGGACGAGCGCAAAGAACTCCCTGATTTTATCCACGCGACCGCACTAGCGCAGGTCGCGCGCCGTGTCGATTCTTCGGCGACGGCGCGCGGCGGGCCGCAATCTACCAGGGCTCGCGCACGCCGATGAAGTTGTAGGGGTAGCCCCAGTCGAGCTTCGAGGCCTCGTCGAGCTCCTTCACGTCCTCCGGCGCGAGCTTGGTCTCGAGCGCGGCGAGGTTGTCCTGGAGCTGCGTGACGGTGCGCGCGCCGATGATCACCGAGCTGACCTCGGGCCGCGCCAGGAGCCACGCGAGCGAGATCGCCGCGGGCGTCGCCTCGCGGCGCTTGGCCACGGCGGTGACGGCGTCGAGGATCTTCCAGTTACGATCGTTGTCGATCGACGTGTAGCTGTCCTTCCAGGACTCGAGGCGCGAGCCGGCCGGCGGGCTCATCCCGCGCTGGTACTTGCCGCTGAGGAAGCCACGGGCGAGCGGCGACCAGACGAGCGTGCCGAGGCCGAAGGTGCGGCACGCGGGCACGACCTCGCGCTCGGCGTCGCGCACCACCAGCGACCACTGGAGCTGCACCGCCTCGAAGCGGTGGGTGTTCTTGCGATCCGCGCTCCACAGCGACTCGGTCAGGCGATAGCCGGTGTAGTTCGAGCAGCCGATGTACCGGACCTTGCCCGAGGTCACGAGATCGTCGAGGGCGCGCAGCGTCTCGTCGATCGGCACCGAGCCGTCTTGCATGTGGACCTGGTAAAGATCGATGAAGTCGGTGCCGAGGCGCTGGAGCGAGGCCTCGCACGCTTCGAGGATGTGCTTGCGCGAGAGGCCCATGTCGTGCGGCCCGATCGGGCGCTGGCCGAAGCCGATCGGGAAGCGGCACTTGGTCGCGAGGAGGACCTGGCCGCGCTTGCCGCGGATCCACGCGCCGGTCAGCTCTTCGCTGCGGCCTTCGCTGTACACGTTCGCGGTGTCGACCAGGTTGATCCCGGCGTCGACCGCGGCGTCGAAGACGCGCCGCGCCTCCTCGTCCGGAGAGGTGACGCCCTTCATGAAGGTGGTGGACTCGCCGAACGTCATCGCCCCGAGGCTGAGCGCGCTGACGCGTAGGCCGCTTTTGCCGAGCTGTCGTAGTTCCATGGCAGGGTGCGTAAGCAGGAGGGACGGAGGCGTCAAGCTCGGGCCCGGTCCGTGCCTGTAACGTGTGGATGAGATCGTGGAGCGAGGAGATCATGCGCATGCGCTCGGAGCTGACACGAGTCGGGTTCGTCCTTCTGTCTCTATCCGCGCTCGGCGGCTGCGGCAGGCGAGGGACGACGGCGCCGCCCGGACCGCCCACGACGTTGAAGGTCAGCTCACCCACGCTCCAGGAAGGGCGGCCGATCCCGGCGGCTTACGCGTGTACGGATCAGGATCATCTCGGTAAATCGCCCCCGCTCGCGTGGACCAAGGGGCCCGAAGGGACGGTGGGATACGCCGTCTCGATGATCGATCCCGACGCGAGCAATTTCGTTCACTGGTTCGTCACGGGCATTCCCCCGAATGTCACCGAGCTGCCCGAGGGAGCGAGCCCAGGCGGGGTGTTGCCGAGCGGCGCGCTGGAGTTGCCGAACGATTTCGACAAGAAGGGATATGGCGGCCCCTGCCCGCCGCCCGGGCGGACGCATCATTACATCCTCCAGGTCTGGGCCTTGAAGCGGGACGTGCCCGCGCGCAAGGCCGACGCGGAGCTCTTTCAGGCGCTCGTCAAGGGCTCTGCCGCGACGGGATCGCTCACCGTCACTTTCCAGCGTTGAGGGGCGCGCGCTGGCTCGTCGGGCTGCCCCAGCGCGCCAGGTAACCCTTGAGCTTGAGCTTTCTGGCGGTGTTGTCCGAGCTCATGTAGCGCACTGTGCCGTAGATCGAGCGCTCTGGCCCCCAGGCGCGGTCGAAGCGGCCAAAGACCCAGAAGATCCCCGAGTACGAGTTGGGATCGTGCCCGTCGAGCGCGTACTTGTCGTTGAGCACGATCAGCCGCTCTGCGGCCTCGCGCGGGGTCTTCGTCCACTCGAGGACCTTCTTCCCCCAGAGCATGCGCAGGTAATTGTGCATCCGCCCCTCGGAGACGAGCTGGCGCTGGGCCGCGTTCCAGAGCGGATCGTGGGTCTTCGCCGCCTCGAGCTCCGCCAGCGTGTAGAGGGTCGGGCGCGGGTCGCTCGCGTGCTTCTCCAGCGTCTTCAAGGCCCAGTCCGGGAGCGAGTCGTAGCGCTGGTAGTCCTCGCGGAGGGCGCACATCAGATAACCAATCTCGCGCCACGTGACGAGCTCGTCGAGGAAGGACTCGGCCTCCGCGCTCGCGCCCCACCAGCCCTCGCGTTGCCCGTTGACGACGCCGGAGATCTTCTCCGGGCGCCAGCGCTCGCGCTTGATCAGCGCCGTGAAGACCTCGTGGACCGAGATATGGCCGAAGTGGAGATAGGGAGAGAGGCCGCTCGCCGCGTCGACGTCAGGGTCGTTGCGATCCGTGGCGTAGAGAGGGAGTCCGCTCTTCAAGAACTTGCGCAAACGCACCTCGGCCGCGGCGGCGCCGCCGTGGATGTGCGAGCCGGGGACAGCGTGGTCGATGGGCAGCGCCGCGAGGGCGGCCGTGTCGCCCGCGAGCAGCTCTTTCGTGGCGCGGGGCCAGCGCGCGGCGATCCCGGGCGGGAGCGCGGCGAGGCGCGGGAGGGCGAGGCCTTTGAGCGGATGGGGCTTGGGGCGATGAGCGAGGTGCTCTGCGAGGTTCTTCTGGAGGAAGTAGCGAAAGGAGTACGCGGTGGTGTAGGTGCGGTCGGCCGCGCGCAGCGGGAGGAGGCCATTGGAGTCGACTTGCTCGAGGAGCACGGGGATCTGCGCGGCGGCGGCCTTGACCATCCTCGGCAAGAAGAACGCCGGGTAATCGTCGGTCACCACCACGGCGGCGCGGGCCGCGAGGGCGGCGAGGAGGCCTTTACCCGCGCCCTCCTTCGGCTCGACGTAGGGGTGATAAAGCACGCTCGTCCCCTCGAATCGAGCGACGTTGTCGGCCATCCCCTGGAGCACGAAGCGGTGGAAACGGTCGCACGCGAAGCGGTAGCCGACGCGGAGCGGCTCGAGGACCACGAGCGGTTTGTCGAGCGCGCGGGCGTGCTCGATGGCCCGGTCCAGGGCGAAATTGTGGCGGGCGCGGCGCGCGGCGATCATCCAGTAGAGGACGAAGTCCCCGCGAGGATCGATCGAGCGGGCATTGGCGGTGCGGACGCGGAGGGCGGGAACAGGAGACACGCGGGCGCTTTATAAGGCGCCCGCGCGCAAAGGCCAGCTCAGACTCGTGTTTCGCCGTTATGCGGTGATGAGACCACCGAGCTCTGCCGAACAGCACCCCCGCCCGGGGCTAAAACCCCGGGCTCCACCTTACGAAGTCCCCTTCGGGGACTCGCGTCGGCGCTGTATCGATCGACAGAAATGGCGACGCCAGTCCGCCCTCGGGGCGGACTTTGTACGTAGAGCCCGAGGTTTTCACCAAGGGCTCGGGCGGGCGGGCGGCGTCCAGCTCCACACGAAAAGGGCGAAACACGAGTCAGACCACGAAATCGAGCATCTGGAGGCGAGTCAGGTAATCCTGCAAGGCCGCTGCGTAGGGGGCAATCAAGAGATCGAGCTTCACGTGGACGCCGCGCTCGCTGATCGCGTCGATGACGCCGCACACCGGGACTTCGCTGCTGGGGAGGATGAGCACGCCGCTCCAGTGCGCGCCTCGCGGCACCGCGGGGGTGGGCAGCTTGCCGAGGTGGAGAATGCCGTCGTTCATCTCGAGGACCGGGACGACCTCGCCGCCGTCGAGGCGCACCGAGGCCTTGAGGGTGTGGGCCGGCTCGACCAGGTAATGAGCGCGGCGGTTGTGCTCGATCAAGCCCTCCAGCGTCTCGCAGATCGACTTGCTCAGCGGCGTCTCCTCGGCCTCGAGCACCTGCTCCACGAGGCGCTTCATGGCCTTCTGGGTGCGGATCAGGTTCGCCCGCATCGAGGCGATGCGGCGCGTGTCCCGGTTGACCTTGTCGGCAACGACGTTGACGAGGTTGTGATAGAACGGGAACGCGACGTCGCCGTGCTTCTCGAAGAAGGCGCGGAGCGCGTCGATGCGGATGCGGAGGATCTCCGAGGGCTGCGTCGTCACGGCGGTGGTGCTGCGGTGCGAGCCGCTGACGGCGCCGAGCTCCCCGATCGGGGCGAGCGGGGTGAGACGAAAGCGCGTCTCGGCGCCCTCGCGCAGGGCGACCTCGCCGCTCACGAGCAGGTAGAAGTGCTCCGGGGGGCTCCCGGCCTCGAAGAGGACGTGGTCCGCGGCGAGGGTCTGGCGCTCGAAGGCCGCCATCAGCTCGGCGAGGTGGGCCTCGGTGATGTCTTGAAACAGCGGGATGGCGTGGAGATCGGACGGGCTTACCAGCATGGGGATGCCTCCTGTGCGGCTGCGGGCTTCGCGCGCCTGGGGGACGCATAGAACTCGCGGCGCCGCGCCCGGTCAAGACCGACGAGCAGCCTCGGTCCTTCCGTGTCAGCGCGGTTGCCGCCGCGCGAGCGCCGCGCAATCCTCTTCAACCCGCTCGCTCACGCATGTCGATCACCACGTCGCCGCAGATCCTCTCGTACCGTCACCTGCTCCTCGGCGCGGTGGAAGACTTCCTCGCTGACGCCGGGATGAGCAACCCCGAGACGACCGAGGCCCTCGCCGAGGTGCTGGTGACGCTCTCGCGCTACCGCGAAGAGGGCGTGCCGCTCTTCCCTGCGGTGTACCTCGGCGACGATCTCGATGAGCTCCTCCGCGTGCTCCATGGGTGCGATCCGATCGGGATCGGCCAGGGCCCGCCGACGCCGGAGACGATGCGCCGCGCCCTCAAGCAGTGCGCGCCGCTCGGTCGGCGCGGCTGGTCGATCTTCCTCCTGCGGCGGCCGGGCGAGGTCCGCTACGGCGTGTTCCACGGCAGCAACTTCGTCCTCCACGAGACGCCGATGGAGTGGCTCCGGGCCTGCAACGTGCGCGGTCGCCGCGCCATCGGCGTGGTGCAGCTCGCGGAGAACGTCCTCGAGCTCCGCAGCAGCGGGGGCGTCGCGCGCTACATCTATCTCTCGGGCGCGCGGATCGACATGCCGCCGCCGCCCGCGACGCTGGGCGAGCTCGTCCGCGCCCTCACGCGCGACGTCGAGCCCGACGCGCTGATCGACACGCGGACCTTCTTTCGCCGCGTCTTCGTCACGTCGCTGCGCGACTCGCACGGGATGCTGGTCGCCGTGCTCCCCGCCGAGCCGCGCAGCACCACGCGGCGCCTCTTCGCGGACGGCCTGCTGCTCGAGGAGCCGATCAACATCGCCGATCGGATCCGCGCCTACCGCCGCGCGCCGACCGAGGCGGCGGCCGGCGCCGTGCAAGCCCTCGCCGATCTGCTCCAGGGCATGATGAGCGCCGACGGGATCACCGTGCTGCGCACCGACGGGACCATCGCCGGCTTCAACGTCTTCATCCCGCACCGCGCCTCTCCGCGTCGCAACGAGCAGCCCGCCGGCGGCGCGCGACGGCGCACCTTCGACGCCCTCGTCGCCGAGGTCGGCCACGAGATCGTCGGCGCCTTCTATCGCTCGCAGGATGGCTTCGCCGAGTGGCGGGGGGATCTCTACGACACGTCGCAGCCAGGGCTTTTTCCCAGCGCCCCGCCGACGAGCTCGCCCGGCGAGTGAGCGCGGTCGCCCGGTGACCCGGGCCGTCCTCCTTGCTTGCAACCCGGGGCTAGCCGGGGGACGCTCGGCGCGATGAGCGACGCCTCCGCATCAAGCTCGGCCGCGCCCCCGGAAACGAGCGCCGAGGGCGCCTCGTTCGAGGAGTCGATGCGGCGCCTCACGCAGATCGTCGCCGAGCTCGAGGGCGGGGATCTCCCGCTCGAGCGCTCGCTCCAGCTCTTCGAAGAGGGCGTACGCCTGGCCCGCGGGGCGCAGGATCGGCTCGACAAAGCCGAGCGCCGCGTCGAGGAGCTGCTCGGCATCGACGAGCAAGGCCGCCCCATCCTTCGCGACTTCACGAGCTGAGCCATGCGCACCGCCGCCGCGCTGATCATCGGGAACGAGCTCCTCAGCGGGAAGGTCGCCGAGGCAAACCTCGTCGTCCTCGCGCGCACGCTGCGTCCGCTCGGCATCTTGCTCCGCCGCGTGGTGATGATCCTCGACGAGATCGACGTCATCGCCCACGAGGTCAAAGAGCTCGCCGCGACGCACGACGTCGTCTTCACCAGCGGCGGCGTCGGCCCGACGCATGACGATCTCACGATCGAGGGCGTGGCCCGCGCCTTCGACGCCGGCGTGGCGATCTCGCCGGAGCTCGATCAGATCCTCCGCGCCCACTACGGCGATCGGATCACCGACGGGCACGCGCTCATGGCCCGCATCCCCGAGGGCGCGCGCCTCGTCTCCAACGGCACCGTCCAGTGGCCAACGGTGGTGATGAAGAACGTCTGGGTGCTGCCGGGCGTGCCGGCGATCTTCAAGATGAAGATGCCGCTGGTGCGCGAGGATCTCGGGAGCGACACGCCCTTCCTCTCGATGGCGGTGTTCACCGATCTCGACGAGGGGCAGATCAAAGAGCTGCTCGACCGCGTGGTGGCCGCGCACCAGGACGTGGAGATCGGCTCCTACCCGCAGTGGGACGATCTCGAGTGCAAGACGAAGCTGACGTTCGATGGGACCGTGATCGAGGCCGTGCGCGCGGCGCGTGACGAGCTCGCCGCGGGTCTACCGCCGGCTTCGGTGATCCGGATCGAGTAGCGCGCCCCGGCCGGCGGATCGGCGGCGCCGCCCTGACGCCGTCACCCTCTGCGAGGCGAAAACGCCTTCCTTTCAAGGCGTTTTTCGCTGGTGTGCTCCGTGCTCCTGCGGGCCGCCATGAGCACCGCTATCTCGCCCGTGTCCCCCGCGATGATCGCTCCGTCAGCGATCGCTTCCTCGGAGCCCTTCGATCTTCCGCCGCCCGGTCGCGAGGGCCCGCGCGAGCGCGCGCTCGTGGACGGCGTCGCCGCGCTCGGTGACGCGGAGCTGCTCGCCATCCTGCTCGGGACGGGCCTCGTAGGCCGCCCGGTCGGCCTCGTCGCCGCGGCGCTGCTCGACGAGACCTCCGGCCTGCTCGGCCTCTTGCGCCTCGGTCCGCAAGCGCTCGCGGCGCAGCCGGGGATCGGGCTCGCCAAGGCGCTGCGCATCGGCGCGGCGCTGGAGCTCGGTCGCCGCACGCTGACGCGGGCGCCGCGGCCCACGCTGCCGCTGCGCCACGGGAAGGCGGTGGCCGATCACCTGCGCTGGTCGCTGGCCTCGATGCTCCACGAGGAGATGTGGGTGCTCTCGCTCGACGGCCGCAATCAGCTACGCGGGACGCGCCGCGTGGCGCGGGGTGGAGTCCATCGTCTCTCGGTGGCGCCGCGCGATATCCTGGCGGCGGCTATCGCCGATGGGGCGTCGACGTTCGTGCTGGTACACAACCACCCGAGCGGGGATCCGACGCCTTCGCCGGACGACATCACGATGACGCGGATAACGGCGACAGCAGGAGAGTTGATGGGGATACCGCTGGTGGATCATGTGATCTTGGCGGCGGATGGGAGCTATCGGTCGATGCTGGAAGGTGGGGTGATCGAGCCGCTGTGAGCCCTACTTTGGGTCGGAGCCCTTGCGCGCCGCTGTAACCCCGTTGAACGCAATTCTCGCCGCCAGAGCCATGACCAGCTCAGCGGCGGCCTCCTCGTTCACCACCAGTTCGAACTGATCGGCCATACCTTCGTGGACAGGCCCGCACTGGACATCTACCGTTGACGCTTCCCACGAGCATACGATCGGCGACATCCGCCAGCCTTCGGTTACATCAAAGACTCGCGCCCTGTCAGACGCGACTCTGACCTCCGGCGCCTCACCGCGGAGAATCTTGTTCTGCAACACAAGGATCAGATGTCGGGACATGGAGTTCGAGGTTCATGATGCCCGCTCCCTCCCGACGCTCCTAGAGCACCGAACGGGTTGAAATGGACCGAAAAGAGCCGGATTTTAACGCAGAGACGCAGAGACGCAGGGACGCAGGGACGCAAAAAAAGAAATCCGATTTTTTGCGCCTTTGCGTCTCC
>Ga0105048_10017994_pt1 | contig 10885 bp, 11 predicted proteins | sample MAT05_FD_78382 | JGI IMG/M metagenome (GOLD analysis project Ga0105048, IMG submission 78382) | Freshwater microbial communities from Lake Fryxell liftoff mats and glacier meltwater in Antarctica - MAT-05 | ecosystem: Environmental > Aquatic > Freshwater > Ice > Liftoff microbial mat | place...
CCATCGATGCGCTGGCCACCCGCTATGGCGTGAGCCACATGCCGGTGCGTGAAGCGCTGCGCGAGCTGCAAGGCGAAGGGCTGGTGGTGATCGAACCGAATCGCGGCGCGCGGGTGCGCACCATCGATGCGCGCTTTGTCGAGAACCTGTTCGAGATTCGCACCGCGCTCGAGGTGATGATGGTGCGTCGCGCGGCGCAGCGCGCGAGCGCGGGCGATATCGCCGAATTGCGCGCGATCGAGGATGTGCTGGAGCGACACATCGGCAGCGCTGATCATGCGGCGGTGGTGGCCGAGAACCGGCGCTTTCACCAGACCATCAACCGCATCGCCGACAACGTCGACGCACTGCCGATCGTCGACAAGCACTGGATGCTGCTGGCTGCCCTGTGGCGCAACTTCGGCTATGGCGCGGCGCGCTTCGCCGGGGTCGCCAATGACCACCGCCATCTGATCGCCGCGCTGGAAGCGCATGACCAGGAAGCCGCCTCGATGATGATGGGTGCGCATGCGACCAAGGCCAAGCTCGAACTGCTTGCGCGCATTGCGGCGCAAACAGCGGCGCCGCTGCGCAAGTTGAGGCGTGCATGAGCAATGCCGGACTGCGCCGCATGGCGCTGCACCAGGTGGTGATCTCGCCCAAGACACGCTGGGTCTTCATGCAAGTGGAAGATGCCGAAGGCCGGCGCGGCAGCGGCGAGGCCAGCCTCAACGGCAAGGAAAGCGCGCTGGCCGAGGCGGCGGACCGGCTGGCCGCGCATGCGCTGCAATGTTCCACCGCCGCGCCGGCGGTCTTCGCCGCAGCAATCCAGCCGCGCGATCTGGCCGAGGCGGCGATGGTGTCGGCGATCGATCAGGCCTTGTGGGATTTGCATGCGCAAAAGGCCGGCCTGCGGCTGGTCGATGCACTTGGTGGTGCCCGGCGCGAGTCGATAACGCTGTACGCCAACATCAACCGGCGCACCGTCGAGCGCTCGCCGCAGGGCTTTGCACAGAGCGCGCGCGCCGCCCGGGATGCGGGCTTTTGCGCCTTCAAGATGGCCCCCTTCGACGAGGTCGATGTGGCACTTTGCAAGCGTGGCGGTGGCGCGGCGGCGATGCAGGCGGGCTTGGCACGGGTGGCTGCGGTGCGGGCGCAAATCGGCCCGGCCTGCCGCCTGATGGTCGATTGCCACTGGCGCTTCGACGAAGCCACCGCCGCGCGTCTGATCGATGCTGCGGCCGAGTTTGGCGTCTACTGGATCGAATGCCCGTTGCCGGAAATCGCTGCCCATATCGCCGCGCTGGTGCGCCTGCGCGGCCTGGCCAATGCGCGCGGAATTCGCCTCGCGGGGATGGAGCAGGGCATCGGCTTCGACGCGTTTCGCCCGTATTGCGAAGCCGGCGCCTATGACGTCATGATGCCCGACGTGAAATACATCGGCGGCTTGGCTGAGATGCTGCGCGCTGCCGCGGCGTTTGCCGGCTACGGCGTGGCGATGTCGCCGCACAACCCGAGCGGGCCGATCGCGCACGCGGCGAGCCTGCAGGTAGGCGCCGCGATGGAGTCGTTCGACACGCTGGAATTGCAGTTCGACGAGAGCCCCTTGTTCGATACCCTGGCAGGCGGCGAGGTGCCGGTTCGTGTTGCCGGAAGTTCCGCGTTGCCCGCGGCGCCGGGGCTGGGGGTGCGGCTGGATCAACGCCTGCTCGGGTTGCATGCCGATTGCGCAGTCCGGGTCTGGGCGGCGTCGTGAGCAGTGCCCGCTTCATGCTGCGCTTGCGCCACCAAGTCGAACCGGTGGCAGGTGTGATCGGCGTGTTGCCGATCCGGGAACGGGTGGGCCGCATCGAAATGGCTGGAGGCGGTGATCGACCCATGCGCGGAATTCCTGCGGCCGATCGGCCCGATCTTCTGAACGAAGCCGACTTCGGCATGGCCGGTGAAGGCAGGCGCACGGTCGCGGCGGCTGAAGCGGCATTGGGCGGTGTCGATGTGCTGGTGGTGTGCGCCTCGGTGCAACAACGCGAGGCCTTTGTCGATATCAGCGATGCCCAGCGCAAGCGCCACAAGCGATCCCGACCCACCTATGGACGCTGCTGCAGGCCGGCGCCGCCGCCCGGCCATGTCGAGCTACATGACCGCGCGCAGCGTATGGCGGCGGTTGCGCGTATGTGGCCGCACCTGCGCCGGCCAGCGACCCATCTCCACGGCGGCCGCCCAGGCGGCGCTGGCGGGCACGTCCGCGTTTTCCAGTTCATAGGTGGCGCTGTACTTGGGTTCGCCCTCGGCAACCATGGTCTTGGTGGCGGCGCCAATGCTCATGTTGAGCGGGACCGACACATAGCGGTGCACCGCCAGCACGCCCGGCACCTTCAATAGTTCCGGGATGTGCTCTTTGTCATAGACCTCGTTGAACAGCGCCTCCTTGTCGGGGTCGATGTCCATGGCGGCGGTGAGCAGGAATTTGGCTTTCGGGTGCATGATTTTCTCCGTTTATGAAGCGTTGGGTGTTCTTACTGTGGTTTGAGGCCTGCATCGCGCGCGATCCTGCCGAAAATGGCGCTCCAGTCGGCATAGCGTTTGCGCAATTCATCGGGGCTGCTCGCGGTGGCCACCGAACCGGTCTTGGCAAGCCGCTCGCGCAAGTCCGCCGAGCACGCCTGCATTCAGGACAAGCATCAGTTTGCGGCGATTGTTCATCGCATTTCCCCGGTGGTTCCAACTTGCGGCATGCTGCCGTACTTCGTCAGTTACTTTTGGCGAGCCGGCTTTCGACGATGCGCGCGAACACGCTCGCGCCCATGGCCAGGGCGCCGTCGTTGAAGTCGTACGAGGGGTTGTGCACCTCGCAAGCGCCCGCGCCGGCGCCGTTACCGATGTTGAAGTAACAGCCCGGCACCTTCTCCAGCATGAACGAGAAATCCTCGGAGGCCACGATCAGGTTCGGATTGCGGTTGACGTTATCTGCGCCCGCCACCGCCGCGCAGATTCCGGCGACGAACTCGGCCTCGTTGGCGTCGTTGATGGTGGGTGCGAAAATCAGCCGGAAATCGATTTCCGCAGTGGCGCCGAACGCGTCGGCCGTGCCTTTTGCGATGCGCCGCATAGCGGATTCGATCAGGGCCATCACCTCGGGCGTGAAGGCGCGCACCGTGCCGGACAGTTGTGCGGTCTGCGGAATCACGTTGTAGGTGTCGCTAGCTGAGACGTTGGTCACCGAGACCACCGCTGCATCGAGCGGGCGCAGGTTGCGCGAGACGATGCTTTGCAGGGCGATCGAAATGTGCGATGCCACCAGCACCGGATCGATGCCGGTCTCGGGCCGCGCGCCATGGGCGCCGCGGCCGGTGACGTGAATGTCGAAATAGGCGCCACCGGCCATCATCGGTCCGGCACGCACCGCGAACTTGCCCAGCGCCAGGCCGGGCCGGTTGTGCATGCCGAATATGGCTTCGCACGGAAACTTCTCGAACAAGCCGTCGGCGATCATGGCGCGCGCGCCGCCGATGCCTTCCTCGGCGGGCTGGAAGATGAAATTGACCACACCGTCGAAGGCGCGTGTCTCGGCCAGGTACCTGGCTGCGCCCAGCAGCATGGCGGTGTGGCCGTCATGACCGCAAGCATGCATGCGCCCGGCCTGCGTGGAGCGGTGCGCGAAGGTGTTGGCCTCGACGATCGGCAGGGCATCCATGTCGGCGCGCAGGCCCAGCGAGCGCTTGGCGCTGCCGGCGCGCAGCACGCCCACCACGCCGGTCTTGCCGATCCCGCGATGCACTTCGAGCCCGAAACCCGCGAGCTTCGTCGCCACGATTTCGGCGGTGCGCAGTTCCTCGAATCCGAGTTCCGGATGGGCGTGGATGTCGCGCCGCCAGTCGGTCATTTCCTGCGCAAGTCCGGCGATGCGTTCGATCACTGCCATGATGGTTTTTTTCCCGACTATTCCAGGGGCTCAGTGTAACGCTGATGCCGCTGCGTTCGCAGCGAGCGGGATTCCCGGTACGAGCCTCGCTGGAGCCGGTTCGGATTGACCTTCACCGCCCGGTCCACAGCGGCGGCTTGCGCCCGACAAACGCCTTGACCCCGTTGCGGAAGTCTTCACTGCCGAAGCACATGCGCACCAGGTCGTGGTCTTCCACATGCGAGAGCATGCCTTCGCGCAGGCGGCGCAGTTGCTCCTTGGTGGCCGCAAGCGTCAGCGGCGCGAGGCCGGCCACCGTTTGGGCGAGTTCGGCAATGCGCGTGGTGAGCGCGGCGCCGTCATCGACCACTTCATGCAGAAAGCCGATGGCTGCGCCTTCTTCGGCGCTGACCAGGCGTGCGGTGAACATGAGTTCGATGACGCGTGACTGTCCGATCAGCGCCGACATGCGTGCGAGATTCTTGACCGAGAGGCAGTTGCCGAGTGTGCGCGCCACCGGGAAGCCGAGCTTTGATGCCCGCGTGGCCACCCGCAGATCGCACACCGATGCAATGGCGGCGCCGCCTCCCGTGCATGCGCCGTCGATGGCGGCGATCACCGGTTTGCAGCAGCGTTCGAGTACCTCGAGATGGGCGCCGAGACCTTCTTCGTAGGCGATGCCGTCTTCGCCATTGGTGAACTCGAGAAACTGCGAAATGTCGGTGCCGGCCGCAAAGGCTTTGTCACCGGCGCCGCGAATCACCAGCACCTTGATGGAATCATCCCTGGCGATCTGCTGCGAATACGCCGCCAGGCCTTCATACATGGCGTAGGTGAGGGCATTGCGTGCCTGCGGACGGTTGAGGGTGACATGCGCGATGCCGTCACGGATTTCGAAGAGAAGTTCGTCGCTCAAGATGAGTGCTTTCCGGTTGGGACGTTCAGGGGCGGGGTTGCGCGAGTTTATACGCCGGGGGGGATCGGTGTGAGCAGGAGTGCGAAGTCAAAGACACAGCAGAAGATGACGCCGGCGGCCGCGCAGGAGCTGACACTGGCCTTGACGGCGTGGCCGGTGATCGATAGCGACCAGGCGCTGGTCAACGCCGCCATCGAGAGGTCGATCACGCATCAGCATTCGATCTGGGACGCGAATGGTGGTCGAGGCGGCCCTGCGCGCCGAAGCCCGGACTCTATACAGCGAAGATCTGAGTCATGGCCAACGCTTCGGCGCCCCGACTGTCGTCAACCCGTTTCTCGCTTGATGCCGCCACGCGCTGCGGGCTCACCAGGAACGGCAGCGACCTCAAACATTGATTGGCCGCGACTTTGGCTGCGGACGTGGCGGCTGCGCCTGATGGCAGCCGACGGCCGCGCCACGGTGGCGGCGCCCGGACGCGGCGCGCGTTGTGTTCAGAACACGAATCGAAGCCCACCAGGGTCGCATCGACCTGGCTTTCGTTGCAGATGCCCATCAGCGCTGCTGCCAGGCCGACGTCGGTCATGTAAAGTTTTGGCATCTTTACTTGGCGGCCAAAATTGGCGAAGTGCGGGCGCACATAGTGCATCGCATGCTCCCTGCGTTGTTGGATGAATCGCAGTATGGCCTATTTTATCCTTGCATTTATGGTAGTGAAGTTCCATAATTGCAATGATGTTTAACCGCCATCTGCTGTCCCGGCTCATCGAAGAGATCCACCATTCCCCGGCGGTGGCTTTGCTGGGCCCACGCCAGGCCGGCAAAACCACGCTGGCGCGGGAGGCGGCCAAAACGATGCCGGGCGGCATCTATCTGGACCTGGAATCTGAACGCGACCGCGCCAAGCTGGCGCAGCCCGAGTTGTATCTGGCCGACCATCTGAGCGAGCTGGTCATTCTGGACGAAGTGCACCGCGCGCCCGGCCTGTTCCCGGTGCTGCGCGGCCTGATTGACCAAGCCCGGCGCAACGGCAAACGCGCTGGCCAATACCTGCTGCTGGGCTCGGCCTCGCTGGATTTGCTGCAGCAGTCGGGTGAAACACTGGCCGGCCGCATTGCCTACCTGGAGCTGGCACCGCTGGACCTGCTTGAGGTCGGCGCCGACCAAGCCGAAACCCTGTGGCTGCGCGGCGGCTTCCCCGAAAGCCTGACGGCCCCCAGCCAGCAGCGCAGCCTGCGCTGGCGCGACAACTTCATCCGCGCCTACCTGGAGCGCGATATACCGCAGTTCGGGCCGCGCATTGCGGCACAAACCCTGCGCCGCTGCTGGACCATGCTGGCGCACCTGCAAGGCAGCCTGCTCAACGTAGCCAAGCTCGCGCGCAATCTGGGCCTGGATGCAAAAACCGCCCACAGCTATGTCAACCTGCTGTGCGCCCTGCTGCTGGTGCGCCGCCTGCAACCCTGGCACACCAACGTGGGCAAACGCCTGGTCAAGTCGCCCAAGGTGTACATCCGCGACAGCGGCCTGGTGCATGCGTTGCTGGACATTGAAACCAAGGATGCACTGCTGGCCCACCCCGTGGTGGGCGCAAGCTGGGAGGGCTTTGCCATTGAGAACCTGCTGGCCTACGCGCCGGCCAACGTGCAGGGCTACTTCTACCGCACCGGCGGCGGCGCCGAGGTAGACCTGCTGCTGGCCTGGCCGGGCGGCAAACTGTGGGCCATTGAAATCAAACGCAGTCTGACGCCCAAGGTAGGGCGCGGATTTCACGCCGCCTGCGAAGACCTGATGCCGGAACGCAAGCTGCTCGTCTGCCCCAGCCTGGAGCCGTTCCCGCTGGGGCATGGGGTGCAGGCCATGCCGCTGGCCATGTTGTGCGATGAGTTGAGGCAAATGCCGCGCTAGTTGTTATGGCTACAGAATGGACTGCTGACGCCGAATCCCTGGCACCTCCACGAGTGCAACGATGATGTTGGGTTAGTCGGCGGCCGGATTGTTGGCACGGACGAACTTGAGACTATGCCAACCATCTCACTCGCAACTCGCAAGAATCAACAATAGCGGGTTTACGACGCGCCGGCTGCCCAGTTGAGGCTCATAGCCCCGACCACGGCATTACATCCACCCCGTCGCGCGCGAATCGCGTGGCGCCGCCATACACCAGACCTGGATAGACGGCGGAAAAGCTGCCTCGCTCGGCTGCGTATTTCTGCCACTTCCGCAGGCTGCCCAACGCGTCCGCTGCGATGCTGGGCGCAGACTTGATTTCGACTGCGGCCAGTTCGTTGCCGCGCTCCACGATCAAGTCAACCTCGGTACCGATGTTGTCGCGCCAGAAGTAGAGTGGGTCGCGCAGGCCCGCGTTGCAGCGATTTTTAAGGAATTCGTTGACCACCATGGTCTCGAACAGGGCGCCGCGCAGGGGGTGTGCATCGACCTGGCTTTCGTTGCGGATGCCCATCAACGCTGCTGCCAGGCCGACGTCGGTCATGTAAAGTTTCGGCATCTTTACCAGGCGTTTGCCAAAATTGGCGAAGTGCGGGCGCACATAGTGGATCAAATAACAGGTCTCGAGTATGGCAAGCCAGTGCTTGACCGTCTTGTCCGCCACGCCCGCGTCGCTTGCCAGCGATTGCATGTTGAGCAACTGGCAGGTACGGCCGTCGTTCGATCGATGTCCAGCGCCCGCACCGCATTGAGCACCAGGAGGCCCTGGCGATGATCCTTGCGTTTTTTTACGACCGATCGCCCCGGCTTTTTGGATAGCCAGATTTTCTGCAAGCCGAAATAGCGCGGGTCGGGGGCGACCACGCGGGCCGGTGTGCTGTCACGGCCGGCGACGGTGTGGCGATCTGCGTCCCCAGGAGCGGCCAGCTCTGTTCTTCAAGCCGATGGACCTTGGCGGGTGTAGGAGCATCCTGGGGGATTCGGAGCGTGCTCGCGTGTCCGTGGCCAACAACACGGCCAGCGCCGCCTCGGACCTTGCTTGACACGCAAACCGGCTTCATTTTGGCGCTCCGTTTGGTACGCGGCGATACCTGCTGGCGCAATCCTCCTGTGCCCGCCTGTAATTCTTGCTACCATCTTCGAACCAGGAGGGTGATATTGGCTGATTTCGTCAGCAGAAGGTTCGGCAATGTCTTCCAGGTCGCCGAGGCCGACATTGCTGCCCTCATGAAGGCTTGGGAGGACGACGCGAACTGGATGAAACGACAGCCCGGGTACATATCGACGCAGTTGCACCAGGCGATCGGGGGCAGCACGGTCTTCCTGAACTACGCAGTTTGGGAGAGCGTTGCACACTTCCGCGCCGCGTTCACTCATCCAGACTTCGCGAAGGCGCTGCAGCACTATCCTTCCTCCGCGGTGGCGTCGCCGCATTTGTTCACCAAGGTCGCGGTGCCCAATCTGTGCGCGGCCTGATGTCCTCCCGCCTTTGAGCGTAAGGCTCCGGCAGAATCTCCTGTGCGAGACGTACACCGGCTGCGGGTTCAGCCGGGCCATGCTGCCACCCTTGAGTGGCGGAGTCTCAGCGTTAACTGAACACAACCACCTGCGCGGCAAGCTTGTAGACGACCGCCAGCCCGCGCGCGACGCTGTTGTCGATAGCGAGGCTTTTCTTGTTGCGCCTGAATGCGGAAAAGAATCCGGCGCCGGAGCCCGGCCGCCGTCGTGTCGAATCGCCCTTGAGCGGTTCAAGCTTGATCACCTCCGCCCCCATGTCGGCCAGGATCATGCCGCAGGCCGGACCCATCGCCGTGGGGTGAATTCGAGTACACACATGCCGGCCAGCGGCAACGCCATGTTGTCGCCGGCCGCCAGCGTTCAGCCGCGCTTGAGCATCTGATTGACTTCGTCAACGTTTTCCTGGATGCGGGCCTTGAGCACCTCGAACGCCTCCGCCTGGCTGCGCCCTGCCAGTTCTGCCAGTTCGCGAATGTTGCCGAGCGATCGCTGGAACGACGCCCGCGCCATCTCGTTCAACTTGCTGATGCTTTCGCGCGGCTCCGCCACCGACATGCTGCCGGCCAATGCCTGCCATTGGCTGATCGCTTCCTTGAGCATCGCGGTCTGGCGCTGCACTACGGCCTGGATGCCGGCATAGGACTTTTTGTTGGCCTCGACGATCGCCTGCAGGTCCTTGCGGCGGCCTTCGACGAGCTTGCCGGCCACACCGGCCAGATCAAGCTGTTTGAGCGTTTCGCCAGCGCCTGCCTTTTTCGGGGCGGCGCCGCGGGCGGCGGGTGTCGGGCGCGATTTTGGGGCGGCTTTCTTCGCTGCGGGGCGGCGCTTGGCCGCGGCCTTCTTGGTGATTGCCATGATCGTTTCCTCTGGTAGGTAAGCCATAGAGCCCTGCCGGGGCCGGGTTGCAACAGCGGTTTCTTATACCGGAATTCGACTGCTGTGTCGAAGGCCTGATGGGCGCTCGCGAGCGCTGCGGCACCTGCGTCACTTTCGTGCGGCCGCGCAGCTGTCGATTGACGCTGGCCTGCGAGGCGGCGATACTCATTACGCACTCACAACAACGCCACGCGAGCGCCAAGGAGGCACGAGATGAAAAAGCTGACCCATTTGAGCGTTGTCGATGGCGCTTTCCTGCATCTCGAAAGCCCGGAGATGCCAATGCATGTGGGCAGCCTGGCGTTGTTCGAGCCGGCGGACTCCGACAAACCCTGGTTCGAGACAGTCAAGGCGCATGTGGTCAGCCGCATGCATCTGGCGCCGGTGTTCACGCGCAAGCTGGCGCTGATGCCATTCGACCTCGCCAACCCGGTTTGGATCGAGGACGACGATATCGATCTCGACTACCACATCCGCTACCTGGTGTTGCCCAAGCCTGGCACGCTGGCCCAGCTTGAAGCGCTGGCTGCGCGCCTGCATTCCAGCCTGCTCGATCGCAGCCGGCCCCTGTGGGAGTTCTACGTGATCGAGGGCTTGGCCGACGGCCGCATCGGCTTCTACTCCAAGCTGCATCACGCCGCCGTTGACGGGCAGGCGGCGGTGGCCCTGGGCGAGACCGTGTTCGACATCACGCCCGCGCCGCGGCGCGTCAAGCCTGCGCGCCCGCGTCGCGGCAACCGTTATCAGTTGGGCGTGGCCGAACTGCTGGGCGCTGCGCTTGGCAACCAGATGCAACAGGTGGTGCAGTTGGCAAAACTGCTGCCGCCACTGGCAGGCGCTGTCGCGCAGGCGGCGCGCGCAGCGCTGGCCGCGCGCCGGGCCGGTACCGTGAAGGGGGCGCCGGGCACACGCTTGAAGCGTGCGCCGGCGACGCAGTTCAACACCGCAATCACCAATCAGCGCGCGTTTGCCGGCGTCTCCTTTTCATTGCAGGAGGTCAAGGCTTTCGGCAGGGCGCGCGGCGCCTCGATCAACGACATGCTGCTGTGGTTGTGCAGTACCGCCTTGCGTGAATACCTGCGCGATGCACGAGGGTTGCCCGACAAGACCCTGGTTGCAGGCGTGCCGATCTCGCTGCGCACCGAAGGCGACACCAGTGCCAACAACCAGGTCTCGGGCACGGTGATCGACCTGGCCACCCAGGTCAAGGACCCAATGGAGCGGCTCGCAAACATCATGGCCGGCACGCGCGCGATGAAGGCGCAGATCGGCACCTTTGGCAACCTCATGCCCAAGGATTTTCCGTCGCTGGGTTCACCCTGGCTCCTGAGCGGCCTGGCTTCCCTGTACGGGCGTTCCGGCCTCGCCAGTTCACTGCGGATAATGAACGTGGTCATCTCCAACGTGCCCGGGCCGCAAGTGCCGCTCTACCTGGCCGGCGCGAAAATGGCGGCGCTGTACCCGCTATCGATCGTGGCCCACGGCGCGGCGCTCAACATCACGGTGCAAAGCTACATGGGGCAGTTGTGCTTCGGCCTGATCGCCTGCCGTCGCGCGATGCCCGATGTGGCGGAACTGGCGCAGCAACTGGAGCGTGCGCTTGAGACCTTGCGGCGTTTGGCGGCGCCAGTGGAAGCCGGGGCGCCGGTTGCCGCGGCGCTAGCGCCGGCGGCGCCAGCCAAGCCGGCGCGTGGCAAGCCGCGCTTGACGGTGGTCAAGCCAAGCGCGCCTCCCAAGTCGCCGCC
>Ga0105048_10017995_pt1 | contig 10884 bp, 13 predicted proteins | sample MAT05_FD_78382 | JGI IMG/M metagenome (GOLD analysis project Ga0105048, IMG submission 78382) | Freshwater microbial communities from Lake Fryxell liftoff mats and glacier meltwater in Antarctica - MAT-05 | ecosystem: Environmental > Aquatic > Freshwater > Ice > Liftoff microbial mat | place...
ATATTTATATAGAAAATTCAGTAAAGTTATTGCAATAACGATAGCAGCAATAACTTCAATAGTGCTGATTAAATATTTTGTAATTATTTCTGCCAACTCTTTCAGTGCTGGCTATTCCTATAATTAATATTCTATAAAAGTTGTTCCGCCAACATACTTATAAAGTGAATTTTTGCATATTATAAGCTGGAAAGGTAAACAATAAAATTATAAAAAGTTAACCCATGTTCAAATCCTAAATAGAAGCAAGTTTTAAATGTACATGGATAGGTAAAACGTTGGTTTTGGATATGTGCGGAAGAATGTAAAGCCGACCGCACAATAGGTGAATGGCAACAAAGCGAGTGCAATACTAAAATGAGCTTTGTGTGGTGAATATGAGGGTATCAATGAAGGCAGACAATTTTGTGCTTTGAAACCGTCTGTTCGTCAAGCATATTTTCTTTCTACGCAACTTGGCGTCTTCTGTGATAAAATTTTGATAATCCGAAAGATGTTTGGTGAGAACTTTTCACAAAAGAGGTTTAGTAAACCTCTCTAAAAAAAGGAGGGTCTAATGTGGAAAAATCCAAACATTCTATTCATTGAAAGACATTCTCTTTTGTACTTCACATCTCATTGTAATAAGGTTTATGTGCTATTCGGATCTGTGAATTATGTAACTATTAACTACAAGAATGTAACGACTCTGAAGTCGGAATTACCCACTTTTGTTTTGTAATAATAATCTTAATTATGAAATCCCTATATCTAACTTCACTATTTATACTAATTTATTGTTCAGCCTCTGCCCAAGCGGTTTACCAAAATATCAATTACGGCGAAAAGCAAGAGCCGGGATTCATGCTTCTGTTGCCTAACGAGCCGGATGTGGTTCAAAATACTATTCTAAAAAAGCTAGAAGAGACAGGATACAAACCTGAAACGACAGGTGCACTTTTTTGGAAATCAGATAAAGTAAACGGTTACTATGTATTTAAGCAAGTAACGTTGTTTGAATTAAAAAATCAAACCTTGGATCTATATTTCAATGTAGAAAGACAAAAGGATAATAAAAATAGATCAACACTTTACATGCTTGTCAGTAAAGGCTACGATAATTTCGTATCTCAGGAATCTGATTCGGTTATCTATAGTGCTGCCCAACGATTTTTAAATGGTTTTATTGAAGAAACCGCTGCTTATAAATTAGGTATTGCAATAGCAGAACAAAAGGAGAAAATGAATAATTCAGAAAAGGAATTGAAAAATCTTAAGGGAGATGCGAGTGACATGCAGAAAAAGATGGACGACCTTAAAAAAGATATGAGTAAAAATAAAGAGGAGCAGCAAAAGTTGGAAAGTAAAATTCAGGAGCAAAACAAGGTGCTTGCTGATTCTAATTTAAAATTGAAAATGCTCACAGAATAGTATAGAAATACGGAAATATTCCGGCAAGAACAATATGCAAACTAATAAATCAAAAAAAGGTATTTACATTACTATTGTTTGTGTGCTTGTCTTAATTGTAGGACTCTGGATTTGGAAGGATACGCAATTACGTAGCCTAAAAGGGGATAATGATAAACAGATTATAGAAATGGAGAAGCAGTATACGCAACAAATGCTAAATGTGCAATCGGAAAATTTAAGGTCCATCATAAAACCATTAGTGTGGGCAGTGAGGGCAGAAATGTTGAAAAATAATTGGGACGACATCAACATTTTTATCAATGAATTGGTTAAGGACAAAGGATTTCAATTCATTTTTGTAGCTGACGATAAAAACAGAATCATTTCTTCTACCAACAAAAAATGGGAAGGAAAGACTTGGGAGGACTCTGGCATACCATTAGATTTAGTAGGTGACAGCACTATGATTAAAACAGTAGACAACAATAATTTTTTTGCAAGCGCACCTGTCATGGGTTTAAATAAACGTATGGGATCGGTTGTTATAAGTTTTAGTAGTACGACTCCTGATTTTAAATAATTATTCCTAATTTTTTAAACATCAAAAAGCATGAAATTAGCATGGCACTTCCCTTAAGAATCGGGATTTATGGGAATTGGAAAAACAATTCACTTTTCAAATTTTTCTGACGAAATCCGGCCTATTTTTTCCTGCATAAAAGCATAAAATGTGAAATGTTTCTAATGCCTTTCACGCTAATATCTATCGGTACATTTTTGAGTGTTTGTCAAGTAAAAGCATCAATTTATATTGAACGAAAAAGGAAAAGAAGCCTGCCAGTTTTGATCTTAGTGCTTCAAAACAACAATTATGGTCTATTGATTCGCCATTCTTAGGATGTTTCGTAAACCAACTCTTTTGTTAAACCACGTACCGTCAGTCTTTGCAAAAATCCCATTGCATCTTCAATAAATAGTCTTGCTAATATTTGGTAGAATCATTCATTTTATTAAGCTATGGTCTGAATTAAAAAATAACGGCTTATTTTTCAGGAATTTTAGTTTTATCTCGCTTGAAGGGATGGCGTTTGTTCCTATTATTTTAATGGCTTTGAAAATCCTTCTTCTCCACAACACTTATTTTGTTTATAAAAGAAAAGTATTGAGAACATAAATTCAGTTTAATAGAAAAATGAAATATAAAACTTACATTTGACGAATATGAAATACCACCTAGCAAAAAGTTCAAATTAATTTAAAAGACAGAAAATAGTATTTTGAAAGTGAACATCAATTTATAATACACGTTTAACATTATATCACCAATTTAAAAACATACTATGAATATTGGTCCAACTACAAAAGGTCGAATTGAACCCCACAATGCTGCTTACAACCCGATGGATAAAATTTTTCGCCTGATCATGGGAGATTTTCCATCAATTTCTAACTCGTGGCCTGGAGATTACGGAGAAGCAAGTTTGGCTAATATTCAAAAAGCGCAACAAGTCAAGTATGCCAATTATTTTAAATACCTAAACTTGAAAGAACATGCAGGAATGAAACTATTTGAAATTGGACCAGGTTGGGGACCTTTCTCTGATTACTGCATTTCCCGTGGAGTTGATGTTACTTCAGTATGCCCCGGGAAAAATCAATATGAATACCTTAAAAAATCCGGACATAATGTTTACCGCGAAGTGTGGCAAGAATTTACTCCAGACAATGGTCCTTTTGATGCTATTGTAGCCATGGGCTCAGTGGAGCATTTCGCTTCTCCAACAGACTATGTTAATGGAAAACAAGATCAAGTGTACAGAGATTTTTTTGATTACTGCTACGGATTGTTAAAACCAGGAGGACGACTCGGCGGACAGTCTATGACTTTTAACGGGAAGGAATGCGATTACAATAAACTTCAAGTAGAAAAAGAGGGAAATACTGATGAAGAACAAAAAAACTTTCATATCGGATTACTACTTTATCGTTATCCAGAGGCTTGGTTACCCCGTGATATTAACCACTTCATTTCATGTGCAAAGCCCAATGATTTCAAAACGATAAAAGTTGTAGATGGAAGGTTACATTATGTTTGGACCATGAGAGGTTGGAAAAAACATTTTAATAGAATTACTCCACTAACAAAATGGTTCAAAGTTGCCGGTTTGGTTGTTCACGGAGTTTTCAATAAAGATTTCAGTTATTGGGCCAAAGCCTTTTGGAAGCAATCAAATCGATTGTGTTTTGAGAAAGGGTGGATGGGACATGAGTTTTTCTTTGTAGAGAAGCAATAATTCATTACATGTATTTACAAAACTCAGGCAAATTCATACTTTACGCAAAGAGATTTTAATGTATAAATTAATGTGGATTAATTTTCATTATTTTGATATTGTATTTATTTAATGATTTTAATCGATCACTGTTTTAGAAAATGAGAGTTTAGTTAAAATTTTATTTGGATGAATCAAATATTTTTCAAAATCTTCAAATAAAGAAAAAGGAATCCTGCTTGAAAACATGTGAATTATGTAAATATATTTTTTGATTGTGTAATGCATAAGCCTTTATCTCATCCCATCTTTGTAAAAGAAAATAAGCAAAGATGAATATGATAAAATCAATAATGCTATCCATGTTCATGGTAGCTGTTATCCCCCTTAATGCTAGCGCACAGGACAATTCTCCCTCTGAAAAATATTCCGGTACATTAAACTTAGGGGTAGGCATCGGATACTACGGATATGTAGGTCAATCTCTACCGGTATTTCACGCCAATTATGAATTGAATGTGGCAAAAAACTTTACATTGGCACCATTCATCACGTTTTATTCTTACAGCAACGAATACTATTGGGGCAATCCGAATAAACCATATAAATATTATCGTTATCAAGAAACGGTAATTCCAATAGGTGTTAAAGGCACCTACTATTTTGATGATTTACTACAAGCAAATTCTAAATGGGATTTCTATTTAGGTGCTTCTTTAGGTTTTGCCATCAGAAGTGTTACTTGGGACAATGATTATCTGGGTGAAAAATATGCCTATCACAGATCAAATGGTTTATATCTGGACGGCCACATTGGAACAGAATATCATTTTAATAATCGTATAGGAATGTTTCTTGACTTATCCTCCGGAGTATCAACATTAGGAATAGCAATTCATCATTAAAAATGTTTTTGCATTATTGGCTTTTTGAAACAGCAGTTTTATATCCCCGCATCGCGGAGTAAAGTATGAACAAGCAAACTATTAAAACATTAAAAAATCGAGAAGATGATCATTCAATTCAATACCGACAAAAACATTTCCGGGGCCGAAAAGCTGGAATCCTATATAAACTCTTCGATAGCCGATGGCTTAGAACACTTCAGTGATCACATCACCCGCATAGAAGTACATCTTTCTGATGAGAATGGAAACAAAACAAGTCCGAACGACAAGCGTTGCATGCTGGAAGCCAGATTGGAAAACAGGCAACCTATTGCTGTTACAAGCCAGTCAAACACAATTGAGGAAGCAGTATCGAATGCAATTGATAAATTAAAAGCCTCATTGCAAACAATAAATGGCAAGGTGAAGGATAATTAAAACAGATTGCTGTTTTTTTGAGTTCATCATAGACTTGCATACAATTTGCGAACAACCCTAAGCATGTGTGATTGATGTAAATCTGAACCTGAATTGTGTAATGATAATGGTATAAAATAAATACACCTTTGGAGCATTAAATCCATTCATACATTTAGTTGAGTCAACGATCAACTATCAATTAAATAAGCTAATTATAAAACGTAATGACATCAAAACACAAACTGGGTATTTGGATGGATTATTCAGAAGCTCACCTAATAGCGGATGAAAGCCAAGATTCGGAAGCAGCCTTTATCTACAATACCTTTAAACATGAGAATATCGAATATGCTGTGATTAAGGGCGAAGAACTGATGTGCCAAAAAATACAGCAACATTTAGCTGCGTATTACAAAAAAATAAGTGATGTTATTGCACATTATAAGGAAGTGATCCTATTTGGACCTACTGATGCTAAAACAGAGCTGCTAAAAATATTGAAGGTTGATTTTCGATTCGAAAATATTAAAATTGAAGTACAAACTTCCGATAAAATGACTGAGTACCAAAAACAGGCTTTAGTTCAAACACTTTTTGCAATGCAATAGTAGATATCTACAAGTTGACATAAAAAAACAAAAGATATAATCCACGTTTCATAAGTTTAAAGTAAAAATGATCATACAATTTAACACCGCTAAAAACAAATCCGGAAACAAAGAGCTTGAAGCATTAGTCAATTCCAATATTGTTGACGCGTTAATCCGATTCAGCGATTACATTACTCGTATAGAGGTACATCTTATGGACAAAAATGGCAGTAAAACCGATGAAAACGATAATCGTTGCCTGTTAGAAGCCCGAATAAAAAACAGACAACCAATTGGTGTTACTAGTCGAGCAAATACTATAGAAGAAGCCATAAACCATGCAATTGATAAATTAAAGTTTTCATTGCAAACGATTGAAGGTAGGTTAAAAACCAACAATTATTAGGCTACAGATCTTCTCCTTGCTCAGAAAATAGAAAACCTTAACAGGAAGCTTGTTCGAAGTGGGAATAATGTAAAATAATTCAATAACTATGTAACACTTTAATAAAATCCTCTTCTCATATTTGCACTGTGAATATTCTTTCACGCTAAAACTAAATACATGAACACCACAGAATTAAAAGGAAACTGGGCCGAACAAAAAGGAAAGCTCAAACAAAAATTTGCAGAACTAACTGACGACGATTTGCTATATGTTGAAGGAAAGAAAGATGAAATGCTAGGCAAATTGCAAATCAAACTGGGTAAAACAAAAGAAGAACTTCACACAATAATTTCATCACTTTAAAAAATTTACCATGAAAAAAACAATAATTTATACCGCCTTTGCTGCAATAGCATTGAGCTCATTCTTCTCTTCGTGCGAATCAAACACAAAGAAAGTAGAAGATAAAGAAGAAAATGTTGAAGAAGCCAAGGAAGAGTTAAAAGAAGCACAAGCTGAATTGAATGCGGAATACCCCAAGTTAAAAACAGAAGCAGAAGAAAAATTTGCTGCCAATGAAAAACGCATTGGAGAACTTAGGGCCAAAGTGGACAAGAATGACAAAGATGCTTTTGATGGAATGCGCTCAAAAAGAATTGACGAACTGGAACAACAAAATGCAGATTTAAGAAGAAGGTTGAATGCTTATGAAACTGAGCGCTCTGATTGGGAGACATTCAAACGTGAATTTAATCACGATATGGACGGCATGGGAAAAGCATTTGAAGATGTGGGTAAAGACAACAAAAATTAAATTTTCAATTAACATATAATCAAAAAAGTCCTGCATTTTTGCAGGACTTTTTCTTCGTATAAGTTTCTGAAGTCTGGCTCACAATTACTTTATTCGAATAACTAATCATTTATATCAAATTTACTCTACACCATTGCAGTAGTTCTTTTATGCTCTGGCTGATCGGTTTTTTTGCATACAATGCATGGAACATCATTCATATTCTTCTTGTCATTGCATCTGTCGCACTATGAAAGTAAAAAACTCAATTTAATAACACATGACGAAAACGATCGGTATTGTACTTATCATCTTAGGAATTGTACTAACCATTTTTACCTCCACCAAAATTTTCACAAAAGAAAAAGTGCTTGACATAGGCAAAGTAGAAATCACACGGGATAAACCGCATAATTTCGCATGGTCACCTGTGCTTGGCATTGCGCTGATAACCGTAGGTAGTGTAATTTTGTGGAAAGGGACCAAAAATTAACATTGAAAAAGTAGTCTGGTTTTTTTGTCGCACCAAAAATAATCGAATTGTGAAAAAGGATTATTACGATCAATAGACTTTTTCTTGGTCGCTATATTTTTTAATGCATCCATTAATTGTTTGGAAAGTTCACTTGAAACCCAAGGCCGTACTAAAATTTTAAAAATATTCCATAGATTTATACAGTAGCATCTTCGCATAAAAAAAATGTTTTTCGAAAAGAATGAAGTATATATTGAACAAAGAGCTAAATGCTAAAATAATCGGAAGTGCTAATTCTAAAATTTATATAGCAAAAGCATTTTTCTCTTAGTAGAATATGGAACTGATTAAAATCAGACTATTCCTAAATAAGAATCATTATCTTTAAGTAATAATTATTCATTATATTTGTGAAATGAATAGTGAGATCAGAGATAAATTACATGAAAAAGGTTTGAAGGTGACGCCGCAACGTGTAGCTATTTTCGAAGCAATTTTAAGTTTGGATAATCATCCAACGGCAGATGATATCATTGCATTTATCAAAAAGAATCATCCAAATATTTCTGTAGGAACTGTGTATAAAGTATTAGACACTTTTGTTGAGAATAAATTATTGAAGAAAGTAAAAACAGAAAAAGATATCATGCGTTACGATCCGCATTTTTCAAATCATCATCATTTATACTGCTCGGATACGGATAGAATAAAGGACTACGAAGACGAACAGTTGAACACATTAATCAGTGATTATTTCAAAAAGCATAAAATAAAAAATTTCAAAATTCAAGATATAAAACTTCAAATAACAGGTACATTTAATAAATAAAAAAAAGTAATATGAGCAATTCCAACGAAGGGAAATGTCCATTCAATCATGGGCAAAAAGCGCCGGTAGCAGGCATGGGTACATCGAACAAAGATTGGTGGCCAAACAGACTTAATCTAAGCATTCTTCGACAGCATTCTTCGCTTTCGGACCCGATGGATAAAGATTTTAGCTATGCGGAAGAGTTTAAGAAATTAAATTTAAAAGAAATTAAAAAAGACATTTTTGAATTGATGACCACCTCGCAAGATTGGTGGCCTGCTGATTATGGTCACTATGGTCCACTATTTATTCGCCTTGCATGGCACAGTGCAGGAACGTACAGAATATTTGACGGTCGCGGTGGTGCAGGTACGGGCAATCAACGTTTTGCTCCCGTGAACAGCTGGCCGGATAATGTTAATTTGGATAAAGCACGCTTTTTACTGTGGCCCATCAAACAGAAATACGGAAAGAAAATTTCATGGGCCGACTTATTAATTTTAGCAGGTAACTGCGCTTTGGAATCGATGGGCTTTAAAACTTTTGGATTTGCCGGAGGACGTGAGGATATATGGGAACCGGAACAAGATATTTACTGGGGAAATGAAACTGAATGGATGGGCGACATTCGTTATAGTGGAGAAAGAGAATTGGAAAACCCATTGGCTGCTGTGCAGATGGGATTAATCTATGTAAATCCGGAAGGCCCCAATGGAAATCCTGATCCTCTCGCCTCTGGAAAAGATGTTCGTGAAACATTTCTTCGTATGGCAATGAACGATGAAGAGACCGTTGCTCTTATTGCCGGAGGTCATACTTTTGGAAAATCACATGGAGCCGGACCTGCATCGCATGTAAGTCGCGAACCGGAAGGGGCAAGTATTGAAGAGCAAGGACTGGGTTGGAAAAATAGTTTTGGTTCCGGAAAAGGAGGTGATACTATTACAAGCGGTATTGAAGGCGCTTGGAAACCCAATCCTACCACATGGGATAACGGCTACTTCGAAACGCTTTTAAAAAACGATTGGAAATTAACGAAGAGTCCGGCTGGTGCGCACCAATGGATTCCTACCGATGCAAGTGCGGCGAATTTAGTACAAGATGCACACGATACATCAAAGCGTCATGCTCCTGTGATGACCACTGCAGATTTAGCGCTAAAGTTGGATCCCATCTACGCGCCCATCTCCAAAAAGTTTTATGAAAATTTTGATGCCTTTGCAGATGCCTTTGCGAGAGCTTGGTTCAAACTAACGCATAGGGATATGGGTCCTATTGCATTGTATCTTGGAGAAGAAGTACCTAAAGAAGAATTAATCTGGCAAGATCCAATTCCTGTTATCGATTATTCAATTGTGAATGATCAGGATATTGCTTCATTAAAAAACAAAATCATTACTTCAGGTTTAAGTATTTCCGAATTGGTTTCTACGGCATGGGCATCGGCAGCATCGTTCCGTGGTTCTGATAAACGTGGTGGTGCCAATGGTGCACGAATTCGTTTAGCTCCGCAGAATATTTGGGAGGTAAATAATCCTGTGCAGTTGAAAAAAGTATTGTCAACATTAGAGGGAATACAAAACGAGTTTGACAGCGCGCAAAACGGAAATAAAAAAATATCATTAGCCGATTTAATTGTATTGGGCGGATGCGCGGCAATAGAAAAAGCTGCTAAAGATGGTGGACAAAATATTTCTGTGCCCTTTGCACCCGGTAGGGCAGATGCAAGTATGGAACAAACCGACGCCGAGTCTTTCGAAGCATTGGAGCCACTAGCAGATGGTTTTAGAAATTATAAAAGCGTAGCGATGGCAAAAATTTCTGCTGAGGCATTGTTAGTCGACAAAGCACAATTGCTAAACTTGACAACATCAGAAATGACCGTGTTGATTGGTGGCATGAGAGTTTTAGACACCAATTACAACGGATCAAAGCACGGTGTATTCACTAACCGCGCCGAATCGTTGAGCAATGACTTTTTTATACACTTATTGGATTTGGGCATTACCTGGAAAGCAAGTTCAGAGAGTGGAGATGTGTTTGATGGTTCAGATCGCACAACGGGAAAAGTAAAATGGACCGGCACAAGAGCGGATCTGATCTTTGGATCCAATTCAGAATTGCGTGCTATCTCAGAAGTATATGCATGCGACGATAGCAAAGAGAAGTTTGTGAAAGACTTTGTTGCTGCTTGGGATAAAGTAATGAGTTTAGATAGATTTGATCTTAGCATGAATAAATAACAGCGCACACAAATTATAAAATTAGATTGAGTGGATGTATTGTTTCTTGAATTTTAATTGTTTTAAACACTTTCGTAAAAAAGAAAAAATACATTCACTCAAAATTTAAACACAATTCGTAACAGAATTTAATAAAAGCAAGAAGAATATATTTCAAAATATCCTTCTATAATAAATAATTTCGGTGAAGGGGAAGAACAATTTCACTTAATTAAAATCAAAGATGCGAAAAATTATCGCCTCCATCAATATCACTCCGGATGGTTTCTGTGACCATACGGCAGCTACTGCTGACGAAGAATTACATGAGAATTTCAACAAACTATTTAGAAATGTGGATGCTGCACTGTTAGGCAAAGTGACCTATCAATTGATGGAAAGCGCTTGGCCTCCACTAGTAGAAAAACCAAGCGGATTGAAAGCCATAGATGAATTTGCTATTTTGATGGATAACATTCCAAAAATTGTTTTCTCGAAAACTTTAAAAACACTTCCTTGGAAAAATTCACACCTTGCTGTTGGAAGTTTAAATAGGGAAGTTGAAAAACTAAAACAACAGTCAGGTAAAAACATTTTGGCGGGAAGTCCAAGCATCCTTTCTCAATTAACAAA
>Ga0105048_10017996_pt1 | contig 10884 bp, 6 predicted proteins | sample MAT05_FD_78382 | JGI IMG/M metagenome (GOLD analysis project Ga0105048, IMG submission 78382) | Freshwater microbial communities from Lake Fryxell liftoff mats and glacier meltwater in Antarctica - MAT-05 | ecosystem: Environmental > Aquatic > Freshwater > Ice > Liftoff microbial mat | place...
GCGCTGTTGTTGGCGGCGTTCGTATCCTCGATGGAGGACGTTTGCACGGTCAGTGAAATAGTCGTGTTCAGCGTCAGCGTGGAATCGGCGCGGTACCGGATAGTAAATACGCGGCGCTCACCGTCGATGCACCACTCACCGCGAGTTGTGACGCATTGATCTCCGCCTGATACTCCGTTGTGTCTTGCCAGCGCGTGTGGCGGTTATAGGGTTTCTTTCCGGCATAGTGCTTCGGATAGTAACCATTTCCGTAGCGATAAGCGTAGCGTTCTTGCAGAGACCGCCACGCATAATCGGGGAAAGCGCGTAGAATCTCCCATTGATCGACATGGCTGTCAATCATCTCGCGCAACGTTTCCAGTTCTTCCTCATCCCAGAAATAGCCGCGTGACTTGTGGGTCGTGCTGCGCTCCGAGGTGCTGCCATCCCGCCAGAACACCGTGATATGCTTCGTGTGCCGTGTCACCTTCGTGACCTTGATGTGGCGGGCGAACGCCTCGAACAGCGCCCGTTTCTCCTCACTCGGTACGTCATTCCAGCGGGCAATGACCAGCTCCAGCGCCGGACGTGCATCCGCCAATGAGCGCGACCGCTGCTTGCCCGACTGGATGCGCGTTAGTTCCGCTTGCAGCTCGACAATTTCGTGGTCGGCGGCTTCAAACCGGGCTTGGGCGCGGGCGACCATTTCTGCGTTCGAGAGCATTCCCAGGTTGGCGATGATGTTGTCCTTCGCCGTCTCCGCCTGGCGGATAGCCGCCTTCAGCCGCCGCAGCTCGGATTGATCGACATTTTCGACACTTGTGAGCGCTGCCGCCCACGCCGTCTCATCGATGGTCGTATCGCGCAGCCGTTCGAGCAGCATCGCATCGACCATCCCGTCGAGGATGAAGGCGCGTAGCTTCCAGACGGTCGAACGGTAGGGGTATTCATTCAGCAGGTATTCGTACTTGTCTGCGACCACATTCCAGATCGTTGCCAAGCGCTTGTGCGGATGATCCGGCAGATCATCGGTGTACACCAAGCCCGCGTAGCTGGGAGGCACTGCGGTGCGCTCGACTTTATCGTGCCGTATCCAAGGGCGGTAGGGGACATAACTCGGGTTCGGCTCGCCGTGAAAGTCGGTCGGTGACAGACGATTGTAGGCATACATGAATAGGTCAAGCGGGATGATCGGCTCGTGATTGTTCCACACGACTACAGCGTTCATGTGAATCCAATGCCCGATGTAGCACACGTTGACCAGCATGTAGGCAAGCCCGGTATGCGACGGCGTGAGTCCGCCTGTGAACGCCGAACGTCGGGTCAGGTGGTCGGTTGCCTTGTAGCCTTCAGGAACTGCTCCTTCAGGAATGTCGGGGAAGTAGGGACCGCTGCGGTCGATGTCATGCCACGTCTGGTACAGGTTGCCGTTATTCTCGCGGAACAGCTCGAAGTAGCGCAGGGTCACATCGGCGTACAGGTCGAAGCGTTTGTACTTGCGGTAATCGGGATTGCGTTGCTCATCGACCTTCGCGCGGCAATCCACCATGAATCCGGGAAGGATTTTCCGCCCTGACCACATGCCACCGGCGCTGCGGCTGTGCCGCGCTTTCACCAAACGCCCCCGAATCTGGTATTCGAGGTAATCAGCGGCGCGCTGCGCCTCTTCGCGAAACATCCTGATGTGTGATGATCCCATGACCGGGTGCGTGAAGTCGTAGACCATGCGTGGGGTCATCACCTGGACGTTATGTTCCCGGCACGCTTCGATGAACTTGTTGGTTTCAATCATCGTCACATCGCGGAAGAAACGGTCAACATCCTGCGACGCGACCAATCCAAGCTGGTCCGACTCGATCATGTCGTAGAGCTGAGACATGCCTTTCCGTTCGCGGATTTTCTTCGTCCCGCTGACGGCGGCATCTGCGTCGATCATGTGGACGTTTTCACGCACCCAGCCCCGATCGAGCAGGTGTTGGATCATGTCGATGGTCTGGAGCGTGGTCATGACATTGCCGATCTGTCCTTCGGACGACTGACGATAGTACACAGCTGCAGGACGACCGAGCGGCAGGGCTTGCGCCTTGTACGGGTCGATGGGCTGTTCAGGGCGTTTCAACGGGCGTGGCATTCATTTTCCTCCTCTCCGGTTTCGCACAACGAAAAGCGCCCTGCTCTCCCGTGAGTGAATACGGCAAGAGCAGAGCGCATGAGATACAATGCCTCTAGCCCTGCGTAGTGCTTCCATCACTCGCGGGGTCAGCCGGATCGTCGGGTTGGCGCTCGACGGTTCGGCGTTCATGTAACTCAGTATAAAGTGGACTTTCCAAACGCGCAACAATCCGCAGGATGTGACGGCACACATCGACCAGATTGACCGGTTCGGCGGCGGGGGCGGGGTGCTGGTCATCACTCAACGCGCACCTCCGGTCGAGCTATTCAGTTGTGTGAAGCTGAAAACAGGCTGCTGGCGGTTCATCGTTCCCTCGCGTTTTATCGATGAAACCAGCGTATCAAAGTCGCTACGGGGAAAACCCGGAATATTCCAGTTTAGGGTTGGGAATATTTCAGTCCGTCGAAGTAAAATTCCGGCGTGTTCGTTCCTACGATTAATTGGCGGGCATTGCAAAGAACAACGGCTGTTTGCACATCGCATGACATTCCGTGTTTGACCGATGTTAACCAGCGTATCAAAGTCAAGTCACGCGACCTGCGGAGAATTACAGTTTTTGGGTGGCAATTTGGACAAAGCGCGAAGCAGTATTTCGGCTTAAACAACTTCCGGCTCAAATCCTTCGCGGCGCAGCCATGCGAGGATGCGCTCATGCTGGCGTGCATCACGGAACAAATACCATTTGTCTCGCGCCGTAGAATCACGATGGATCACGTCTTTGAAGCGTCCAAACGCACCTGAACCCCGAATGGCGACCTCTAGAAGCTCACGAAGGCGCTCATCCTCCAATGACCAGATAAACTCCTGCATATCCCGGTAGCCCTCATACGAGTTCTGATGCGGAACAACGCGATAGCGGTTGTCTTCATCCCATTCGATGTGCGCCGCCTCAAGCAGTTGATTGCGTTCCGACTCGGATAAGTCCGCCTGCTGTTGGATGGCCAGTTCAACCTGCTCCAGCGTTTCTTCGTCGGTCAGCAGGATGTCCAACCGACGCATGGTGAAATCGTCGAACCAAGTAATCGAGCCATCTGCTGTATCCAAATAGGCGGTCATCTCGCCTTCGCTGAACTGCTCGAAGGTCATTTCAAGATCGCTTCGGCTGACTTTGATTTTCTGCATGATGTCGCCTCACTTGAGACCGCGCAGAGCGGTGTTCACCGCCTTTAGGTCGAACTTTTCTGGATCGAACTCATGACCAATCCATTCGATCTGGTCGGCATGTTCCGGGTGATCAGGGTTCTTGAATGCCTCAAGAAACGACTCGTAGCCGTAGACTCCACCAACATCTTCAGGCGGGCAGGCGCGTTCACCAGCGATACAAACCGGAACCTTGCGGTTGGGATCAGCGTCAAGCACATCCTCGAAGACCATCTCATGGCTCCAGCCGTCCCCAAAATCGTACTCGTACTCAATCGCAAAGTGAAAATCACCTGTGTAAGGACGATGCGGCGCGACCAAGTGATACAGTTTCACATGGCGTGCATCAATCGCAGTGAGTTCAATCAAATCTTCATCCTGAAAAGGCGTGGTGAAGCGCACTGAACCAACCGTAAACATGTGTGCGTGGCTGTTCTGCCAACCCATTGCGGTCTGGATGATGTCATGAAGCTGCGATAGCTTCGTCTTGCTCGATACCAGGACGCGCCGCCAAATCACTGGTTGGCTGTCCCGCAAAGTAATCTTGATCTGAAAAACGGGTGACGTGTCCTTTGCCATTGTTCTATTGCCCTCTCAGTTGTCAGAACAGCGCAGCCTGGCGGGGAAGCATGAGAAACTCAAAGTCGATGTGATCGAAAACTGCCTCGATCGGTAGGTTGCCCAACTCTTTCGGTTCCAGCTTGTACAATCCACCGCCATACACGCGCCCCTCACCGATCAGCCTCTCGACCGGGATATGCTGAAGGGAACGCCAGATCGTGTGCTTCAGATCGGGCTGCTCTGTGATTGTGCGGGCGAGCGGTGCTTTTGGATAGAGGTTGAGGTAGACATTCGGAGCAACGGCGCGCGAATGATTGAGGATGAACCGAAACGGGTTCTCGGCGTGACTGTTGGACAGTCTACCCATGTAGGTACACAGGAACGGCGCAGGCGCGCGTTTGTCCTGCGCGTACCACACGGCGCGATGCTGGCACAGATAGCCCGTATGCACACCTCGTGCGATGCCAAGTTGAAGATATGCCCACAGCGTCGGGTAAAGCGTTTCAACAATGGTTTCCGAGAGGTCACAATCGAGCAGAAACAATCGATGCTTCAGCAGCGGATCACCATTCTTGTCGGCTGACACTTCATCCTCATCCAGATAGCGTGGACTCGGCAGGATCGGTGTCAGAAACTCGGCGGGTAAAGCGTGCTGACGGACTTGTTCCGCGTCCAAGATGAAGAAGTCGTTCGCGCCGGTTGCGATCCCGCGCTTGATGTCGAACAGGTCACGGAAGCGCAGTTCTGTCCTACTGGAAGCGCGAACGCCCTGTTTTGGAAAGCGCGTCCATTTCGATTCATCACGCAGCGCGGTGAGGGAGACATCTTGAGCCAGGTGCGGGTTATCGAGGTTGCCACCAAGCGAGAAACGAACCGCGTGATCAGCCTGTGGTTTCTGCTTACGAAACCAGACCACCACCGATGACACCAGCGCATCATCGAACTGCACTTCTTCCGGCTCGAAACGGTGAATATCCACTAGCGTGACCTCGGACGTGAGATAGTGCCGGAGGGCGCTGCCGTAATTCACGTCCATGAACTCACTGGGGATCAGCCACCCGGCGATACCATCAGTTTGCAACCAAGCGTGCGCTAGGCACATGAAGTAGACGTACAGTCCGGCGAGTCCGCTCACCTGAGCATGTGCGCTGCGCGCTGCCTGCGCCTGCAAACGCTTTTTGTCCTCCGCCCCTAAATGATGGTGTCTAACATAGGGAGGATTGCAGATCATCAGGTTGTATTTATCTGTCTCGTGCTCCGGCGCGGCAACTTGCGTGAAATCGTCGACCACGATGTCAGCGCGACGGTCACGCCACAATAACTGTGCGGGTTCGCCGTAATGCGGATCAATCTCGTAGCCACGCGCTGAAGCGATGCAGTCATCAGGAAAGACTCGCAGCAGCGCGGAATAGAATGCACCCGTCCCCAACGCTGGATCGAGAAACCGAACGGGCTGATTGACGGACAGCAGCCGCTTTGCATGTTCAAGCATCGCAGTCGCCAGCGGCGATGGCGTGGCAAACTGTCCAAGCTGGTTGCGCTCGACTTTCGATTTGCCCGCGTCCAACGCTGCTTGAATCTCCAAACGATGATTTTCAAGCAGGTGCAGCGTGTCCACCGTCATAGGCCAAACTCCGCCAGATCATCCATACGATGTTCCCAAACCCAATCGATGCCTTCGGCAGCCTCATAACCCAGATAACCGCTGTCGAAGTAGCCGCCCAACAGCAAAATGAAACGCACTTGCTCCCCGAACGCATTACGAAGCTGACGCATTTTGGTCGCTTCCTCTTTGCGCCGCTTGTTCGTATTGGTGAAGTCACCTGCCGATTTCGCCTCGACCAGCAAGGGCAATTCGCCAGCAATCGCTGATAACGGCATGATGACCGTATCGATGGGAATATTGACCCCAATGCTTCCCTCCTGCATCGCTGCCACGTTGACGCGATGGGCAAAGGTTCCGGGCAGCATTTGCCGCAGATTTCGCACCTCGGATTGAGCGTAGCCGCGCGCCTCAAGCCACTGGGTGATGCGCTGAAGCTGCCGTTTTTCCTGAGCGTTGCGAATGAGAGGGTCAGTCAACATGCCACACAAGCGATCAGCGACGACGGTCGATGCGCGCCTGACTTCTTCGAGGGATGGTTCGGTATCGCTGTTGAACCAGATGAAAATATCGCTGTCGATCAGCCGCGTGATGATCGTTGTGATGCGTTCAAGCTGCTCACGCACAACAAGTTCAGGCAGATTGGGTGAGATGCGCTTGCTGCGTTCCATGTTCTCAATCAGGCTTTTGGACACCTGTGCCAGCCCAACCAGGCGATCCCGTGCAATGGGTGGCGAAGTGGACATGCGAAGCATCTCCAACGCATCAGGGTGTTGAAACAGGATGTCACTCGTCAGCCTACGCAGATTGTCGGTACGCAGCAGAATATCCTCGACATAGACAGCCGCCCGTGCGCGTGTCTCTCGATACGTGAGCGGCGCATACTCCAAAAACCACCGATTGTAGTCATCGACGGAAAGTTGGGTATCCGCTTTCCAGCGCTGCGGTTTGTCCAGATTGACGGGCATAAGTGTCCTGATATAGAAAAATCCAGCATGTGATACGTGATTGAAAAGAACAGCGTCCCAACAAAATGTCTGTTTAGGACGCTGTTTAGTAGGTGGAAACGTTTTGAAGTTAGTTCGGGCAGCCCGTCGTCAGGAATGGCGTAGTCTGCACCTGATTGTTGACCATCGCGCTCGTCGCGCCGGATGCCGCGCCCCACCAGTTGTTCTGCGCGTTGAAGTTCCCGGTCTGGCTGAACACCGCACCGCCGAACCGCGCGGTATTCCCAGTGAAGCAGCTCCCCGCGATGCCGTTCTGCGTGTTCCCGTTCTGATGATAAACTGCGCCGCCGCTCTCGGTCGCGCTGTTCGTCGCAAACGTGCTGTTGGTCACGTTCAGCCGCGCACGGTTGTAGATCGCGCCGCCGTAGCGCGCACGGTTGCCTGTAAACGTGCTAGTGGTCACCGTGACGGCACTCTGATTGCCGTTTTCGTTATAGATCGCTGCACCTTCCTCGACCGCGACGTTGTTGAGGAACGTTGCGCCCGTGACACTGAGCGCGCCGCGCACATAGATCGCAGAGCCGAAGCGGGCATTGTTCGCATCGAACGTGCCGCCGGTGATGGTCACTGTACCGTGTCGCTGGAACAGCCCTGCACCTTGCTCGTTGGCGGTGTTCGAGCGGAAGGTGACGTTCGTCAGGCTGACCGTGCCATCGTTGGCGTAGATGCCGCTGCCATAGCGGGCACTGTTGCTCTGGAACGTTGTGTCGCTGATAGTTAGCGTGCCGCTGTTCAGGTAGATTGCACCTGCGTCCTCCTGAGAAGTGTTCGACGTGAATGTGCTGTTCGTGATCGTGAGCGTGCCGCTGCTGTGGATGCCGCCCGCGAAGCGCGCTGCGTTCCCGCTGACCGTTACGCCGTTGAGCGTCACTGTCCCTGCATTCTGTACCGCGCCGCCGTTGTTCCCGCCTGCATTGAAGTTGCGGATCGTCACATTTTGCAGCGTGAGCGACCCGCTCGCCGTGACGTTGAACGCCTGGAACTGCGGCGCACCGTTCCCGCGTTCCAAGATTGCGCCGTTGCCGATGATGGTGATCGGTGTAGTGATGGACGGCAGCGCGATGCTGTTGGCGGCGGTGAGGAAGGTGTAAGTTACGTTCGCAGTCAGGCAGATCGTGTCCGCCGATGTGCCGTTGGCATTCGCGGCATTAATGGCGTTCACCAGCGCGGCAGGGTTCGCGGCGCTGGCAGTGCAGGTGACAGACAGCGTAGGCGTGAAGGTAGCTGTGAACGTCGGTGTTGATGTCGGCGTTGGGGTATTCGTTGGCGTGAAAGTAGTTGTAAAGGTTGATGTCGGTGTGTGAGTAGTTGTGAAGGTCGGCGTTGGGGTATTCGTTGGCGTAAAAGTAAAGGTTGGTGTCAGTGTATGAGTAGGCGTGAAGGTCGCCGTTGGGGTAAATGTCGATGTGTTGGTTGGCGTGAAAGTCGGCGTTGGCGTAAGGGTAGGAAGATCGACCATCGGGATAGGTTGCACCAAAGACCATGCAATCACGTTTGTGACATTTGTGTCTATTAGATCTATTCCTCTAGTTTCTATGTTAACGCGATACAATTTACCTGCCTCGTCCCACACCACTAGTTCGGGAGTGTTAGGAGACCAGACAATCGTCGTTGTCACCCTCGCGCCAAGCTGGAGAAATAGGCTAGAACCTATAAATTGTTGCTGCTGCGTGTCATAGACTATCAATCCCCGATATGTTTGCGCCTCCTCTTCGCCAGTGATGCTATAACGCTCTATCAACTCTGGTGAATCTGGAATGCCCACTGACCAGTAAGAAACGTAGCGCGAATCAGGCGACCAGACGGGTACGCGGTCAAAATCTAGTTCCCAGGTTTGATCGGGAACGTTGAGTGTCTGTTGTGCCACAGTATCATAGATGCTAAACACCCCCGGGCGATTTGAGGCATACAGAAAGTAGCGGTCGTCCGGGGACCACGCATAAAACGTAGGATATATTGGCACGCTTTCTTGCCAGTAGGCACTTCCGAGTAGGTAATTTGTATCCGCGTCTCCGAGGATGGCAATTTCACGATTCAAAGCGAGATCATAAATTACCCAATCAACACTCCCAGCACACCAACCATCATTATTGGTTTCACCGTTGCATCGCAGGTAGACTACTTTGGTTCCGCTGTTGGAGATGATGGATAGCCCTAACGGACTGGTGTCAGCATTAGGAAGTCCGGTCAGCGTTGGAGTGGGAGGCAGGGAGATAGGTATCTCACGCAAAATATCTTCTTGTATTCTGAACATAGCAGCAATGTCGAAGGTGTCAACATATCTGACCACGAGCGTTTGATTGTCCAGCCATCCCAAAGTACAGGGATCCCAATCGGATTTCCAGGCAATCTGTGCGAAGGTTGCATTTGTGGGTATATACCGCAATGTCAATGCTGTTGGAGCATCTATCCTCACGAATGCGTCAAACATTCCATCAGGAGAAAAATCGCCACATATCGTTGGTTCGTCAATCTGTGTTATAGTGGTGAAAACAGAGTAGGTATTGACAGCACCTGTTGAGTACTGAATTACCCTTAAATACTCATCATTGACTCTTTTTGAGTATATCAGAGCTGTTTCGACAGATTGTGCTGATACCGATGAGATGATTGAAATGATAAACATCATTACGATGCACTTCAATAACAGTTTCATATTTCCTAACTCCCACTCAAGTAAGCCGCGCTTGACGATATATCACATGGTAAAAACTGATTGCCTCGAGAGCCAAATTGAACGGTGACATATGAAAGCGGGCGGTTTGGATCATCTGGATTAGGAATGGTCGCATCTAACCAACCAGGACGATTTGCACCAGCTTGAATATCGAAAGTAGAGGTTGTTCCAATTGATCGTGTGGTGATAATGGCAAACTTGTAGTCATCCCACGATTCCTGATTTTGTACATATTGAACACCATCCTCAGGATTTCCTCTGAAAGCCCGGTATATGTAACAATAGGCGGTCGCAACATTAGTCTGTATATCTGCATAACTCGAATTGCCGAAACCATAATTGCCCCACTGCCATGGACGTCCTTCAATGGTTCTATCTGCCGACAGTAGCGCTTCGTAGGAAAGTCCACGGTATGCCCGTGAGGTTGCATAGTAATTCTGTAATTGACCACTATCGGGAGCTTGTCGAAATGGAAGAGCGTTTTGATACCATGACTGCACTTGGTAAAGATAGTTATCAGCGATCTCTTCCGGACTTAGTACGAAGTCACAATTTTCGCTCTCCAAACACTCACGGCGAAGCTCATAGGCAACCGCCCAAAAGTTGTTGATCAACGCCTCACGACCTATACCATCGACACCAGTACTGCTAAAGCTATTCAAACCGAGCGGTACGTCGCCTGCCGCTGCGAGAAGCACGGATAGCTCACCTGAGTAAACGGCACTGAGGACATCACTCATACGCATAGGCGATTCGGATGAGAACTGAGTTGAAAAATAGTAAAGCACTACACGGGCACAACCCCGGAAATTTGCGTTGCGCTCTTCATCGCTGGCAGTATCTGGAACACCTCTTAAGCATGTGCTGTCTCGAAAGGAGCTGATGTTTGTCACATCTATAACGAAGTCATATGGCGCACCGGCGATTGGCATCGCGTCATCGTCGAGAATTTCATAAGTGGTACATCCCGCGAAACTTACAGCATTTAAGCTGACCCACCCCAACAATTCATTCGATTGAATGTATGCCCAAGTTCCAGCTAGATTAATACCGAGAAGTGTGACTTGATCATCATCGTTGAGTTGATCTATGGCTGTACTATTTCGGTTGGGCGCTTCGCGAAGACTAATTGACGGAACATCTGGTCGGAGGTTAATGACTGCTGGACAAGACAGACCATTTTCAATAATCGCAAACTTAGCTTCAGCATTACTAGTGACGATTTCATTTGCGATAGTGAAGAGTGATGCCGTTGATGATTCTATCTCTTGTGGTAACACCACTGCTTCGCCTGTAACTATAAACTCGCCCACCTGATCCCCCACCACATCCAGCGTGATCGGGAAGGGTTGCCCAACGGTCACACCGTTTTCGAGTGTGTAGGTGAATGTGGTCTGGGTGTCTGTCACATCAATGCCGAGAATAGCGTTCGCCAGTCCAGCTAGGTCAGGGTTGATCGCATTGAGCAGGGTGAACAGTGCATCAAGGAAACTCTGATCTTCGCCTTGGATGGTCATACCGCGCGGAGCAATTCCGTCCGGTACCGTCAGTTCAATCGTCACCGGTTGGGTGATATTCTCGATCCCTTCCGCCTCAATCTGGGCGCTGAGCGTGATCTGACGACCCTGCGCAACGACATACGCGCCGTCGGCATTTTGAGGAAGGTCTTCATCTTCGGCAGGGAAAAGCCGCAGTTCCAGTTCCTGTTCGGGGACAACCAGCACCGACGACGGCGTACACATCA
>Ga0105048_10017998_pt1 | contig 10883 bp, 3 predicted proteins | sample MAT05_FD_78382 | JGI IMG/M metagenome (GOLD analysis project Ga0105048, IMG submission 78382) | Freshwater microbial communities from Lake Fryxell liftoff mats and glacier meltwater in Antarctica - MAT-05 | ecosystem: Environmental > Aquatic > Freshwater > Ice > Liftoff microbial mat | place...
CAAGCCGAATGGCTTCAAGCCATTCACCACGTTCTTCTTCGCCTCAAGCTCGCCGTGACGCCTGATCGGCGCTGACGCATGACTTCCCTTTTTCACCAAGATCTTGGAACCCTTCCTCATTCCCTCTCAATGAAGATTGCTCATCGCCTCATAGGACGTGACCTTTTTTTTCCACACCCATTCGAGAATCTGGGCCGTGCGGAACGCAGGCTCGCCCGCACCCTTCAGCCAGATGGCGAGGGTTTCAGGAGATTGGCCGGTGAGCGATGGGAGCATGGAAGAGATTTGTAAGAGGTGAATAGGGATCCGTGATCAGAAGTCAAGGTGGGCGAATTTATTCGTTTGGATTGCCCGCCTTGGCCGTGGGGCGTGGAACTGGCCGGAGGATGCGAGCGCGAGCGAGCCTGGGATCGGGCTGGCGCGAGGGCTGCATGCCGGAGGGGACTTGTGACTGCGGCGGGAAAACTCGGAGCCGTGCTAACGGCAGTCATTTCCTGCCGCAGGCGTAACTGGTATGGACGTAAGCGATAGCGTAGTCAAATGCTGCCGAGGTATTCCCCAAGGGAACATCCGGGGAGGGAGGGACCTGGACCGGATGCAGAATCACACAGCACACGTCACATGGCCCCGCAGGCTAGCAGCTCGCGTGACAGCACGTTGGGACGGACTAACGGTGCGGAGCGCAGAATTGGAGTGGGGGCTCATTTTGGCGAAAAAAATGAAGTTGGAAGACCTAGCGTAACCCAGGCTCTTAGAAGCCACGACAGAGGGCAAAAATAGGAAGCTAGGCCTTAAAAATCACCTAACTTTTGGACACCGTTGATTATTAAACAGCCCTTGGGCTAGACCGGAGGGCGGGAAAAAGGGGGTTATCCATCGCTTCATCATCGATCATCTCAAGACCCACCTCCCCGCCAGCAATCTCGAGGAATACCCTATCGAAGTGATCAAACGCCTCCCGCCCAACGCTACCTCTGAACAAGCCGCCGCGCTCACCCCAGCCAGCATCGCCGCCGCGCGCCGTGCTGCCGCCTATCAAAACCCCGATTCGGCAAAATCGTGGAGGATGAAATTAAGACGCTTACGAAAACAAGGACTGATGCCCGCTTCAAGAATGGAGCTGAGAACTGGAAAGGGTCAGGGCTTGGTGATCTCGACCCGGTAGAATTTCCGCACGGGCGGGGTAAGGTTCGAGTCCGTCACCGTGCGCTCGGTGCCGTTGTCGTCGATCATTCCGCCGGAAAGCGGGATCCAGACGCCGGGGCCCAGGTCTCCCCGGGTGGTGACGGAATAGGTGCGATCATTGAAGCGCGGGCTGAAGATCAGGCTGATCGGTTCGAGCACCCCCCTGTCCGCCGCGATGCGCAGGCGGAAGCGCGACGCGGGATTGTTCGGTACAAGGCCGGCCGTGTACTCGAAGAGGTTGTCCTGTCCGTCGCCGTCCGGGTCGCCCGAGTCAGGCGCATACATATCTCCCAGATGAGTGAACTTCCATTGCTCGATCAGCGTCAGCAGTCGCTTGCCGGCCGCACCGGAAGTGTGAATGCCAGCAACCTCGCCGGCCGTCAGCGCCCGCCCGTAGATCGCCGCCTCGTCGATCCGCCCGTTTAGCAGGAAACTGGGAGTGCCGTTGTCGATGTCCCCGCCAATCAATACCGGATGGTTGTCGTAGCCGATGCTGCGATTGGATTGCCCTGTGGCCACGCTCACCCCGTCGATGTGGAGTGCCTGCTGCTTGGTTAGATCATCGAAAGTATAAGCCAGATGATACCATTGTCCCGGGACCGGTGTGAAGGGAGTGCTCAAGACGGTCGTCGCACCGCCCGAGTCGCAGACCGCACCGTTGAGAGTTCCATTGTTCAGCACCCAAAGAATGTATGAATTCGAAATGACGGACCCGATGGTCCTGGCGATGATCGGACCGCTAGGCAAGTTGAACATCGCCCAAGCTTCCAGCGTGACAGAGGCCGGCCGTAATGAGGGAGCGTCGGGGATGCTAACGTAGTCGTTCACCCCGTCGAACACGAAACCTTGTCCCACCTTGCCGACCGCATAGGTCGCGCCGTTGGTCGCGACGCCGTGATTCGGGCCGATGGCATCCTGCGCGGTGGTCTCCGCCCGCCACCAGGAGATGATTCCCGGAGGCGGGGCGACCGGGGTCACCACCTGGAGCGAGAAACTTCGCTCCGCCGTCAAAGCCGCGCCGTCGCTTGCCCGCACGACAAAGCCAAAGGTGCCGGTATTGGTCGGCGTTCCGCTGATCAGTCCCTGTGAATCCATGGTCAGCCCGGGCGGCAAGGCGCCTGACGGCATGGCAAACAGGATCGGGGCCGTTCCGCCGAACGCGGCAACGGACTGGTTGTAAACCCCGCCCAGAAAGGCTGGCGGTAGGAGCGGGGCGGTATTGATATACGGGCCGACGATCACTTTTCCCACAGCACCGGCATGGTAGATCGACGCCACTTCTTCTGTCCTCAGCGCCCGGTTGTAGATGGACGCCTCATCAATCCGTCCTTTCAGGAGAAAGACGGGAGCGCCGTTGTCAATGTCCCCGCCCAGCAGTATTGGATGGTTGTCATAGCCAATCGAGCGGTTGGATAGCCCGGTGGCCACGCGCGTGCCGTTGACATAGAGCGCCTGCTGCTTGGTCAGGTCATCGAAGCTGAAGGCCAGATGATACCATTGCCCGAAAACGGGAGTGAACGGGACGCCAAGAACGATCCCAACACCGTTAATGTCACAGATCACTCCGTTGATATTTCCGTTCAGCAGCCAAAGAATATAAGAGTTGGCGATCCCGGAGCCGACGGTCCGGGCGATGATCGGACCGCTGAGCGAATTGAAAGACACCCAGGCTTCCAAGGTGACGGAGGCAGGCCGCAACGAGGCGACATCGGGAACGGTGACGTAGTCATTCACCCCATCGAAGATGAAGCTCTGGCCGACCTTGCCGCTCGCATAGGTCGCGCCGTTGGTCGCCACGCCGTGGTTCGTATCAGCGGCATCCAGCGCATTCGACTCCGCCCGCCACCACGCCACCAAACCGGCAGGCATGGCCGGGTCTAGGACCTGCAGGCTGTTGAGTTGTTCGGTGGATGTCCCGTTCGCATCCGTGGCCCGGATCGCGAATGTGTGGCTGCCGGGCGCGGTGGGCGTTCCACTGATCGTTCCCCCAGACGAAAGCGTCAACCCGGCGGGCAGCGATCCGGCGGACACGGCGAAGGTAATCGCGCCGGTTCCCATGACCGCCGTCACCTGCCGGTTGAAAAACCTGAACGAGACGATGTCGGCAAACTGCGCGGCCGACGTGAAGTAGGGACTGGAGATGGATTTCCCACGGATCCCCGCCACGTGAATGGCCGCCATTTCCGCAGTGGTCAGCGCCCGGTTGTAAATCGCCGCTTCGTCGATCCGCCCGTTGAACGGGAACCCGGGGACGCCGTTGTCTATATCTCCGCCCACCAGCACCGGGTGGGTGTCATAGCCGATGGTCCGGTCCGACTGCACGGTGGCAACGCGGACACCATTGACGTAGAGCGCCTGCTCCTTGGTGACATTGTCGAAGCTGAAGCCCAAATGGTACCATTGCCCGAAAACCGGGCTAAGGTGATAGCTCACCACAACACCCGCCACCGCGGCATCGGTGATGAAGCCTTTGAGCGTGTTGTTATCCAAGTACAGTATATACGTGTTTTGGATGCCGGAACCCCGCGCGCGGGCGATGATCGGCCCGCTGACCGAGTTGAACGAGGCCCAGGCTTCCAGTGTGATGGATTCCGGTCGCAGTGCCGCCGCGTCGGGAATGTTGACGTAGTCATTCACCCCGTCGAACACGAAGCCCTGTCCCACCTTTCCTTCCACGTACGACGCGCCGTTGTTCGCGGAGCCATGGTTCGTGCCCACCGCGTCGAACGCGTTGCCTTCCGCGCGCCACCAGCCGACCAGACCGGGTGGTGGCGGCAGGAAGTCGAACTCCGCCCGCACGGACTTGTTGGAGTTCATCGCCAGGACCAGCGGATTGCTTTGCGTGCTGGCTGACCCGGTCCAACCATGAAACGTGTTCGGGGAGAACGGGGTGGCGGTGAGCGTGACCATCTCCCCGATCATGTAGGCGAGCTTGCTCGGGACCATGGACACCGTTCCGCCGTCGCTCGACACCGTAAGGCGAAAGAGGGCCGAGGCGTTGTTGGAGGGAATCGTGCCGTCAAGGAACTCGGTCAGGTTCGAAACGCCGTCGTTGTCGAAGTCACCGGTGCTTGTCCGGTTCAGATTGCCGAAATGGGTCTGCTCCCATGAATCGGGTAAACCGTCGCCGTCGCTGTCAAGCATGAGTGCGGCGTGCTCGCTAGTAACGCTTCCGAAGGCGTTGGTGAGCACCACCTTGTAGTTGCCCTCGTGGGCCGAAGCGACGTTCTCCAGGAGCAGCGCGTCGTGAGTGGCTCCAGCGATCTCGCCGTCGTTGAAAAGCCATTGATAGGACAAGCCACGCGTGTTGGCCACGACCACGAAGAACGAGGCCAGTTCCCCCGCACCGACAGCTTGGATCCTGGGCTGGGCCAATATTTGAGGAGGAGCGCTGATTTCCACCGACTTCACGATGAGATTCCCGCTGGCATCGAAAACGAACTGGGAACCTTGACCCCGTACCAGGGGGGTGAGCAGCAGCAGCGCACTTCCTCCCATTGTCGTAACCCCTTTGGCAACCGAAGCACATTGGTCGGAAAGCATCGAAGTGATATTCAAACGATTGAAGTTCATTGGGTCAGGTTTAAGTAAGGGGTTCGCTCGCACCTCCATCAGAACAGGGATTCGGCCCATCTGGAAATCCACATCATTGCCTCCCGCGCCTGCTCTTGGGTAAGATCTAAATCCCTCCATCTTCGGCTGGCGTCCACCCAATCCTGCCAAAATTTGTTTGAGGGGCTCAGAGAGGCAGTCCAAGCTTCCGCGCGCCGAGCACGTAGACCGACCTGAAGCAAGGAGGGCATAGTGTTGGCGAAGACGTTGATGGTGTCCGGTCCCAGTCCGGGAAGGGTATCCTTACACTTCATCAAGGGCTCGGCGGCTTTTGCGGAACCGATTCCGGCAGCCGAGCAGAGTGCCGGATTCCGCAGGCATGCGCAGTCCACGGTCGTGAGGCAGGGCAGGGGGCTTAGCCCGCCAGGGGTGATTGGTGACAAGCCTTCCGGATCGATGTAGTTGACGGGATCGTTGCCGACATAAGCATACAGGTTCGCGCCCACTTCCAATTCCGCGTCTTCGAGCGGGTCGCGGGAGAGCCATCGCCCCAGATCGGGATCGTAAGCGCGGAAATGGGTCAGCGAGAGTCTGGCCTCCTCCGTCCAGAACATGCCGGTGAACCCGAAGTCCGCCTCGACGTCGCCGGATACGCGGGTTCGGCGGCCGTAGGGATCATACGAGTAGCGCGCCCGCACATTCCCGCTGCCGTCCGTGAGTTCGCGGATGGAGCCGAGATGGTCGCGTGTGTAAAAGTAGCTGCCGGTGAGCGGACCCGCTTCTATCTTCATTCCTTGCGGAAAGAACCGCTTGGTGACCGCGCCGGAGGCGTCGCGCTCTTCACTCATCTCTTTGCCGCACCACACGAATCTCCGGAGGGAAACTTCGGAACCATCCGTGAGATGGCGGATGCTCGCCAGCCGGCTCCAGCCATCGTAAGTGAACTCGGTGCGCTGATTGCCGGAAACAACCGCCGTCAACCGGCTTTGGGCATCCCACTCGTTCGTGCGGGCTGCTCCGGCAGCCGAGATGGTGCTAAGTTGATTCAGGGTATTGTAGGTTGCCGTGTTGGCGGTGGCACCGGTCTGCTCCGCCACGCGGTTTCCCGCCGGATCGTAGCTATAGGCGAAAGCCGCAACGGGCGTCCCGGCATCGGTGAGGGTGGCCCCGAGCAACTGATCCACCGCGTCGTACGCGAACGTGTGGAGAATCGGCGACTGCGAACCTATCCGCTCCGACCGGCTGGCGACCCTCCCCGCGGGCACATCATGACCGTAGATGAAATCGGATAGGGGGGTCGCTCCGATCCTGTTAGTGATTCGTTCGAGCTTCTGGTCGTGGAGATTGCCGCCGAAGCTCAAATCGGTGACTTGGTTGTTAGGGAAGGTTCGGGCGGTGAGCCGCGACGAAGCGCCGTCGTAGGCGTTCGTGAAAGCCCCCAGCGCATTGGTCTCACCGGCGACACGCCCCGCCGCATCGAAGTTGATCGTCGCAGCCGCGCCGCCAATGGACATTTGCACACGCCGCCCCAATCCGTCATATCCGTAAGTGATTGTGTCACCGGATAGCGGCCCATCCACACCGGCCAATCGGCCGGCACCCGCCGCCGGTGCCAGGGTGATGGGGTGATAAGAATACAGTGTTTTCCCGATTCCATCGGTCATGGAAATGAGGCGCTGGTAATTTGCATCGTAGGTGAACTCCACGCTTGGCGTCGGCGACGCGGCGTTCGAGTAGGTGAGCGACTTGAGCATGTCGTCGCGATGGTAGGCGTAATGGGTTATCTGCTGCCTCTCATCCACCATCTGGCGCAAGCGGCTGCGGTTGTTTTCGTAGTGGTAGGTTATCTGGGAGCCATCCGCAAACTGTTTGGCGAAGGGACGACCCTGCACGTCAGTGAGCCACGACGTGGTGCGGCCCATGGAATCCGTCAGGCTCTTGATGGACCCGCAACGGCACCACTGGAAGTGCGTAGTCCGACCCAAGGGATCCGTCCTTTTCTTTAGTTGCCTCATGGCATCGTAATCCATGAATGTCCGTCGTCCGGCCCGATCTTGGATCGACACCTGGTCCAGACGGTCGTAGGTGAACTGATGGAACGTGGAATCGGGGAAATTGACTTTGGTCACCCGATCCATATCGTCGTAGTTGATCGTCAGCGTATATCCGCTCTCGTCGGTCCGGGTCCTGATCCTGCCGAAAACGTCGTAGGTGGCGGTGTAGAGATCACTGGTTCCCGGCAATGGACCGTCCGCCGAGATTAGGAAGCCGTCGGTGGAGTACGAATACTCGGTGGTTTCGCCCTTGGGGTTGGTGTGGGCGATCAGTTGTCCGCGAACGTTGTAGGTGAAATTGTTGCTCCCACCCGCCGCGTCGGTCATCTGAAGCGGTCGGTGCTTCTCGTCGTATGTCGCGCTGAATAGCAGTTCGTCGTTCCCGGCGCGGGTCTGGCGCACTTCCAAAAGATCAATGGGACCACTGGTGCCGGGGCTATACACGTATTTTAACTTTCTGCCAAGCGGATCAGTCGAAGTCTCCAAAAGCCCCAGCTTGTTGTAGGTGAATTCGTGAAGCTGGGTCTCGCCGTTATCAAGCACCCGGCCCACACGCGTGGGGCGGTTGCTTCCGCCCGTGACCTGGGGAACACCTTGGTTCGCGTAATTGAACCAAACCCGGCCCTCGAGCGCTTCCTTGGTGCTCTCCAGAATCCCAGCTGTGGAGGCCCCGTCCGCCGTGTGCAGCCAATGGTAAATCTTTGCCTTGGAGTAATCGCCGTGGCTGGTGGCGCTGGCAGTACGGCTCCAGTAATAAGTGTTTCTTCCATACAAGAAATGATTGTTCACGCCCATTCCCTGGGGCAGGGACGCGGGCGGATCGGAAGCGGCGATGTGGTTACCCTGATTGTATTCGACACGATCCCGGCTTCCATCTGGGAACTGGGTTTCCAACCAGCGTGTCGTCCCGATCTCGCCGCGGGTGAAGCCGGTTGTCCCATAGGGAGTGACCAGCGAATTGATAAAGTCCCCGGCCCCGTCGTAGGTGAACTCCGAGGTCAGACCGATGACATCGGTGATCTTGTTGAGCCGGCCCGACCCGTCGTAGCCGAATGTGGCGAAGCGTCCGAAGGGATCGGTCACTTTCGTGACCTTGTAAACGTCGGTCGGGTGGCCGTAGGTAAACGTGGTTACCTGGCCGATGGCATCGATGAGTGCCATGACGCGCAAATTCCCGTCGTAGGCGAGGGTGACGGCGTTCCCAGCGGCATCGACGACCTCGGTCAGGAAAATCTTTCGCGAAGTGCCGACGGAACCGTCCGACTTGCCGAAGATCAGCTTCGAGCCATCCTTCGCCACCATTTCATAGCTGTCTGGCGCGGTGCGTTTCAGCAGGGTTTGGTCATACTGCTGCGGTTCGTAGGACTGTGTGCCCTCGTTAAATCCAGAGAAGGAGCGGGTGCCGCCGCCCAAGACGTAATACTTCGCGGCCGCCAGCGGATTCTGCGGGTTGTCCGTGATGTAGCCGATCCAATCACAGGTCCACTTCGGGCCGAAGTTGGAGTAGGCGAAGTTGGCTGGCTGAAACGCGTCGCGATGATTGTAGAAGGCAGTGAAGCGGACCGACGGGCCGACGGGCGGGCTGTATCCTACCGGCTGGTCCCTGATGCTCAGGCTGACGAGCATGAGATGAACGCTGGAGACCGCCATCCCAATGCAACCGCCACCGGGGCATGCCCCACCGGTTTGTTCGTCTTCGCAGGTGCACGGTTCGGGATCGCTGCTGGCCGTGACTCCCTTTCCCCATATCGCTTCACCCTCTCGGGTCTCGACCGTCCGCCACCCCGTGGCGAGCGGGCCCGGTGGGACTACGAAGTAGCCGCTGGTCTCGGACTCCAGTGCCTGCCGGGTGGCCCACACGTCATTGCCGAAAGTCGGGTCTTTCAGCAGAAATCGATCGCCATCCTGCCGCACCAGCGCGGCGTAGTGGCCAACCTTCCAATGAACGACCGAAGGAACCACGAACGCGCCGGCCTTTTCCCGGAAGGCCATCTGATAGCCAAGCCCGATCCTTGCCGAGAGGTCGGCAACTTGAGGCAACGAAAAGCCCCGCTGAGTGGAAACTGAAGAGAAGATTTCCGCGGCGCTGGAGTCATGCGGATCCGCCGCCAGTTTGATGCGATGCAGGGCCAGCGGTCCGCAGCGGAAGGCGATTTCCGGCCGGTTTTGCATCGTCCACAGCGCGCCGCGGGCACCGGATATCTTCTCAGTCGCGGGGCCAAGGAATACCCGGCCTTCAACGGAATTCAGGTGGGATTCCAAGTCCGTCATCATTCCCAGCCGGGCATACATCGAGGCGAGTTCCCCAGCGGCCCGGTCAGCGATGACTTTGGCCTGCGGATCGGTGGCTTCCTTGGCAAGTTTCCATGCCTCCGCCCACGCCTCGAGGGCTTTTGAATAGCGGGCTGTATTGTAATAATCGAAGCCGAGGTTGGTCAGCAAGGCGGCCCGCCACGGCGAAACCGGATGCCTTTCCATAAATCCCGTCAACCCGGAAAAATCATCCGGTCCCGCACGTTTGGCGTATTGGAGCAAGGCGCTTGCCAACGCGGCGTTTTCGACCGTGGTCGGTTCTCCTCCGATCGGAACCAGCGGCTCCTCGAACACCCGCGCATCAAAGAAATCCCGGGGCGTCGGGCTTGCGGAGAATTCCAGCCCCGATTTGAGCGGACCAATAGGTGGAATGACACGGTTCACGGTCACCGGCAGTGCCACTGGTGGCTTTGCTGCTACGGGTGTTGCACGCTGGTTAGCGGTCGAAGGCACCGCGGAATCTCCGCAGCAATCGACTGGTTCGGGGGTCGGGTCTCCGGACACCGCCAGAATGCATAAGCAGTGGCAGAGGATAACTCGTTTGAACAGACCACCGGGGGTGAGAACTTTGCGGAGTTTCATAGAACTGCTAGGAATTTGCTTTTGGTGGGAGGCTCCTGAAACAGCCGTTGGGCTAGACCGGAGGGCGGGGAAAAGGGGGGATTGGGTAAAGCTGAAATGCTGAAAACTGAAACGCTGAGAGGGAGCATGCTTCGTAGGACACCGGGAGGTGGCAGAATTCGGAGATTTCACGGAAATCTTTGTTTGCGGTTAACATAGCTTTCCAAATCGCTTTGACAAGATTTCTTTTGGCAGATTTCTTTTGGCAGCGGTTACTGCTAGGAATTTGCTTACTGCTAGGAATTTGCTTTTGGCGGGAGGCTCCTGAAACAGCCGTTGGGCGGACCGGAGGGCGGGGAAAAGGGGGTTGCGGAGGAAAAGGGGGCTGAAGAGGTGTTTCAGTGAGGCAGTGGGCGATGTTGCGGTAAGAAAAATCCCCATTCGACGCCTGGTCCTGGCGGGAGTCAGAGGTTTCACGGCAAAATTTATTTATCGCGAGCATGGCTTTCCGTTCCGCTTTGCCAAGAATTTTTTGGGCAGCGGCTATTTTGACCGATGGACGGCGTCAGGTGTATTCGAGAACCAGAGTGCGGCCGTCGTCCAAAAGGATTTCAGGTGCTTGCCAAGTTGGGCTTTGATCGAACCCCTCGGGATCAGGGTTTGATGGATTCCGGGGCCGGTTGAACCAGTCGAGATCCGGCTCGTCGCCGGGGATCCATTCCTTGACGGGTGGAAGACACAAGACTTGAAGATGCAAGAATCAAGACGAAGACGAAGAGGGCTTTGCGCGGGTCACAGGCATCGACACTCATAGAGGTGCCGCTACAAGCGATCCATTCGCTGTGCTGCCGAGACGCGCCCAAGAAGTCGCAGGTTCTGATCTTGTGTCTTAGAAGCGTATGTCGCGGGCGGATTGCTTGGGCGGGGCGGGGACGAGGAGGATCTGAAAATGGAGATTGGGGATTTTCGATTGAGGATTGTTGATTTTGGACTGGCTATTTGAAGAGGAATGGACAGCGTTCTCTTGCATAATAACAATTTAGTAAACTTTACGCATGGTTTTTTGATTTTATCATCGTTGTTACCTTGCCGGACTAGGCGGCTCACCGAGCGGTTATGGCCCATTTCCAGGCTGATTGCCAGCCATTCGTTGCAGACACTGGTGTGCGCTTTGACCACTGAGGCCAAGGCCACCTTCCGGGGATCTCCTTTGCGGCC
>Ga0105048_10018002_pt1 | contig 10882 bp, 5 predicted proteins | sample MAT05_FD_78382 | JGI IMG/M metagenome (GOLD analysis project Ga0105048, IMG submission 78382) | Freshwater microbial communities from Lake Fryxell liftoff mats and glacier meltwater in Antarctica - MAT-05 | ecosystem: Environmental > Aquatic > Freshwater > Ice > Liftoff microbial mat | place...
CTCTCTCCGTTCGTCATCGAGGCGGAAGAAGACGAGGGCTATTCGGCCAAAAACACCCTCGCCGGAACTCGTCTCCGGACTGAGCTCAAGGACGTAGGGTCGGCGATCAGTGTCGTCACCCAGAAGTTCCTCAAGGATACCAATTCAAAGAGCTCGGCCGACCTGCTGGTTTACACCACGGGCACCGAGGTCGCCGGACAGGGCGGTAACTTCACCGGCGGCGGCGATGGCAATATCATCAACGACGGCGCGTACGTCCAACCCGTCGCCAATACCCGCGTTCGCGGGCTCGCGGCAGCGGACAACCTTCGCGATTTTTTCCTGACCGACATTCCGTGGGACTCCTACAACGTCGGGCGTGTCGATCTTCAGCGCGGGCCGAATTCGATCCTCTTTGGTATCGGTTCACCCGCCGGCATCATCAACAGCAGCCTCAATACCGCGAGCTTCCGTGACGGTAACAAGGTGGAGCTGCAGGTGGCCACGTTCGGATCGGTTCGCGGCACGGTCGATTTCAACAAGGTGATCCTGAAGGACGAGCTCGCGGTTCGCGTCTCGGCCCTCATGGATGAGACCAACTACCGCCAGAAACCCGCCTTCCGCGACGACCATCGCGTGTTCGGCGCCCTCAACTGGCAGCCCAAGTTCCTCGCCAAGGGCAGTGCCCGCACGTCGTTCCGCGCGAACTACGAAAAGGGCGACATCAATGGCATCAATCCGCGCCTGACTCCGCCCATGGATGCGATCACGCCTTGGTTCACCTCGATGAACAAGGCGACCTACGACTGGCGCAACATGAACGAGGTCACCAATCGTGCGAACGCCCGCTACAGCCCTTACGTGGGTGCCGCCGGCGGTCGCATCTTCGACGGCAATATCGTCACGTTCGAATCAGGAAGTCCCACCCAGGGCATCGCCTTCGCAGCCAGCCCCTACAGTTTCCCAAGCGGTCAGCCCCCGGCGGCCAACGATCCCTCCAACGGTTCGTATAGGGGCATCACGACCTACGACAATATCGCCCGCAATCTCCAACTCCCTGGTTTTGCGATCAGCCCCTACAAGGCGAAGTCGCTGACCGACTCGAGCATCTTCAACTTCTATGACAACCTCATCGAAGGCTCGAATCGTCTGAACACGAGCGAGTTTGACGCCTACAACGCCACGATCAACCAAACCTTCCTGAACAACCGGATCGGGTTTGAACTGGCCTACGACAAGCAGGACGCGCAGTGGGACTACCGCAACTTCCTCGCTTGGGATGCGGCCGCCATCACGGTCGATCTCATGAGGACCCTGATCGATGGTTCACCCAATCCGAATGTCGGTCGTCCGATGGTCATCGGCGGCGGCGGGTCCGCCGGCAGCGGCCGGGTCAAACGCGAACGCGAATCCGTGCGTGCCACGGCGTTCGGCGAACTCGACTTCCGCGACGTCTTCGAGCGCGACTCGCGTCTCGCGAAATTCCTCGGGCGTCACATCCTGACCTACAGCGGCTCGAGGCAAACCAATGATACGGTGCGGACGAACTGGAACAACTGGTTCATCGGATCGGGTTACGCGCAATCGGCCGCTTCTTCGGTCGGTCAGGCGAGTCGTGACGCCGCCACCCTCACCTATCTCGGTGGCAGCCTTGCGGGAGCGACCTCGGCCAGCGGACTGAACCTTCCTCGCGTCACCGCCAACCAAGTGGCGACCTCGACCACGATCAAGAACTGGGACACACTCACCCGGACGTACAAAACCTACTCCCTGCCCATCGTGAACGCCAACGATATCGCGTTCAACGAGAACAACCGCCCCTACACCCAAGCGAGCAAGACCCGCGATGAAATCAATTCGCAGGTTTTCGTCTGGCAGGGTTATTTCCTCAAAGGCTCGATCGTCCCGATGATCGGCTGGCGCAAGGATGTCGCCGAGAACTTCAACGCCGGCTCGCCCAACAAGGAAGGTGGCCTCGTGTCGAACTTCACGGACCCCGAGTGGCGCATCCCGACCGGTCAGATCGAGGCCGGCACGGGCAAATACAAGGAGCGAATCTACAACAACGTCGAAGGTCAGACCCACACGTTCAGCATCGTCGGTCACGCTCCCAAGTTCATCATGGAGAAGCTGCCCGGTGGTTTGACCGCGAGCGTCTTCTATAACCGCTCGGCCAACTTCCAGCCCGACGCGTCCCGCAAGGACATCGTCGGCGGCATCATCCCCTCGCCTTCCGGCAAGACCAAGGACTACGGCGTCGCGATCACCGCGCTGAACGGCAAGATCGCCCTCAAGATCAATCGCTACGAGACGTCCGTCGCGAATGCGACGTTGTCGGGCGAGCTCGGCAACGCCTACCTGATCGGCGCTGGCGAGGCCTGGGGCCAGGCTGCCGCTTACCAGCTCAAGGCGGACAACAATGTCTGGCCGGGTAACGGCAACTACGGCACGACCTCCGCCGCGTCCAAGTTCGGTGCCGGCAAGACCCTGCGCTGGCAGCCTGCCGACGCCGGCAATTTGGTCGTCGACAGCGGCGGCCGCGCTCCCGGCAACGCCGGTTACCAGCAGACCTACAGCCAGGCTTCGGTCGACCGTCAATACGACATCCAGCGCGCCTCGAGCGACGACTGGCTGGCCAAGCCGGTTCCGGCTTCGTTCCAGCAAGCTTGGGGCATGACGGGCTATGCCACGGGCAGCGGCAACTGGAGCATGAACAGCGTCGCGGTCACGGGCGATACGCTCTCCCGCGGCACGGAGTTCGAGCTCGCGGCTCAACCGATCGAAGGCCTCGAAGTCTCGATCAATGCGTCCAAGACGTCCGCCAAGCGCCTCGCCATCGGCAAGGCCTACTCGGACTGGCTCGACAAGCGTATCGTTGACTACGCAGGCCCGATGGGCGACATGCGCCTTTGGGGCAATGGCAACTGGGCTCTCAATGTCGGCTCCGGCGGAACGGTGCGCGACAAGTTCCAGAACGAAACGCTGCCGGCCTACAAACTCGCCCTGGCACTGAACAACAGCAACGTGTCCGAGCTCCGTCCCTGGCGCTTCAACACCACGGCTAACTACTCATTCAAGACGGGGCGCTTGAAGAACGCGAACGTGGGCGGCAGCTACCGCTGGCAGGATAAGCAGGTCACCGGATACCGTCTGAACGCAACTCGCGATGGCTACGAGGTGAACAACCCTTACTACGGGCCGACCGATGATTCGATCGATCTCTGGATGGGCTACCAGACCAAGATCTTCTCCGATCGGGTCAAATGGCGCATCCAACTCAACGTGAGGAATCTGTTCGCTTCCGACACCTTGATTCCAGTAACCGTGCAACCCGATGGCTCGCCGGGAGCCTATCGAATTGCTGAACCGCGGGTGATCACGCTCTCAAACTCCTTCGAGTTCTAAGAGCCGGTCGCACGGCGACGATCAAAAGTTTCTTCAGGCCGGTGGCTTTCGCCACCGGCCTTTTTCGTCCCCCCCCCCACCCACCTTCGCGCGCACTCGATGAAGGACACGCCTTCCCTGCCTTCTGGCTGATTGCACTCCGGCGTTTCCCGCTTTGACTCTGAGGGTCACCACGACCTGCGCTCCGGGACTGAGCGCTATTTTACCGCATGGCTCGTCCTCCCGAAGCCCAATTCCTCCCCTTCAGCAAGATGCCCTGTCACCCAGCAACGGATCGCCCCCGGTCAGGACCGACGTTCCAGATTCTCCTCCTCCTCGCCGCCGCGGCATCCAATTGGAGTGGTTGCGAGCGTCCACCGACCAGACCGATTCCGCGGATCGAAGCCGCCCCCATCAAGGTCGATCTCGGACGTTTCACGCCCCAGCCGATCGGTGCCGCGATCGAGGGCAAACCTTGGATTTCACACGTCAACACCGCGGATCTGGACCGCGACGGACGGATGGACGTCCTGGCCTGCGACGATCAGCTCAACGCCGTCGTCTGGCTCCGGCAGACGGCCCCTGGGCGGTTTGAGGAGTCCGTCGTCAAGGCGGGCCTCACCTCCCCGGTCCACGTCGAAGCCTGCGACATCGACGGCGACGGCGACCTCGATCTGCTCGTCGCCTGCATGGGCCAGGTTTTTCCCAACAACGACAAGATCGGCTCCGTGATCATTCTGGAGAACGACGGACGGCAGGTCTTCACGTCCCACGTTCTCCTTGAGCGGGTTGCCCGTGTGACCGATATCCGTGCAGGCGACTTCGACGGCGACGGCAAGCTGGACCTCGCAGTCGCCCAGTTCGGATACAATCAGGGCGAAATCCGCTGGATGCGGAATCGCGGAAACTGGACGTTCGAGAGTCAGATCCTGCTCAGCCTGCCCGGGGCGATCAACGTCTGCGTGGCCGACCTGAACGGCGATCGCACCCTCGACATCGTTGCCCTGGTCTCCCAGCAGTACGAGGAAATCTACCTTTTTCAGAACAGCGGATTCGGCACGTTCACCAACAAGATCCTCTTCGGCTCAACCAACGAGGACTACGGCAGCAGCGGAATCAGCCTGTGCGATCTGAACCGCGATGGTCGCCCGGATATCCTCTACACCAACGGGGATGGTTTCGCCTATGCCGATCCCGGGAAACGTCCGTGGCATGGCCTGCAGTGGCTGGAGAACCTCGGTGAGGGATTCTTCAAATTCCATCGAATTGGCGATATGGCCGGCGCCTACAGCCCGATCGGAGTCGACCTCGAAGGCCGCGGGGTGATGGACATCATTTGTGTCAGCGGCTTCAACGACTGGAGAAATCCGAACGCGGCGTCCCTGGTGCTCTTCCGCAACGATGGCCGGCAGGGGTTCACCCAGCATGTGCTCGCGCACCAGCCGATCCAGATGATCTCCGTCGCGGCCGGCGATCTCGACGGTTCAGGTCGCCCGAGCCTCGTCACCGGCGCCTTCTACGCTTACCCGCCGTTCGAAAACATGGCTCGACTGACCCTCTGGCGTCCCCGGCCATGAAGACCCGGCTCCCCCGCTCCCTCCCTTGGCGGCTGCTCCCAATCATCGCGCTCGCGGCCACGATCGTCGCCGGAGCCGCCTGGACCTGGCGAGCACTTGAACGGCGGGATCAAAGCCTGGCGTGGATCCCCACTCCGCCCGCCCTGTCCGACTCGGCCGAAGCCTTCCGTCAAAGGCTGACCGCAGCCACGGCCCGCGCGGGAAACCCGTTCTCGGCAATCGATGGTTTGGCGATGCTCAGTCAGCTGTATCATGCCAACGGCTATTTCGCGGAATCGATGCAGGGCTACACGGGCCTGCGAGAGTTGGACCCAGGGAACGCACGATGGCCGCACCTGCTGGCCAATCTGCTGGCAGGCTCCGGGCGCCTCGACGAAGCCTTGCCCCTCTGGCGCGAAGTCATCCGCCTCGCGCCCGATTACGCGCCCGCCCGCCTGCGACTCGGCGACATCCTGCTTAAAACCAACCAGGTGGATGAGGCGTCTCGCGTCTATCAGGACGTTCTCAAGATCATCCCCGACCAGCCGTACGCGCTTCTCGGCCTGGCGCGAGCACGGCTTGCAGAGAACGATTGGAACGGTGCGCGACAACACCTGCTGCGCGCCCAAGGGCGTCACCCCGACTTCGTCGGCACACTCACGTTGCTGGTCACCGTCCACGAACACTTCAGCGACTTGGAAGCGGCCAAAGCCGTCCGCGCCGCCATCGGTATGCGGGAGTTTCATGACCTGCGTGATCCCTGGCTCGATGAGCTGCTGGACGAATGCTATGATCCGTACCGCGTCAGCGTCGGGGCGGCGGTCGCGGCCTACGCCGGGGAGCCTCAAACAGCCGTCCGACTCCTGGAGCGCGCGATCACGCTGGCTCCCACCGAAGGCACCTACGCGCGTCAGCTCGGCAAGCTGCACTACCAACTCAACTCCCATGCCGAGGCGCGCCGCTCCCTGGAGAAAGCCGTCGCCCTCAGCCCCGAGGACGCCGACGCGTGGTCGCTGCTGGTCGACTTGCTCAATACCATGGGCGACGCGCCCGCGATGCAGCGAGCCCTGGCGAAGGGTCTTTCCCACTGCCCCAACTCACCGTCATTGAGATTCGCCAACGGCAGCCAGCTCGCTAAAGCCGGACGAACGGGCGAGGCGATTGCGGAACTCAAACGGGCCCAACGCCTCAAGCCCGACGAGGTTCGCCCTTTCATCGAGCTGGCCCTGATTTATTTCCGCCAGGATCGGATCGAGGAGGGTCTGAGCGAACTCCGCGCCGCGCTCGTCGCTGAGCCGGGACACCCACTCGCGATGAGTGTGCTCGCGCGCCACGCGATCGAGACGGCGGATGAGGCGCAAGCCCGCCACTGGCTCGGTTTGCTCCGAAGCCAGCATCGCTTCTCCCGCGAGGACCTCGCCACCGTCGTCGGCGAATTCCGCGCCCGCTTCCGCCGCGAACCGTGGTAGAACGTGCGGCTCGAACGTCCTGAAAGAACAGCAGTCGAAACGCGTTCCAGCACCCATCAAACTGGGTTGGTCGCGACAGACGACGCCGCGTACGCACATGGGCGTCCACTTAAGGAGATGACCTGGTTGGATCGATTCAGTTGCTTTGCCATCTGGTGGAGGGTCCCGCGGCCGCGGGATCACCCTCCATTCGGAGCTAACCCTTGGAGGCTCTTCGACCGGAAAAGTTATCTTGGAAGCCTGTTAAGTTGACGCCCCCGCGCGCACGCGGGAAGGCCCGGATCGCGACCAACGTGGGGTGGCACAGCCCTTGTTACCCACTGATAACAAAGGCGGCACCGCCTCGCGGTGGTTGGAGTCTGGATGGGGGGCCATCCCGCAGCGGCGCATACGCGTCAACGTAAGACCCCACGCAGGGTGGGCGTTGATCCCGGGACTGGTGGGCAAGGTCTGATCGGGGTGGAAGCCACCCTGACCGCTCCACGAACCCCGGGGGATGCGGCGCCTCCACCCCCAGGGTTCGTTCCGCTGCAGTGCCGTTCCGCAACGACCCAGGGACCGCGAGGGTCGTTACGCGGGCAAAGGAAACGCAGCGATTTCCCCTGCTCACCTCACCGCCACGCGCGTGGCGCAGGCTGACGAAACACCTTGTTGTCGAGCGCCCGCCATGGCCGTGGCTCGCGCCCCAAGCAACTCCCACGGTTGACCGGGATTGGTCCGGATCAGCCTCACTCTTGGCGTAGCGATACGAGGTCTGGGGGTGGAGGCGCCTTGTTGGCTGAATCGTTGCCTTGGTTGAGAATTGCCAACTCGAAGCCGCAACCCCCGGACCTCGCATCGCGGTTTTTGCGTTCTGGCGTCAACGACTGTCTGGGTCCCCTCCAGGCGATAGGAGGCGGGACCGGCCGGTCCCGTCGCGGCCTCGGCGAGGCCACCTACAACGGAGGCGTTCGAACTCCAAGCTTCGTGGAACGTGCAGGTCGAGGCCGCCTCCAGCGGAGCCGACTTGCAGTCGTGGGAATCCGGGTTGTCTTCCACGCAGTCCCTACGCTCCGATCCATTGAAAACAGCGAAGAACCAGAAAAAAACCCTTGGAGGTGCTGAGGAACTTGGGCGTTTTGGGTTTGGCCCTTCGGGGCGCGGTGCGCACGTTCTTCTCTAATGACGCTTTCGTCTGCTCCTTCCCGCCGTCGAATTCGAATCCTCGGGGTCAGTTTTTGCGTGGTGGTGTTCGTGCTCTTGAGCGTGTTCGCCTGGGCATGGCGACGCTTTCAGTCCAGCCTGCCCCAGCTCGATGGCTCCGCAAAACTGGCCGGATTGGCCGCGCCCGTGACCATCCAGCGTGACCGGGCCGGGGTGCCTACCTTGCGGGCCTCGTCACGCGTTGATCTCGCCCGGGCGACCGGGTTCGTCCACGCGCAAGATCGTTTCTTTCAAATGGACCTGTCGCGCCGCCGCGCCGGAGGAGAACTCGCCGAGGTCTTCGGTCCGGCCGCGCTCTCCCTTGACCGGGGTGCGCGATTGCACGAGCTCCGTCCGCTGGCGCGGCGCGTTCTCGCGCAGGCAAACGCCTCGGAACGAGCCTTGCTCGAAGCCTACACCGCGGGCGTGAACGCAGTCCTGAGCGGAGGCCCGCGCCCTTGGGAATACGACGTGCTCCGCCTCGAGCCGGCGGCGTGGCTGCCCGAGGACTGCGTGCTCTGCATCTACGCCATGGTGCTCGACCTTCAGGACGAAAACGGGCGCTACGAGCAGATCCTGATGACCGTTCGCGATCTCCTCGGCCCGGGGGCCCTCGCCTTCTTCGCGCCATTGGTTGGACCGGCCGACGCAGCCCTCGACGGGACCACCGCGCCCCTGCCCCCGCCTCCCTCGGCCCGGGCGATCAACCTCCGCGTGCCGAGCGCAAGCCTGCCACCGGCGGCCTCCTCAACTCCCGCATCCCCGACTGCTCGCGACTTGGTCTTCGGCGCCGAACCCGACGCCTTTCCCGACGTCCGGCCCGGCTCGAACAGCTTTGGACTGGCGGGGGCTCCCGCCGGCGGCGCTGCCCTGCTGGAAAACGACATGCACTTGGGACTGAGTGTGCCGACGGTCTGGTACCGGGCCCGTTTCATTTGGCCGGACAGCGCGACCAACCCTGCGTTGCACGAGGTCACCGGGGTCACGCTGCCCGGTGCGCCCGCCATGGCCGTGGGGAGCAACGGGCAAATCGCCTGGGGCTTCACCAACAGCTACGCCGACACCGGCGACTTGGTTCTCGTTCAAGTCGACCCGGTTCTTCCCGAAGGACTGTACACCTTGGGAAATCGCCCGGCGGAATTCGAACGGCGAACGCAGACGATCAAGGTGAAAGGAGCCCCCGACGAGGTCTTCGTCTCCCGCTGGACAGTCTGGGGACCGATTGTCGGCGAATCCCCTGGCAAACACCCCTTGGCGCACAAATGGACCTTCCACGATCCCGAGGCGGTCAATCTCGGCCTGGTCAATCTGGAAACCGCCAAGACCGCCGCCGAGGCCATTGCGATCGCGCACCGATCAGGAGTACCTGCGATGAATTTCCTCGTGGCTGACCGAGCCGGTGAACTTGCCTGGACCATGGCCGGAAAGCTTCCGGAGCGCTTCGGCCATGATGGCCGCCTGCCCATTTCCTGGGCCTACGGAGATCGCGGTTGGAGAGGTTTCCTTCCACCCGAAAAAATGCCGGTCCATTACGCCGCGCGCGGAGGTGCGATCTGGACCGCCAACCAGCGCATGATGGGCGGCGAAGCGCTCGACCGGCTTGGCGACCAAGGATCCGACGAGCCAGCCCGTGCCTCGCGGATTCGAGAACGGATCACGACGCTTGCCGCTCGCCCCGCCACGGAGCCCAGGACCCCGGCCGATCTGCTGGCGATTGCCCTGGACGACCGCGGTGTCTTCCTCGACCGCTGGCAGAAACTGCTGCTCGACACGCTCTCCGCGCCGGCGCTGGCCGGCCATCCGCGACGAGCCGAACTCCGCCGGGTGGCGGAGCATTGGCAGGGCCGGGCAACGATCGCCAGCGCGAGCTACCACCTGGTGCGTACGTGGCGGATCCGGGTGGCCTCCCGTGCATTCGAGCCGATTTTCGCTCCCTGCGTTGAGGCCTGGCCAGGATTCAACTTTCGCGCCCTCCCGCAGGAATCCCCACTCTGGGCCCTGCTTGAACTCAAACCCCAGCACCTGCTCGCCCCCAAGTATGCCACGTGGACCGATCTGCTGCTGGCCGCCGCCGACGATGTCACCACGGACTTCGAGCGTCAGGGTGTCCCGCTCTCCGAAGCCACCTGGGGTCGCCGCAACACCCTGCGCATGCGCCACCCCTTCAGCCGGATCCTGCCCACGTGGCTGGGGGCGTTTTTGAACATGCCGGAACAACCCCTGCCGGGAGATTCGAACCTTCCCCGGGTGCAATCGCCGACCGACGGCGCCACCGAACGCATGGTCGTCTCTCCGGGCCGTGAAGCAGAGGGCATTTTTCATCAGCCCGGCGGCCAGAGCGGTCACCCGCTTTCGCCGTATTACCGCGTCGGACACGACGATTGGGTTCAGGGCAAGCCCAGCCCTTTCCTCCCCGGCGAGGTCCAACACACGCTGACGCTCGCCCCGTGAGCAAGCGCGGCCTTGCTCTCCGGCCCCCGGAGACGCTTGCTCTCCCGCGGGCACACCGCCCGCACCTCGGATGAAAACCAAGCAAAAGAGCCACTCGGTCTACTTCGCGAGCGAACTTTTCAGCGTCAAGCACCTGATCGGCAACGCCTACCTGGCCGAGGCAATTTACGAGAAGTCGCACGGCCGCTTTCTCTGCCGACTCCCGCAGGATTTTGAGCTGCGCGGTCTGCACCCACAGACGATTCGGGATCAGGACATCCGTGCACTTCTCGAATGCGACCTCGCCCTGTTCAACTTTGATGGGACGGAATTGGACAGCGGTACCGTGATCGAATTCATGTTTGCCAAGTTCGCCGACATTCCGTCGGTCGTGCTTCGCAGTGATCTCCGGGGCGCGGGTGACCAAGGCAAGGGTGACCCCTGGAACCTGATGGCCAGCTTCTATCCGCGCACCGCCACCGTGGTGGTGCCAAGTCTGATCCGGTACCGGACGCTGCAGAAGAAACGCCGCGGGAACCGCGCTCCCGGTGACGTGGTTCATCTGGCGAGACAGCATGCGTCGGCCACGGCCACACTCGCCTGCGACCAGCTTGCCACCAGCGTCGTCCGGGCGCTCAACAAAGTCGCCGCGCTCGAACCGGTGATGCCGCGGCACCTGCAGGAGGAAGTCTATCATTGGCTCTCGCGCATGCCCGGCCTGCGGGGAAAGGAAAGGGCGCTGCGCAAGGAGCTCGAGCGCGTCCTCGAACGCAAAGTCGAGCGAGGGTTGCTCTAGAAACCGCATTCTGAAAAGTCCTGCCATGCTCCACGTGCTCAACCACCCGCTGGGGGCCCATTGCATCACCCACCTGCGCGATCAGA
>Ga0105048_10018003_pt1 | contig 10882 bp, 13 predicted proteins | sample MAT05_FD_78382 | JGI IMG/M metagenome (GOLD analysis project Ga0105048, IMG submission 78382) | Freshwater microbial communities from Lake Fryxell liftoff mats and glacier meltwater in Antarctica - MAT-05 | ecosystem: Environmental > Aquatic > Freshwater > Ice > Liftoff microbial mat | place...
GTCTTTCCCGTTGATGTTCCGCCTGAGATAAGAATATTTTTATGGGAACGGGCTGCCTCTCTGATAAATTCGCTAAATTGACCCGTCTCAGCCAATTGCCTCAGAGCTTCATCTCTGGACTTCTTGGGACTATTGTCACTGTACTGAACCTCCTCGAATGCTCCTTCGCCTTCGTAATCAGAAAGGGTCATATTCTGAACAACTTGTTTTCTAATCGAGAGGGCAACCCCGTATCTGGCAGCAGGAGGAAAAACAACCTGCACTCGCTCTCCTGTCGGAAGTATTGCCGATAATAACGGAAACTCTGGACTGATAGCTTGCCCCGAAAGAGCTGCAATCTGTCGTCCAAGACGCTGCAGATGTTCATCTGTGATATGTGCGTCAATCTTTTGCTCCATGACAGGAGAGCCAGTACGTTCTATCCAGACTTCATGCGCGTGATTAACACAAATTTCTGAAACCTTATCATCCATCAAATACTGCCTAAAGGGATTAAGATATTTTTCGATAAACACACCCTGTTTATAGGGAGCTTCAAACTTTAATGATTGGTTCGTTGGCTTCATAAATATCTATCTTTCAGAAGAGTTGGAAGAAGAACTGGTCTCGATAGTCGAGAAATCCAGATCTTTGCTGACAAACACCTTGATACGCTTTCCTTGATCGACATGGATTGTCGGCGGAATGGCGATGGAGTTTTCAAGGGCCACTTGAGCAGCAGACGAGACATCTTGACCAGATTGAATGGCAACAGTTGCGCTATTTTGGTTATCAAGAGAGTTCGCGCCAATCTGCATTCCTGTATCAATCATGGACAGGAGAATGGAAGAGCCAAATCGTTCAAGAAAATGTGTATCCAAATCCCCGTCCAGCCCAGAGCGGCCCAAATCGTCGGTTCCATAGGAACCAAGATTGATACTAACCCCATCTGTTCTTAAAATCCTGTTCCACATCACAAAGACCCTCACCTGACCGCGTAGAAGACCAGATTTATAACGACCAATCAGCCTTGATCCTCTCGGAATCAAAAGCTCTGACCCATCAAATCCATAAATATCCTCACTGACAATTGCTCTGAGCATCCCAGGCAGGTCACTTTGAATGGCAGTTTCTAGTATCCCTGCAATCATTGTTCCTTGAGCAATAAGCATTTCAGGATGTTGGAGCTTGATGGCGTGGGCGGTATCAACATCTGTATTAGCTTCTGCCGCAGCAAAAGCAAGATTTCCATCGTTACTGCTTTCACCACCGCCCATACTTCCTCCAAGAGAAACCCTAGAGGCGGCATTTGTACTGGAATTAACGGAATAGGTTCTTTTATCATGATGGGTATCATTGGCATCGTCATAAATCACTTGAGGAGATTTAAGGCGCTCTTCAGCTCTTTTCTTTTGCGCAGCTGCCATTCTGAGAGCCTCCTGTTGCATCAGCATTTCTCTCTGGGCAGCCATCGTGTCAACAGGTGCTGGTTTGTCTAGTGTAGCAAGAGCTTCCTGAGGTGGAGGTGTTGCGGGTTCGGGTTTTATGTAAGGTTCACCATTTGGAGCAGGACTTTTAAAGACAGTTTCAATGGGTTCGACTTTTGATTTTGCCTCTTCTTTTTTCATTCCGGCCATGACGACCAGAATAATGGCAATCAGGGCCACGCCCAGAAAGATGGCCATCAAGACCATTTGTCCTTTGGGTTCTCGCGCCACAGACGGGATACCACGGTCAACAATGGGTTCGTTTGCTGTATCTGGGGACTTGCATTGTTCGTCTTCTCCAAAATGATCCATGTCACCCTCTTCTGAATAAGATTGTCAGAGCTGACATTTTTTGTATGTTCACTCAGGTAAGAAAGAAATGAGAAACCAGCCTTCTCATCTCCTTCATTCAGGATTTGTTCTTCGAGTTGGATGGGGTCAGACTTTGCCTTAACCTTTGATGTCACCTTTTTTGGCTTTTTCTTCCCTACAGTTTCAATAGGGACAGCAGTTTTTTGTTTGCCTCTGACGTCCTTATAACTCTCATTAAAGATACAGGTCGCATAATCCCCGTCGCGTAATGTGAATTGACTGCCTGTTCTGTTTACAACCAGATACTGACCCTGAATATTGAAGTTGACGATGCTCTCGTTACCTCCTTTATCGACCAGAAAGACAGCTGGCATCACATCAACATCTTTCATTAGAAAATAGGTAAATGCTCCATCATCAAAGACCCGCTCTGGCCGTAATTTATTGTCTCCAGCATAGGAATAGTCAAAATTCCACTCGGTTGTGGGTGTCCCTGATAAAGGATTAAAAGACGCACTTTTATTAGAAAAGTTAGCAAGTTCCAAAGTTTGTTCTTCGGGATAGATAAATTTAATCCTGAAGGCGAGAGAAGGGGATTGCGATGAGGCCGCACGTCCTGCCGACATATCAAATGTGTACATATGTTTGGATGTCAGAACAGTCATGTTGGTGTCAGCATTTTCCTCTAAAGGTTTTACAAAAAGGATATTGGGTTGTTGCTTTGGTTTAATCACCTGCCATGCTTCAGAGTCGCCCAGAGATATAGTCTCGATTATCTCTTTTCCTCCAAACTCGATGGTTGTTGTGTAGCCGTAAGAGCCACGCAGACGGTAAACATCATTGTCATGATAAGTTAGGGTTTTAACCCGTGCATCAGTTTTACCCGCCCGCGGCACTCTTTCAGCCATTGCTGGAAGTGAGATTAATAGTAAAATAAGGCCGCTTAAAATGATGGTTTTAGTAGTCATCTGATGGTCTCCAATACTTCAGGGTTAATGCGGTAGCTGAGAACTTGAAACCCAAGCGGGTTTGAGAAACGATCAGCCATTTTGAGAGGTTTTTGCGAGTAGTGAAATTCTATGACAGCATTCCAGCTACTCGTTTTAATCTGGTTGTTTTCATGAATTTCACGCAGAAAACGGATTGAGGCGGTTTTATCGGTGATGAAAGATACAGACTGGATTTTAATATCTATGCTTGTTTGTCTGCCGTAGATGATGCTCGGGTTGTTCGGATTCTTCCCATCCCAGAGAGAACGAAATTCACTTAGGGCCTTGCCTGTTGAGAGCAGGGAAACGAGATCATAATTCTCTCTGAGAATAGCCGGGTTATAGCTCTCGCGGGAGGAAACATATTTGACAAGATTAGCCTCTGTAATCGCTTCATCTTGGGTCAGATTTCCCTCAATCAAACCTTTCATCACCTCAAGATAGCCGGTGCTACGATCAACGGTCACAACATAGGGCTCGAATGTTTTAAGAGGAAGAATTAAAACAAGAGTTATAAGAGAGAGAACAGAAATTCCCATGCACATAAACGACAACAGCCATGCGCGGTTGCGAGATTGTTGCATATTGGAAAAGATTTCTCTGTCCCATGTATCCCCGGTACTCATATAGTTTTCAAATTCAGAAGGTTTACTCATCTTTTCTATCTTCCTTTAAAATCACGAATACCTTTAAGCGTTTGATTGACACTTGTTTTTACAGCTTCAAAGGTCTCTTTGGGATGACGCATAGTCCTATAGGCGATATAGCCATTCTTGCCAGCCGCTCTTCCAATTTTGTTAATAGAGGCTGGTGTTTTTCGCGCCAGTGAGAATGATTTGGCAAAGCCGCCCATGGTCGAGAGTGATAGCCCACCTGTGACTGAGGCCGCCATGTTCATAATTTGAGCTAGAAGCATGGTGCCGACAAAGGACATCATCAGAAAAGGTGCAACGGGTGTCATCAATTCCGAGCCGGGGGTAGAATTATCTTCCATGAATTTAAGAGGAGCTTCAGCCAATGTTAAAAGAAGAGCCAGAAGGGCATACACGAAAATGGGAATAACGGCGTAGTTGAGGAGGGTCCTGAGCCATCCTTCAAAGAGATTTCTCGTATTATTAAAGATTAACAGCAGAATGAAGACGGGGCCGACCGCAAGAAGGACGGCAACAGCTACTTTAGCCAGAACAATCAGCATGGTTGCATAGCCTGTAAAAAAGATAGCCCCGACCCAGATGGCTCCTGCATAGAAGTAGAGTATAAAATCATCCCACGCGGCGCCTTCGACAATTTTTTCTGAGACCTCTATCGAGCGGTCATAAAAACTGGTCAGTGAGGTATTGGCGGATGCAGCGTCCATTGCCGCAGGATTGCCAAAACTCCCCACCACTCCAGACATGATAATACCTGCAATATCGGCGGGTAGGTCAGTGACAATATCATAGATAAATATGAAGAAGGTATCCCACTGTGTTGCAAGAACTAGTAACACAATGATTTTTACGGAGTGCTGGATGAGGTCTACTCCAGAGAAGCGCCCGCTGATGATAACCTTATACCCATAGACCGCAATAAAGACGATGAACATTAGGCGCCAGAGGGTCTCGATAGTCCCTGTGAGACTCCTGAATGACCCTTGAACAAAGGTCAGGATAATGGCATCAACTTGATTGATGAGACTTTCTATCATGATAACAATTTATTCTCAGATTTAATATTCGCAATATTAACTGGAATATGTCCGCAAGGATTCCTATCTATACTAGCCATTGGACCACATGGTGATTGAAGCGGAGCATGGCTACATCCTGATAGAGTGAGCGAGGTTAAAATAATAAATAGAAAACTGATACGCATGGTCATTCCTCTTTCTTGAATATGGTGGCGGCTTTGGTTGCGTCGTATTTGTTGGCAGCGCTAGCTCTTGCGGTACTCACAAGAGACTGGTTGTCTTCTGCCGATTTTTGTTGCATCTGGATGGTACTCATGAGGAGTAAATCACTCATCAGGAGGCCGTTTTCAGCAGAAATACGGCTTCCTAAATCAATGGATGACTTAAGATCAGTAGTATTATTTAGCTCTTGGAGCATATCTTCATAGGCGCTGATACGGGTCTCAGTACTGTTATAGCTCTGCTCTGCGGTGGCCATGGCGGCGTAGGTTGTATTACTTCTTCTATCGAACGCCTTTGATATAGTGCCAGATGGATCTGAGGTCATCAGGTCAGCACCAGCAAGGGGCTTATAGGCTGAGAGAAGATTGCTATAAATTCCTTGTGTCTGTGTTGCGGTCGCACCAAGTCCACTTGTCGACATCATGTGCATCGTCTCTTCCCAAGTATTCGGAAGATAACGACGCAGATCCGATTGTACTGCTCCGTTTGCAAGAGATCCCATATCCCGCGTTCCGGTCATGGCATTTGCTTGTTTGACGGCTTGCTCCAGCTGTTCCAATTGTTTTTGGTAATCTTTGGACATCTGGTTAAGCTGCGTGACCATTTGTGTAAATGTGGACGCATCATAGACAGGAATACCGCCAGCAAAAGCAGGGGAAGCTAGAGAGAGATAAAGCAATGAGATGAGAACGTAGTTTTTAAACATTATGAATTCCTTTTTTTGAGGTATAGCAGTTAATAAAATGTGGGAGCCAATCCTCAGGAGCGTTGCCGTAAATGGAGATGAGTTCTTCCATTTTACGGACGGTCTCTGTTCTGCCTGAGAGAACAGCGATAAAATCCTCAAGACCTCTCAGATCAAGACGCGCAATCACTGAATCTGTTCCGTGGCGAAGCAAGAAACAATGAGAGGAAGTCGGTAACTCTCGAATAATACCTAGTTCATGTTTTGATAGCCCGAAGCCTCCGCAATAATCTTGCTTAGAGGCTCTAGGATTAGGAAGGAAGATTTGTGTCGGGGATTGCTCGATAATTGAGTCTCCGACACGGCTTTCTATCGCATCTCTTGCCGATTGTGTTGCAAATCCAACAATGCCGTTTTGTTTACGGATAGTTTTGAGCCAGTCCTTGATACGAACCGAGAATTCTGGATCGTCTAAAAGCTTCCAGCCCTCATCAAGCATGATGATGACCTTGCTCCCGTCCAGAAGCTCTCTAATCCTGTAGAAAATATACATGAGCCAAGGCGTGCGGCTAATTGGATCATCCAGAATTGATGTTAAATCAAACCCTATCGTTTTATTATGAAGTTCGAGTATGTCATCAGGATTATCAAAGAGCCATGCCCGCTCGCCATTCCCATGCCACATGGTCATGCGGGCAGCTAAAGAATTACCGTGTTGTCTTTCGTGCCCTAGAAGCAGTTCACTCAATACCGATAGTCTGCGGTTTTCTCTTGGTAGCTCAAATGTTGCATCTACTGCGTCTCTAATAATTTCTGAATCTTCTGGTGAGATAGCAGTTTGATTATCAATGCTAACTAGAAGCCTAATCCATTCCCTGATAAAGGCTCTATTCTCAGGCGTGTCTTTAAGTTGGAGCGGGTTGAGGCCCGTTCTACGTCCACGTGATACGATGGTGTAGTCGGCTCCTATGGCTCTGAGGTAAATCTCTGCCCCTCTATCTTTATCAAAATACACAGATTTTGGATTGAGGCGTTGTGCTTGAGCATGAAGGAATGTGAGGAGAACAGTCTTACCTGTCCCCACAGGACCTATAACTGTGAAGTTTCCGACATCTCTCTCATGAAAATTGAACCAGTAGGGGGTTCCAGAGGTTGTCTCCAGTCGTGTAATGGCATCCCCCCAATGGTTGCGTGATGGTTTTCCTACAGGGAAGTTATGCAAGCTCGCAAAACCGGCAAAATTTTTATTCGAGATAAGAGAGCGCCTTGCAATGTAGCTGAAATTTCCAGGAAGCTGTGCCCAGAAGGAAGGCTCAAGTGCGATATCTTCTCTCGTCACAACAATGCCGAGATTAACAAATGTGGATACGCAGTCACTCACCACTCGGTCAAGCTCGCTCGTGGTTTTGCCGATGGCCGTTACTGTTAAATGGTGTTCTCCAAAGGTTGAGCGCCCTGATGCCAGGTCGTCAATAGCATCATCTATATCTTCTTCGATACTAGTTGCTCCTTCTTCTCCGGCAATGAGCTTTCGTTTTGTCTCACGCATGGACCCGAGAGCAGCCTGACGGTCAACAAAGCCAAATGATTGTGTGACAATAAACTCATGCGGCAGGCGCAGCAAATTATCGAGCATTCCGGGGCCAGTATGATCCGCATATTCTTTGATAGATATAATAGCGCCAAGTTTGATATCGTTGGGACTAGCGCCTCTGACTTCAAACACTTCTTTCCCAAAAGAAATCCGTTTGGAGGGGAGATAATTTGCGATGGTTCTTTGTGGAAGGTGAATATCCGACTTTTCTAAATTAACCAGATAATAGAGAAATGACAGGCTTTCTGAAAATAACCCATTCTCAGTCTCTCGTATGCCAAGCACACAGGGTTGATAAGGGGATAATGTAGTTAAAATACTTGATACGGCTTCATTCAGAGCAGCGTGTGATTGGCTTTCATATTGATCTGCTAATTCACGGTCAACTTTACTAAAGAGAGTGCGGCTGATCTCGGCCATAAAGCTGATAGCACTCTGCGCAGGTCGTCTGACAACTGTTAAATATTGCTCATTCACGAACATTCTTTTATTTGAGAGGCGGGCTTGATAGGCAACATCAAGTTCTTTGCACCAAGCATTCTCGAAGAAACTATTCATATCCTCTTTGGATTCTCGCCGGATAATATGGTGGTAGATTGCAAAGCGGCTATTCGAGAGGCTGCGAAGGAGGGTAGAGCGGATCATCTTTCTTTGGTTGGTGTCGATTTGGTCGGCGGTCTCGAACGGAAGGCCTTCAACCTTGATGATTTTGAGTAAATAACCTTCTTTTGTTTTAATGGTTGTGTCGTCAATGTGCCGCGTATAGGGAATAAATTTAGAAATGCGGCTTTCTCTCCCTAAAAGAGAGCCATATTTCATATCTGATTTTTTCGCCCAATTGAGCATCATTAATCACCTTCGCCCTCTTAGGGCATATAACTATTACTCTTCCAGTAACGCTTATTTCGAATAGGGGAACATCGCCCTAGTTTAGTTAGCCACACACGCATCCAATGCGTGTCACGCTCTGTTGCCACATAGCCAATAGCATGAAGTGGTAGATTGACCATGAGGAAGAAGAGGATTTTTCCAGAGAGTGACATGAATAAAATCATGCCAATTCCGAGAATGATAAAGTTAATTCCAAAGAACTCCATCGGCACGCCCATCATCATCGGAGGGCGTGTCATACCAATAAAGAGAGGATCAATTGAGATATCTTCTTCGCTCATGTCTAAATTGATCCTGAAATTCCATCAACAATGGCGGGAGCGCCGAAGATCAGGATAATGCCGCCAATAACGCTGGCTGCAATCTGCCAAGAAATACGGCCAAACATCCATGCAAACCCGAGGAACACGACAGCAATAATGGCCACAATACGCGCCCATGTATTGGTGAGAAGATCTTGGAGTGCAGTGAGGAAGTTAGTACCTGAATCAAAGAGGGCAGAAGCGTAAGCTGTTTGAGGTAATAATACTATTCCTGCCATGGCGAGGATAAATAGTGACTTAGTAATTTTACTATTCATGTTCTGTCCTTTGAGACGTTTAATTTTTTAAGAATAAGAAACCTTAGAGAGTTAAAGTTCTTAAATTCAAGAAGAAAACGGATAGGGATTTCATTATAAAACCTCGTGGTGTGATATATCAAAAATTCATAACCACTGGTTGTGTACAGAAGAAAATAAAAAGAGTTAGGGTGAGGTACTCGTGAGTTGCTCTAAAAGCATAAGAACAATATGGCGTTTCTTGTCGTCATTAAGCTTGCCCCAAAGACCTAAGGCTTGCTGATCTTGAAGTTTTTTGAGTTGCTCAAAATTTTTGCTGGGTGGCCTTAGGAGTTCTTCTTCAGTTACGGAGAGAGCTTTTGCGATTTTGCTTAGACGTGATGCTGGTAACTTATTGATGCCTTGTTCATATTTTTGGAGTTGTTGATACGTAATATGGAGTTCTGCTGCAACCTCACTTTGAGTCAAGCTTTGGTCTTGGCGTATTTTTCGAATACGAAAGCCAATTTCGATATCATGCTCCGTGGCACGTCTTGGTTTCTGTTTACTCATCATTTAATACGCAGAATAATCACATTAAAATTTATCCCATTTCAGAGAACTGAAGTAGGAGACAACACAAAAGCATACAAAAATAATATCTGTATGATCTATGCTCAGATCAAAAGGGCGGGATTGAGTTGCCGAATATATATTCGCACAACAGTAGAATCGGTATTAAACCGATTTGAATGTAATGACCCACCTGCCCCCAGAGGTCAAAACGATTGTTTTTCTCTATTTTTTCTTATTCAAAGCTTTTTTAAGCAACTTAATATTATAAGACGAACAATTTCTAACCCAAAGAACAAATTTATGTCAAGAAAATTGATACATTAGGTTAAATAAAAATGAAAAACTTATGGCGAGCATTACTATTTCTAGGACTTTTGGCATCATTCAATCCGTCACATGCATCTGTCTATGAGTTTAATGCTGATGGAACTTTAGAAGTTATTGAAGCACAGGACTATCTCGCATCATCTCGTCATAAGAGATCTGATAAAACAATTTTATCATTTAAATTTATTAATAAACCCCATCAGAAATTTACTAACTTTGTTAGTAAGGCTGCTGAAAAATATAAAGTAGATGAAAATCTTATTCATGCAGTCATTAGGGCAGAGTCTTCATATAATCCAAATGCTGTATCTCCTAAAGGGGCAGGAGGTTTAATGCAACTTATGCCAGACACAGCCAAACAATATGGCGTTATAGATAGATTTTCTCCCGAAGAAAACATTGAAGGGGGTACAAGATACCTAAAATTTTTGCTGGATAGATATGGCGGAGATGTAAGTCTAGCTGTTGCCGCATATAATGCAGGGGAAGGAGCCGTTGATAAGTATGATGGTATCCCACCCTATGCTGAGACAAGAGCATATGTAGAAAAAATTTCATTAATTCTAGGAAGGAATGATTAGATGAGAAAATTTATGATTGGGCTTATATCTATGGGGTTTTTATTCTTTGATGTATCTGGAGCAAAAGCAGATACTGAGGCTGCATGTGCTATCTGGCTTTGCCTTCCTGGTGGATTTTCAACGGGATGTGCACCCGCTTATAGTGAATTTAAGCAGAGAATAAAAAAGGGTAAATCTCCGTTGCCAAATCTATCATCATGCACAACTGGTCCTGATGGGAAGTCTTCAAATGGAAGCTATCAAATGGGAGTTGAGTATTTTTTATCATGTAGGCAAGGTTTTAAGTATAATAAAATTCCACAAAGTTATTCTGATGAGATTATGTGTGTTCCTACCAATCCGAAATGCAATATTCGGGAGAAATACAGAGGAGGGGACAAAATTGATTGCACATCTTATCAAGCAGAGAGAAGAAGCCTGACACGCTTTGTTAAAATGTGGGTGGATGGGCAATATTTAGGGCAATTTTTTTATCAGTAAGAACTAATCAAATGGATAACATTTGGCATATCCGATGCCACGCTCTACAACTGAAAATTGGACTATGACAGCCCTAGCACTTTCAAAATCTTGATCGCGCTATCGAGCTTGATGGTCGTCTTGCCTTGTTCGAAACTATTGAGCGTGGGTTTGCTGACCCCTGCCAGAACAGAGAGTTGTTCCTGCGTGAGCTTTTGCTCCTTGCGGCGTTTTACTGCCTCGATGACAAAGTCTTGCCAATTAAGGCGCCCATGTTTTGAAACGTTCCGTTCCATCGCTTTCCTATCAGTTTTATTAGATTGTCCTTAAAATCAGCCCCACCCAGTGGCGCATCTTGTATTGCGGCCTTAGCGGCCTCTACATTCTTTTCCAATCCCTGTGCGGCCATGTTGATGGCGGCTGGAGATAGGTTGAACTCTTCGCCCAGCAAGGTGAGGTGACGTCCCTTAAGATCACCAATCGGTTGATCCTTGGATCCTGCGATCTTGAGTGCCAGCGTTTTGTAGTTATAAAGTGAAGCAGCGACTTGGTCGTAAGACGGGGTTAACCGCA
>Ga0105048_10018007_pt1 | contig 10881 bp, 7 predicted proteins | sample MAT05_FD_78382 | JGI IMG/M metagenome (GOLD analysis project Ga0105048, IMG submission 78382) | Freshwater microbial communities from Lake Fryxell liftoff mats and glacier meltwater in Antarctica - MAT-05 | ecosystem: Environmental > Aquatic > Freshwater > Ice > Liftoff microbial mat | place...
CGCTGATGCCAAGGCGGAAGACGGGGTTGTGTGCTTCATCGAAAAAGGTGCGCAAGCCCCGCAAGGTGCCGGCTTCGCGGAACGCGGCAAGCAGGTAGTCGCGGTCGCTTTCCAGCGGGTGCGCGCGAAAGTAGGCCTCGTGGCGGTCGCGGGCCAGGGCCAGCCGGCCTGACTCGGGCGTGCCGGCCAGCCAGGGCCGATCGACAAGCTGGTTGTCTTCAATGAAGCGCAGGAACACGCAGCTCAGCAGCCAGTGCACGCCGGCCTGGGTGATGACCTGGTCGGTCCAGGTCTCGAAGGTCTCGGCGCAGCGCTTGGCGTCGCGGGCTGCCTGCCATTCGGTGCGCAGGCTGTCGTTCAGGCCGGGTTGCTCGGCGATGCGCTGGCGCAGGTCGGCTTCCAGGCCTTTTAGCTGGCGCGTCAGGTCGACGAGCAGTTGCTGGGCGTTGATCACTTGTTTTGTGTCCCTGGTGTTCTTGTTCTGCGTGCTCAGGCCGCGTTGCAGCCGATGCAGCGCCTACCCATGGATGACCCCCGCGCGGTGCTGGTTCTCCACCCAAGCCTGCGGCAAGGTCAGCGCTTGGGTGTTGTTGATGTTGTTGACCAACGGCACGGCCACGCCATCGATGACCGGCAAGCCCTGACGGGCGGTGGGCAGCAGCAGCCAGACACTGGGCGTATGCCCGGGGCGGCCGGCGGCGGATTCGATTTCGGTGATCAGCTGCATCAGGTCGTAGCGGGCCAGCAGGCCGGCGCTGACCAGCAGCAAGGGCGTGGGGCTTTGCAGCAGGGCGGGGCGCAGCGCGGGCAGCGTGCGCTGCACCAGGCGCATCAGGTTGGTCCAGTCGCGACTGGCCTTGTCGGTGGCGTCGGCGCGCAGCACCACGTCCCAGTCCACGCGCGCGGTGGAGGCCTGCGCCTTCAGCTCGTTGAGCAGCAACGCGTCGAGGTTCATGCGCTGAAGCTTGTGGCTGGCCTCCTCGGGCTTGCTGAAGCGGTGGAGCAGCTCAGTCTCGGCACGTCGGGCCAGGCGCGGGTCTACGGTGATGACGAGCAGGCCGCCCTGGCGCAGGCTGCGCTGCAGCCGGTCTTCGGCCGCAGCGGCATCGACGACAGTGCCGTCGGGCCCGGCGCCGGTGCTCAGCATCGTGCCCTGGCGTGAGAAATGCGTGGTGGTGCCGGCGGTGGCCGTGCTGCCCAACATGGCAGAGCGATAGGCGCCGGCACCCTCGGCAGCGGTGGCGTCCCAGTTCAACGGGGCGCCGGACTGGTCGAGCAGGCGGTCCAGCTCGGGGCGGCCGGGCAGGGGCGTGGCCTCGGGGTAGCGGCCACGCACGCGGGTTTGCAGTGCGCTGGGGCTGAGCGTGGCGCCGACCAGCGCGTTGATTGACTGCTTCAGCGCCTGCAGTGCCGGCATGCCGCGCGGGTAGATTTCTTGTCGGCTGGACAAGGCAGCCTTGCGCGATGCCGATGCGGCCAGGCGCAGCAGTCGGGTCGGTGAAAGTGCGGGCGAGAGTGGCGACCCTGCGCCTACTGCCGGGCTCGCCGCGGCGGGGGGCGACACGCCTTCCAACATTTCAAGAACGCGTGCCGGCGGCAGCAAGGGGTCGGCCATCGCGCAGGCGTCGGCCGCGGTGCCCAGCTGGCGGGCGTAGTCGGCCCAGGCGGAAGCGGTGGCGATGAGGGTGGCCGGCGCTTGGTCGAAAGCTTCGAAACGCGGTTGGTCCAGGTGCGATTCGGCCTCGATGGCCGCACGCAGCACGGCACTGGCCTGGCGCAGGCGCTCGTTATCGTCTTGCTCGGCGCAGCCGCGCAGCGAGAGCAAGGCCAGCGAAGCCTCGTTCGCACTCATCACCTGGCCCTGGCTTCGCAGCAGGGCTTCGAGCTGTTGGCGCAGTTCTGTGAAGGCGGTGTTGCGCAGCCAGCGTTCGCGGGCCTTGATGAGTGCGGTGGTCAGCACAGCGCGGTCCACCTCGCTGGCCTGTGCTGCTTCGCCCACCGTGGGCCAGGTACCTGGCTTCACAGCGTCGTCCAAGCCCAGGTAGTGGGCGAGGGCTGCTTCTTCGGGCCTGTCGTCGCCGGCAGGGCGGCGTGGCAGCAGTTGCGATGCCAGCTCGTTGACGCTGACGGCGCCGGGCGCTTCCTCGTCACTGTCGTGTGCGGTGTTGCGACCCTGCGTGAGGTCTGGCCTGCGTCGGGCCAACTCCTTGGCAGCGAGGCGAATCTCCTTGCGAATCTTGTCGCCCACGCCGCGCAGGTAGCGGAAGCGGATGCGATCAACTGCGAGCAGGCCGCGCGCGTTTTGGATGCCCATACGTTCCAGAACGACTTGAGCATCGAGGCTGTAGCCGAGTTCAGCCATGGTGGTGAACGGTGTCGCAGTCAATGCGATTGCCGCCAGCGCACTGTCCGCGCCGCCATCGCCCGGGTGCACAGTCTGGCGTGACGCGAAGATGGCACGCCAGGCTCGCAGCATGTCTTCAGCGTTGTCGTAGCGCTGGCTGTAGTCGCGCTTCAGTGCCTTCGCGAAAAACGCAGTGAAGCCTTCGCGCGTGACGGGGTCGAACACGTCGCTTTCGATGGTGGCTTCCACCTCCAGCATGGCGGGCGAGGTTTGACCGTCGCCCCACACAGGCGGCTGGCCGACAGCCATTTCATACAGCGTGACGGCTGTGGCGAAGCGCTCGGCATAGAGGTCCCAGCGAGCGGGTTTGCGCAGCGACAGGAATGGGTCCAGATAGGGGTGCGTGCCGGCGGTGATGTTGTCGGCGGGCGTGCGGCACAGCGAGAAATCGAACAGCACGAGCTGCAGCTTTCCGGTGCGGCTGCGGGTGATGCCGATGTTCTCTGGCTTGATGTCGCGGTGGGCCACGCCTTCGGCCTCAAGGTGGTTCACCGCCTCGATGAGTTCCTCGCCGAAGCGCTGCAGCATGTCTAGCGACAGGCGACCTTGCTCGCGCACTTCCTTCAGCGTTTCAGCCAGCGTCTTGTCGCCGGCTGTTTTCAACAGCAGCGCCGTGCGGCCGGCCACGCTGAGCGTGCGGCGGTGGGCCACGATGTTGTGGTGGTGCAGTTTGGCCAGCACCTCGCCTTCGGCGACCAGGCGCTCGTTGTGGGCAACGTCCAGCGCCACCTTGAGGATCAGCTCTTCGTCGCTGCCGTCTTCGCGTACCAGCAAGGCGTCGCTGGACGAGCCCTTGCCCATGCGTTTCACGACGGTGAAGCCGCCTTCGAGCCGATCGCGCTCGCGGGCGACGCTGGGGTCGACGGTGGCTTCGGGGTCGGGCGTGGTCAGCTCGTCTTCAACGCCATCGAGTTCGTCGATGAAACCGCGAATGGTGTCGTAGCGGGCCAGCACTTCGGGGCACGTGGCGACGTGCACGAGTTCTTGCTGGTGTGCGCCGCAGCCGTCCATCACGTCCGACAGGTTCAGGCCTTGGCCAACGCGCAGCTTCTCGTTCAGGTCGAGCACCGATTCGGCCGGAGGCTGGCCGCTGAACACGTGGTACGCGATGCAGCCTAGCGAAAACACGTCGAGGCTGGGGCCGTTCGCGGGGTCGGCACGGGTGGTTTCGGGCGCGAGGTAGACCAGGCCCGGGTCTTCGACATAGTCCTCCACGTGTCGCGTGCCGGTGGTGCGGTGCATGGTGTCGGGCGACGCCGAATCGCCGACGTTGCGCGATGCCGTCTGCCAGTTCATCAAGCGCAGCTGGAAATTGCCGCTCTCGACGTTCTGGACCAGGATGCTCTGCGGCCCGAGCGCGCGGTGGTACAGGCGCTTGGAGTGCGCGTACTTCAGCGTCTCGGCGATATCGCGCACGAGTTGCAGGCGTTGGGTGACGGTGAGCCGCGTGCCGTGGTCACGCAGCAGGTGGTCAAGGCGGATGGCCTTGGGGTCGTGGTCGAAGACCAGCGCCGGGCCCAGCTCTGTTTCTTTGTAGTCTTTAACTTTGAGGATGCCGGGGTGGTCGATGCCTTCCAGCACCTCGAATTCACGCCGTGCCTGGCGCACGCGCGTGGCGCGGGCCTCGGGGTTGGACGCGGTGGCCACGGTGTAGATGCGCACGCGGCGATGCACGGTTCCGATGGAGACGTGCTGGGCCTCCCAGTCCTGAAAGCCTTCGCCTTCGCTGAGCAGCTTGCCGAGTTTGTAGTCGCCCACCTGGCGGTGCTTGTTCGACGGGCGTATGCCTGCCTCGTTGAGGCCACGCGCGATGGCGCGGGCTTGCTGAGCATCGACCGTGGTGGCGCCACGGTTGGCGATGCCGTTGGCCAATGCGCCGACGATGCCATCGTCATCGGAGTAGCCAGGCCGGCCATGCTGGAAGGTGGCACTCTTGGCTATGCCTTCGAGCCGGCAGGCGAGGCTGCTGGACGACAGAAAGATCGCCGGCTCGACGAAGGGCAGACGAATCTTGGCCTTGGTGATCGCCGGCTGACGCTTGAGCAAACTAGCGAGGCGCTTGGCCTTGCGGTTGGCCAATATCAGCGGGTTGTCGTAGGTGTTGGTGCGACCATCGGTGTTCCACGTCCAGCTGTGGGCGTCGCCGGTCAGGATGCCGGGGCGGCTCTTAATCTCGACGAGAAACAAGCCGGCGGGCGACAACACGAGCGCGTCGACCTCGCTGACTTTTCCTTCGTCGTCGATGAACTCGAAATTGGTCCAGACGTGCCACGGGTCGCGGTCGGGCAGGTGGCTGCGCAGCCAGTCGAGGGCTTCGCGCTCCCAGGCGAAGTTGCTGTCGGCGATGACGTGCCAGCGGGCTTGGCTGAGCGTCATGGGGTGCTTTTGTTGTTGTCAGGCGCCACTTCCAGCAGTTCGCCCACAGAGCATCTGAACAGTGTGCAAAGCTGCTCGATCGCGGGCAGCTCAACACGGGTGGCGGTCTCGCGGTACAGCGCGGTGATCGTGCTGCGGTTGAGACCGGTGGCGCGGGCCACGTCGGTGATGTTGAGCTTGTCTCGGCCCATCAAAGACGAGAGATGGCAATGGATCATGAGGGCCGTTAAATGCCGGGGTGGTGCGCAGGATAGCAAATTGAATCGCAGCGCACAACCCTTTCATTCTAGTTGTGCTGGCGAACTCACGTCAGGGCTGTTCTAGCCGATGAGGGCGGCATGGCGAACGCGAACCCAGTAGTGGCGAAGTTGACCTAATTGGCCCGATTCGACTTGGCTGCGGCAGCAAGCTTGGCAGCGCGGCGACGCCCGCGTGCTCGGTCAAGATCGATCAGCTCTGTCGCCACCTCTACAGGAAGAAAAGACAACAGTGTGTCCCGCGAAAGGTCGTACCTCCGCAAGCCCCACACCGCGATCTTTTTCCCCCAGCTAAGCTTCTTCTTGCCTTTGAGCACTGTTGAGAGGTAGGGGGCGGACACGTTGAGATCAGCGGCCAACTCTGCGTCTGTCATGCCGCGAGCGTCCCGAAGTTCGATCAAGTCCATCGTCCAGTCATCGAACTTGTTTTTGGTCTCCAACGCATCTGGGTCCTGACCACCGAGCAAGACCTCCTGGTGCGCTTCCTGGAGGTCTTTAGCGATCTTGCCGGGAAGAAACGCCAATGCAGCCTCACGGCTCAGCTCTCGGCCGAGCTTCTTCCAGGCCGTTACCTTCAACTTCAAACTCAGTTCCTTCCTGCCGGCCAGCACGTCAGACAGGAACTGCTTCGAGACGCCCAGATCGGCGGCCAAGCTCGCATCGCTCTGGCCTGGAGCTCTCAAGGTCTTGATCTCTTCGATCCAGTTCATGACAAAAGAAGACTTTGGTTAACAAAATGGTTGACGTCTACAAAACACTTAACTACACTGCAGTTAACTAAATTGTAGACGCGGCGCGCCGACCAGCGTACTTCGGGCCTTGGACATGCATATGCGATCTGTCGACGACCTACCACCAGTGCTCAAGATCAAGGAGCTTGCGGACTTCCTCCGCCTGCACGAGCACACCGTGCGTGCAGACCTGACCCGAAAGCCAAACTCCTTGCCACCGCGCATGCACTTGCCGGGGAGACGCAGCGTCAGATTCTCCAAAGAGGTCGTCATAGCCTGGCTCGCCGGCACTACCTCACCAGCTGCCCAAGAGGCGCAACTGCCTCAAGAGCATGCAACGACCGGAGGTGGAGCGTGACCGCATTGTTTGAGATGCCCCTTGCCACCGAGACCCTGCCTTCCGATGAACTGCTCGGGATCACCGGCTGCAGTCGCAGGGGAGATTAGGTGGCGTGGCTTCAGTTAGCAGGTTGGACCTATGTCACGAATCGCTCAGGCGAGGCTGTCGTTGGGCGCCTATATGTCCGATTGCGACTCGCAGGCATCACACCGAGCGCTCTGGTGGCGACTGGCGGCTGGGCCCCGGACTTCTCGTCTCTGCGCTGAGGGACTGTCCATGCGACCGACGAGCACATCCCACGACCTCCCTCCTCGATTGCTGCGGCGAAAGAAGACGCTCGTGTCGGGCCGGGCTTGGATCGGTTACTACTACAACGCCCGCGCCGCGGACGGCCGGCGTATTGAGATGGCCCTGAGTACCGACCTAAGTGAAGCCGAGCGCAAATGGGCTGAGCTGGATTGCAAGCCACTGCCAAGCGAGACCGGCCTGATGGCGCATATCTTCGCTCGGTACGAGCGCGAGATCACGCCATTGCGTGCGCCGGCTACGCAGCGCGACTACATCGCCAACCTGAGGCAGTTTTCCAAGGTGTTTGGCAACGCGCCGGCGGACGCCATTACGCCTGCTCACGTCGCTCAATATCGCGATCGTCGAGGTCCGAAGACATCTGCGAACCGCGAACTGGCACTCCTCTCCCACATGTTCAATTTGAGCCGCGAGTGGGGCTACACCCGTAAGGAAAACCCGGTTCGTGGGGTGAGGAAGAACCGCGAATTGCCACAAGATTTCTATGTCGACGAGCAGGTGTGGGACGCGGTCAACAGCTCCACGCCGATCGACCTGCGGGACGCCATGCCCTTCAGTTACCTCAACGGCCAGCGCCCTGCAGACGTGTTGAAGAAGACTGTTAAGGACATAAAGGAAGGCGCTCTCGAGGTTCGGCAAGGGAAGACAAACAAGCGCCTCCGGATCTTGTTGGACCGTGCCGACGGAACGCGTACCGAACTGGGCCAGCTGCTGGATCAGATTCGTACGCGACCTCGTAAGGTCAGCCGTTTTTTTCTTGTCGCAACGCCGGCTGGGATGCCACTGAACCGCTGGACGCTGCGCGTTCTGTTTGATACGGTGAGGAAAGTCGCGGCTGTGGCGGCTGATAAGGACGGCAGTCCCGATGGCGTCGCTCTCGCCGAGCGAATCAGGAAGTTCCAGTTTCGGGACACTCGGCCGCGGGCGGCCAGCGACATTGAAGACCTAGCTGCGTCTAGCAAGCTGCTGCGCACACGGAGCAGGAAATCACCATAAAGGTCTATGTCCGGAAAGGCGTGATCGTGAAGCCAACGGAGTAGTCAGTGGTAGTTAGCAATCGTGACCAGCAAGCGGTGAACGAAGGAAGAGAGGCGTCAATGCGATCAATCGAAAAGGCAGTGACTGGAAACAAGGTTTCCGCTATCGATGGCGGAGAGCGGCGGGGACCTATCAGCATGGATCACATCGCGTCCGTGGCAGATCGAGCAGACGCGCTGGCACACGAGATTCGGGCTCGCGTGATGGCGCCGGACGTACGGAAGCTGGCCCCAAACTTCACGGTCGCTCAGGCAGTACGGCTGTCAGGGCTTGGCGACGAGCCTGCTGGCGCAAGCTGGGCAGCAGCTCATGGGCATCAACGACGCGCGATCTCCGTTGCTGAGGCGCGAAGCGCGGCAAGCCGTAACAGGCCCGCGTACCAGCGCCCGTCGTCACGCGGCGCGATCACCATCGCGGTAGCGAACTTCAAGGGTGGCGTCGGCAAGACGACCACGGCGATGACCCTGGCGCAGGGGCTCAGCCTGCGCGGCCACAAGGTCCTGGCTATCGACCTCGATCCCCAGGGCTCGCTGACCACGCTCTTCGGGATCGTGGCTCAGACCGAAGTGACCGAAGGCATGACTGCGTTGCCGTTGCTGCGTGGAGAGTGCGACGACCTGCTTCCCGCCGCTCGGCCGACCTACTGGGACGGCGTGGACCTGGTGACTGCGGCCCCGATGCTTTTCGCCGCAGAGTTCGCCATACCGAGCCGCCAGACACAAGCCGACGGTACGAACTTCTGGAGGCTGTTGGACTATGGCCTTGCCTCGGCTCGCGACACCTACGATGTGATCGTGATCGATACGCCACCGGCGTTGTCGTACCTCACGATCAATGCGTTGATGGCCGCCAACGGCATTGTGGTTCCAACGCCGCCAACGGCTTTGGACTTCGCCAGCCTAGCGCACTTCTGGCAGCTGTTTGCTGACTTTCGTGGCAACGCCGAATTCCTCCGTGGTGGTGGAAAGCAGTATGCGTTTATCCACGTCTTGTTGACGCGGGTCGATCAGTCCGACGTGGCCATGCCCGCCGTGCGCGGGTGGATAAACGCGGCGTATGGCGAATTCGTTCTGCCGGCAGAGATCCCGAAGTCGACCGTAGCCCCGGCGATGGCGGCAGCGTTCGGCACGGCTTACGACATTGGCGCCTACGACGGGGCGCGGGCCACCTATCGCCGCATCATCGATGCCTACGCCGAAGTCACCACTTGCGTCGAGCATTCGATGGTGGCTGCGTGGAAGGCACTCCAACAAAAGAGAGACGCGGAAACAAAGTTTCCACTCGCCAGTGGCCACGCTGACGCGTGCACCGCGAGGTAAGCCATGGGCATCGGTAAGAGACTATCTTCATCTACTGCAGACCTCGCGGCTGCGCTGCTTACATGTGCGGTGGGGCGGAATGAAGAGGATAAAACTGTGCTGGCTCGAACTGCGCCAGGCCAGTTGTTGGCGATCCACTCCGGCATGGTCGCGCTGCAGACCGAACTGGAGGTGCTTAAGGATCGGCTGAAGGGATTTGATGGCAGCATGATTACGCGCGATCTTGATCCGCGCTCTATAAGGCCTACGCGCTGGGCCAATCGACACGAAGCGTCGTTTGCCACGCCTGCATTCGCCGGCTTGAAAGCGAGTATTGAATTGGCCGGCGGCAATTCACAGCCGATCCTCGTGCTCGAAAACTCTCCCGGTCAGTTCGAAATTGTCTTTGGTCACCGACGACACCGTGCGTGCCTCGAACTCGGTCTCCCTGTCCTTGCCGTCGTGGCGGCTCAACCGCTGGGCGACATGGAAGTGTTTCTTTCGATGGATCGGGAGAATCGGGAGCGAGCGGACCTGTCGCCGTACGAACAGGGGCTGAGCTACGCGGCAGCGCTAGACGAGAAACTCTTCCCGTCCTTGAGACGGCTTGCCGAAGCCGTCGGAGTCAGCCACACCTGGGTGCGCAAGTCCATGCTGGTGGCACAGCTTCCGGCGGCGGTTGTCCAGGCATTCAGCACGCCCCTGGAGATTCAACCAAAGCACGCGGAGGAGATTGCTGCGGAGTTGGAGCGGGATCGCGTGGGAGTCATTAGACGAGCGGAAAAGCTTCGACTTGGTGCGAAGCCACAGACCGCCGCCCAGACCGTTCGAGCCCTGCTGCATCGAAAAACAGATGAGCCAGCTAGGACACCGATCCAGCTTGCTGGTCGCGACATCGGTAGCTACTCGACGACTGCGCGAGGGCAGTTGGTAATTTCATTGAACGCGGGCAGCGTTGCACATGAATCCGTGTCGCTAATCATGAAGGCGCTAACTGACGCTCTCGCAGCAGCATCCTCCCGAAAAGCGGGGCCCATGGCTCCACAGGTGGGTGTAGAGAAATGAAAGCCGAAAGTAGGCCGCGCGAAACACCCATCGACGAACAGTAGCCGCCGCACTCGGTGGAGGCAGAGCAGTCGGTGCTCTGAGGACTGCTTCTCGACAACGGCATGCATCCCGTCGCTGCGGAACTGTTGACTGCCGCTTCGTTCTTCCGGTACGAGCACTCTCAAATGTACAGCGCCATCTTCGAGCTGGTGGTGCAAGACAAGCCCGCGGGTGTCATCACTATTATCGAAGTCCTGGATCGTCGTGGGATAGCGGAGGACGTGGGCGGGCTGAAGTAGCTGCCGCCAATGTCGTGGAGCGTTCCCAGCGCGGCTAGGTCCCTCGTAGCCATCGTTCCAGAGAGTGGCAACGGAAAGTTGGGCCCCTTGCTTAGCAAGCCCTATGTGGAAACACTCGGTCGGTCATGTAGAGGCTTTGTGAAGGCGCTAGATGCCCATAATATTTTTCGCTTATGCAGGAACGGAAGTCTCTGGCTGCGCGAAGAAGATATTAAGGTTGAGAGACGGCGTGGCGTTTACTTCCTGGCACTCGGGCCGAGGGGTGACAACGTAACGCGGGAGATAGCCCATGACGCGGGCATGATCTGCCTGCTAGATCTGGATGGGGTGGCTGACCGCTGCGTCCTTCCCAACGACGAGGACGACGAGGGAAACCCTGTTATTCCATCGGCTGTCCAGTTGATGTACTCGGATCGGATCAGCCGTCTGGAGTTGCTGGATCTTCTCGGCCCGCTTGAATTCGACGTACTTTTTGAGCAGCTTACTAAGACTCCTGAAGATTCGCATCCTTTCAGTTACCCGAGTTCTTGAGTGAGTCTAGCGAAGTGGAGAGCGATTTGGCACCCAAGTGCCAAACCCGGTCCGGGTTTTTACAGCCTAAGCCTTTGGAAAACGTAAAGTTATACGAACTGCCGGGCCACGCCACCTTCCTTGTTCAGCCTGAGCTCGCGCACATCCTCATCGACCACTGCCTTGCCATGAACCCGCACCGTGGTTAGGTCGTAGAACACCACCGACAGCTCCTGGTCGATCAGCGGACGCATCAAGAACGCCAGGCGCTCACC
>Ga0105048_10018008_pt1 | contig 10880 bp, 6 predicted proteins | sample MAT05_FD_78382 | JGI IMG/M metagenome (GOLD analysis project Ga0105048, IMG submission 78382) | Freshwater microbial communities from Lake Fryxell liftoff mats and glacier meltwater in Antarctica - MAT-05 | ecosystem: Environmental > Aquatic > Freshwater > Ice > Liftoff microbial mat | place...
CGCACTGTTGCCGCTGAAACTGCTGCCAGTAATCGTGATCACGCCTGAATCGTTGGAAATCGCCCCGCCAGTTCCAGTTGCGCCGGTCACGGTGTTGCCGGTGAACGTCGAGTCTTGCACATTCATGGTGCCGCCGCTGTTATAGAGCGCGCCGCCCTCGTTCACGGCTTTATTATTGACGAAGCGGCTACCCACCACATTCAACACACCCACGTTATAAACGGTACCGCCCTGATTGGAATTCTGGTTGTTCACCAGCGTGGCGTTGATGAGATTGAGCCGGCCAAAGTTCTGCACCACCCCGCCCTGGTTATAGGAAAAGCCGGTTAACGACAAGTGGGTCAGGGTCAACGCCTGGTCGCTAAACACCTGGATATACACCCCGGCATTGCTGCCCGTCAGCGTAATCAGCCCGGCCCCATCGACCGAGGTGTTGGCCGAAATCTGCTTTACCGCCGACAGCGTAATGATGATGGGGTTGGGTCCACAGTTGAAGGTGACAGCGCCGCCGCCCAGGCGGGCCGCATCAAACGCGGCTTCGGTGCAACTGGCCGGCGTGCCATTGCCCACCACGCCGGCGGCATGCGCCGGTGTGGCACTCAACAAACTCAGTGTCAGGGTGATCAGGCCCACCCCAGCCAGGGCGTGTAGGAAAGTTTTGCTATGCATAGTGCCTCGTGCTTGTCGGATAATCGTGTAAATCGTGTAATTGAAGACAGGATGTCTGCTGCGCTGTAATGCGCCGCAAACAGACTACCCGATTGTCGCGAGAGGCACGCGAATGGCAAGAACCCAAAGCGGTATATTTTTGGAGACTGGCTTAGTAGTCTGTCAGCGCAAAGACTTTACGTAGCCACGTCATTCCCGCGGAGGCGGGAATCCAGACGTCCCAATTACGGTAATGTCGGGGATACGCCTGGATTCCCGCCTCCGCGGGAATGACGGCTTAGGTTAATTGTTTCCATCAAGTCTCAGGTTCGCCCTTGGACTAACTTAAAGTTCTTTGCGTTGACAGACTACTTAGGGTAATGTTTTCAGATCTGCTTTTTTCACATCTTCCAGGGATCGCACTCTGGCAATGGCACGCATGAAATCTCCTATTGAAGCACTACGGGCGCGCAGCGCTTGCACGGCGGGGCCGATGGGGTCACGGCCTGCGGTGGGAGAGCCGCCGGGTTGGGAGTTGTAGGCCCCGTGAAACGCGAAATAGGCCTGATTCAGCTTGCGGATGGCATAGCCGTTGTCCACAAATAAAGCTCGCCGTGCCTCCATATAAGCCTCGGCCTGCTCGATTTTGCCTTGAGCCAGCAGATCATCTGCCGTCAGGCGAGTCTCGCGCATCTCTATATTGAAGTCGAAATCGGTGGAGGCGGTCGCGGGGCCGGGCAGCAGCAACGCTGTAAGGCAACAGGTTTGCGCACCGGCCTGAGTCACTGCACCCACCTCACCTATGGCACCTTCCTGACCAGGATCTGCGTCCAATCCGGCCAAATCGGGGTAAAAGCGCCGCATGACTCGGGGGCCAATGTCTTCCTCGACCAGCTGGGCGGTGGTTTCATTGATGATGCGGGCCGTGGGATCGGAACCGTAATTCAAGCCGACATAGCTGGACAGCAGGTAGTTGTGCGTCCATTCGTGCGCGACCACACGTGTCACCCAATCCAATGCGCTGCTCTCGCCCAGCATGGTGGGATATGAGCCCAGGCCGCCAATCGGCTCCACAATCGACGACACATCGAAGCGTTGGTCCACCGCCTGCTCCATCGAGTCGAACTGATCGACCGTGAGACCCAGCCTAAGCGTGCGCTGGTCGATACGCTCGATCTTGTCGCGGCGAGAAATGATGAGCACATCCGGCAGTTGGGTAAACCGAAACCGCACCGGCGGCATCACCTGCCCACCCAATGCAAACCCCTCGTCCCGCAACACACTTTCCACCTGCTCCTGAATAATGGCCTCCACCAGATTCTGTCGCGCATCCAGCCAGCTGCGCCAGGTATCGCGCTCCTGCCGCAATGCAGAACTGGCGATCAGGGGGTCACTGACCGCGGGATCGGTATAGACCGTGGCAATCCGATTTTCGAGCCGATAGAACTGGCGCACGCCGTTGACATAGGCTCGCACAAACTGAACCTGCTCGGCCTCGGTCATATTGCGTTGCGGCGTGATCAATTCAAAGCTCAGCTTCTCTCCAGCCGCATCAATCCACCACGCGGTAAAGCCAAACAGCTTGCCAGATAACAATTGATCGAGGCCGGCTTCGCGATCGGTGCGCGGCATCACATCAAAACGCAGCGAGATTGCAATCAGCACCAGAAACAAAAAGCGCACGAATGCAGGTTGCACAAGTCGCCACCGACGTTTCAAACTGCCCAGAATTGTCCACAGGCCATTCACAGGTCTGTGGGTAAGCTTGAACTTCATCACTTTCATCGATAACCCAAAATGTAGGGGGCAACCTTAGACTACGGCCAATATATTGGAGTTAGAAGCAAAGAATTTAGTGAGTGTCGCTTTAACAATCCTTTAGCCTTCAGGCAAACTCGCACATAACTATTCAAAAATGTGGACAAGTGGGTATAAAACTGGGGACAAGCTAGGGTGTTTGGGGATAACTTAGCCAACTTAAATAAATATTAAAGATTTGATTGCGACCCATTGTGGCAGATATTGCGTCTAAATTTCATCAAATTAAATAATTGAAACGAGCCAGTTGATGAGTTGACAGGGTCGGCGCACAGTCAGTGCATTCGTCACTGCCGACCAACAGCATCCGAAACTCAGTATGTCAGGCCTCTCCTGTGCACATAGAATGATCGATCAAGACAGACGATGTATCAGGCTTTGTTTCATTCACCCATCGGCACCCTGCTAATTGAAGGCACGCGAGACGCCGTCGCGGCTGTGAGGTTTGTGCCGCCCGATACCCCGGTTGGTAAGAGCAATCGTGTGGTTAACCAGGCACGCACCCAATTACGCCAATATTTTCGCGGCACACGCACCACGTTTGATGTGCCGCTGGACATGGGCTTGTGCACCCCTTTTCAGCGCAAAGTGCTGGCCGAGGTGGCCAAGGTTGAGCTGGGCCGCACCACCACCTACGGCGAAATCGCTCGCAAGCTCAAAAAGGTGGCTGGCGCGCGCGCCGTCGGCGGCGCCAATGCGCGCAACCCCATCAGCATTCTCATCCCCTGCCACCGGGTCATCGCCGCCAACGGCAAACTGACCGGCTATGGGGGTGGTTTGCCCAACAAAGAGTGGCTGCTAAAACACGAGCACGCCGTGTTGCTGTGAGCCTATGAGGTCGAGACCATTTCGTGTCGTGAACGTGGCCATTGACGGCCGGCTGATGCTCTATCGCCGGGCCGGCATCAGCCTCTACACCCGCCGTCTAGTCCAGGCCATGGCCGCGCTGCAAGATTCTGAAGTGCATCTCACTGTGCTGCTGGATCGTCGCGATGCAGACGCGAGTTGGGTGCCGGCCAGCGTGCCCATTTTGCGCACGCTCACGCCCGCGCACCACGCCACTGAGCCGCTGGCTTTGCCGGTCGAGCTGGCTGTGTTGTCGCTGCGCAAGGGGCCGTTTCAGCTCGTCCACTTTCCCGATTTCATCGCCTGTCGCGGCTCGTTCCGCAAGGTGATCACGATTCACGACCTGTATTTCATGGAGCATCCCGAGGTGATGAGCCCCGATGCCGCGCGCTACTACGGTCACATTCGCGCATCAGCCCGGCGCGCCGACCACATCATTGCCGTGTCCCACTTCACCTGTCAGGATGCGGTGCGGCTCATGCCCGAGGTTGCGCCAGACAAAATCAGCGTGATTCACGAAGCGGCCGATCTGCCTGCCTCACCCACGGCACTGGCAATCAATCACACGCCGTATGCGCTGTTCGTCGGCACCTTCGAGCCGCGCAAAAACCTCAAGACGCTGTTGCATGCGCTGGCGCTGGCCTCGCCGCAGATCAAACTCACCGTGGTGGGTGAAGCTGGATGGGTGGACAACGAGCCGGCACGACTCGCGCAAGATTTAGGGCTGCAAGGCCGGGTCTCGTTTGCAGGCCGGGTGAGCGATGCCGAGTTGGATACGCTTTACCAGCAGGCCCGTGTCTTTGTGTTCCCCTCTCTCTCAGAAGGCTTTGGCTTGCCCGTGCTGGAGGCGATGTCGCACGGCGTGCCTGTGATTTGCAGCGATGCCGGCGCACTGCCCGAGGTGGCCGGCGATGCCGCCCTGTTGCACCCCTCCACCGACGCCGCCCTTTTGGCCCAGCACTTGAACCAGTTCTGGTTCGATGAAGCATTGCACAAGCAGTATCAACAGCGCAGCCTGCAACGTGCTACACAGTTTTCATGGCACACGGCCGCTCAGGAAACGCTGGGGATTTATAAACGACTGTGTGCCTAGCGGCGCGATGCCGCCATTGCCGTCAAGGTTAAACCAACGCCAGCCGCTCGCCGGCCTGACTCACGATTTGAGCAGCAACCTGATTGGGGTTGTAGCCGGCCGGCAATCGCACCAGGGGTTTGCCGTATTTGTCGCACACCGACTTGACCTCGCCAAAACCATGACTGGCCCAGCGAATGGCCAGCACGACCGCGGCCACATCGGCCCGGGCCACCTCCGGCTCAAAAATGGTGTAGCTCTGGTGAGACCGTGTGGCAATCCAGATCAGCTCGCTCAAACCAAACGCCTTCTCCAGCGCTTCGGCGGTGTGCGGCCGACGGTCTCCGCCGATCAGCACCAGCGCCTTGCCTCGCAACATCTCGGTCGCCCGGATAACATCGGCTGAGCCGGATGCACTTTCAGCAGGATTGGCTTGCTCTTGTTCCTGCAGTGCCAGATACGCGTCAATTTCGCGCAGAACGAGATCGAATTCACGACCTGTCTCCAGCGAGGCCGGCATCAGATCCACCACCGGCAACAGTGCCGTGCGTACATCAACATTGCTGGGCGGAATGCCCAGCGTCACCATTTCACTGGCCGCGTCCACAATCCGCCGCCAGTCGTGCAACAGGTTGGCACCGGGTGAATTCGAATCGCGCAGAATGACCTTGGAGTGATATTTGATGGCCCCTAATAATTCCTGAATGCGTTTGGCCCGTTGCTCGATTTGCTGCCGCTGTGCCTGCTCACGTGCTTCCGCCTGCTGCTGCTCGGCCAGAGCACTTTGCGCCAGTTCACGGGCCTCGGCCTGCATGTGGTGAATCCGATCAATGCGATTTTGCCAGTCATCCGAATTTGCCATGTCATCCAGGCGCATGTACTGGGAAATAAATATGTTTCTTTCGCGACCTATTTGCCGTAACCATTGAAAGATCAGAATCTGGTCATTGTCGTATTTCCAATCCGGCGCAAAATATTGCACACTGGCACGCAGGGCCGATTGCGTCTCGGCCAGCAAATAGAGCGAATTGCTGAGTTGCAGATCATCTTCACCTTCACGGTCCAGCATAAATTCGGCCAGACCCAACGCCTCTGCCGCTGCATCAAAATTGCCGGCCAGCCGATCGTAATCGGCCGGCGTATCCACGCCTGTCAGGCTCAGCTTATGCGTCCAGATGAAACATTCGGGCAGCTTGCCGGCGCGCCGCAACATATCTCTATCAATCGGCACGATTTCGATCTCGGCATTGGCCCCCTGAGCAATGCGCCGCATGCGTTCAGCCCCCCAGCGAGCCGCCTCTGCCTTCATGCGGCAACGCGCCTGTATCCAGACTAAATCCGCTCGTGTAATCTGGCTAAAGAGCGGGCCCGAATTTGAGGCCCAGCCGCGCTCACTCTCATCACTTCCATTATCGTGCGTTACATCTACATCTACAGCACTTCTATCAAGACTTTTCAAACTTTGATGTTGTGTTTCGGATTCGGATATGGACGCAATTACAGGCAAAACAGGTTCGGCCATAGGCGGCGAGTTCGGCTCTAGACCAATAGCATTGCTGGCATGATCAGCGTGCGCAATCGGCTGATCATGTATTTCGGAAGGTTCAGTAGCCGGAACACAGGATTCAGCCCATATCGTCAATTGTTGACCTAACTGGGCGAGACCAGTACGAAGCGATTCGTCTTTTGCCGCTCGCTTACCGATTTCATCCAGCAAAAGTCGCGTCAGAGGTTGCAGGGCTGCTAACACATCGTCTATAGAATTTTGCATATCTCTTTACCTTCTCTTCATATAAATCTAGCATGGATTAGAACCAAAAAGCTGAATTGAATCACCGCATACAGTGCTTTCGACACATGTGAATATTAAATAAATGGAACTTGCTATTTCGCACAATGCCGCTTGCAATACGCTACAAATTTGCTTAGATCGACAGCATTTTTGATTCAACAGCCCGGCGAAATCGACATCGCGTTCGGTCATGCGTTTGGGTTAAGCTTAGACCTACCCCAAAAGCCAGTTGGGGACTGACCTAAATGCCAGATTAGTGATTGCTGATTCAATCCGGCCCCGCCACTACGAATGCACCATAGCCACAGGTACAATATGCAACGAATTGTAACTACATCAGCCTGTGGGTGTCATTCCGGGGCCGCAGGCCGAGGAATCCCTGTAACGGGACTCAACCGACGCCAAACTCGGCGGGCCGATTTCCATCTGTATCGAGTTTCGCTAGAGGGATTCCTCGCGCAAATGCAGCAGCCTCCCCCGTAGGCTACAGGCTCGGAATGACACCTCATAGGCTGAGTAGTTACAACGAATTTATGAATATCTTCCTTAAATTCAGGTCGATATTAAATTTTGAACACACAAACGCGTGGAATAACAGCGTTTTAGGGGAGCAACCAAATGGCAGTCCAAGATACTGAAGTGCTAGCCGCGCTCTCGCGCGTCATTGAACCTGAATTACATAAGGACCTGGTCACACTCAATATGATCAAGGACTTGCAAATTACACCAGCAAGCGCGGCCGGCCTTTCTGATGTGTCTTTCAAAATCGAGTTGACCACACCGGCCTGCCCACTCAAAGATGTGATGGATCAGGCGGCCCGGGTCGAGCTCAATAAAGTGCCTGGCATGGGCAAAATTGACATTGGCTGGACCAGCAACGTGGAGGCCAATGCCCGTATGCGCGGGGTCGTCAACATGGGCGCAAAAAACATCATCGCCGTGGCCTCGGGCAAGGGCGGGGTTGGCAAAAGCACGGTGGCTGTAAACCTGGCGGTGGCGCTCGGCCAGTCCGGGGCCAAGGTGGGTCTGCTCGACAATGATGTGTATGGTCCCAGCATTCCCGTTATGACTGGGATTCCCGCGGCCGAGATGCAGGCCGATGGGCGGGCGTTGCCCAGCATCATGCAACAAAACAACAAGTTGATTCCGCACGACAAATTTGGAATCAAAATCTTCAGCATCGGCTTCATCTATCCCCCTGAATCCCCGCTGGTCTGGCGCGGCCCGATGTTGCACAGCGCCATCCGCCAGTTCTTGCAGGATGTGGAATGGGGCGAGCTGGATTATCTGGTGATCGATATGCCACCCGGCACCGGCGACAGTCATCTCTCGCTCGCTCAGGTGGCCACCGGCGTCACCGGCCTCATCGTCACCACCCCGCAGCTGGTCAGCCTCAGTGATGCACTGAAGGGGCTGGCCGCGTTCGAGCAGCTGAAAATACCGGTGCTCGGCGTCATCGAGAACATGGGTCCGTATACCGATGCCGCCACCGGTAAGAAGGTGGCGCTGTTCGGTGAGGGCGGCGGCCAAAAGCTGGCGGGCATGAAGAATGTGCCATTTCTGGGCAGCGTGCCGCTCGATCCAGCCGTGCGTATCAGCGGCGATATGGGCCGGCCGGTGGTGATCAACGACCCCGAAGGCCCCACCGCCAAAACCATTGCCGAGATCGCCCGGCAGGTGGCCGCGCGGGTCAGCGTGCTGAACTTCACGGCCAACAAAGTTGTGCCGATTTCGGTTATTGAGTAGCCGCTTCGATCTGTAAATATGTGATCGGCGTAGGGGTAATGGAGCGGAGCGCGCTCCGCTCCATTACCCCTACACACACTGAAACTCAGACCCAATATTCACCTCTTAGACAGAATCAACAAAATAGAATAAAACAGATGGGATTCGTTTTTATTCTTTTCTATTCTGATCAGTTTGCTCGAAAGAACCGATCAGCCAATTCAACTAAAACTTAACAGGATGCATAGGGATTGCAGCCCACTTTGGAGGCGCTGTGGTTCATAGAATTGCTGTCCTGAAATACGTGCTATGGAAACAAACATTGTAGATGCCGCAGCGCCCGAGCCCTCCATGTTCGACATGCCCGAGTGGACAGGAGTCTTCCCCCCAGTCGCGACCAAGTCGGGCCCACCGGAGCGCAAGCTGGTCGGCATCCGCTTCCAACCCGTCGGCAAGGTCTATCACTACGAAGCCGCCGGGTTCAACGTCAATGTCAAAGACTGGGTCATTGTCGATACCGTGCGCGGCCGGCAAATGGGTCAGGTTGCCACCTTGCAGCCCCCCAAAGACAAGGCCGGCGGCGGTGGGCCCTACAAGCGCATCGAGCGCATGGCCACTGGCCGGGATATGGCCATGCGCCATTTCTATGAGAACAAAGAGCTGGAGGCCATGATCGCGTGCCGGGCCGAGAGCGCGGGGTTGCAGTTGCCGATCAAGATTGTGCGCGCCGAATACAGCTTCGACGGCCAGACGCTGACCCTGCTCTACTCCACCGACGAAGAAGAGCGCGTGGATACCGGCGCCCTGCGCGACCGCATGAGCCATCTCTACAAGTCGCGCATCGAGATGCGCCAGATCAGCCCACGCGAAGTCGCCAAGATCATCGGCGGCCTGGGCGCCTGCGGCATTAGCGAGCGGTGTTGTTCGCGCTTCCTCACCGAGTTCAGCCCCATCTCCATCAAACATGCCAAAGAGCAAAACCTGAGCTTGAACCCGCACGACATCACCGGCATGTGCGGCCGGCTGCGCTGTTGCCTGGTCTACGAGTACGAGCAATATGTCGAGGCCAAGCGCCATCTACCCAAAGTCAAAAGTGTGGTCGGCACACCCAATGGCGAGGGCAAGGTGGTCGAGGTGAACCCGATGCGCGACATGATCATCGTCCAGTTCAAGGACGCCGATAACAACAAGCGCGAGATGGAGTTTCACCGCGAGCAGATTGTGCCGCTGGAGGAGTGGAAGCGGCTGCAAGAGAAGGCGGCCAGCGGCAGCTGCGACCGGCACGAGGGCGGCGGTTGTGATTGCGGCAAGAAAGGCCCCAAGACCAAAATCGCTGACGCAAACACTGAAGCTGGCGATCAACCAGTCAGCCCACCGGCCCCACCCACTGCGGCCCAGGTGTTCCAGCAAGCCAACGAAACGCAACAGAACGAGGCCGATGCGAAGGCACGGGCCGAGGTGGTGCGCGAGAAGATGAAGCGCCGCCGCGATGAGCGGGATGCGCGTAGGGCGCAGAAGCCGGGGCAGACCGGCAATCGGCCATCAGGCCCTTCGTCCCAGGCCCGTCCGCAAGCCTCCGCAGCCAGCTTCAGCCAATCATCACCCTCGGGCGACGCCAGTCCGAAGCGTGAGGAGCGCGGCGAGGGCTCGAATCAGAGTAATCAAGGCAGTCAAGGCAATGAACTGCGCCGCGACAAAAGCCGGCGGCCGCTCGAACAGCGCCCGAACCCACCTCAGCGCAATGCCGGTGGGCTGGGTCGCGCAAATGAGCCCCGAAACGCTGCTGATGGGTCCAATGTGGAGCCGCGTGGCGATTCATCGAATGACACGCCGCCGCCGGATGCCTCGAACACACCCAACACACCCAACACACCTAATACCAGTGCCAACGCACAACGGCGTCCACCACGCCGACCCTTGGCCCCGCGCAAGCGCTCGGACGAGCAATAGAGTGAGGCCAGCGGCCAGCGGTCGGAGCGCTTCCTATTGCGTTACAACCTGACTCATTTGAAGCGCTCCGACCGCTAAAACCAACTTGAAAAACAAAAAACCTGGCTCTTACAAGAGCCAGGTTTTTTGTGGTGCGGGCGCTGCGTCTACTGACCGGCTGCGACTTTGCAGCTCACATCGATCACACACGTCTGCTTGTGCATGATCGGCAGATACAGGATGGGTGCTCCCTCGCTGGGGTTCACAAATCCACCCACGTTCACACGGGTTGTGGCACCTGCGTCGGGCACAAAGGTGTTGCCAACCCTGTCGAGGAGTAAAGAACTGTATTGCTGGCATCCAATAATTCAATTGTGGGTGCGACACTTAAAGCCACAGCCGCAAAAGAGTAAATGTGCACATTACCCGTCTGTGGAACAGAAAAAATCATAGTGAGTTGGCAACCGACTCCTGATAGGTCCGCACTACTGGCTGCGGTGCTGGGAGAAGAAGGAGCGCCGGTTGCACGTGACGCTGGGCCGGCCACCAGACTGGACACGATGATGGTCAGTGACGTCAATGAAAGGGTAGTTTGGCGTACGATGAGCTGAAGCCTTTTTTGAATCATTTTCACCTCTAATGAAAACGGACTGAAACTGCTGGGCCGTCAGAGCCAACCTCGGTTCTAACAGCCACAAATGATCACAAGCAATACCGCTTCAGGCAGAGGGGGCATCCTGAGGCAACTTCGCTTAGACTACTAACTAGTCCGTCAAGTAAAAGACTTTACGTATCCACGTCCTTCCCGCGGAGGCGGGAATCCAGTGCTATAGACGTTCAGATAAGCAAATCAAAAGTCATCGCTCAAATGGCTTGTTTTTAGGCACCTGGGCGACGTTACGTTACAAATTCAAATCTGAAAATCTATAAATCGACTGTCGCGTCGGGGTTAAGCCTGGATTCCCGCCTCCGCGGGAATGACGGCTTAGGCTAATCGTTTCATCAAGGCTCAGGTTCGCCCTTGGACTAACCTAAAGTCTTTTACTTGAC
>Ga0105048_10018009_pt1 | contig 10879 bp, 10 predicted proteins | sample MAT05_FD_78382 | JGI IMG/M metagenome (GOLD analysis project Ga0105048, IMG submission 78382) | Freshwater microbial communities from Lake Fryxell liftoff mats and glacier meltwater in Antarctica - MAT-05 | ecosystem: Environmental > Aquatic > Freshwater > Ice > Liftoff microbial mat | place...
AGCTCCGTCCTTTTTAGGCCGGACTCTGACCCGTGCTCTAATTGGTGCCTTAAGCCACCGCCTTGTCCCGCCGCTCGGGGGTGGGTGTGTCCTTTAGAGGAGGGTTGATATATGACTCGCAAGATCGCTTTGATGTCGTTCGCTGGCCTCGCCCTGACGACTGCGGCCCAGGCCCAGGTCAACAGCTTTGTGCTCAACGACGGGGCGTTCCGCTTCGCCGCTAGCACGACCAACGGTGGGGCCGCGGCCCGCACCGGCACCACTGCCGGCGGCAGCAACAACTTCGGCCTCATCGGCACCAACACCTCCGTGGGCAACAGCTCGGTCGCGACCAACTCCGACTACCTGTTCCAGAGCGGCTTCTGGTACCGCTCCGCCGGTGACACCCGCGAGTTCGCGCTCTCGAACATGACCTTCTCGACCGCCCTGGGCGGCAACGGCATCTTCACCCGCTACGTTGAGCCAATTGGCGGCAACGCCACGGCCAACGGCACGCTGACCTTCGAGCTGACCTACACGCTCAACCAGATCACCTCCAGCAGCGCCGCCCTGACCATCAACTGGTCGATCACCAACAACACCAACGCCAGCCAGCGGACCAGCTTCTTCAGCTACGCTGACTCGGACATCGGCTCCGCCGGCAACGACAGCGGCACCTACACCGCCGGCTCGGGCGTCAACTTCTACCGCAATGACGATGTGGTGCCCCCCGGCAACGGCTCGTTCTTCACGATGGGCGCTGACCTCCGCCTCAACGACCGGTGGAACATCGGGCCCTTCAGCGGCACTGGCTCGCCCCTCACCTTCCTCTCCAACACGGCGGTTAACAACTTGACCAACTTCGACTCCGCCGCTGGCGCTGCTGACAACGCCGCTGCGTTCCAGTGGCAGGACATTGACATCGCCGCCGGCGGGACCATCGGTGGTCGCGTGACCCTGGGCTACAACTACGTGATCCCCGCCCCCGGCGCTGCCGCGGTGCTGGGCCTGGGCATGCTGGCCGCGGGCCGTCGCCGCCGCTAAGCCAACCTGCGGCTCCGCCCGTGGGAACCGCCGGTTGATGTGAGGGCCGCTGTGGGCCCGGCCTGAGGCCGCAAAGCCCCCATGGCTGCGCGGGCCAAAGGTCAGCAGTCTGTGAATCCACCGCAAGCCCCGGCCATCTGGCTGGGGCTTGTGGCCTTTTGAGTCGGCGGGGTGCGAGTCTGGCCGGTTGGCTCGGCGACTTCTATACTCGGCCCATGCCGACCAAAACGATCGCTCAACTCGACGTTGCCAACAAGCGTGTGCTGTGCCGCGTCGACTTCAACGTCCCGATTGAAGACGGCGTGATCGGCGACGACCGGCGGATTCGCGAGGCGCTGCCGACGCTGCGCAGCGTGCTGGACCGCGGCGGCAGCCTGGTGCTGATGAGCCACCTTGGGCGGCCCGAGGGCAGGGGCTTCGAGGCGGAGTTCAGCCTCAAGCCCGTGGCGGCCAAGCTTGGCGAGCTGCTGGGGCGGCCGGTGAAGTTCCCGAGCAACGACTGCACCGATGCTGTGAGCGCGGCGGCGGCCATGGCGCTCAAGCCCGGCGAGGTGCTGCTGCTAGAGAACGTGCGGTTTGCCAAGGGTGAGAAGAAGGGCGAGGCGGAGTATGCCGCCAAGCTGGCCAGCGACGGGCACGCGTACTGCAACGACGCGTTCGGGACGGCGCACCGCGAGGACGGGAGCATGTTCGCGGTGCCCAAGGCGATGAAGGCGCAGGATAAGGCGTGCGTCGCGGGGCTGCTGCTGATGAAGGAGCTGAAGTACTTGGGCGAGGCGCTGGCCAAGCCGGCCAAGCCGTTCTGCGTGGTGCTGGGCGGCGCGAAGGTGACCGACAAGATCGGCGTGGTTGACAACCTGATTGCCAAGGCCGACTCGATTGTCATCGGCGGGGCGATGGCGTACCCGTTCCTGAGGGCGATGGGCAAGAAGATCGGCAGCAGCCGGGCCAGCGACGAGGACACCGCGGCGGCCAAGGCGCTGATCGACCACGCGGCCCGCAGCACGTGCGAGCTATTCCTGCCCGAGGACCACGTCTGCTCGACGCATTTTAGCGAGCGTGACGGGAACATCGAGGTCTTTGACGGCGCGATCAAGGACGGGTTCATGGGCCTGGACATCGGGCCCAAGACGCAGCTGAGGTACGCGATGATCATCAAGAAGGCCAAGACGATTGTTTGGAACGGGCCGATGGGCGTGTTTGAGTGGTCGCCGTTCCGCGTCGGGACGATGATGGTCGCGCAGGCGATGGTCGATGCGACCAAGGCCGGGGCGGTCAGTATTGTGGGCGGTGGTGACAGCGCGGCGGCGGCAGAGATGCTGCACCTGGCCGACAAGTTCAGCCACGTCAGCACCGGGGGCGGCGCGAGCCTTGAGATGCTTGCGGGCAAGCCGTTTGCGACCGTGGCGCTTCTTGACCAGGCTTAATTGGCTTAACCAGGCTTGTGACCGGCTTAACCGGCTTGAATGTGAGGCGTGGGTTCGAAGCTTGCGTTTAAGGTTTTGCCGCGGGCTGGGCCGCCGCCTTGGCTTGTGCCTGGGCTTTCGCGCGGGCCTGATCGGCGGCTTTGGCCTGTGCCGCTGCGCGGTCGGCGGCCTTGCGGTCGGCCAGCTCGGCCATCTGCGGCAAGAACGACTGCTGGTACCAGCGGGCCCACGCGCGCGGGTCACGCTTGAAGGCGCTGGTGTCCTGCCCCGTCAGGTTGCTGCTCATGCCCACAAGCACGGCGTGAACATCAGGGTTTGAGACGTAGGTGACCACTGCGGCGTCGTTGATGGCCAGCACCACGCCGTCAACGATGACGCCGGGTGTGGGGTCAAAGCCCACGGCACCCTCGCTGGTGACGGGTGTGAGGTCGGCGATGAACGCGCGCTGGTTGCCAAACTGACACCAGGCGATGGCGGTGCCGCCGCCGTCGCCACCACCACCGCCGCCGCCTGAGCCGCCGGCCTGGGCCATGATGAGCTGCGGGATGGCCTGGATAAGCCCGAGGCTCTGCACGAGGCGAGCGGCGTTGCCCGCGGCGGCGCGATCGTTGCCATCGAGGGCCGCGACGACCGCCGTGGTGAGCCTGGCGGGCACCTTGGGCCCCGCGGCGGCGAGGATCTGCACGGCGGATGGGCCGGCGCGGTTGTGGTTGCCGACCGCATAAGGGGTAGTGTTGGCGGTAGGGGTGGCGTTGGAGGCGGCCTGGTCATCGAACGATGCGGGCGGGAAGCCGGCGGTCGTCAGCGACTCAAGCCGACGGGTGGCCTTGGCACGGAACTCCGGGTCGCGCTCGTAAATGGCGATGAACGTGAGGGTCGCGACGGCCTCCGGGCTGGCAACGCGTGAGAGATGGTTGGCGACCGCCTGCTGCACATCACCACGCTCGTTGCGGAAGACCTCGATCATCGCGGCGAACGACGCGCCGTCGGTGAAGGTGGCGAGCTTGGCGATGCCGGCCTTGCGGACGTCCTCGTCGCGCGTGGTGCGGAAGTGCTCGGCGCGGATCCGGCGCAGCGCGCGGGCGGCCTCAATGCGGCGCGCGTTCCACTCGCGCCGGACGTTGTCGATCTCAAGTGAGTCGGCAGGCAGTGAGCTGGGCGCAAGCGTGGGCGCTTCTGCCGGGGGCTTTGGATGGGCGGTCGGGGCCGTGGACGGGGCCGCGGCGGGAGAGGTGGTGGTAATGGGCGCGGCCAGCGCGTGCGTGGCGGCCCAGGCGAAACTCAGGCCCGCGCCAAAGCCGAGCACCAGCGAAAGGGGCGCGCGTGCCGCGGGACTGTTGCGCTGGTTGGACATGGGTGTTGATACGCCCGAGGTGGCCGGAAGTTCCGGATGTTGCGGGGAATGCGGCCGGGCCGGGGCTAGGTGGAGCCTGGGCGGCTCAGCTCGCACGGCGGCGCGTGACGGCGCTGCCGGGCTGGGCGAAGCGCGTTCGGGCGAGCCGGGCGGCGTTAACGCTGGAGTAAGGGCCGACCTGCACAGCAAAGAGCGTCCGCCCGCCGGTGGGGGTCTCGATCACGATCAGGGCTGGGTCGCCCTTTCGGGCTGAAGTCCTGATGAGCTTCTGGGCCTTGGCGTCGGCGGCGGCGCGGGTCGTGAAGGCACCAAACTGCACGAAGTACGCCAAGGGCTTGGAACGCTCGGTGAGCATGGCCTTTAGCGTTGGGTCGCCGGCCTCGGCAACGCCCGAGGCGTACTGCTTGGAGGCTTCGTCGCGCAGGCCGATGCGTTCCATGGCGGCACCGGCGTGGAGGTTGGCCAGGGCCGCGTCTTGGCCGTCGAGCTTGCGGGCCCCGCTCCTGAGCAGGGCCGAGGCGGTGCGGTCGTCGCCGGCCTGTGCGGCCATGAGACCAAGGGTGGTTTGAGCGCGACCAGATACGATGTTGTCGGTGCTGCCACGCAGCGGGGTTAGGAGGTTTTTGGCGTCCTGACGACGTCCAAGAGCTTGGGCGCTCATGCCGGCGACAAGCTGGGCCCGCTCGCGGTCTGGGGCCTTGGGATCTTGGGCGCGCTGTGAGGCCTTGGCAAAGGCGTCGGCAAACTGCTTCTGCTCATAGGCCTCTAGGTAGCCAACCTCGGCCGCGGGCTTGGTGGCGCACCCGCCCATCCCCGCACCCACCCCCGCCAGCAGCACGAGTAAGGCCACAGAAACAGGCAGCAGGACGGCGGCGCGAGCTGAGGCGGTAGGCAGCGGCATGCGGGGCTCCGAGCAGTGGGGGGGCACTGGTGACTATCGGATGGCGGGCCCGGATCGGGTCAGTTCTGAGCCCACGGGGCCGCCCCGCCTTCAGCTTGCGGCTGCGTGCCGGGGTGTGAGCGTGTTGAAGCGAGGTCAGGCAACTTCGGGTAGGCTTGGGGCCGTTGCGCGGTTGGGCTTTGGGCGGGCATTATGGAGGCGTGCACTTGAGCGTTCATTGGCCGATCATCAAGGCGTGCCTTCGCAGGCCGCTGGGCGTGGCGTGTGTTGACGAGACGGGCAGCTACAAGCGCTTGCAGATGCTTGTGGCGGCGATGAACCTGGCCGAGGACCTCGACCGCGTCAGCACGACGCGGACTGTCGGGGTCATGCTGCCAAGCTCGGCGGCGTTCCCGATCGCCGCCTTGGCGGGGTGGATCAGCGGTCGCACGGTCGTCCCCCTGAACTTTCTTCTCAAGCCTGAGGAGCTGCAGTACGTCATCGACGACTGCAAGCCCGACACGGTCATCACTGCCACGGCGATGCTTGACTACCTGGGCTACGGCCCGCAGCGCGTCCGCCTGATGGAGATGAACAAGCTGACGCTCAAGCGCGTGCCCGACTGGCGCTTGCCCGCGACAGCCGCCGACGAGGACTTGGCCGTGCTGCTGTACACCAGCGGGACCAGCGGGAAGCCCAAGGGTGTGATGCTCAGCCACGGGAACCTCAGCGCGAACATCGAACAGTGCCGCGTGCATGTGGGCTTTGATTCGCGCGAGGTGCTCTTTGGGGTGCTGCCGCAGTTTCACAGCTTTGGGCTGACGGTGCTGACGCTGTTGCCGCTGACTATTGGGTGCAAGGTGGTGTACGCGCCGCGGTTTGTGCCGCAGCGGATCGTGCGTTTGTTCCGCGAGCACCGCCCGACTGCGATGATCGCGATCCCGAGCATGTACAACGCGTTGCTGCACGTCAAGGACGCGGAGGCGGCAGACTTCGCGAGCCTGAAGTACGCCGTCTCTGGCGGCGAGCCGCTGCCGGGCGCGGTGACCGACGGGTTCTTCGAGCGATTCGGTGTGCGGATTGCCGAGGGCTACGGGCTGACTGAGACAACGCCAGTGACGAACTGGTGCCGCCCGCACGAGTATCAGCGCGGGAGCGTGGGGCCGGCGCTGCCGGGGGTGGTTGAGAAGATCGTTGATCTCGAGAGCGGGCGCGAGCTGGGCGTGAACGCCGACGGCGAGGTCCGTATCAAGGGTCCGAACCTGATGCAGGGCTACTTCAACCAGCCCGAGCTCTCGAAAGCGGCCCTTGACGAGCAGGGCTTCCTTCGGACTGGCGACATCGGCCGCATCGATGACCGCGGGCACCTTCACATCACCGGGCGGCTCAAGGACATGCTGATCATCGGCGGCGAGAACGTCTTCCCGCGTGAGATTGAGGAGGTCCTCAACGCGCACCCTGACGTGAAGGACTCGGGCGTAGTTGGGCGCAGCGACCCGATGCGCGGCGAGGTGCCGCTGGCATTCATCGAGCTGAAAGAGGGCGTGAGCTTCAACCGCCAGAGCGTGCTGGACCACTGCCGAGGGAGGCTGGCGGGTTACAAGGTGCCCAGTGAACTGGTGGTGATGCCCGAGCTGCCACGAGGGCCGACTGGTAAGGTGCTGCGCCGCGCATTACGGACGCAGGCCGCTCCCACTGTCACGTGAACGCTTTTCTTGGCGACAATGAAGGTCCCGGGCGGCAGGCCGGGTTGCGCTGAAAGCAAGCCGCCCGTTCCGCCTTGTTCGCCGCGCTCACGTGAAACCTTCGGGGGTTGAGAACCACCGCTCCGTAAGGCCAAGAAGGCAGGATGGAATCCTGCCCCACGCGAGGCAAGAAGGCAGGATGAAATCGTGTCCTACGCGATCTCGCCAACGACGCCTCGATAACGCCCGCCGAGCCGGGTTGCGCGTCACAGTCCGCAGCCGCCATGCTCGAACTGGGGCCTCAAGGGTTGAGCGGGGCGGGAAGGTTTCCGATGCCCTGGCTCGGGCCACGCGTGGAGGCGAGGCCCGAAGTCAACGCGACCGGCCCGACGTTCGGGTCCGGCGCAAGCAGCACGAGGAGCAATTGCATGCGTAAGGCCTTTACCCTGATCGAAATCCTGATTGTCGTGGTCATCCTGGGCATTCTGGCGGCGATCGTCATCCCGCAGTTCACCCAGGCAAGCACCGACGCGCAGATCGGTAACGTCAAGACCCAGCTGAACACGATCCGCAACCAGGTCGAGATGTTCCGCGTCCGCAACAACGGCAACTATCCCTTCAGCGCCACGGCTCTGGTCTGGACGCCGCTAGTTGGCGCCAACTACCTGCGCCAGGCCCCGGTCAACCCCCGCACCAACAACTCGACGGTCATCACGGGCACCAGCCACGCCGCTGGTACGGCCGCCAGCGGGTGGGTCTGGAACGACACGACCCGGACCATGTTCGCCAGCTACTTCGATGAGGCCGCCAACAACGGCGGCGGCGGCTGGACCAACTAAGCCCCGCGGCTTGATCTGATTTCAACCCCCTCGCGGCTTCCTTGATCGGATGCCGCGAGCTTTGCAGGGACAAGTGAGCCTGACATGAACGAAGCCAGCGAAACCGCGCAAACCCGCACCGTGTTCACGCGCTTGCCGCGCGCGGGGTTCACTCTGATAGAGGTGCTGATTGTCGTGGTCATCCTGGGCATCCTGGCCTCGGTGGTCATGGGCTCGTTCCTTTCAGCCACTGAGCAGAGCGCCCAGACGGTGGCCATCAGCGAGCAGGCCAAGGTGCGTCGGCACGTTGAGGCCTATCGCGCCATGTACCGAAGTGCGATACCCGCCGTGACCGAGGGTGACGGCACCTGGGGCCCGCTGGTGAGCGAAAACTTCATGACCCGTGCGCCGAGCAACCCGTGGGTTGGCGGCGTCAACGGGCGCAGGATCATCTTCCGCGCTACACCCGACACCGCCTACACCGACCAGTACGGGTGGGTCTTCGACGCCGCGACGGGGCAGGTCTGGGCCGCGAGCATTGATGCGTCTGGAAACCCGCTGCCGAAGCCTTGAGGTTTGCGGCCATCGGCTGCTGGATTCACGCCCGCAAAGGGTCGATGAGCAGCAGACCGCTCGCAGGCCCAAGTCCATGTGGCCCTGCCGGCGATCCGCACGACCCTTGTCCGCCTGGAGCAGCGTTATGAGCAACGAATCACGATCGATGAGCCGCGGCGAGAAGCTGATGGTCGCCTTGGGCGTCCTGCTTGCTGGCAACCTTGCGCTCACGCTGGCGGGGATCGCCGGGGCAACCAGCTCTGCCAGTGCGCAGGTGCAAAGCTTTGGGCAGCGTCCGCAGGCGTCCGAGGCCGGCGCGGGCGGGGGGCCCGTGTCGCCGACTACCAGCGTGCAGGTCCTCAGCCGCCTGGGTGACCAGATGGCCGAGATGAACCAGCGGCTTGATCGCATCGAGCGCAAGCTCGACGGCGAGCTGAGGGTCAAGGTCACCTCGATGCCCGCGCAGGCCCAGCCCAAGCAGTAAACCCGCGCCACCAGCGACGGGCAGGAGCCGACATGAACCGTGCAGGGAAACCCCAGGGTCGATCCTCCGCGATGGCCACCCGCTATCGCAGCGCTCGCGGGCTGACGCTCATCGAGGTGCTGGTGGTGGTCTTCATCCTGGGCCTGGCCGGGGCGATGGTCATTCCGACGATGGGCAGCACGGGCATCCTGCGAGTGCAGGGCGCGATCCGCACGCTGGTGGCTGACATCACCTTCGCGCAGTCGGACGCGATGGCCTTTCAGCAGGCCCGCGCCATCCTGTTTGATCAGCCCAACAACTCCTACCGCGTCGTGCAGGTCATCAACGGGACGGTCGATGCCGCGAACACGATGTACGACGGGTCTCGCGAGGGCAAGCGGATGCTCGTGAACCTCAACTCGCCGGACTTCGGCGGTGCGCGGATGACCAGCGTCAATTTCGGCACGGGCGCCGCCGCCAGCTTGCTGGTCTTTGACGATCTGGGCACCCCCGTGGCCGACCCCTCGGGCAACACGCCCAGCAGCGGCGGACGGATCCGCGTGCAGGGTCAAGATTCGGTACATGAGATCATCGTTGAGCCGTACACGGGCCGGATCAGCGTGCGTCGCATCAGCGGAGGCTAAGCCGTGAACGACCCTGCAACGACCTCTAAGCGATGTGGGCGGACCCTCTGTGGCGGGCGTCTGAGCTTCACCATGTTCGGTGCGGTGGTCTGCGCCTTTGGCATCTTGCTGTGGTCGCGTCTGCTGCTGGTGACCAAGCCCCCGCGCGTGGCGATGGCCGAGCCAACGCCGGCGCTCTTGGAGGACGCCCCAAACAACTTACAAACACCGCACGGCGCAAACCCGGGTCGCGCGCCGTGGCAGCCCCAAGCCCAGCCGGCACGGCCCGCTCAGCCCGCACAGCCGGCACAGCCCGCACAGCCGGCAGAGATTCCCTAGCTTCCCAATCGATCGGCTCCGCATGAGGTTCTGACGGGTCGCAGGCCAATCACGGCCAGCCACCCCGGGAGCCTCATCATGAATCTGTCCTCTGATCGACCTTTCCTTCTCACCGCGAGCACACGCACGCTGGCCCTGACCACCCTGGCCGGGCTCGCCCTCGCCTCGCCCTTTGCCACAGGCGTTGCGCTCGCCGGCGGCGCGGGCTGCAACATCAACCAGTTCGGTATGCCCGACTTTGACCAGCGCCGCCAAGGCCTGGCCAACAACGGTTCCAACCACTGCGTCCCCACCAGCAACGCCAACGTCCTGGGCTACTTCGCCACTCACGGCGCCCCCAATGCCTTCCCCGGGGTTGACAAGACCTACGGCCAGGAAGACTACAACCAGATCACCGCCAACATCAACCTCCTTGGCGCCTTCATGAACACCAGCGGCACCGGCGGCACCACCGGGACCAACGGCTACAACGGGCTCGTGGCGTGGACGCAGCTGTTCGCGCCGGGACAGTTCAGCGTCTACCGCTTGGGTGGGGCCCAAGTCAACCCCGTCAACTTCTTCATGTACCGCGTCGTCTACGGCGGCTATTTGTCCCCCTGCTACGGCCGATACACGTTCGTCGGCGGAAACACCGGCTGGAATCGCAACGGTGGGCACTGCGTCACCCTGTTCCAACTCGAAAACTGGTGTGCTAACAACCCGACCTTCCACTACCGTGACCCCGCCGCCGATGAGGGCAACGTTGCCAACCGCCTGACCAGGCAGTCAAGCAGCGGCAACACGAGCTTCACCTTGTCCAAAGATACCGCCCGCTATGAAGGCACCAACAAGAGCCTCTGGCGCATGAACACGGGCGCCAGCGACGGGGTCAAGCGCGCCCTCGACGGGCTCTACATCATCGTCCCCCACGTTTCGATTCAGGCCACCGGCAGCGTCGTCAACTTCGTCTTTTCCTTCCCCTCGAATAGCTTTACGCCGCCGCCCTCGGTCCCGACCGGCGGCACCGTTCTTAACCACTCGCTCCTCTCGGACCTTGCCTCGCTGGCGGTGATCCACCCCAACCGTCTGGGCACCCCCTCGGCCGTGACGCAGGTCTTCCCCGGTGACAACTCCCGCCGCACTCTCGGCGACGTCAGCACCACGCACCTGGCCATCGGCCGCCGCGGGCAGGTGTACGTGGTTGACACCGGCAACCTTGTTGCCATCGACAGCAACCCGCTGCCCCCGCTGCCTCCAGTCGAGCTTGCCCGCTTCAACCTGGGCACTACGCCCGAGGCCATCGGAGTTGACCCCCGCACCGACGAGGTCGTGGCGTTCATCCCCGCTGGCGCGGCCGGGCCACGAGTTCAGCGCTTCACCAAAAACCTTGTGCCGCTCGGCGGCGGGTTCTACCCCAGCGTCCCCGGCAACGGCGCACTGAAGATCAAGCCGGGCCCCCAGCCCGGGCACTGGTACCTCGCACGCGTCGGTGATGGCTCGATCAAGCGGATCATCCCGCCCGCGGCCGTCGGCGGCAGCTTCACCGCCGGGCCGATCATCGACCTCCCCGGCACCGACACCCTCCAGGACTTCAACTTCCATGAGGCGGGCATGGTCTACAACCGGCCGATCGTCGGCACGCCCAGCTTCCAGCTCCGCGCCATGAAGCCCGACGCCAACGGCCGCTGGGCCGCCGACCCGACCAACCCCTTCGACGGCCGCCCGAGCGTCGG
>Ga0105048_10018010_pt1 | contig 10879 bp, 9 predicted proteins | sample MAT05_FD_78382 | JGI IMG/M metagenome (GOLD analysis project Ga0105048, IMG submission 78382) | Freshwater microbial communities from Lake Fryxell liftoff mats and glacier meltwater in Antarctica - MAT-05 | ecosystem: Environmental > Aquatic > Freshwater > Ice > Liftoff microbial mat | place...
AGTTGAATGGGCAGAAAAGGAATCGTGATGCAGCCAAGCCCGATGCTAACGAAAATAATGACCAGAACGACGCAGTTAAATCACTCGTCCGCAGTTCGTCTTTTGGGAATGGCAATGGGGACAACTGAAACGTCCGGTTGGGGTTCGTCGCAATGCCTGTTCTTTCGCTTTCGGAAACTGCGCCGCCGCTTGCAACGGAGCAACAAAAGATGATCCGCAATGCTTGCATTTAATTGCGTAAATTCGGATTTGCTCTGCACAGAACGGGCACTTCTTGAATTCCGGGATAGGCGGCGGCGCTTCCGGCAATGGCGCACGATTCGCTGGAGGCGGAATGGATAACGGCGCTTTGCAGGTGGGGCATGGGCACTCGCTTCCGACAAGTTCGTCTTCAGCCTCAAGAGGTTGTCCGCAATGTTCACAAGTCCAAGCAATCACGCAGCCATGCGCGGCTTCTCTTACCCCTACTTACAAGTACCCCGCGCCATGGAGCCGCCGGGTGAGGTCGCCCTGTTTGGTGAGGAGGGCGGCGTAGAGCTCTTTGTGCTCGGTGTTGGGTCTGACGAGGGTGCTTTCGTCGAGCTTCACGATGCGGCCGCAGAGTTCGCGGAAGGTCGCTTGTTTCCCTTCGGCGATGAGGCAGGCGTAGCCGGACTGGATGGCGGCGCCGAGCGCGGCGCCTTCGGCAGATTCGAGGCAGATCGTGGGCACGCCGAAGATATCCGCGGCGATCTGCCGCCAGATGGCGCTGTTGCTGCCGCCACCGGTGAGGCGGATTTCGGTGGGCTGGATGCCGAGTTCGCGGAAGCGCCCGAGACCATAAGCGAGGCCCAGGGTGACGCCTTCCATCGTGGCGCGGGCGACATGCGACGGCGCCATGGTCTCGGTGGTGAGGCCGTGGAGGACGCCGGTGCCGGCGGGGAGATTCGGGGTGCGCTCGCCGTTCAGGTAGGGCAGGAAGAGCAGGCCGTCGCTGCCGGCGGGGCTGGACTGGATGTTGTTTTCGAGCTGCTCGTGCGACCAGCCGAACATCTTGCGCACGGCTTCGGTGGCGACGGTCACATTCATGGTGCAGACGAGCGGCAGCCAGCGATCGGTGCTATCGCAAAAGGCGGCGACTTCGCCCAGCGGATCGATGACCGGCTTGTCGGCAAAGGCATAGACGGTGCCGCTCGTGCCGAGGCTCACGGTGACGACGCCGAGCTGCACATTGCCGGTGCCGATGGCGCCCATCATATTGTCGCCCCCACCGGCGCTGACGACGGGGCTTTTCGCGAGGCCCCACTGGACGCGGAGGCTGTCGCGGAGGAGGCCCATGGCGCGGCGGGAGCTGGCCAGCGGTGGCAGGCAATCCATGAGTTTGGGGTCGATGAAGTCGATGAGCGGCTCGCACCATTTCTTTTCCCGCACATCGAGCAGGCCGGTGCCGGAGGCGTCGCCGTACTCCATGCCGCGGTCGCCGGTGAGGTGGAAATTCAGGTAGTCGTGCGGCAGGAGCACGGTGGCCAGGGCCTTGTAGTTCTTGGGCTCGTTTTGTTTCAGCCAGAGGATTTTCGGGGCGGTGAAGCCGGGCGGGATGACGTTGCCGGCGAGCTTGATGAGCGCGGCCGCGTCGCCGAATTCCTCCTCGATCTGCCGGCACTGCTCGACGGTCGAGGTGTCGCACCAGAGTTTGGCGGGGCGGATGACTTTGCCTTTCTTGTCGAGCGGCACAAAGCCGTGCTGCTGGCCGCTCACGCCGATCGCCTGCACCTCGTCCTTGCGCGGCCCGAGCTGCGTGAGCACGGCCTGGACGGTGGCATCGACGGCCTCCACCCAGAGCTGCGGGTCCTGCTCCAGATGGCCGGGCGGCAGGCCCTCGATCATGCCGTAGGGCTGCGCGGCGGAGGCGATGATCGTCCCGGACTCGAGATCGAGGGCGATGGTTTTGGTGCTTTGGGTGCCGCTGTCGATGCCGAGGCAGATCATGGGATGTCAGATGGAAGGCGGGGCGAGTGCAGATTGGAATGCTCTGGCCCCCACCGGACGCGGAGGCTAAATCTGAATCCCGGAAATCTGAAATCTGAATTTGGCCCCATGATCCAACGCCTCCTGCACACCCGCTACCGCGTCAGCGACCTCGAAAAAACGGCGTCCTTCTACCGGGACGTGCTCGGGCTGAAGGAGACGCGCCGCCACACGTCGCCGCGCGGGTCGGAGCTGGTCTTCTTTCAGGCGCCGGGCAGCGAGCAGGAGATCGAGATCTGCAAATTTGACGGCAGCGGCCCGGTGCAGGTCGGACACGACATCACGCATCTGGCTTTTGAAGTGGACGACCTCGAAGCCTTCGCGCGCCACGCCGCGGCCCACGGTTACCCGCTTTCCGATGGCCCCACGCCGACGAGCAGCGGGAGCCTCATCGGCTTCCTCGACGCGCCCGAGGGCTACGAGATCGAGCTGATCCAGAAGCCGCGGTGAAGCGCATCGCCCGAGCTTTTTTCCGCGCATGGATTTCGACTGGCTCGACGCCCCCTTCGACCTCCGGAAGATCACGCCGAAGGAGATCGAGGAGTCGTTTGAAGATCCCTTCAGCCTGCGGCTGCTGCCCGAGGGCATCGAGGACAACACCGCGGCGCGCTACTTCAATCTCGGCAAATCCGTGGGCGAACGCAGCGTCTTCACGATCTTCTGGACCGATGGCAAACGCTACCGCGCCATCCTTTCGCGCGACATGACGCCGGAGGAGGTCACCTTCTACGAGCGGAAGAATTCCGAGATGGGATTTTGAGCCGAGACCCATGAACGTCATCACCCGCTGGTCCGAAGTCCCGCACTTCGATTCGGAAGAAGAAGAGGCCGCCTTCTGGGCGCAGACGCGGATCGATTCGCGGCTCATGAACGCCTCACTCCAGAAGTCCGACGCCCGGGAGTCCACCACGATCACGCTCCGCTTCGATCCGCGCCTGCTGGCCCGCATCAAGCGCATCGCCCGCTCCCGCTATCTGAACTACCAGAGCATGATCAAACAGTGGCTGAGCGAGCGGCTGGAAAAGGAAATCTAGGCCGCATGTCCCCTGAGCCCGTGCCCGCGCGGCGCCACTTTGCCAGCGACAACTGGGCCGGCATCTGCCCCGAAGCGCTGGCCGCCCTGGCGGACGCGAACGTGGCTCACGCGCCGAGCTACGGCGCGGATCGCTGGACGGCGGAAGCGACGCGCCTTTTCTGCGACGTCTTTGAGCGCGAGTGCGAGGTCTTCTTCGTCTTCAATGGCACCGCGGCAAACTCGCTCTCCCTCGCCAGTCTCTGCGAGCCGTACGAATGCGTGCTCTGTCACGCGCACGCGCACATCGCCACGGACGAATGCGGCGCACCCGGCTTTTTCGCCCACGGCACCACTCTGCTGCCGCTCGACGGCCGCCATGGAAAAATCGAGCCGGCGGCGATCGAGCATGCCGCGACGCGGCGCACCGACGTGCATTCGCCGATGCCGCGCGCGGTGAGCCTCACGCAATCGACCGAACTCGGCACGATCTACACGCCCGGGGAAGTGACCGCGATCGCCGAGACCACCCGCCGGCTCGGCCTGCGGCTGCACATGGATGGGGCGCGCTTCGCCAATGCCGTCGCCGCGCTGCGGGTCGCGCCGGAGCGGATCACCTGCGGGGCGGGGGTCGAAGTCCTGTCCTTCGGCGGGAACAAAAACGGCATGGCCTTTGGGGAAGCGGTGGTCTTCTTCAACCGCGACCTCGCGCGCCGCTTCGAGTTTCGCCGCAAGCAGTCCGGCCAGCTCGCCTCGAAGATGCGGTTCGTCGCCGCGCAGTGGATCGGGCTGCTGCGCGACGGCGCCTGGCTGCGCCACGCGACCCACGCGAATGCCATGGCCGCGCGACTCGACTTTGGGCTGCGCGCCCTGCCCGGCGTCGAGGTGCTCTATCCGCGCGAGGCCAATGCCGTCTTCGCCGCGCTGCCCCCGGCGATGGCCGCGCGCCTCCGCCAGCGCGGCTGGGCCTTCTACGACGACGTCGGCCCGGATGGCGCGGCGCGGCTCATGTGCTCGTGGGACACCGCGCCCGAAGACATCGACGCGCTCCTCCGCGACGCGGGAGCACCACAGCGAAGCTGACGGCGCGGCTATGTCCGGGCAGTGACCCCGAGGATCCGCGTGTCGATCAGTTCGAGGATTTCACCGTCAATCGTCGTGTCGAATTTCCGCGCGAATAGCTTCTGCGACGTCATGAGCATATCGATATCCTTCACTTCGAAAATGGCGGGGAATCGGCCCGGGCGTCGGTCGCTCCAATCGATTTGGCGAAGGTCGTCGTCGACCAACTTCAAGTGCAGCGGCGAGTTCATCAGGATCGTCTGGAAGAAAAGTTCGTCGGGAATATAGACGGTTTTGAAAAAGCGGACGTAGCGCGGATTAACCCGGACATATGCGTACACATACTCGACCGCCTCGTGCGAGAGGCACCAATATCCACCGCCACCAAATGGCTTCATCCCCGGATAGAAGCGTCGTTTGTCCGGTAAGAGCAGCCTCTCTACAAACCGGGGCAACCAGGGCACGTGGCGGTCGTTTTCATTTCGCGGAAAGGGCAGATAGCGACCCATGATCCGGCAGTGCCAGCGCTCAATCCGCTCCATGCCTTGGTTTGGCCAGATCCGCGACGGAAGGGGGAAGTGGCTGAGAAAGGATTTGCCGCCTCCGGTCTCCAGTTTCGCGGTGATCTCCGCGTGCGTTTTGATCGGGTAGTCCTGGCCGGTCAGCAACACGGCGTAGTCACACGGGACCGCCTGCTCCCCAATCGCGCGAATGCCTTCGAGGCTCGCCGCGACGTGTCCAAATTCACCCCAGAAACAGTTGTGAGACGGCAGAAACTGGACGTTCTCGATCGCTTCCAAGCCGGACTTCATACCGCTGGCGATTTCGGGCGAAGTCTTTCGATCGATGTGGATGAGAAAGGTGGTCTTCGGCGCCTGCAGCCGATGCACGAGGCGGATCAGTTGCTCGGGCAGCTTGTAGGCAGAAATGATGTAAACGAGGTTCATTCGACGGCGGAATGCACCGGAAAAATAATCCGCTCAGTGGCCGGACGGCGAGTTGAGATCGCGATTTCACGCGCACGTCTGGTCACGTTTGGCTTGATGAAATGGTACGCGTAGATTCGCGCAAGATCGCCACGCACGATGCAGTCGCCGCAAAAAGTCACCCGCATGCTCTTCGACGAGTACCACAGCGAGAGCTGGTCGGTCTCGGCGACGCGCGCCCGCGAGATGCAGCCGGAAGATCCGGCAAATGCATCGTATCAGATCGCGGCGGACGCGCTGGCGGCGCGGGATTTCAGCGTCGAGCGGAACCTCGCCGCGCCCCTCACTCGCGAGTCCCTCGCCGGCGTCGGCGTGGTCGCGTTTCTCCATCCGTGCGATCCGCGCTGGGAGCGGACGACTTCGACCCACTCGCCTGCTTTGTCTCCGGAGGAGATCGACGCGGTGCGGGAGTTTGTGCGCGGCGGGGGCGGGCTGCTCGTGGTCACGGAATACGAGCACGCCAAGTACGGCGACAACCTCAACGAGCTGCTCGCGCCCACCGGCATCCGCATCGAGAACGGCAAGGTCTTCGACCGCACCGCCTGTGCCCACGACAATGCGGAGTGGATCCTCACCGCACCGACGCCCGACTCGCCGCTCGGGCATCTCGCGGAGCGCGCGTGCTTCTATCGGGCGGGCTGGGTGCAGGTGGAAGGCGGGGCGCAGATCGCCTGGCAGGCTTCAGCCATGGCGCATCCGCAGGCCGCCGGGGTGATCGCGCTCGGGCGGCTCGGCGCGGGGCGCGTCGCGGTGGTCACGGATTCGGTGCTCTTCGGCGACGAACGCATCGGCACCCACGATCATCTGCAGCTCTGGCTGAATCTCACGCACTGGCTGGCGGCGGCGCACGGATCACCGGCCGCGGGCCGGTGTTCGCCGGCCAGCGGCCTGCGGGACGACGCGGCCTGGATCGCCCTGCGCGACCAGATCGAAGCGCTGCGCACGCTCCAGGAAAAGGATGGGTGCGTCGCGCCGGAGCGCCATCCGGCCGCGGCCCTCATCGTGCAGGCCGTGCGGCCCACGCTCGACGATTTGCGTCCGCGCCTCCCGCATCAGGGCGAATACTTCGCCTCGCTCGAGCAGGACTTCCGCGCCTGGGCGGCGGGCGGATTTGCCAGGCCGGATTTCGCTGCGTCGCTCGCCGCCTTCCATCCCGAGCGGCAGCGGCAGGACGGGCTCGAGCACCTCGCGCTCTTCCCGATGTACACGCCGAATGCCTCGAGCGACACGCGCTTCGAAGCCATCCTCCTGCGCACGCCGTGGCCCGACTGGCTCGCCGTGCTGGAGCGCACGCGCTACCGCAATCCGAAGTTCGTCCCGGGACATTTCCTCGACTTCACCCGCGGCTACGCCAGCGAATGCGCGGTCCTTTTTCCCGAGACGGTCTCGGTGGCGACGCGACCGACGAATCAGTTTGGCATCATCTTCTGCGACCGCGAGGCGCGCCGGCTCCAGGCCTGCACCACGCGCGCCGCGGCGGTGGTGCAGCTCGCGCTTTTCCCCGAGCTGGAGTGCTGGCTCGGCTCAGAGCCGCTGATGCTCGAGACCCTGGCGCTCTGGGATCTGATCCACGACGCTTCGCACAGTCTCGGCGAGCTGCCCTTCGATCCCTTCATGATCCGCCAGCGCGCGCCCTTCTGGATGTATGGCCTGGAGGAGCTGCGCGTCGATCTGCGCACCTTTGGCGAAGCGGCGCGCCTCGCGGAGTCGGGGTTCCCTTTCGCCCGCTACGTCTGCTGGGCGATCCTGCTCGACCGCATCTTCCGCTTCCCGATCACCGGCCCGCGGGTGCGGAACTACGACGCGCTCGGCGGGCAGCTCCTCTTTGCCTACCTGCACCAGCGGGATGTGCTGCTCTGGAGCGACCACCGGCTCACCATCCGCTGGGCCGCTGTGGCCGATGCGGTGGCCGGGCTGCGGGATGAAGTGCGCGCGCTGTACAAGCTCGGTGCGGATTGCTCGAAGCTGAGCTTCTGGCTCGCCGCCCACGATCTGGTGGCGCGCCATGTCCGGCCGAATGTGGCGTCGCGCTGGAAAAGCGACTCGCGCGGCATCACCGACGAGGTGGACCTGAAGCCCTGGCTGGCGCTGGTCCACGACGACGAATTCCCGCTCGGCACCTTTCATCTGAATCTCCAGCGCCAGCTCGCCGCGGCAGAGCGGCGTGGGTCCGGCGCGTAGCGCGGGACGAGGGGTGGAGACGGCACTGCAGCGGAGCGCGTGGGCGCGGATCTCCCGCCTCCTGCGGCAGCGGCTCGGTATGATTATTGAATCGCGCGAACGTGGTGATTTTTCTTCATCGCCCGGAGGGCGCCTGGAAATTAGCCGGTGGCGCCAGCCACCGGAACCCGGGAAAGAACGAGCGCGCCCCGGACGGGGCGCCGGAAACCTCGACGTCCTGCCGCCCCTGCCGGGGCGGTTGGTCATTGGTGGTTGAGTCCGGTGGCTCGCGCCACCGGCTAATTTCCGTTGGCCCTCCGGGCCATGAACGAGTTTTGCGGGACTCGATAACTGACGGCAATGGCCGCACATTGCATCACACCCGCCGCGGCCCGGGCGGCGGTTTTCAGATGGACCGCGCGGGGTGGTCTGGATAGGGGAAGGGCCGATGTATGAGTCCGTGCCATTCCTGGAGGATTTCCAATTCGTGCAGCGTTGCCTGGAGGGCGACGAGGGCGCGGTGCGGACGCTGCTCCGCGAGTATCGAGGGCCGACCTGCGGTGGGCTCATCGCGCGCGGGGCGTCGCCTTCGGAGGCGGACGATGCGGTGGGGCAGCTCTGGGCCGAGGCGATCCACCGGTCGGGCGACCGGCCCGGGCGGCTCGCGGGCTACAATGGCGAATGCCAGCTCTCCACGTATCTGAACACGGTGGTTTTCAATATCTGGTTCACCGAATACCGGAAGCGGAAGCGCCACGCGACCATCCACGCCAGCGAAGCCGCGCCCGGGCCGGAGAGCGGCGCGGCTGGCTCGGCGCCAGTCGGAGACCCAGCCGAGGTGGCCGATCCCGAGCTCTTCGCGCTGCTCACGGCCGCGCTCGACCAGGGAGCGCGCCGCTGTTCACCGGAGCAGTTTGTGGTGGTGCAGCTCTCCCGCTTCGATGGCCTGCTCGGCGCGGAGTTGGGGACGATGTTTGGGCGCAGCGAATCGTGGGTGAGCCGCACGCGCGCCGAGGGTGAGGCAGCGTGGCGGGCCGGGGTCGAAGCGTATCTCCAGGAGCGGGAGCCGCTGCTCAAGCTGCGCTGGGCCGACTTCGTCGAACTCTGCTCCGTGGCCGCCCCGAACTGTCTCGGGCTGGAGTGATTGCCGCGGCGCGTCGGACTCAGGCGAGCGCGGGTGCAGCGAGCGGCGGAGCGAGGCGCACCTGGAGCGCGCGGGCGACCTCGCGGGCCACGGCGCGCTGGCCGCGGTCGAAGAGGAAGACGTACTTGGGCTTCTTTTCGAGGCTGTAGAGCACCACGTTTTCGCTCAGGAATTTCGACTCGTGCGCGGCCTTGTAGGTCGTGAGATCGAGCTCCGCGGCCACCGGCCGCCAGCGGCGCGCGGCGAGAAAGCGCAGCCGGCGCGGTTCCCCGGCGGTGGCCACGAGATGACCGAAGACATTGCCCGGCACTTCGCGGGCCGAGACGCTCGCGCAGGGCACGGCCCACGCGACCTGATCGCTGGTGAGCTGGCGGCTGGCGAGCAGGAGGTCGAGTTCGTGCGGAAGCTGGCGGGGCAATTCGCCGTCCGCGTCGTCCGCGGAAGGCGCGGTCACTTTCCGCCAGAGCAGCCAGGTGTTCACCCGGGCGGCGCGGAAGAGCTTCGGGCCGAAATAGGCGATCATGAGCAGCGCCGCGCCAAAGACCGCGAGGGCGAGCTGCGGATCGTTTTTCAACAGCACGAGGCCGCCGAGCACGGTGATGTCTTCGGCGATGCTCAGGGCGATGTTGGAAAAGGGTTCCGGCGAGTGATTCACCACGAAGCGCGTGCCGGCCTTGGCGCCATGCACCATGAGCGTGGCCCCGCCCGCGAGCAACGCGATGATCACGTCGAAGACCGGGTCTGGCGAACCGAGCACGCTCACCGCGAGGAAGGCGCCGCCGACCGGACGGATGAGGGTATGCACGGCGTCCCAGAGCGAGTCCACCCACGGCACCTTGTCGGCAAAAAACTGGAGCAGAAATAGAACCCCCGAGATCGCCACGATCGCGGGATGGCCGAGGATCTCGAGCTGCGGATAGGTGTGGCTCACGTCCAGCCACTGCTGCTGGATGGAGAGGCCGGTGGCAAAGACCGTGAGGTAAAGGTTGAGTCCCGCGAGGGAGGCAAGCCCGAGCGCGACACCGAGGAGTTGGAGCGTTTCCATGCGCGGACTATCCAAACCGCGACTTCGTTTACAAATGGAAATTCGCCGCGCCTTCGCAGGGCTGCGGCATCCCCGCTTTCGCGCCGGATGGGCGCGCAGAAGATCGAAGAGGCGCGGCCAGCTTTCGGGATTCGTGTGCTCGTCCGGTTCGAGGATCGCGGTGGGTATCCCCCGGCTCAGCGCCACCAGGGCCAGGCAACTATTGGCGCCGATGTAAAACTCCACGCGTCGTGCAGCCTCAATCGAACCGGGAACGGAGAATCCGTGCGGCAATAAGTCAGTGAGCCAACCTTTACTCACATAGGCGTCGAAACTCTGCACCTGGCGATTGATGATCCGGTAGTTCCTCCCGATCCCAAAGAGTTCGCGCCCGCTTCCCGCCGGCCAGTCCTGCAAGCGCGGCAGGAGCTCGAGCACGATCGTCTCCGGCAGGGTCTTGCGCTCTTTGGAATACGGGGCAAACAGGCCGTAGCGGCTTTGCTCCAGCCACCCCAACCCATTCGTATCTTCCGGCGATGGGAAAAACTTCGTGCCCCAGTCCACCTTCCTTTTTCCGCGATACAGGCGGGACGCTGGCAAGCCCAGCGCTTGGAAAAACTTGGATTTGAAGTTGCGGCTCGATCAACTCGCCCGCGATCATCCCGTCGCGAATCCGCAAATCGCTCTCGCCGAAAAAGACGAGCCACGCATTCTTCACGCGCTCCAGCGAGGAACAGAAGACGACGTGATGCGCGATTTTCTCCGGTCGCGCTGCCTGCTCGGGTTCCGCAATGGCCAAGGGGATCGCGCAGTCGCTGCTGCTAATTCATCACTCCTCACAGGCTTAACCAGTGCGGCAGCAATAAGCGGCCTCTGTACAGAATACAGAATCAACACTGTGTACTTCGCATTCTTGGAGCCAGCTTACGCAATCGAGGCAGAAGCGTGGGAAGCAGCCAATGCAACTGACCCATGGGCCTACGCCGCTACACCCTCCGACAAAGAGTTTGTGCAATATGTGGAATGCGAAGGCTACACGGAACACAAAGAAACGGTTACCGAAGTCGGTGTAACCGTGAGACCGGGAGGGAAGTTCCATTTCCCAAAGCGGGCGAGTCCGCGGGCAACCGAACAATGCGCGCCCGCAGTCACCCCCTCCATGCGAAATGGAATTTCGCCCGCAAGGGCGTTCCCAAATGGAGTTTGGGAACGAGATGTACGAGAAGAAAGAATGCGCGATCGAGGCCAAGGAGTAGGGGCGCCCTCGCCCCGTGGAGTTGAGACTTGGGGCGAGGGCGCCCCTACTCCTTGGGCTCCACCGCGATGTTTTACTTTAGAAATTGGATCGGTCACTTTTCCATCAGGCTCCTTTCCCTTCCTTTTCCCCGGATGATTTTTGATCGACGCATCGTTTTCCTTTTCCTGGCCGGGGCGCTGGTGACCGTCGGCCTCCTGTTTCCCTTTCGCACCAATGACGCGACGAC
>Ga0105048_10018012_pt1 | contig 10878 bp, 9 predicted proteins | sample MAT05_FD_78382 | JGI IMG/M metagenome (GOLD analysis project Ga0105048, IMG submission 78382) | Freshwater microbial communities from Lake Fryxell liftoff mats and glacier meltwater in Antarctica - MAT-05 | ecosystem: Environmental > Aquatic > Freshwater > Ice > Liftoff microbial mat | place...
GTAAGCGTACGGATTTACCATGCCACCGCAGCGTAGCGTGTGGGCAGATGCAGCGCGGAGTTTTTAGGAGGACGGTGGTGCGCGGCGCACACCCCGTCGGGTGTTGCCTACTGCGGAGTGGCCGCGCCGTACAAGGCGTGCCAGCGATCAGGCAGAAGGTCGTGCACCGGCACGTCGTCGCGGAGTTTGCGCAGGACGTCCGTGAGATACGCTAACGGCGGCACGCCGTGTTGCGCGCAGGTGCGCACGAGCGAATACAGCACGGCGGCGCGCCGCGCCGCGTCGTGCGAGCCGGCGAATAAATAATTCTTGCGCCCCAGCGCCACGGCGCGGAGCTGGCGCTCGGTGCCGTTGTTGTCGAGCCGCAGACGCCCGTCGTGGACAAAGCGCGTCAGCGCGTCCCAGTGATTGAGCGCATAGCGCGTGGCTTTGGCGAAGGCACTGCCCGGCGGTTCGTGGAGATGTGCGCGAGCCAGGGCATTTTTGAGTTTCTCCAGCACGGGCTGGGAGCGTTCACGACGCAGCTGTGCGCGATCGGGCGGCGTGAGCTGTTGCGCATCGGCGAGATGTTCGAGGCGGTAGAGTCGCGCGATGAGTTGGAGGGGGTACGCCACGCGACAATCAGTCGGCTGCAGCTCGACGAGCCGACGCCGCGCATGCGCCCAGCAGCCCACTTCGACGGCGGTCGCGGCCTCTCCCGTGTAGAGGCGATCAAACACACTCGCCGCATCGGCCTGCACGTACCCGGTGCGCCGCTGGAGAAACGTCCACGGGCCCGTCGCTCCAGCGCCCGTGGGGGCGTAGGTGTACACCACGTCCCGGTCGTCGCCCACGTAGCACCAGATGGTGCCGTACTCCACGTTGTTCGCGCTGGTCGGGTCCAGCACCTTGAGTCCCGTCGCGTCGGTGCCGATCACGTGCGCGCGTTGCACGCGCGCTGTCAGCGCGTCCACGATCGGCGCCACCTGATCCGCGACCGCCGCGACCCAGTCGGCCATCGTGGACACGGCGATCGTCACGCCACTGCGCGCATAGATGCCCGCCAGTCGCGTGAGCGGCGTATGGTCCCCAAACTTGCTCACGACGACATGCGCGAGGAGCGAGGCATCCGCGCTGCGGTGCTCAAGCGCGGTGCTCGGTCCCGCCGCCGTGGTGACGCCGTCTTTGCAGGTGCCGCACGCATACTTCTGCAGCTGGTGCTCGTGCACGACGAAGCGCGCGGGCACGTACGCCAAGATCTGGCGCTCGTCGTGGCCGATGCCCCGCATCGCGCGCCCACACGTCCCGCATTGCTGTGCGGACGCGGGCACATCGTGTATGTGGATCTCGCGGTCCACGGCTTCGCTCGTGCGCCACGACGGCCGTGCACGGCGCGCGGTCGGCGACGCGGCGTCGGCGCGCGCGATCTCGGCGGTGAGTGCGGCATCCTCGCGCGCCTCGGTGTCTGGATCCAGCTCCGGCTGCGGGGCTTGCTTGAGCAGTTCGTCGAGCAAGAGCGCCAGTTGCTCCGCGTTCGTGCGCTCGGAGCGCTTGCCCAGCCCCGCCGCGCGTAGTTTCGCGAGCAGCAGTTCTAATTCACTGCTCTTTTGCAAGACCGCGGCGAGCGCGGCGAGCGCATACTCCATCGCCTCCGCATGACGACCGTCCTGCGCGAGATCCGTCACGGCGCTGCGCACCTGCGCGAGCGCGACACCACCGGCGGTCGTCGGCAGCGAGGTCGCTGCGGTGGTCGCCGCGGTAGTCGGTGCGCGATGCGGAGCGGAAGTCGATGGGGTCATCATACGTGCTGCACACTACTCCAATGCCGCACGAATGTTTCGCCACATTTCGCATGTCGCATGTCGCATGTCGCATGTCGCATGTCGCATGTCGCATGTCGCAGCTCGCATTGCGCAGCTCGCATTGCGCAGTTCGCATTGCGCAGTTCGCATTGCGCAGTTCGCATTGCGCAGTTCGCATTGCGCAGTTCGCATTGCGCAGTTCGCGTTGCACGTGCGCGATTCGCTGGCGTGCTGCACGGCCCGTTGCGCATGCGCGCGGCACGTTCGCGCGGCGCACCCTCGCATCGGCGCCTCGCGCGTCCGACGAGGGCCGTCCTGCTGGCTCACGACCCGCGCACGACCGCGGGGCGCGGTGGCTCGTGTGGTGACCGATACCAGCGCGACTGCCGACGCGCCGACCGCAGATCGAGGCCCTCGAGCATCAGCAGTAAATCGCCCGCGTCCACTTCCACGTGCTGTGCGCCGGCCTGCGGTGCGAGGGGGATGCGAAACGTCCCGCGCTCAAGCCGTTTATAGACCACCACGTAGCCCGTGCGGTCCCAGGCTAAGATCTTGATCCGATCGCGGCGCCGATTCAGGAACACGAACAGATGCCCACTCAGCGGATCGGTGCCGATCACGCGCCGCGTGAGCGCAGACAAGCCATCAAAGCCACAGCGCAGATCACAGGGCGCGGCGGCCACGTAGATCCGCACGGCGGCCGAGAGCGTGAACATCTCAGTCGCGGAAATCGAGCGCCGCCAGCACCGCGCGCAATTCGTCCGGCGGCGTGCCGCGCGGCACGCGAATCATCCGAATCTCGATCGGCGCGGCGTCGCCCGCCTCGATTCGTTCCGGCAGCACGCGGACGGGATGGAACGACACCGGCCCGCGCGCGGGCACCGGACCCGGCGCGTCTGCCGTCGTCGTGAGCCGATACGTGAGCCGGTGCACGGCGAACCCATAGCGGCGCGCGAATGCGGCGCGCGACGCGCCACTCCCACGCCACGCGTCAACCATCCGCTGCCCGTCCGCCTCGCTCCATCGCTGCTGCTTCGCGATCCGCCGTACATCCTTGTCCATCGCTGCCTCCGCTCGCTGTGAGTGAACCCGCAGAATGGAAGAAGCATCGCTACCGCATCAACATGGGAAATCCGTACGCTTACATCCGACAGGAGCTGCGCGTCGCGGCGCTGCAAGACGGAGAGAATGCTGTCCGGCTTTGGGTCGTAACTCCGAACCACGACATAGAGGTTGCGCGCGTCGTAGGCGAGGCGCGCTTCAGTGCGCAGCGTCGGCTCGCCATCTTCGGTGGGCTCGAACTGTCGGAACGTGGTGATCGCAGCAACGGACTTCCAAGTGGCGTCATCATCGCGCCCGTCGATCTCCGGCGCCGTCTCCACGCGACTGGGACCAAACGCGGGGGCTCGTTCCGCGACTCGCGTTGCCTGCGTCGTTGGGCGCGCCACGGGTGCTGGCGCTGGCGGCCGCGAAGTGTTGGGCGTGTCGGCAGCGAGTTGCAACAGCAGTGCGGAGAGCAGCATTTTGTGCGATCGAGAGGAACGTGCGCACCGAACGTGGTGCGCAACTTGGATGCTCTCGACGTCAAGATGGTTGGAACACCTTTCGTGCGGGACGAACCGATGCCTTCCGTCCCACTTACTCCGGCTCGAGCACCTCGCCAAGTGCGCCCGTGTTCCTATCGTACTTCACAATGTGCGCCCACTCCGTTGCATCAGAACGCGCTACCACGGCGACAACGGGTTCGGTGTCACTCAAGTTGAACACCTCATGCGGCACGTCGGGCTCGATGAAGATGAAATCGCCCGGGCCATTCTCGATCGACTGCTTCAGGAGATCTCCGTACTCATGGCGTACGCGCCCCTGCAGGATATACAGCATGACCTCGAAGTCCACATGAACATGCGAGAAGGCCACGGCTCCCGGCGGAACGGTGGCGATATTCATCGACAGCTGCCTGGCCTTGGTGTTCTTGGCGGATAGCCCGGCCTGATATTGAATGCCGTTCCACGAACGCACCGTCTCTCCGTTGCGGATGACAGAAATCCCGTCGTGATGTTCGACAAACTCCACGGAAAACGCATCGTGATCACCAACTGCGGGCCACAAAGAATGGTTTATGCGTGAGCTGCGCAAGCGGAGCGATGTCACGATCATGGATGTAGCACCGTTTCTTCGGAGTATCAATCCAAAGTGACAGCGCGAGCCGCGACGCACTGTCGCGACGGTCCACTCGAAGGTGCCGCCAGCTCACCCACTCGTCGAAACTCGAGCCCACAGCGTTAAGGCCGGAGTCCTGCGTGAGCATCGCGCTGCGCAAAAAGGCGACGACGCAGGCACAGGGTGTGTAGCGGCAGGGAAGTCGTAACAGCGGACTGGCGCCGTTGTAATCCGGCGCCGGTGCGCGTCCTACGGTGCGGCAGTCTCCGCAGCCACCTTGCGCTCGCGTTCGCGCGCGCGACTGGTCTTGAGCAGTCGATGCGCAGTGGTGCCGGTGATCAATCGCACGCCGCGCTGGAACGTGAAGTAGCCATACGCCCACTGCACGAACACGGTGAGTCGGTTGCGGAAGCCCACAAGATACAAAATGTGGATGAACAACCACGCGAGCCACGCGATGTACCCTTGCAACCGCAGCGACCCAACGGCGGCCACCGCACGGTGTCGGCCGATCGTGGCCAGGTCACCCTTGTTGAAATAGGCGAAGGGCACGCGCGGTTGTCCGCTCAGATCGCGCAGAATTCCGTTGGCGGCGTGCTGGCCCATTTGATTCGCTGCGGGAGCAACGCCCGGCACCGGTTCGCCGTCCCTCGACATCACGCCCGCCAGATCGCCGACGGCAAAGACGCGTGCGCTATTGGGAAGGGAGAGATCGGGTGCAACCAGCACGCGGCCCGCACGGTCGAGCGGTGCGCCCAACTGCTTGCCGAGTGCCGATGCTTGATTGCCTGCGCCCCAAAATACTGTGTGCGCGAGGATACGTTCGCCCGAGGCCAGTGTGACGCCGTCATCGTCGACGTCGGTCACGGCGGTGTTCGTACGTACTTCAACGCCGAGGTCCCAGAGGTCGCGTTCGGCGCGCGCGCTGAGTGTGTCGGGGAACTGCGGAAGGACCCGAGGTCCCGCCTCCAGCAACACCACGCGCGCGGTGCGTGGATCGATGCGGCGAAAGTCGCGCTTCATCGCCTTGTGAGTGATTTCGGGGATCATACCGGCCAGCTCCACACCGGTTGGTCCCCCACCAACGATGACGAAGGTCATCAACGCCTCGCGTTCACCCTCGGCGCTTGCGCGTTCCGCGGCTTCGAAGCTCAGTAAGAATCGGCGACGCATCTCGAGCGCGTCTTCAATGCTTTTGAGCCCGGGCGCGTCGGCCTCCCACTCGGGGTGTCCGAAGTAGGCGTGTCGCGCGCCGGTGGCTACAATCAGATAGTCCCAGCTGACGGCAGACGTCGCGCCGTCGAGCGAGAGTGACTGCTGGGTCACGTCGATTGCGTCGACGTCGGCCATGATGACGGTGGCGTTGGCTTGGTGTCGGAGCAGCCAGCGGATCGGCACCGTGATATCGGCCGGGTTGAGCACGGCCGTGGCCACCTGGTACAGCAGTGGCTGGAACAGATGATGGTTGGTGCGGTCGATCAGCGTGATACGGACGTCGGCTTTGGCCAGCCCGCGGGCGGCGGCGATGCCGGCGAATCCGCCGCCAATGATCACCACATGGGGTCTTGGGTCGCTGGCATGGGTGCTGGTGGTTCTGGTGCTGGTGTTGGGCTCGGTTTTCATACCTTCACCGGCTGAAAGCGTTCCCAAGGGCAGCGACCACCGTTTCGGTGACCAAGCTCGTCAACATTCACTTGTGAAATATTTCACAAGCGCACGGGAAACACAAGCACCGAACTGAAAACTATCCGCACTGAGAGCGGCCCAGCGCATCTCATTGCCGTTCTTCCCCTTCCGCCCCTTCGCTATTCGAGCAACGCACGTTCCGAGGCCGCCAGTCCGCGAAGAAACTCCGAGGCCTGAGCGCCACTCATGAGGTCGGGGTCAAAGTGGCTGAGTCCCGAGCGGTCCAGGAGTAATGCGCGGCTGTCGACGCGCTCGGCGTGGCTCCAGTCCACGACCTTCATGGTCCATTCGGCATAGTCACGCGTCTCTGCGTCCTCGACGGCCAGCAATTGACAATACGCGTGCCGCTCGTCGACGCTGATATGGTGATACAACGCATTCACGACCATGCGTTCGCCCTCGAGCGCCTGCAGAAACTTGCCGGCCCCATAACAGAGGATACCCGTAATCTTGAGCTCGCTATTCGTCTCCGACGCCTTTTCCATGATCTCGAGGAAGTCACGGTAGCCAACACCTTCGCGAGCATGGCTGGAATAGATCAAGCGGATTATGTGCATGGCTACTCGGTGTGTTCGGGCAAAGGAGGGCGTGGGATAGGTCTCTTGCGACACGGAAAGGTGGCATCTTTCACCGTCGAGAGACAGCGCCCACCTCACTTCCGTTCATTCTCCCCTGGACTTGGCTACGATGTTTCGTATCGCACTCGCCAATCTTCGTTTTCCAGACTCCCCGGACGATGCCATCGCCCGGGCGGTGTTGGCCATCGCCGATGCGGCGGCCGCCGGTGCAGGGATCGTGTGCTTTCCCGAGGCCTATATGCCAGGATACCGCGCGTTAGGCAGGCCGGTCGCGCCGCCGACGGTGGAGTATCTCGAGCGAGCGTGGACCGCAGTGGCCGACGCCGCTCGAACGCATAACATCGCGGTGGTACTCGGCACGGAACGCATCGAACACGGTGCATTCTTGCTCACCGCGCTCGTGATCAATAGCGACGGGACCCGCGCTGGCTTTCAGGACAAGGTGCAACTCGATCCGTCTGTCGAAGAGCTGATGTACGCGCCGGGGAAAAGCCGACACGTCTTCCAGGCAGGCTCGCTGACGTTCGGCGTGGTCATCTGCCACGAGGGGTGGCGATACCCGGAGACGGTGCGCTATGCCGCGCGCCACGGTGCACAGGTGGTGTTTCATCCGCACTTCGGCGAGGCCGAACCGGGTTCGTTTCGGCCCACCACGTACGCTGATCCAGCAAACACCTTTCACGAGGCCGCGGTGTTGTGCCGAGCGGCAGAGAACACCTGTTACGTGGCGACCGTCAACTGCGCGAGTGAGGGCTCACCGACGACATCGGCGATTGCGAATCCTGACGGGACGTTGTTGGCGTATCAGCCGTACGGAGTGGAAGGCCTGTTGATCGCTGATCTTGATCTGTCGTTCGCGACGCGCCTCCTGGCGATGCGATGTCGTTCGTGAAGGATCGCTCGGCGCGCGTTAGCCAGGGTATTCTCGTGCAGTGACGAAGGACACGCCGCGACGGTCATCCTGGTTTTCGCTCTTTCCACAGTCTGAGCAACGCCTGTTCACGCTCTGGGGTAAAGCCGGTCTTGATGGCGGCTTGCCGCTCTGCGGGGAGCGTCTTCCACCACGCGATCGTCTCGCGTGCGGTCGTTTCGGTTGAACGAAACTTCATGCCCGCTTTGATTTCGGGCGTGACATCAAAGCGCGCAAACCCCGCCGAGCGTCCTCGCATCACTTGATACACCGGTAACTCGCGGCCGTAGGGGTTGGCACCGTTCGCACGCAGGAAATCGGCGTCCACCCATGTGAATGACGCGTCGCCACCAACGCCCTTCTGAATTCCGGACACGAACTGCTTGAACGGTTGTCCGCCCTGCGGCCCGACGGCATTGAACACGCCGAACGTGCGATTCTCAACGAGCGTTACACAAAACTCGATCAGATCGCGCACATCGATCACCTGTACATGATCTGTGCCGTCGCCGGGCACCAGCACTTCGCCGCCACGTGCAATGCGCACGGGCCAGTAGGTGAATCGATCGGTGTCGTCTTCAGGGCCAACGATCAATCCAGGGCGCACCACGGTAACGCGACCAGGCATCGCGGCGTGCGCTTCTTTCTCCGCGTACGCTTTGGCGTGGCCGTACGACAGCGGCTTGCCGGCTTCGATGGGCGAATTCTCGAGGGTCAGGACCGGCGCATCCGCGGTCATCGGCACACGACTGGTGTCGAGGTAGGTGGAGCGCGTCGAGATAAACAGATACTGCCCGACGTTATCTTTGAGCAGGTTGGCCGACAGCTTCACCCATTCCGGCGCACTGCTGAGTGATGCGGATTCATCGATGACGGCGTCCCACGTGCGGCCTTTGAGCGCCGACATGTCGCTGGCACGATCGCCGGCCAATTCCTCGACGTCTTTGCCAAACATCCCAGGGGCGCTCTTGCCGCGATTAAAGATCGTGACCTGGTGTCCGCGCTTGAGCGCGTAGCGTACCTGGTGTGGTCCCACGAACCCTGTGCCACCCAGGATCAAGATCTTCCTGGGGGCCTGATCAACGAGCAATGCGCGCGGATCAAAGACGGCGGCGACGCCGAGTGCGGCAAGGCTGCTTTCCAGAAACTCGCGTCGATTGACCATGGCTGTGGCAAAGGGGGTGGGCGTTTATTCACGGACTGTACAACGCTACGCCTCAACCTTCAGGACGCAAGACTGCGCTGACATCCGAAGTCTGGGGAGTGTGTGGCGCGCTACCTTCACCTGCACCACTCTTGCCGACGTCGCGATGCCCGTTGTTCGCTGTACCCGAAGTACCGCTTTGAGCTGGTCCGTGCTCGCGATCGCTGCTGCCACGGGCGTCTTTCCCGGTTCGGCGATGGCACAGACGACCGATGTCACCTCTATCGCCGTGCGCGACAGCGCCGGCGTGTCAACGCCGCGCCCCCGTGTGCGCTTCGCGCGCGGCCTCAAGCTGGATGGCACACTGACCGAGGAGGTATGGCAACAGACGGACAGCGTGACCGCATTCACGCAGCGCGATCCGCGACAGGGAGAACCGCCGAGCGAGCGAACGGTGGTGCGCTTCGTAGGCTCGCCGGAGGGACTGTGGGTTGGTGTCTGGGCCTATGATCGCGACCCGTCTGGCATTAAGCGCACGCAGCTCCGTCGTGATGCCGACCTTGGCGCCGACGACAACGTGACCATCATGCTCTCGCCCACGGCGGACAAGCGCACAGCGTTCTTGTTCAGCATCAACCCGAACGGTGCGCTGAACGACGCGGAGGTATTGAACTTCGAAAGCGAATCACGCGAGTGGGATGGCATTTGGGACGGTCGTGCGCGTGTGACGGGGGACGGCTGGCAAGCCGAGATGGTGATTCCGTGGCAGACGTTGCGCTATCGCCCGGTTGACGCAGACGACGCGTCCGACTCGTGGGATATGAACGTGCGTCGCTTCATTCGTCGCAAGAACGAAGCGGTGCTCTGGACGGCATGGAAGCGCACAGAAGGGATTCGCTTCCTTGAGCGTGCTGGGTCACTCACGGGCTTCAGGGACGCCACACAACTGCTCGAGAAGGGACTTCCGCGACGCGCCATCGCTGAGGTGCGGCCATATGTTGTGAGCTCGGGCGCACTCGCCGAGCGCAGTGTGAACGGCGACGGCGCATTGCTTACCACGCGCGATGGGCTCTGGCGCGGGAGCGGTGGGCTCGATGCCAAATTGGCTCCTGCGCCCACGTTGACGCTCGACCTCACGGTGAACGCCGATTTCGCGCAGGCCGAGGTGGATCGACAGGTCGTGAATCTCACGCGATTCCCTCTCTTTTTTCCTGAGCAGCGTCCGTTCTTCACAGAAGGCGCGGGGATTTTCGATTTCGGTCGTCAGCGACAAACACAATTGTTCTACAGTCGGCGCATTGGATTGGGCAGCGACGGCGTGCCCATTCCGTTGCAGGGTGGTGCCCGTCTCACGGGGCGTTTCGGAGCACAACAGGTGGGCTTTCTGGCGACGCACACTGGCGGCAGCGGCGAGGCAACCGCCGCTGTTGGTCGCATCAAGCGCGACATTCTCGGACGTGGCTACGTAGGTGCGATGGCCACCGTGAACGCGCCGCGCAACGGCATTGCCAGCGGGGCTGGGGGCGTCGATGTAAACTTGCCGTATGTGGTTGGCGGACAGAATCTGGTGTTCCTTGGCACGGCTTCGGTGGATGGCAGTGCAACCAAGGGCGACCCGTACTACGTGCGCGGCATCGTCGACTTTCCCAACGATATTGCAGATATCGTGCTGCGCGTGGATCGCATCGGTGCAGGCTATCGACCCGATTTAGGGTTCGTGCAGCAGCGGGGCATTACGCGCATTGCTTGGCAGACCGACCTGTCGCCGCGTCCTTCGGCATTGGGTGCGCTGGGGCGTCCCTTGGCGGCGCTCGGCGTCCGCAAGTTCAAGTTTGAGGCATTGAGCGGAGACTTAGTGCGTACACTTGGCAGCACGGGCCCACTGAGTGGCTTGTCGAATGGCTCGTTAACGACGTCGCCCTTCGGTCTTGAATTCGAGAGTGGCGACGAGATCAAGATCGAGTTCAATCGACGCTATGACGCGCCCGACGAAGCCTTTGATCTGTTCGACGGCGCAGAGATCGCGGCCGGACGATACGCCTGGAACTCGGCGCAGATCGAGTATCAGGGCTCACCGGCGCGTCGTGTCGGTCTCGATGTCACCCTCGCCCGCGGCGGATTCTACACCGGCCGATCGTCGGAACTCACGGCTTCGTTGCGTGGCCGCTTCGCGCCGCACGTGAATGTGAGTGTAGAGTACGGACGGACTGCGGTGTCGCTCACAGAAGCCGACAGCACACGCCGGTTCGCCGCGCAGACGGCGCGTGTTCGACTCGACGTGGCCTCGAGCGCACGATTGAACACGACCCTGTTTGCGCAGTGGGATAACGAGTCGAATCGTGGCGCGGTGAATGCGCGGGTGCGCTTTACGTCGTCGCCGGGGTCGGATCTGTATGTCGTGTGGACCAGCCAGTGGCCCACCGATCTGGATCGTGGCATCCCGTGGCGTACGCCGACACGCGGCACGCTCGTGGTGAAGTACGTGAAGTACCTTCGCGTGTAACGCGTTTGTGCGCGATGTGTTTGTGCGCGACGCGTGTGCGCCGGCCGCTCGTCAGTACGCGCGCGGGGTCTGCCGCTCCATGAATCGCGCCGGTTGCTCGAGCGCGGTGAAGCCCA
>Ga0105048_10018013_pt1 | contig 10877 bp, 10 predicted proteins | sample MAT05_FD_78382 | JGI IMG/M metagenome (GOLD analysis project Ga0105048, IMG submission 78382) | Freshwater microbial communities from Lake Fryxell liftoff mats and glacier meltwater in Antarctica - MAT-05 | ecosystem: Environmental > Aquatic > Freshwater > Ice > Liftoff microbial mat | place...
CACCAACGTTTAATCGATGTTCACGACTTCGCCGCCCGATTTCGTGATGAGCGCCCGCATATTTTCGACCGTGACGGTCTTCTTCAACGTTCGCACCGAGCCGTCGCCGAAGCCGACGTTCGTCAGCCCGCCGATGTACAACAGCAAATCGCGCGGGTCTTTCTTCGGGTCGAATTCCATGTCGTCTGGCTTCATCCACGGCACCGCGGTCTTTGCGGTTGCGACCATAATCGTGTTTGATGTGCCATCGGTAATCTCCGCGAACTTCGCGCCCTTTACCAGATCGAACATCGCTCCGTTGCCGCGAAACACCTGGAAGTGCGTATTCTTCTCGCCGGGTTTCGTCGTGCCCACCAATTCGAACACACTCGGCATCGGGTGGTCGTCGAACACTTTCTTGTTGTGAACACTGTCCCACGGTTCATCGAGCTTGATCATCCGGTACAAGGCGTCTTGCTCAACGTACGGCAATACCTGCACGCGCCACGACAGCAGCGGTTTACCTTTCTTGCCGAGGACCGCAGCATATGGCATGGCACCGTGAGTATCGTGGTAGTTGTGCATCGCGAGGCCGATCTGCTTCATGTTGTTTTGCGTTCGGGATATGGCGGCTCCGTCAGTGCCGGGTGCGCCGGTGATTTGTGCGATTAGTGGCGCGACATCCAGATCCGAACGCACCGTCAGCGTGGCAGAGGCTTCTTTCTCGTTGCTCTGGATTTTCGCCGAACGCAGCACGATCTGCGTCTCTTTGGCGAGGCCGATCAATTTCCGCTGCGTTTCGTCTTTCGATTGCTCGATCTCCGTAATTGCTCTACTAAGGACGGTTTGCAGTAGCGTACGCACTACGCCCATCGACTTCTCGGCCTCGACGCACTTCACCTTCGTGGGGCATCTCGCGAGGATATTCAGCACGAGTTCGTCGCCGACATCGAGCTTGCCGATAATCGCGTCGGCGAACAACAGCGGCTTGAACGGCTCGAGTTCGGCTTGGCCGTTCTCCGCCCGGAGTTCGTCGGGGAAATTTGCGAAGTTCAAGCCGAATGCAGCATGTTGGCCCGATGCCGCGAGCGCGATCGCGTCCGAGATCGGTCCCTTCACCACAGTTTGCGGCTTCGCCAAGTCGAACGCTTTCGGACCGAGTATGACGAGTCGGTTCGGGTTGTCCAAACTAAGCCGAATGCGTTCGGGGCCTTGTGCGATCTCGTAGGTTCCTGGCTGGACTTCCATGAATTTCTTCTCGTCGAAATTCGTCATCAGGCGGATTGCGGAAACGACTTTCTTCGGTTCGTACGGCTTGTTGAACGTGAACGCGGCGATGAAGGAATTTTGGTCGCCGTTGCCCTTGAACTTTGGCATGAAAATGGTGAAGGTTTGCACCGTTTCGGGCGGGATGCTCGCGATGTTGGCGAAGTCTTCCAGTTTGTCGAAGATCTTCTCGGGGTTGAGTTTGCGTATCGCCAGTGCCGGTTTGCTCTTCCAGACCGTGGCGACATCGACGTGCCCGAACGCGGCGGCATCGTGCGGCACCCACGAAAGAATCTCCTGAAGCGGCGTGTCGGCGGCCCGCGACGTTGTTGCAAACAACGCCAACACGGCGACGGCCGTCAGCCGACGGACCCCGGTAACTGTGAACATATTCGGAACCCTCGCAGAAAAGGAAATGACCGACCCAAGTAATATACGACGGCCAGCGGTTGGCGTTTCATCGTTTCCCGGTTGCGGGTATTGCCTATATTTCATCTGTTGCTTCTGCGATCCGTTACCGAGACTGTTCATGACTACGCAATCGACCGATATGATCTGTGCCATCGTCGAACCGGGCGTTTACTTGGTGGGTAAGCAGATGGTGGCGACCGCCGAACTCGAACGGTTGCTCAGCGACCACGGCGTGAGTTGGAACAGCGATAGCGAAGTCCCCGCCGAGGTACTCACCGAGACGGCAGGGCGGCTGTGTTACATGTCGTTTGCCAAACCGCGACCGGGCGGCAACTCGGCGTATTTGCACCACATCAAGGAAGTCGGCCACGGTTCGGTACTCGAACACGGCGTCTGGAATTTCGTGTTCACGGGCATCAGCCGCAGCCTCTCGCACGAACTCGTGCGACATCGCGCGGGCATGGGGTATTCTCAGCTTTCACAGCGATATGTCGATGAATCTGTTGCCGAATACGTCGAGCCGGACATTATTGCGAACGATGCGGAACTTCATGCGATCTGGCTGGATGCGGTGAAACATGCCCACCAATCGTATGTGACACTCGCGGAGAAACTCAACGAGAAACTCGGCGATCCGGCGGCGGCGGCCGCGGCAATGTTGCCGCCGAACCCCGACCGCACGACGCGCCGCAAAGCCGCACGTCAGGCCGCACGCAGCGTGTTACCGAACGCGACCGAGACGAAGATTTTCGTGACGGCGAACGCCCGCGCATTGCGTCACTTCATGGAACAACGCGGCTCGGCCGCCGCCGAACCCGAAATCCGCAAGCTCGCGGGCCACGTCCTCGATGTGCTCCGCGCCGATTCGCCCAACCTCTTCGGCGACTATCGCAAAGTCCCGCTCCCCGACGGCACCTTCGAACTCGTTACGGACTTCAAGAAAGTGTGAGTGGGGTTGTCTCCATCCTCCTCAATTCCCCACAGCTTCGTTAAACTCACATCTTCGTGTGGCCGATACTATTGAAGTCGCGCGCTGTTTTCGCGCCAATGCTAACGGGTGTCATCCATGCGGGTCAGCGCGATTGTCACATCTGGTACGCCGGCTGCGAAACAGCTGACACTTAGCGCGCTCAACCATCAAACGCACGCAAATTTCGAGCGAATCGTTGCGATTCCGGAAGCCGAACTCGGCACGTTTGGTCCCGATGTTCTGGAAATTCCGATCGCCACCCGACGAGCCGTCACCACGCGAAATCGCTGCGTGGCACGGGCAACGGGTGAGATTGTCGCATTCCTCGAAGCGGGTGCGGTGCCCGATAGTCGCTGGGTGGCAAGACTCGTCGAAGGCTATCACGCCGCGTCCGTTGCCGTTGTCGGTGGGCAGATTGCGGGCGAAACGGGATACCGGGTCGTATCGCGAAAAGGCGTCGTCCAACACGTTGCCGCACCACTGACGCCGTTCCAAATTCCGACGGCGGACCCGTTCCTTTGCCCGCATCCGTCGGGCATCAGTTACCGACGTGAGATGTTACTCGCGGAGGGTGGCTTCGACGAGTCGCAGGCCGATTCTGAGATCGATGCCAATGCCTGTTCGCGGCTGATCGATGCTGGTTATCGCGTCATGGCAGTCGATGGGGCGGTTGTTTATCTCGCCGATTTCACGTGTGGGCAGCAGGGACAAACGGCCGCACGGCAGGTGCCACACCAAACGGTCGGTTTCATTCATCGCGAGTATTTTACTGGCACCGACGACGGGAACCGCCAGTTTCGGCAGATCGCCACGGGACTGGCGGCAGTGGGTGTTGAAGTTCATGCGATCGTCGAAGCCGAAACGGGTGCGCCGATCGTCGACGATGTCTGGATTCACCGCATCCCGCCGCAAACATCGGGTACGTGCGAAGTGTGGGCGAAGGCGGCCCGCACGCAGTTGATCGCGTTAACGGAGGCTCGCGAAATCGCGACTGTCTGGGTGCCGACGACGAATGCGGAGGGGCTGTTCGCGTTGCTCGACGATCGTTTCCGCACGATTGCGTACATGGCGAACGAGCCGCAAAACGAACTCGAACGGTACGCGATGTCGCATGCGAAAACGATCGTGTCGCCATCATCGCGGGCGTTGCGAGCCGCGAAACGATCTGCCGAGGGCCAGCCTGGCACGCAGAGTTTCGAGCGATTTCCGTTTGCCGTAACGGATCGGGCAACGGGTGAGATTTCACCGGCGGCGGGGATTACTTTTATCGGCGAATCGAACGAGGCCGCTGCGATTCGCGACGACTTGCTGAGCGAGTTTCCGGAAGCGGTCGAAGCCGATTCGCTGGCGACGGCGGCGGTCGTGTGTTGGGTTGGGCATTCGGAATCGTCGGCCATTCCCATCGTGGAAGCGATGATGTTCGGCAAGCCGATCGTCGCCTGCGCGGTCGGCGTGGCGACCGATATCGTCGTCGATGGCGTGACGGGATTCCTCGGCTACCCCGGCAGCACGACATCGCTCGGTGGGCTAATGCGCCGTCTGTTTAACGATGAGCCGTTGCGTTTGCGAATGAGTCGCGCGGCCCGTACGGAATACGAACACCGCTACGCGCCGGATGCCTTGACCCGTGCCGCCATCGCACGGATGGTACCCCGCCCCCGCATCCTTGCCGCATGAGGAACACCATGAGCCGGGCCAGCGGGGAACCGCTTCGAGCATCGATTGTCGCGGGTTGCATCGTGTCGCGCGATGCGATCTCGAACATCGCGCGTCAGCAAGCCGACGCACTCTCGATGCCGCTAAACGGTGGTCCGACCGCCGACGTGAAGCTGTTCACGATGGGCGGTAATGTCGTCGATTCGCGAATCGTCGAGGTACCATCGGCCGCCGCGATTGTCGCTGATGCCCACTTTCAATCGTCGGATATTATCGTCTTCCACTTCGGCATTCGCTACCCGGCGTTCGATGCGATTTTGCTCGCACCGCGCACGTCGCACGTGATCGGGTATTACCACGGCATCACGCCACCGGCGTTATTGAACCCGACGGAGCACCCGACGCTTGCGGAATCGTTCTGCCAGGCGAACGAGTTGTTCGCGGCGGATCGCGTGCAAACGACGAGCCGGTACATCCAGAAGGAACTCGAGTCGTTTGGGCTTCCTGCGGATCGTATAACGCGTATCGCGCCGGCAATCTCGTTCCAGCCGGTGCCGCGACGCCCTGTGAAAATGGGGCAGCCGTTGCGATTTCTCTACGTCGGACGATTCGTTGCGTCGAAGGGAATCTCGGACCTGATGGCCGCGTTCGTGAAGTTCGCCGCGCGCAACGCCGATGCCACTCTGGACCTCGCGGGCAGCACGGCCTGGTGCGACCCGGAATACCTTGCACATCTGCGGGAATTGGCGAAGTCGCCGTTACTCTGCAACCGGGTTCGGTTTCATCACGATCTGTCCGCAAATGAACTCGCACGCCATTATGCCGAAGCGGATGTCTTCGTGTTTCCGTCGCACCACGAAGGTTTCGGCGTGCCGATTGTCGAAGCGCTGACGAGCGGTTGTTACGTGATCTGTTCGGATGCCGGAGCATCGCCTGAGACGGCGGGCGGGCTGGGGCGCGTGTTCCCGACGGGCGACATCGCCGCACTCGCTATACGATTATCGCAAATCGAATGGGCCTGGGAGCGCGGTGTGCGACCGACCGCAAGCGGGTTGTTGACCGCCGAAGAATGGGCGAAGCAGGCACGCGAATACGCGGCGTACTTTTCGCAGGCCGCGTACGAAGATCGCTTCCGCACAGCAGTGTTCTCCGGCCTCGCACGCTACCCGACGGGCGTTGCAAAATACCTGACAGACAAGCGATTGCAGTTACTCGGCGACCTCCCCAACGTGGGGACGCCCGACAGTGAACCCTCCATTTACCGAACGTTCCGCGACGGATTCGCCCCGACGAAGGTCGAACGCCGCGCCGCATAAGGAGTATGCAAAATGAATCCGATCCAGTCGCCGAACGGGATTCGCAAAGTCGTCCACTGGCTGCGGCCTCGCGTTCGCACCTTTCCCGTACTCGGCCAAGCCGCACGTTACGTCAAGCGGCTGATCGTGTTGCCTTGGAACTTCCACAAACAATATCAGCAATCGCAAACCGTACAGGCCGAGACGCGCGGGACATTCCAAACGGTACTCGCGAATCAGCACGATGGGTTCCGCCTGCTCGCAGACCGCGGCCAGTACGTCGAAGGTAAACTCGCCGCGATGAATGTGGCGATGGCACGGATCGCCGAACAATTCTCGGAAGCGGATCGCCAGCGTCAAGCGACAACCGCCGCAACGCATCAGACCGTAATCGAAACGGCGCAGTCGATGCAGGTCGAAGCGATCGAACATTCCGCTACGATCGAAGTTCTCTTCGCCACCATCGCCGATCGTTTGTCGTTGGTGGAGCGACGATTCGAGAAACTCGATACGATCGTGGTCGCCACGGCCAGTCTCATGCAGCAAGTGACGGCGATTCACGAACGCACGTCGATTCTGCCCGAGCAGATTCGCGAAACGAATCGCGTCGTGTCCGAAATTGCGTCACACACGGATGTCGTTGCCCAACAACTCATCGCACTCGCCGAAGTACCGAAGCGATTGGCGGAAATGGCGTGCCTGCCCGCTCGCCTCGAAGCCTTATCCGAACGGCTGACGGCACAGGCGTTACCGTTTACCGACACGGTCACTCGCTTAAACTCGCTCAACGAATTGCCCGGTCGCCTCGAAGACATTTCGCTGGCGGTCGCGCAACTCGCCGAGATCGCCCTACGCATGGCAAACGCAGAAGCACACATCGCCGACACGACCACACGCGCCGAAACCGAAGCCCAACGATTTCAGGTTTCGGTCGACGAACGACTCGATGTCCTCATCAATAAATTCGACTCGTCGATCCGCCTGCTTTCGGACGATGTTCGCGGAATGAACGATCGACACGCCGCCGCGTTCGACCTCGTTTCCGAACGGTTGCGCGATCAAACCGTGCGACTGTTAGGCATGGGCGAAGAGCACGGCCACCGGGGCGTTTCGGCGTGTTTCGCTTCCGAACAAATCGCCGACCTCGTCACGGGACAACTCGAACTGGCACGGCAAATCGCCGACTTGAAGCAACTCGTCGGCGGGCGAAATGATGGGGTCGTCGGCAACCTTCGACTTCGTGCGTAACCGGTCGCACGCCGAAGGCATATCATAAAACGGTGTGACTTTGCGAATCGCAGGTCACGCCGTTGCCTTCCACCGAGTCTTCGCCGCGATGTCGCAAACTTTGCTCCTCGAACCGCCGCTGAACCCCACCCACGCGGTGTTCCACGTCGATAGCATTCTTCGCCCCGTCGCTCCGGATCGGCCCCGCATCCACAAGATCATTGCCGTTCTGCCCGCATATAACGCTGAGAAAACGCTCGCGGCCACCATCGCCGATTTCCCGGCTGGCTGCGTCGACGAGATACTCCTCGTCGACGATGGTAGTAAAGATCGCACGGTGGAAATCGCGAAGCAAATGGGGCTGACGGTGATCGTTCACCCGCAGAACCTCGGCTACGGCGGCAACCAAAAAACCTGTTACCGCTACTGCCTCGAACGCAACGCGGACATCATCGTGATGATCCACCCGGACTATCAATACGATGCGAGAGTGATCCCGCACGCGGTGGGAATCATCGAACTCGGCATCTGCGATGTCGTGCTCGGGAACCGCGTTCGCTCTCGAAAAGAAGCCCTGAAATGCGGGATGCCGTGGTGGAAGTACATCTGCAATCGCGGGCTGACGATGTTCGAGAACGTCGCGCTCGGCCAGAACCTCGGCGAGTTTCATAGCGGCTTCCGCGTCTACCGCCGACAAGTTCTCGAAACGATCCCGTTCGACCGCAACAGCAACGACTTCGTCTTCGACACGCAATTCCTCGTACAAGCCGTCCACTTCGGTTTCCGCCTCGGCGATGTCCCCGTACCCGTACGCTATTTCAACGAAGCGAGCCAAATCAACTTCGGTCGCAGCACGAAGTATGGCCTCGAAACGCTCCGCGCCGTCTGGCAATTTTGGCTAAACAAACTCGGCATCTGGAAAAGCCCACTGTTTCAGAAGTAAGTGCGTCATTCTTCAGTCGCCGCAAGCTTTAGACACCTCCAAACCGAACGTGCGGCCGACCCCTCAGACGTGGTTTCCCGAACTCGGCTTCCCGGTGGCGGGCGTGCCGGGCCAGTTCCTGCTCAAAGACGTAGTGCTGCTCGGTGCCGCCCTGTGGTCGGCGGCCGAGGCGTGGACCGCCGCGCAGTCTGAGCCTATAAAATGACGAGCCTCAAGATGATATTGACCGAGGCGCGAGCCTGCCGGGTATGCGCGGCATCCCGTGGAACGACCGCAGTGGGGACCGTCTCCGCACTTGGCTCGGTATTTCCACGGAAAAGTGCTACGACGACGCGACGGTGGGGCTGATGCCGATGGGCTTCTGCTTTCCGGGCACGGGCAAATCCGGTGACCTGTCGCCCCGCTCGGAATGTGCCCCGCTCTGGCACGACCCGATTCTGTTCCGCCTCCCGAAACTCAAACTCACGATTACTGTCGGCGAGTACGCCTGACGCAATCCGCGGCGCGACTCGCTGTTCCCGACCCGCCTCGCCCTGCCGCACCCATCGCCGCGGAACAATATCTGGCTGAAGAAGCACCCGTGGTTCGAGTCGGATGTACTCTTTCGACTCCGACAGCGAGTACAGGAACTGGTCGACAAGGCCGTTTGAGAACTTTACGCGGCCGAGCGGGCCATGTCCACGTGCCGCTTCCTCACCGACTGCGGGATGACCGCACGCGCCCAATGAGCCAACGGGTCAGACTTGGCGGGCATAGAAGCAGACCGGCATGCAACAGCCCCGTCACCGACGCCCGCCGCCGCCAGCCGTAGGCCGACGACCTAAACACCCGCAGGGCCGCCCTGCGGTCCCCGATTGCTAGCCACTTGTTCACGGCTGGCTGGGCGTACCTCCGCAGAAGCGATTGGCGGAACTCCTCAAGGTCGTCCGGCAGCTTCGCGCCCGCGAGCAGGTCGAAAGTGAGATTGGTGTAATTATTGCCCGTGGACACTGACCGCCCGGCCACCCGGTACTTGGCGGTGTACTGATCGAGGAAGTAAAACCCATCTACTGCGGCCGCCAAGCGGAGGCCAAAGTCGAAGTCGCACGCATCCCCGACCGAGGGGTCCGTCCGGTAACGGATCGCCCTGGCCACGTCGGTGCGCAGCAAGTACCCGTCATTCGGGAACTGCGCCGTCAGGCCAGCGAGCAGGGCGGACGGCTGGCGGCCGGCGCGGTCGGGGGTCCGATGGTAGGCGGTGTTAAGCGCCTCGGATGCGGCCTCGTCGATGGCCCCGTCCTGCCCGATCACCCATTGCTTGCCATACGCGGCGGTGAGTCCCGATGTCGCGGCGAAGCAGTTCGCCAAGCTGGCCACGGCGTCGCTTTGAAGCAGGTCGTCGTCGTGCAACAGAACCAAGAACTCGCCCTGGGCCAAGTCGAACAGCCGGTTGACGTTGCCCACTTGGCCGAGCGACGGGGCGTTGCGGACGTATCGGACATTGCCGGAGCCAATCAGGTCGGCCAGCGCTCGCTCAGTGTCGTTGTTGGTGGAGTCGTCGGACACGACGACCTCGATGGGCCGGTAGGTCTGCGCGCGGGCGGAATCGACGGCTTCCCGGACGAGGCCGGGGCGGTTACAGGTCGGAACACAGATCGAGATCAACATGCCGTCCTCTCGATGTTCTTCACTGGGGAACGACTCCGCCGCCGAACGGCCAAGTTCAGCAGCGGCGGGGCACCATTGAGCTAGAAGTCCCAGAAACGAATCATGCTCCGCCGGCTGCCGCGCCGGGTTCGGCTTCCGGGGCGTTGTCGGCCATCCACGCCCGGTACTCGTCCTCGACGAGTTGGCCGGTCAGGAACTTGTAGGACAAGGTGTAGCGGCGGAACCGCGCCAAGTCCGAACGCTCCCGCTCTCGCCGCAACATCGCCCGAGAAAGCAGGCTATTGTCCTCCAGATCAGCCAATTTCACCTCTCGCGCCAACGGGTTGTCCCGGCAGCGAATGACGTAATCGGCGTACGACTCCTCCCGACGGTGGGTAACGCACGCGATGGCGGCCACGATCTCCGGCGAGAATTCGGCCGCCCTCAACTCGTCGAGGGTGACCGGGGTGTCCTCGACCACGTCGTGCAGGACGGCGACGATCTGGGCGGCCTCGCCACTCACCCGGTGCATGACCCGCAGCGGGTGGAGGATGTACGGCAACCCCTCCTTGTCACGCTGCCCGGCGTGGGCGCGAGCGGCGATCTCCAGGGCCTTCTCGAGCGTTGCCATTCAGGACGTCCTCCTCCGCAAAAAAAGCGTTCAGCAGAATCGGGTGAGGAGTGTTCTGACCTCTTTCGATTCCGTCGATTTCTCAGAACCATGCAACGCGAGTGGGTTATATAGTTCTACTGTATCTTAATCCTTTTTCGCCGTAATGAATTACGGGGTAATCGTTTACATTCGCTCGCGTTTTACGGGAGTCCGTCATGGAAGAACGATGTTCACTGCGATTGCAAGTGACGGCGGGGCCGGGATCACCTCGTCGAGTTCCTCGAACCGTACATCGCACGCTACGACGGGATGACGCAGAAAATACACCTGCCGCTTCCCGAACCGCTGCCGCGTCCCGAGCCGTCGCCTTGGCTGCCACTCGACGACGATTGCGTGACCGTAAAACCCCACGAATGATTGTTGTAGTCGAAGTCCGCGGTCATCCCCGGCATCTGCGCGAGATCTTCTAATTTCACCGTTGCGGAGTTACCACTCACGACGATTTGGAATGCCGCACTGCCACCCGATGTGCTGCCCGAATACGTAGGTGCGTTTGGCCCAAATACGAGACGTTGACACTGCCCGCTACCGCGTCCACGCTCGCATCGGCGGCACTGGTGGCTTCGATGTGCCACGTTGCGGGCACATCGCGCACCTCGAGCGGCGTGAGGTGGTGCCGATACGGCTGCGGTTTGCGTACCGGCTTGCGGAAGCGATCGAACATCGGTTCACTCGCGAGTGAGTGGGACTCCCATCAGGATATCCACTCGTTTCTACGGCTGTCAAACCAATTCGCGGAAAGTTTTTACGAATATTCTGAGTTTGTCGCGCACCCACACGAAATCGCAAAGTCTACGTCGTGTGTCGGTCGCCTGACGTCGTGTTTTGGCG
>Ga0105048_10018017_pt1 | contig 10876 bp, 5 predicted proteins | sample MAT05_FD_78382 | JGI IMG/M metagenome (GOLD analysis project Ga0105048, IMG submission 78382) | Freshwater microbial communities from Lake Fryxell liftoff mats and glacier meltwater in Antarctica - MAT-05 | ecosystem: Environmental > Aquatic > Freshwater > Ice > Liftoff microbial mat | place...
CGCCACGGCGGCCCTGCGCGGCATCCTGATCGCCGCATGGTTCTCGCGGGGCACCTGGAAGCACCGGTCGGTGTGACGCGAGGCCCGCGCGACCCGTGCGGCGCCCCGCGTGCGGGCGGGTAGGGTGGCCGGGTGCCGCCGCCGCCCGCCCCGCCCGCGCGCCCGGTGTCGCCGGGCCTGCTCGTCGCCGCGGCGCTCGGCGCCCTCGCCGCCGCCGTCCTCCTCGCGGGCCCGCTCCACGCGCTGCTGGAGCGGGTCGTCGAGGGCCCGGACTTCGCGAAGGTCTTCCGCTACCTCGCGCTCGGCCTCGTCGTCGCCGCGATGTTCCTCCTCGTGCGCCCCTGGCGCGACGTGCCTCGCGACGTCTGGGGCCTGCGCGGCCCCGCCGGTCGCACGGCCGGCCTCGTGGGCCTCGGCGCCGCGACCATGGCCGCGCTGCTCGTCGCGCTCGCCGCGCTCCACTTCGCCGCCGCGGAGATCCAGTGGGACCGCTGGGACGGCGTCGAGAAGGCCCGTCACCGCGCGTGGAAGTTCGGGCTCGCGGCCCTGCCGTTCGCGCTGCTCGAGGAGACGTTCTTCCGCGGATGGCTCGCCGACCGGTGCGCGCGCCGCTTCCGCCCGTTCCGCGCGGCCCTCGTCGGCGCGCTCGTGTTCGCCGCCCTGCACGCGGCGCGCACGTCGGCGGCGCCCGACGTCGTCGCCGCGGGCCCCGCCGGCGCGCTCGCGATCCTCGGCGCCTGGGCTGCCCGCCTCGTCGATGTCGCCGACTTCGGACCGTCGTTCGTCGGCCTCGTCCTGTTCGCGCTCGCGCTCGAGGGCGCGCGGCGGCGGTTCGGGACGCTCGCGTTCGGGGTCGGCGCCCACGCGGCGGTCTACGTCCTCCTGCAACTCCACAGCGCGCTCACCGACCCCGTCCCCGATCCTTCGCTCCCGCGGGGGATCGAGCCCCGCTCCTGGCTCGGGAGCAAGTGGCTCTACGACGGCGTGCCCGGCCTCCTCCTGCTTGCCGCGCTCGCGTGGGGGCTCTGGCCGCGGCGCCCGGCGGACCGCGCGGGGCCCTTGTCGCTCGTCGAGCGTGCCGGGAGCGGGACGAAAGTCCCGCTCTAGCGTCGCACCAGCCGGGGGTCAGCCCGGGGGTTAGCTCGGGGGTTGGCCCGGGGGCCCCCGGGCGGCGTCCCGTCGATGTCCACCGAATTGGACGAGCGCTTCAGTTCGGCGTCGTGCCCGGCCGACAGAGATCCCGTGGCCGGAGGCGACGGCGCCCCGGGTTCCTGGGATGTGCGGCGGGCCCCGGCCCGCAGGAAGGCTCAACATGCGTCGGATCTCGAAGTCGGCGGCCGTGCTGGCGGCCCTGTTGGCGGCAACGTCCCTCTCCGCGTGCGGCGGGGGCGGGGGTGGGGGCGGAGGCGGGGGCCCGTCGTTCGACGGGTTCAGCCTGGCCCACGAAGAACTCGCGAGCCCCGGGGGCCCGCAGGACTTCCGCTACGGCGCGTCGGTCGCGTGGCTGCATTGGAACGGCGACGGCCGGCTCGACCTGCTCGTCGGCGCGCCGAACCAGTCCGGCAGCATGGGCACCGTCGCCGACGTCGGCGCCGCCTACCTCTACACGCAGAACGTCAACGGCACGTTCACCCTCGCGCGGACGTTCGGGCCCACCAGCTGGTCGGGCGTGACGAACGTCGCGGCGATGAACTTTGGCGCCGCGGTGGCGACGGGCGACCTCGACGGCGACGGCCGCGCCGATCTCGTGATCGGCGCGCCCGGCGACGCCGTCGGCGTGAACCTCGCGGCGGGCCGCGTCTACGTCGTCTTCAACGACGCCGCGCAGGTCGGCACGTTGGTCGGGCCGATCTCGGAGCCGGGTGGGGCGGAGGCAGGCGCCGAGTTCGGCGGCGCGCTCGCGATCGGCCGGCTGAACGCCGACCTGCTCGCGGACGTCGTCGTCAGCTCGATCGGCGCGACGGTCGCGACGCACCCGGCCGCCGGGCGCGTGGTCGGCCTGTTCGGCGCGTCGTCGGCGACCTTCGGGACCCTCGCGACGGCGGCGATCAGCTCGTCCGCCCCGGCGGACGACGCCGAGTTCGGCGCGCAGGTCGCGATCGGCGACCTGAACGGTGACGGTCTCGCGGACCTCGCGGTCGGCGAGCCCGGCGCGTCGGTCGCCAGCGGCGGCGCCGTGCGCATCTTCGGCGGCAGCGGCGGGGCGACGCCGGTCTTCGGGATCTTCCAGTCGCTCTCGACGGCCGAGGCGGGCCAGTTCGTCGAACTCGGCGCGTCGGTCGCGATCGCCGACGTCGACGACGACGGCGACAACGACGTGATCGCGGGCGCGCCGTTCGGCGACGTCGGGATCGACGGTCTCGAGGGCTACGTGATCGTGTTCCGCAACACGAACCCCCCGCTCGGCGCATTCACGGCCCTTGCCCCGCTCATCGACCGCACCCAGGAGAGCGGCGCGGAGTTCGGCGCGCACCTCGTGGTCGGCGACCTCGATGGCGACGGCACGCCGGACCTGATCGTGAGCGCGCCGGCGGCCACGGCCGCAGCCACGCTCGGCGCGGGCACCGTCACCGCGTTCGTCGGCACCGGCAACGGCCTCTTCGGCCAACCCACCGCCGACGACGTGCTGCGCGCGTCGTCGCCGGTCGAAGACATGTTCTTCGGCTCGACCGCCGCGGGCGGCGACACCGACGGCGACGGCACGTTCGACCTCCTCGCGGTCGGCGCCCCCGGCCCGACCGACCCGTTCTCCCTCCAGGCGGGGAGCGTCGAGGTGATCCGCAAGAACTGACGCGCAGACCTCGGCGCCGGTTCGACGACGGGCGGCCCCCACGGGCCGCCCGTCGTCCTTTCCCACGGGTTCCCTGCGCGTCGCGCCTGCTCCCCGCCCTCGCCCTGCTCGCGGCGACGATCGTCGCGCGTTTCCTCGTGGGCGTGCCCGACGTCGAGGCGGTGCGCGGCGCGTTCGGGCTCCGCGGCGGGCTCCGCGGCGGGCGCGACGTCGTGCCCCCCGACGCGACGGAGGCCCCGGCGACCGACGCGAGGCCCGGCGCGTCGGGCCTCGCCGCCGCCGGGCGGCCGCGGGCGTCGAACGGCGACGGCCTCGCCTTCTTCCTCCGATGCTCGAGGACCCGCCCGATCGCGACCGGGTCGCGTGATCCACGCGACGACGTTCCTGGGGACGTGGCACGTCGGACCCGGGAGCGGATCCACCTCGAAGACCTTCCGGAGCACCTGCGCCCACGACGAGCGCCGCTTCGCCTCGGTCGCGCCCGGCTCGGCGCGCACGACCGACGCGACCGACGAGCGGATCCCGTACCATCCGATCACGATGAAACCCCGTCAGCCGACCGCGCCGCGACGGGATGCCGACGGCTTCGACGAGCGGAAGGTGTTGGTGCCGTTGGGCGTCGCGCTCGGGGTCTGGACGGTCGGCACCGAAGTGTTCTTCGCCATCTCGGAAGACCGCTACGACGTGCGTACGGGATTCGTCCCGCTCGGGTTGGTGCCGACTTCCGGGGCCCTCGGGCTGGGGGGGCGGTCCTCGAGTCGCGGGTGCGAGCACAGCAGGCGAGATCGAATCCGAGGCACCACGGCGCTCTTCCTGCACCTCGCCAGCGGGGTGCTCCTCCTGTTCTTCGGTCGCCCCACCTGGGTGACGTTGGGCGTGGGTGCGCGCTGCGCGATCGCAGCGGTCGTCGTCGCGCGAAGCGGTACGAAGCCCGCACCCGAACGCCCGGCTCCGTCCGACGCGCGGTAGCTTCGGGACCGGGCGCACGCGGCGACGCGCTCCGCCTTCGTCCCGGTGCGTGGCTCCCCGGCGCTGCGCCACGACCTCCTGGACTTTTCGTTGGCGGGCTCGACAGGCAGCCTCCGCCGGGCCCGCCGGGCCCGCCGGGGAGGGGCCGCAGTCTCGTCGTCCACGTCCGCGGGCGGCCCCACGGGCCGCCCGTCGTTCTTTCCCACAGGCTCCTGGTGCGGTCCTGGTGCGGTCCTGGTGCGCTCCTGGTGCGCTCCCGGTGCGTTTCCGGCTCGCGCGCCGCCCCGGGGGCGGTCGGGGAAATCGGCGGGTCCCCGCGGGGCCGTGGCTCCATCGAGGGATGCGCGCGTCGCGCCTGCTCCCCGCCCTTGCCCTGCTCGCGGCGATGATCGCCGTGCTCTTCCTCGTCGGCGTGCTCGACGTCGAGGCGGTGCGCGGCGCGCTCGGGCTCCGCGGCGGGCCCGACGTCGTTCCCCCCGACGCGATCGAGGCCCCGGCGACCGATGCGCGGCCCGGCGCGCCGGGCCTCGCCGCCGCCGGGCGGCCGCGGCGCACCCCCGAGGAACTCGCGGCCGAGGCGCGCGCGGCGACGGCGGCGGCCGCCGGCGCGCCGAACGTGATCGCGCCCGTGGGCCTCGACGGCGAGGTCGTGCGCGGCGACGGCCGTCCCGCCGCGGGCGCGAAGGTGACGCTCGTCGCGGCCGACGACACGACGTTCACGGCGGTCGTCGGGGGCGACGGCGCGTTCCGCGTCGAGGCGCCGCCGGGCCGCTACGACCTCTTCGTGCGCGGCGGGCCCGACGGCGCGCTCTTCCTCGCCGACGTGGGGGTGGACGGCCGCCCGCTGCCCGGCACGCTCGAGCTCGCGCCCGCGGTCGCGCTGCGGGTCGAGGCCTCGCTCGACGGGCGGCCGCTCGAGGGCGCGGCGACGCGCCTGCGGTGGGCGCCCGAGGGCGGCGCGGTGCCCCGCGTGGTCGTCGAGGGCGCGACGGACCGCGACGGCGTGTTCGAGGGCGACGCCGTGCCGCCCGGGCGCTACGCCGTCGAGGTGGACGCCGCGCCCGGCGTGACGGCCCTGCGCACCGTGGACGCGCTGCAGCCCACGACCGTCGTCGTGAAGTTCCCGCCGCTCGGCCGCTGGACGGGCCGCGTGACGGACGCCGCGTCGGGCGTCCCGCTCGCGGCGAACGTCGTGTTGCTCGTGGGGCTCGAGGACGGCGCGACGGCGCGCGCCTCGGCGACGGCCGACGGCGCGGGCGTCTTCGTGGTGCTCGCGCCGCGGGGCCCGGCGCGGCAGGTCTACGTCGAGGCAGAGGGCTACGCGCCCTTCCCGTCGGCGCGCGGCGAGGCCAACGCGGTGGTCGCCGCACTCGGGGCCTTGCGTCGCGAGGACGTGGTCCGTGACGTCGCGTTGCGCCGCGGTTCCGCGATCGTCGGCGTCGTCACGCACGTGGAGTCGAAGGCGCCGGTCGCCGGCCTCGCGATCGAGTTGCGGCCCGAGGGGTTCCGTCCGCCGGCGGAGGTGGGGACGGGCGGTCGGACGGGCACCACGGGCGACGACGGCGCGTACGCGGCGCGCGGTGTCGCGCCCGGCGGCTGGAACGCGACCGTCACGACGCCGGGCTGGTACCTCGAGGGCCCCACGCGCGTGCGGGTGCAGGGTCCCGACGCGTCGGGCCGCGTCGCCGACGCACGGCTCGACCTCGTCGTGCGGGGCGCAGGGGTCGTGTCGGGCCGCGTGACGCGGGCCGACGGCTCGCCGGTGGCGCGGGCGCGCGTGTGGCTGGTCGGGGGCGGCGGCGTGGTGCGCTCGGTGCGGCAGGCGGGGCGCGTGCTCGAGACGGTGACGGGGTCCGACGGCGGCTTCGCCCTCGACGACGTGCCGCCGGCGGAGTGGGTCCGCGTCCGCGCGGCGCTCGGCGACGACGAGGCGACGCCGTCGGCGGCGTTCCGGCTGCGCGACGGCGCGCCGCCGCCGCTCGTGTTGATCCTCGCGGCGACCGGCACGATCGAGGGCCGCGTGTTCGACCTCGTGACGCGCGACCCCGTGGCGGGCGCGCGCGTGCGGCTCGACGCGACCGGCGAGCCCGCCGGCCGCGGGGGGCTCTCGGTGCTCGCGGCGGCCGACGGCACCTACCTGGCGGCGGGGCTCGTGCCGGGGTCGTGGCGGGTGACGCCCGAGAAGCGGGGCCTCTACCTGTCGTCGGCGGGCACCGAGGTGGCGCTGGCGCCCGGCGTGCCGAAGCTCGACGTGCCCTTGACGCTCGACCCGGGCCTGACGATCGCGGGGCTCGTGCTCGACGCGGCGGGCGCGCCGCTCGCCGGGGCGCGCGTCACGCTCGGCGGGCGCGAAGACGTGGGCCAGCCCCCGCCGACGGTGAACCGCAACGTGCGGGCGGCGGCGGACGGCTCGTTCCGCCACGTGGCGCTGCGCTCGGGCGTCTACGCGCTCGAGGTGCGCACGGGCGGCGCGGTGCGGGCGCGGCTCGAAGGGCTGCGCGGCGGCGAGCGGACGCTCCTTGTGCGCGTGACCCGCTGACGGCGACGCGAGGCCCGGCGGCCCGCACCGCGGCCGTCGGGGCGCGCGTCCCCGGGTACGCTCCTCGCGTCGGGTCGATGGGAGGTCTCATGTCGCGCACCCTCGGGATCGTCGTGTTGCTCGCCGCGCTGGCGAGCGTCGGGTACCTCCTGCTCCAGCCGTCGGGCGGCCCCGAGGCCGGCACGGTCGTGGACGGCGGTGCCGCGAACGAGGCCCCGGGGGCCGTGACCGGCCCCGACGGACGGCCCGGGACGGCGGCCGACGCCGCGGCGCGCGGCGCGCCGGTGCTCGCCGCGGCCGGGCGTCGGCCCGAGCGCGTCGGGCGGGGCAGCGTCACGGTCCACGTGGCCCGCGCGCGCGGCACGACGCCCGTCGTGGGCGCGGCGCTCACGCTCACGGGCGCGGGCTACGGCGGCGAGGTCGTGCGGGCGACGGCGACGACGGACGCGACGGGCCTCGCGTCGCTCGCCGGCGTGCCGGCCGGCGTCGGGTACGCGCTGCGCGTCGACGCGGCGAAGGACGGCGTCGTCACGCGCCCCGACGTCGAGGTGCGCGCCGGCCGCGCGACCGACGTGGGCACCGTGCTCGTGGGCGCCGTCGTCGGCATCGAGGGCCGCGTCGTGGACGAGAAGGGCGACGGGGTCGCCGGCGCCGACGTGCGCGCGCTCGTGAGCTTCGAGAACCCCATGGAGATGCTCGCCAACGTCTTCGAGATGTTCACCAGCATGGGCCGCGAGCCGACGCCCCTGTCGAAGACGACGTCGGGCGCGGACGGCCGCTTCGTCCTTGCCGACGTGCCGCCGGGCCCCGTCGTCGTGCGGGCGGTCGCGCCCGGCCGGCGCATGGCGACCGCGAAGGTGAAGGCCGACGCCGAGCAACCGCCGGCGCCGCTGACGATCAAGCTGGAGCGCGGCGCCGACGTCGCGGGCGTCGTGGTGGGGGAGCGCGGCGCGCCCGTGGAGGGCGCGACCGTGGCGATCCTGCGCACCGAGGGCGCCGGCGACGAAATGATGGACTGGATGTCGCGGCGGATCTTCGCCGTGACGGGCGCCGGCGGCCGCTTCGAGGCGATCGTCGAGCCCGAGACGAAGGGCTACCGCGCGATCGTCGAGGCCGACGGCTACCCGACCACGATCGGGCCCGCGTTCGCCGCCGGGGCGAAGGACGTGCGGATCGTCCTCGAGCGCGGCGCCGACCTCGAGGTGACGCTGCTCACCGAGGGCGACGACCAGCCGGTCGTGGGGGCCACGGTGTCGCTCATGGTCGGGAACATCGAGGCGCCCGAGGACTCCACCGAGTCGGGCGCCATGCCGTCGGCCGTGACCGACGCGGCGGGCGTCGCGCGGATCTCGGCGCGGCCCGGCGCGGTCCAGATGCTGCTCGTGATGGCGCCGGGACGCGACTTCCTGATGGCGGGCGCGCGCGGCGCCATGGGCCCCGATCAAGGGGGCCTCGCGGGCGACGTGCCGAAGGAGCTCACGGCGGGGAACACGGCGAAGACCACGCTGCGCATCAAGACCGCCGTCGTCGTGACGGGGACCGTGCGCGCGGGCGACGGGACGCCCGTCGTGGGGTGCGAAGTTCGCTCCCTTTCGTTCTTCGTAGGCGCGGACAAGGCGGCGCACCCGACCGATGCCGACGGCGTCTACAAGGTCCCGGTGACGTCGATGTTCGGGAACGCGGGCGCGATGCTGGCGTTCCGCGCGCCGGGCTTCGTGACGGAGACGACCAACATCACGATCGACGACGCCGCTCGCAAGGCCGGCTCCTTGACGCACGACGTGAAGCTCAAGCGCGCGGCGACGCTGCGCGGGCGCGTCACCGCCTCGGACGGGAAGCCGGTCGTCGGCGCGAAGGTGTCGGTCGAGGGCGGCGGCGGGTTCGGCCTCGAGGAGATGATGGGCGCCGGGCGCGACGTGCGGACCGGCAAGGACGGCGCGTACCTGCTCGAGGGCGTCGGCCCGTCCGGCGAGAGTTCGAACCCGTTCGTGCAACCGACACGCGTGACGGCACGCGTGACGCGCGAAGGGCCGGCGGACGAGACGAAGCGGGTGAGCCACGTCCTCGTCGAGGCCGAGGGCTTCGTCGCGGCGCGCAGCGAGGCGGTCGCCGTCCGCGAGGGCGCGCAGGTGGACGTGCCCGTCGTGCGGCTGTCGCGCGGCGCGACGATCCGCGGGGTCGTGTTCGGGCCCGACCGCCGGCCCGTGCCCGGCGCGAAGGTGGAGGTGCTCGTCGAGGCGGCCGACCCCAAGGGGCCGCAGTTCAGCTTCACCATGGGGAGAGGCGGGCTCCGCAGCGGCCAGCGCACGCTGACGACCGACGCGGAGGGGCGTTTCGAGGCGCCCGCGTGCGAGGTCGGGACCGCGACGATGACGGCGTCGGCGGCGGGCGCGGCCGCGAGCCGCCGGACCGTGAAGCTCGAGACGGAGGACGCCGAGGTCCCCGTGTCGGTCGAGCTCCGGACGGCGAACCGGATTGAGGGCGTCGTCCTTGACGAGGCGGGCAAGCCGGTGAAGGGCGTGCGTGTCTCGGTCGAGGGGGGGCTCGTCGGCCGTGACGGCGACGACGCCTATGTCGCCGCCGAGAGCGCGATGACGAAGGTCGACGGGCGGTTCGTCCTCGAGGGCCTCCCGTCCGGGACGGTCACGCTCGCCGCGTTCGAGGCGGCCTACCGACCCTTCCAGACCCCCGCGGCCACCGGCGCGCCCGTCGAGCTCCGGCTCGTGGCCCGGTCGGCCGCCGACGCGCGGCGGCTCCAGGAGATCCAGGCGGAGCTCGCCGAGGTCAGCCAGCGCTTCATGACGGCGAAGGACGACAAGGAGCGCGAGGCGATCCAGAAGCGGTTGATGGAGTTGTCGAGGGAGCAGCAGCGGCTCCAGGGCGACGGCTCGCGTGTTTTTGTGGTTGACGACGGGCCGGCGGAGGTCGAGGTGTCGCCGCCGACTCGCGCTCGGTAGGAGGGGCGTCCGCCAGCTCGGGACCCGAGGCCCGAGGCCCGGGGACCCTGGTACCCTCCCGGACTCCCCCGGGTTCCTCCCCCGGGTCATGAGGGCTCGGGGCGCGTTCGATGCGAGTCGTCCTCTACACCAACACCGCGCCCTGCCCCCTCTGCGACGACGCCCGGTTCGTCCTCGAGCGGCTCCGCTCGACGCTCGGGTTCGAACTCGTGGAGACGCCCGTCGACCGCGACCCGCGGCTCACGATCCGGTACGCGCTCCGGGTTCCCGTCATCGAGGTGGACGGCGTGGAGGCGATGTTCGGGAAGATCGACCCGGTCGCGCTCGAGGCCGCTCTGCGCGCCCGGGGGCAGGGGCCTGCCCCGTCCGTACACTCCGTCGCGGAGGCCCGCTTGACCGCTCCCGGCACCGACCCGTCGCCCGCTCCTGCCCCGCCGGGGAAGCCCTCGTCGCCCGCGCCGTCGGGCGGCGGGAACAAGTTGTCGGAGGCGCTCGGCTTCGGGAGCGCGGCGCCCGAGTCGCCGTCGATCTCCATGCCGGGCGGTGCGACGCGGGAGCCTCGTCGCGCGTTCGCGGCCCCGCTGCCCGGGAGCGGCGAGCCGCCGTCCGACGCGCCGACGCTCGCCGGTGGTGACGCGAGCGCGCTCGGCCGCCCGACGCCGCCGCCGGACGCGATGGTGACCGTGCGCGGCGGGGCGTTCGTGTTCAGCGAGGACAAGCGGCGCGTCTCGGTCCCCGAGTACGAGATCGACCGCGACCCCGTCACGAACGGCGACTTCGACCGCTTCGTGCTCGCGACGGGCCACCGGCCGCCGCTGTACTGGCGCGGGGGCCGCTGCCCCGAGGACCTGCGCGACCACCCCGTGGTGGGCGTCGATGTGTTCGACGCGCTCGCGTACGCGCGCTGGGCCGGCAAGGACCTCCCGTACGAAGACGAGTGGGAGCGCGCCGCGCGCGGCACCGACGGGCGCACGTATCCCTGGGGCGACGAGCCCGACCTCGCGGCGAACACGGCCCGCACCGGCTTGAAGATGACGCTGCCCGTGGGCTTCTACGCGAAGAACGTGAGCCCCGAGGGCTGCCGCGACATGGTGGGCAACGCGTGGGAACTGACGCTCTCGCCCGCGCCCGGCGGTGGCGTCGTCGTCCGCGGCGGCTCGTGGTTCGACTTCGCGCTGTACGCGAAGACCTACTTCCGCTCGTCGGCCCGCGCCGACGCGCGGAACGGCACGATCGGCTTCCGCTGCGTGCGGCGCGCCGCCGTGCGCGCCGATGCGCCCCGCGCCGTCGTCGAGGGCGAGGTCGAGGCCGCGATCGCCGCGCGCAAGCACAAGGGCGAGTTGCCCGACCCGAGCGCGTGGAACCCGGACCGTCGCGACCTGGTCCCGGACGTCCGTCGGCTCCGCGCCGTCGTCGCCGCGAACGACGAGGAGGCCGGCGTCGAGGCGCGTCCCGCGGTCGGTCCGTCGCCGGCGCGGCCCGCGGTGCGCAAGGCGTTCGTCGCGCCGGCGGCCCCCTTGGCGATGCCCGCAGCGATGCCCGCAGCGATGCCCGCAGCGATGCCCGCAGCGATGCCCGCAGCGATGCCCGCAGCGATGCCCGCAGCGATGCCCGCAGCGA
>Ga0105048_10018018_pt1 | contig 10876 bp, 5 predicted proteins | sample MAT05_FD_78382 | JGI IMG/M metagenome (GOLD analysis project Ga0105048, IMG submission 78382) | Freshwater microbial communities from Lake Fryxell liftoff mats and glacier meltwater in Antarctica - MAT-05 | ecosystem: Environmental > Aquatic > Freshwater > Ice > Liftoff microbial mat | place...
CAGGGGAACCGGGGGGAGGACGAGCACGCCCTCCCGCCGCGGGCGCGGGCCGGGGCCGAGGACCGCCCCGGAGACGGCCCTCAGCCGGACCTTGCACTCGGTCGGCTCGTCCGGCGACAGGCCGCCCGGCGGGGGCGGGATCGGCAAGCGGAACCCGGCGTCCGGCCGCCGGTCGAACATGTGCGTCAGCGGGATGGGCTCGGCGTCGGGGTAGGCCGCGGTGTATTCCACGGTCACCGGACCGGCCGGGTCGGCGGCCGTGGCCTCGAGCAGGTAGTGGGCGATCACCCGGCTGTCGGCCTGGTCCAGGCCCTCGCCGCGGACCTTCACCGGGTCGGCCCCGGCCTGGAGGTTCAGCACCTCCGGCAGCGGGACGTGCTCGTGGAACGCGATCAACAACCCGGCCGCGTTTAGCCCGACCGCGACGACCACCCAGACGCCCCACCACGCGACGGGGCGGCGGACGGTCTGGAGCTCGGTCAGCAACGTCGGGGTGTTCATCCGTCACTCCGTCCGAGTGAGTCCCGTTCCGCGGAAGCGCTCTAGTGGTCCGTTGCAGCTCGAATGTAGGGCGGGCCGAGGCTTTGCGAGGCCCGCCGTAACCAGCTCCGGCGGGCCTCGCAGAGCCTCGGCCCGCCCTACATTCGAGCTGCAACGGACCACTAGATCAGGTCGTCGTCCGAGCCGCCGCCGGCGCGGTCGTGCCCCCCGTCGGAGCCCGCGTCGTCCGGCCGAGTTCCCCGCCCCTCGTCCCCGCCGGACTCGCGGACGGTCGAGGTGACGGTGACGTCCCCCGACCCCGAGCTCGGGCGGGCGGCGGGTTCGAACTCGCGGACGGCGGCGACCTCCATCGCGGCCCGCCAGGTGCCGAGGGCGAAGACGGCCCGGCGGGCGCTCACGACCACGACGAACAGCCCCACCCCGACGCCGGCGGTGGCGACGGCGAGCGGCCAGAAGGCGCGGTACGGCGGGCCGGCGGAGCCCCGGGCGGCGTCGGCGCGGAGGCCGGCGAGCCCCGCCAGGAAGGCGGCCAGGACGACCGCGAACGCGGTGGCGTAGTACGCGCCCCACCGGGCGGCGAGCCGGTCGGCCAGGTACGCCGCCCCGCGACGCACCTCGGTCTGGATGTGGTCGTGCCCGTGCTGTTCCGGCAGCCGGGCCTTCGACCACTGGTACGCCGGGTCGTACCAGTCGCCGGCCGGGGCGGCGTCCGGCCGGCGGGCGACCCACGCCCCGACCCCGCGGGCCTCCAGCAGCGCGGCCAGGCCGACCCCGACGGCCCCGGCCGCGGCGACGGCGTACGGCAGGTACACCGGCCACGCCCACCCCGCCGGCAGCCCGAGCTTCTCCGCCAGCCGCAGCCGCGCCGCCGGCCCGGCCGGGTCGGTCGTCACCGCCAGCCCGGCGGCCACCACCGCGGCCGCGACCAGCCACCCGACCAGCGACCGGCGCGGCGGCAGGAGGTCGTCCGGGTTCGGCGCGTCGGGCGCCTCGGACGGGTCGGCCCCGACCAGTTCCTCCGGCAGCTCGTACGTGTACGTGTCGGTCATGTGTCGCCCCCGAACGTCACCTTGGTGGACACCTTCCGCACCCCGGCGGCCGTCTCCAGCCCCGGCCGGAGGGTGCGCCGGACCGTGTTGTTCCCGCGGCCGACCTGCGGATCGTACTCGACCTGCCGGTCGTCCCTCTCGTGCCGGTGCGCGACCCAATACTGCCGCCACCCGAACCGCTCCAGCATCAGCCCGGCGAGCCGTTCGGTCGCCCGCTCCCACCCGGCCGGGACCGGCTCGCCCCCGCACCGGTCGTAGAACGCCTCGTAGAACGCCTGCGCCAGGGTTTCCAGGTCGTCGTCCCCGTCGGCGGCCGGCCACTCGTTCAGCGCCGCGACCAACTCCGACTCGCCGAGCCGCTTCAACTCCCCGCGCAACTCCGGGTACCCGGGCGGTGGCGGACCGGCCGACCGGACCGCCGACCCGAGCCGCGAGGTCGGGCCGTCGTACCCGTACCGGAGCACCCGGGCGGCCCCCTTCCGGGCGTTCGCATCGTACTCCGGCGCCGCGTCAGAGGGGTCGGGAACGACCAGTACGTAGCCGTGGGCGGCGAACCACTCCCGTGCGGCTTCGACCACGGCCGGCGGGGCGGTCGGCAGCCGGTCGGCGACCGCGTCGAGCGCCGCCGGCCGGGGGTGACCGAGGGCCGCGGCCACCTCGTCGTCCCACACCCGCGCGGCCACGTCGTTGTCCGGGTCGGCCGCCCGGAGTTGCTCGGCCGCGACGAGGGTACTGGCGGCGCCGTCCCGCGGTCCGAGGCTGAACCGACCCCCGGCCCGGTCCGCCGTCGGGCCGAACCGGGCACCCGCGATCATCCGCCGGACCGGCACCTCGGCCGAGAACTCCCAATGGGTCGCGGCCGGCGGGGCCGCGTCGGTCGGCCATTCCACCGCCCCGGCCGCGTCGACGGTCGGGTACGACCTCACGACCTCGGACCGCACCAGCTCCCGCCACCACGGGTCGTTCGGCGGGGCGGTCGCCCACCAGTCGCGGGCGCTCGCGGTGTCGCCGGCCGCCCACGCGCCGACCTCCGCCAACCCGTCGGCCAACCGGGTGGCAGGACGGGGATCCCAGGGTGCGGCCCGGAGCACCCGGGCGAACTCGGCCAGCGCGGCCGGCCCCGGTGCGGGGAGATTCAGCCAGGGGAGGAGGTCGTCGTTCCCCGGCCCGACCGCGACCTTCAGGCGCGCCGCCGCATGGCCGTCCGGGAGTTCGAACGCGAGCACCGTCCCGGCCCGCTCCGGCCCGCCGACCCACTCGACTTCCGACCCATCCGTCGGCGGGCCGGTCAGCGGGGCGGGGCGGAGGTCGTCGCCCAGCCGCAGCGGCAGCGCCACCCCCATGTCGCGGGTGAGCACGGCGTGGAGGCGGCGGCCGAGGTCGAGGTACGCGTCGGCCAGCGGCGGCGGGCGGTCGCGGGTTTCCTCGACCCGCCGGAGGACCGCCCGGAACGCCCGGAGCCCGGCGTCGGCGTCGGCCGACGGGTCACCGGGTCGGCCGACGGCGATGGCCCACACGGCGTCGTTGTACTCGGACCACCCCGGCCAGTCCAGGTCGGCCGCCCGGAGCCGGTGGAGCAGCGGGCGGCACCCGTCCAGGCCGCGGACCATCGTCCGCGCGCCCGGGCGGGTCGGGTTGAGGCGGAGCCAGACGGCCGGGCCGACCTGGGTGCCGTCCGGGAAGGCGACGGCGACCGCCGGCCCGGCCGGCGGAGTTCCAGGCGGGGCGGCGGTGACGAACCACGGCCCCGGCGGGTCGGCCGCGGCCGCCGCCGGGGTCGGGCGCACCCCGGCTTCCTGCAGCGCCTGGAGGACGGCCGCCGCCGGCGGGTCGTTCGGCCGCGCGGCGGCCTGCTGGACCAGCCACCACCAGTCCCCCTTGCGCTCGGCCGACAGCCCCTCCCACCACGCCGCCGGCACGTCCGTCAGCGGCAGGGTGGCGAGCACCTCGCGGGCGATGCCGGCCAGCGGCCCCGGGTCGTCGGTCAGCGCCCCGAGGGCCACCCGCAGGGGCGACGCCCGCCGCGGCCGGCGGATGACGGCCGGCCGCGCCCACACCGCCCCACTGCCGTCGCGGGCGGTCATCCCGGTCTGGACGACCGTGAACCCGGTCGCGTCGTCCGTCACCTTCGCCCCGGTGCCTTCGCCGGTCCGGTCGAACTCCAGGGTCGCCGGGCGGGCCGCCTGGGCGGCGGCCGTCTGGACTCGTTCCCACCCGGCGTCGTCGAGCCGGCGGCCGGCGGCGTCGGCGGCGTGGAGCAGCAGCGCCGCCACCCGCACCCCGGCGGCGAACTCGGCCGGCAGCTCCGCCGGCACGCCCGTTTTGTGGTACACGTCGGTGCGGACCTCGGCGACGGCCCGCACCGCCCGCAGGCCGTCCCGCACCGACAGCGGGCGGAAGTCCTCCGGGAGGCGCTGGACCATGGCCCGGAAGCGGGTCACCTCCCGCCCCAGGTCGACGGCCTCGGGCGTCACCCGGTCGGCCAGCCGGGTGAGCGTCGCCGCGGCCTCGGCGAGGTGCCGGCGGTGCGGCTGCGGCACGTCCCGTGGCGGGTCCCGGAGGAACGCCACGAGCCCTTCGATTTCCTCGTGCCGGTCCGCGATCCGGCCGACCTCGTGGCCCAGGTCCGACCACTGGGCCAGGGCGTCGCCGGTCTGGAACCACGCCCAGGCCATCTGCGACGCCGGGTTCAGGCCGCTCCGCGCCCGCGCGGCGTCGGCCGCCCGGGTCAGCGGGTCGGCCACCAGCCGGGTGAACCGGGCCGGCAGGTCGTCGGGCGGGTCGCACCCGGCGAGGGTGGACGCGACCGCCCGCGCCAGGCCGGCCAGCGCGACGACCCACGTCTCGTCGGCGTCCCACCCGTCGGCCGGGCCACCCATTACAGGAGCCCCGACTGCGGGGGGGAGACGTACTCGGCCTCGCTCACCTCCACCCCCTTCACCCGCTGCCCGCTCTCCGGGTCGGACATGATGAAAGACGGCGACTGGCCGCCGAGCGCGGGCTCGTACTCGACGGTCAGGTCGCCGACGATCTCGCGGGCGAACTCGAACGTCAGGTACGGCTCGGTCCGGTTGTCGTCGGGCCACTGCCGCAGGAGGAACACCGTCCGCCCCCCCTCTCGTGCGGCCGGCTGGTCGCGGAAGTCGGGGCGGGGGATGACGGTCGGATTCAGGGCGTTGTACTGCTCGGACTCCCGGAACAGCACCTGGACGCCGCGGCCGACGTCGGCGTAGGAGACGTGGTAGGGGAGCCGGTTTCTCAGCGAGTCGTCGAAGAACACCTCGACCCCGTGGAACGCCTCCCGCATCCGCAGGGCGGCGACCGCCCCCTTGGCGACGGCCCCCTTCAGGTTGTCCTCGTCGAACACCAGCCGGCGGGTCAGGCTGTCCGCGCCCGGGTCGGGGCCGCCGGCCAGGAACGGCACCTCCGAGTTCTCCACCAGCCACTGCCGGATCAGCGGGTACCGCGAGGCGTTGCCGAGGAGGTACACCTTGTGGACGTCGGCCCCGATGTCGTCCGCGTCGGCCCCCGGCCGGTCCGGGCCGAGGCGGCGGCGGATCAACCCGTTGGCCCGCTCGACCGTGGCCGCCACCCGGGCGGCGATCACCGCGTCCACCTCGGCCCGGGACACCTCCACCTTGTTGACGAGCGCGGCCACCTGCGCCGGCTGCATCTTGAGCCGCTCGCCGTAGTACTTGCCGACGTCCCGCCCGCCCTGCCCGGACAGCCCCGGCTTGACCTTCCCGGCCGGGTCGGCGGTGAACTGCGTCTTCACCCACTCGGCCTCCCGCCACAGCTCGAGGACGGCCGCCGCCCGGTCGCGGGTGTCCTTGTCGAACAGGTTCGTCCGCTCGAACCGGGTCTTGAAGACGTCCTCGATCCGGTCGAGGTTGGTTTGCTTCTCCAGGTAGGCGGCCAGGGCGGCCGGGGCGGCGGGGAGGTTCAGCGTCTTCCCGGCCGGCAGCGCCGCCGCCACCTTGGCCTTGATGAGCGCGAACACGGCCTTGGTGATGTCGTCCCCGCCGAAGCCCCGGTGCCCGGTGCGCCCGACCACCCGGATGTGGAGCTGGCTGACGCTGTCCTCGTCGCCGCCGCGGTACTCGGCGTGGACGCGGATGAGGGCGATGTCGGTGGTGCCGCCGCCGCAGTCGTATACCAGGACGTTCATCCCCTTCGGGTACAGGTAGCGGAACCACCGGGCCCGCCCGGAGTCGGACAGGAAGTCGCGGTAGATGAAGTACAGGGCGGCGGCCGACGCCTCGTCGATCAGCAGGGTGATGACCCGGTCCATCTCGGACTCGGTGTCGTCGTACCGGCCCTCGCCGAGGGCCCGCCGCCAGCCGCTGTACGCGGCCCGGCGGAGGTTGGCGATCTCGCGGACCGAGAACGTGGTCGGGTAGGTGACGGCCATGCCGCCGGTCGGCCCGGCCGGCCCCCCCTCCCACTCCTCCCGGGCCGGGGCGGCGATCTGCCGCGGGCCGTCGTCCACCCGCTCGTGGAACGTCCGCACCAGCTCGGTCAGGAACAGCTCGGCCGGCAGCCGCTTGGGGATGCGCGCCTCCCGGCTGTTGAGCCACACCCGGTAGTCCTGGGCGTCGCGGTCGCGGGACGGGTCGGACAGGAGCCGCTTGGCCCCCAGCACCAGCACGTCGTTCGGCCCGCCGGCCGCGTCCCAGGCGATCTCCCAGTCGGCCTCGGGCATCTCCGGGGCGTCGTCGCCGACCGGGGCCGGCGCGGGCTTGTACCCCTTGATCCACACCGCCGTGGGGACCGCGTCGCGGGCGGGTCCGGCCGCCGCCGCCCCGGCCTGCCGCGACTCGAGCCGGAGCAGGCCGATCTCCCCCTGGTGCTTGTGCGGCATGTACGCCAGCATCGACCCGGTGTTCCCCAGGTCGATGGCCACGTACCCGGCGTACCCGGGGAGCGGCCACAGCGGCGTGGGCTTCACCTTCACCCGCCCGAGCCCGTCCGCACCGCGGTAGTCGTACGACTCCTTCGCCTGCGGCTTGAACCCGCTCGCCATCACCGGCGGGCAGGCGGCCAGGATCGCCGCCGTCGCCGCCTTCTTGGCCTCCTGGGTCTGGGAGTCGTTCTCCCCGCGGTCGGCCCGGAGCCGGTACAGGTCCGCCGCCGCCGCCCCGGCCTGCGCCACCAGCTTGTGGTTGGTGTTCAAGGTGAAGGTGAACTCGAGGACGGCCGTCGTCGGCAGCTCGGCCGCGACGAACCGCTTGGGCACCTTCGGGATCGCGTCCAGGCACGGCGGCCAGGCCGGGCCGGGGATCTTGAACTTGCGGAACAGCACGCCCGCCGAGTCCCGGTCGCGGACGAACGTGGCGTCCTTCTTCTCCCCCTTCGAGGTCACGAACTTGGCCTGGACGTCCCAGGTCAGGGCGCCGGGCTCGGCGGGGGTGTCGGCCGGCCCCTCCAGGAACAGGAGCACGTCCCCGTCCGGGTCGTACTGGAACAACAGGCCGACCGCCACCTGGTCGAACCCCCGGCGGGTGCCGCCGTGCGGGTAGACCCGGTCGATGTTCACGAGCCGGTCGGGCATTACCGGGCCTCTGGTTCGGGGGCGGTCGCCGGGGCGGCCAGGGCGGTTACGACGCGGAGCAGACCGTCCCGGGCGGCGGCCAGAGCCCGGGCGAGCGCCTGCAACTTCTCCTTCGGCACCCCGGCCCCCTTGTTCTTCCGCCGGGACAGGAACCCCAGCCGGTCGCACAGCGTCCGCAGCCGGAGGCGGACCCGCCCGCCGGCCCGGTGGGCGAGGTCGTGGACGACCACGTCGATCTTGTCGTACACGAGCGGCTTGTACTCCGTCTGGAAGTCGAGCACCTCGGCCGTCCCGCCGCCGGCGGCGACCGGGAACAGAACCGGGTCGGCCAGCTCGGCCAGCGGGCCGTCCGCGCCCAGCGCCCACTCCCCGACGCGGGCGCGGTCGTCGTCGAACCACCCGCGCAGGAGGTCGGGGGGGGAGAGGTTTTCTTCCACCACGACCGGCGGCTGGCCGACGCCGGCCTCGGCCAGGTCGACGAGGACGCGGGCGAACAACTTCCCGATGGCGTCGGGGACGAGCAGCCGGGCCTTCCGGTCGAGCTGGTCGGAGATGGCCTGGTGTTGCTCGCGGGGGTCGGGGCTGAGGGCCGTCTGGGCGGCCTTGGCGAACAGCCCGCGGAGGCCGGCCCGGACCGGCTCGAACTCGGCCTCGGTGTACCGGAGGACGTTCCGGTACGCCGGGTTCGCCGGGTCGGTGCCGACGCGGCGGCCGCTGAGGTACTTGGCCCGGATCGCCCACTCGTTGAAGGCCAGGAAGTGCTCCTCGGTCAGCCCGTCGAGTTCGGACATGGCGTAGGCGTGGGAGCGCAAGTCCTCGGCGGCGTTGGCCAGATTCCGGGCGGCGTGCCGGCAGAGCAGCCGCCGCACCTTGTCGGCCAGCTCGGAGGTGATCACCCGCCGCAGCCGCTCGATGCCGCCGTCGCGGAGTACTTCCTGGAACGCGTCCCGCAAGACCGGGTGGGCGGCAAGTTTGGGCGGCAACTCGTACGACCCGTCCGGCCCGACGGCGAGCCTGAACGTGGTCTTGTAGCACCCGACGAAGGCGTCGGCGGACGGGTTCGGACCGAGGCCGGCCAGGTCGTTGTGGTAGCCGTTGGCGACGAACCGCACGTACGTCTGAGGGATGCCGAACGTCGCCATCTGGTCGGCGATCCCGTCCAGGAAGGTGCCTTTGTTGTTCCCCTCCTGGCCGTAGTTCGTCTTGTTCAGCTGGTCGGCGTGCGTCACGACCATCCAGATCCGCTCCCGCAGCGACTCCCGGGCCTCGGAGAACTCCCACCGCTTGTCCTGGTTGCCGGTGTTGAGGGCGGTGATGAGCCGCGCGAACTCGGCGGGGGTCGCCTTCCCGGCGTGCCGGAACATCAGGGCGCCGTCCAACTGGTCGAGGAAGGCCAGCGTGGTGAGGTCGTCCCCGTCGCGCTCGGTGCCGACCCCGGGGAGGTCGATCAGCTCGATCTGGTGGGAGGCGTTCTCGGTCGGGAACCAGACCATGATCTGCCAGATCAGGTCCCGGTCGTTCGGCTCCCCGCCGGTCTGGTGGTTCGTGTACTCGTACAGATCGACGGACAGGTCTTCGGTGTCGGACAGGGGGACGGGGCGGCCGTTGGGGACGGGGCCGCCCGCGCACAACTCCCGGCCGTGCTTCTGGAACGCCTTGAGCAGCCGCAGAAGGGTCTTCCGGTCGGCGGCCGCTCGGGCGTCCACCCGGGCCATTTCGTCGCCCTCCGTCTCCTTCTGTTGGGCCTCGATCTCGCCCTCGAGTTCCGTGATCAACCGCACGTTCTCGGCCCGCATGTCGTCGGCGGTGGCGGCCGGGTCGGGGGGGGCGCAGTTCTTGACCGCCCCGCCGATGCACCGGGCCAGGGCGTACCGCCGCTGCTGGAACTGGGTCAGGGTCATGTACTCGAGTCGGAGCCGCGGCGGGGTGCCGGGCGGCGAGGGGAAGAACCGCGAGACGACGCTGGTGGCGGCCCGCGCCTCGCCACCCCCGCTGGCCAGCTTGCGGCGGACCACGTTGTTGAGCGTGGCCGACTTCCCCATCCCGGACCCGCCGAGGAACCCGATCCGGTAGCGCTCCCGCGTGAGCAGGGCGCGGGCGCCGGCGAGGCCGCGCTCGGCGGCCGCCGACCGGTCCGGGTCGAGGGCCGGGCTGAGCGCCGGGTCGCGGGCCAGTTTCACCGCCGCCTCGACCTGGTTGTACAGGTCGATGAGGGGCGAATCGGCGGGGAGCAGCGGGCAGTCGGCGGCGGTGAGCGGCATGGTGTCCGGCGTGGTTCGCGGGCGGGCGGGCCGGCGGGGGTGGTCCGCCGGCCCGGGGATGGTCACGGCTGCTTCGGGGCCGGCGGCGGCGGGACCGGCAGGGCGGCGATCCCTGGGATCCACTGCGGCTCCTCCTGGGCCAAGGCGTAGACCCGCAGGTTCGCGTCCTCCGGGTGGGTCACCTGGATGGCCGACGGCGCCTTGTCCTGCTTCTCCGGGATCTTCTCGTACACCGACACGCGCCACGACCGCCCCTTCGCCGCGGCCTTCCACCCGGGGATGTTGTCCACCACCACCCCGCGCTCGTGCTTGCCGGTGACAGCGGGGATTTCGAACCACCCCGGGGGGGCGTCCGGGAGGAGCTTGGCCCCGGCGTCGGTGGCCAGCACCGGGGTTTTGCCGAGGATGGCCTTCATCACCATCTCTCCGCGGGTCTTGCGGTCCGGAACGTCCAGGTCGTTCAGCGCCTTGGCCTCGGCCACCGCCTCGTCTTTGCTGAGAGGGAACCGGACGAACACCCGGCCGGCCCGCGGAAGCCCGCTCCCCCCGCGGGCCACGTCCTTACCCCCACCGTCGCGGCGGACGAGGGGGAACCGGAAGACGAACGTATTCCCGCTGAACCCGCACGTGTCGCCACCCCCGCCGGCCTTCAGGTCCACCAGCGCCAGGGTCATGGCCTCGAGCGGCACGACCTGCTGGATCGGGGTGGCGAAGTTTCCCTCCGTGAGCACCTTAGTGAGGGTGGACAGGTCGCCGGTCCAGCCCTTGAGCTCGATCAGCCAGTACCCTTCGCCGGTGGCCGGCCAGTCGTGGACCGACTCGATCGGGGTGGGCGCTTGAGTCCGGTCCTGGTACTTGACGCGGTACTTGGCCGGCGTCGTCTTCAGCTCGGCCGACAGCCGGTACTTCCCGAGCTGCACCGGCTCCAGCTTCCCCTTGTTGATCTGGATCGCGTCGCCGACGGCCTTCCCCTCTTTGTCCAGCAGGGTCAGCTCGATCAGGTCGCGGTTCGGCGAGCCGAGGTCGATCAGCCACACCGGCTGGCCCGGGTACGACTCGACGCGGGGGGTGCCGCCCTCGTTCATCCCGACGAGGCTTTGGAGGCCGCCCTCCCGGCCGAACGCCTCGAGCGTCTTGTACATCTGCCCGGTGATCGGGATCGGATCGACCGCCGGGTCCCACCCGATGGCCAGCCGCTCCCCCTCGGCGTACCGTCGGGCCTCAGTCAGCAGGTCGAGGAGTTCCTGCTTCTTCATCGACGCGTCAGTGCGGAGCCCGAACACGAGCCGCTTCTTGGACGCAGGGGCGGCCGGGTCGGCCGGCTGGGCGGCCACCTTGACGGGCTCCGGCTGGCGGGCCGGGCTGCCGCCGACCCCGAGCACCAGCAGGAACCCGGCGGCGACGGCCGCGACCACCGCCCGCCGCGCTACCGGACGGCGGCAGCCTTCCCGAACGCCTCGATTGCCTCGATCCAGGTCGGTCGCCATGGCTGCTCCTCAAGAATGGTGGGCAGA
>Ga0105048_10018019_pt1 | contig 10876 bp, 9 predicted proteins | sample MAT05_FD_78382 | JGI IMG/M metagenome (GOLD analysis project Ga0105048, IMG submission 78382) | Freshwater microbial communities from Lake Fryxell liftoff mats and glacier meltwater in Antarctica - MAT-05 | ecosystem: Environmental > Aquatic > Freshwater > Ice > Liftoff microbial mat | place...
CGGTGGCGGCGGTGGAGTTAAGAAAGGACGCTGGGAGGGATTTCGTTCCAGCGCGGCTCGACCTGGCCGCGTTTGTGGCCGCGTTAATGGCAGCGTTAGTGGCCGCTTTAGTGGCCGCGTTAATGGCCGCGTTAATGGCAGCGTTAATGGCAGCGTTAGTGGCAGCGTTAGTGGCCGCGTTAATAGCCGCGTCTACGGCAGCGAGCACGGTCGCGTGCCTCTCCACGTGCGCGGCCGAACCATCGAACCGAAGGAGACCGCAGTGACCACCCCACGTGTCGTGCCAGTGCATCACATCAATTTCGGCTGCCGGCGTTCCGACCTGCCCAAGCTCGAGACGTTCTATGGCGAGTTGTTCGGCTTCAAGGTCGGCTATCGCCCGCCGTTTCCGTCAGAAGGGCTCTGGCTGTACGACGGCGACCATCCGCTGATCCATATCGTGGTGCGCTTCCCGGAAATCTGGAGCGGCATCGACGAGAAGCATTCCGGCTACGACCATACCGCCTATCACTGCGTCGGCGTCGACATGTATCGCTCGCGTCTGAAGGCCCTGGGCCTCGAGTACGAAGAACAGAAGGTCGCCACCAACAGCTACCAGGTGTTCACCAAGGACCCGGTCGGCAACAAGGTCGAACTGATCTTCCCGGACGAGACGGTCGTCGACGGGGTGGTCGAAGGCACGCTGTCGTCCTCGCAGTTCGGCACCCGGACGAAGGTGCCCGAAACCGCCTGAGTACCGCAGCGTCCCGCGCAAGCCGCGGTTCGGTAGAATCGCGGCTTTTTCACGCCTGTCGCAGGGTCCGCCCCTGCAGGAGTTGTCATGTCTGCCGTCATCTCTGCCGATGCCCCCGAAGTCACCCGTATCCTCGCCCGCCATGTCGTCGAGGCCCGGTTCGAAACCATTCCCCCGCGCACCCGCCACGAGGCAACCCGTACCTTCGTGAACTGGCTGGGCTGCGCCATCGGTGGCTCGCACCATGAAGGCATGGACATCGCACTCGCGGCCCTGTCACCCATGGCCGGCCAGGCACAGGCCACCGTGCTTGGCCGGACCGAGCGGCTCGACATCCTGCACACCGCGTTGCTGAACGGCATCAGCTCGCACATGTTCGACTTCGACGACACCCATCTGAAGACGGTGATTCACCCTGCGGGCCCGGTCTGTTCGGCGATTCTTGCCCTCGCCGAGTACCGGCCGGTCTCCGGTGCGGATTTTCTCCACGCGCTGATTCTGGGCGTTGAAGTCGAGTGCCGTATCGGCAACTCGGTCTATCCGAACCACTACGACACCGGCTGGCATATCACCGGCACTGCAGGGGTCTTCGGTGCAGCCGCGGCCTGCGGCAAGCTGCTCGGGCTGAACGAACAACAGATGGTCTGGGCGCTGGGAATCGCCGCGACCCAGTCATCCGGTCTGCGCGAAATGTTCGGTACCATGTGCAAGCCCTTCCACCCGGGCAACGCGGCGAAGAACGGTCTGCTGGCCGCGTTGCTGGCCGAGAAGAACTTCACCAGCTCCAACCGCGGCATCGAAGCGCCGCGCGGCTTCGCCCATGTGCTGTCGACAAAGTTCGATGCCGCCGAGATCACCGAGGGTCTTGGTGAGACCTTCGAGATCGACCTGAACACCTACAAGCCGTTCGCCTGCGGTATCGTGATCCACCCGATCATCGACGCCTGCGTACAGTTGCGAAACGAGCACAAGCTCACCGGCAGCCAGATCGTGGCGATCACCGCCAGGGTGCATCCGCTGGTGCTCGAGCTGACTGGAAAGAAGACCCCGCAGACCGGGCTGGAAGGCAAGTTCAGCGTCTACCACTCGGCAGCCGCCGGTATCCTGTACGGCGCCGCCGGCGAGCGCGAGTACAGCGATGCAGTGGTGCGCGACCCCGGGGTCATCGCCCTGCGCGACCGGGTGACTGCGGTCATCGACAGCACGATGCATGAGGACCAGACGCTGGTCGAGGTGAGGCTCGAGGACGGACGGGTGCTGTCCAAGCGGATCGAGAATGCGATCGGCAGCCTGGCACGGCCGCAGAGCGACACCGACCTGGAGGCGAAGTTCCGCGGGTTGGCGCTGGAGGTGCTGCCCCAGGCGCAGGTCGACCACATCCTGGGTCTGGCCTGGAAGGTTGGCGAACTGCCCGACGCCGGGAGTGTCGCCCGCGCGTCGCTCCAGGCCTGATCTCGGTCGGCGAAGCTGTGAGCGCCCGGCCGGTCTCAGACCCGGCGGGCGCCCGGGAACGGCAGCACTTCGGCCTTGCCGTCACTGAGACGAAAGGCAGACCGGCGGTCATGGCGGAACATGATCCGGCGCTCCTGCGCTGAATCCTGAGGACATCCGAGCGAGATCACCCCTGCCCCGCTCAGCATCGCCTCGGCACGAAGCACATGGGATTCGTCGCCCGCTTCACGGGTGATCCAGGTACCGTTGATGCTCTGGTCGATCAGGTAGAAGCAGGTGCGCCGCAGCTGGATGGTCAAGTGCTGACGGGAGACTCTGGTGTGCTTGACCACCAGGTCGCACTTCGCCGAGCGGCCGACAGTGACCAGCGGGCGCTCGGCGTTGACCTCGATCAATTGCTCGCCGAGATCGAGCACCAGGGCGCCCTGATCGGGGGGCAGGCGCTTGTTCAGGTCGATACTCGCCTCAGTGAGCTCACCGTCGTAGCGCGACCAGACCACCTGATAGACCGTGGTCTCGCGCTGAGTTCCCTTGAGGACTGCCCTGAACACCGGCCGCACACAGCTCTTGAGCGCCGCCGACAACTGGCTCGCCGCCGCCTCGCTGGCAACGATCTGTTCGGCGCCGGCCACCGCCGTCAGATAGCCGGCAACGTTCACCGTATCGCCATACACATCGTTGACGGACACCAGCGCGGGTCCGTAGTGCAAGCCGATATGCAGCTGGATCGTATTGCCGCTGAAGTCCCGCTCCGCCATCGCCACCTGCATCTCGCTCGCCGCCAGCACTGCCTGATCGGCGGTCGGGAACACGCACAGAACCTCATCGCCGATCGTCTTGACCAGCCGGCCGTCGAACTTCGGCAAAAGCAGCAGGATGCGCTCGAAGCACTCGTCGATCGAGGCCTTGGCCAGGGTGTCGCCGAGTACCGAGTAGAGCGAAGTGCTGTTGCTGACATCGGCGAACATCACCGCGAGCGTCTGCCGTTCGGCACGCGCGATCCACGGCGCCTCGTCCCCGGCAGCCGGAACCGACGGTCGAAGCAACGACTCGACAGACGACTCAGGGGAGAAAAGTGGCTTTTCGCTCAAGGGTTTGGCTCTGGAACCGGCGGGTAGCCCCGGCTCCGCGATACGCGCAGCCATCACGGACGGACTCTGACAGGTAAGCAGGTAACGGCCGCCAGCCCAGAAACTGAAGGTCGCGTCTGCTCGCCCTCGTCAGGCCGGCTTGCGCGGCACCAGCACGTTGGCGACCAGCTACATGCTCGGGCTATGACCGCCGAGTCGGCCCCTTCAGGCGCGCTCGCTCAAGCACCAGGGGTAAGTGAACGGCGCAGCACCTTGCCATTGGCCGACTTCGGCAACGCATCGACGAAGTCGAACACATGCGGCACCTTGTTGCGCGCAATCCTGGACTTGAGTGCATCGGCAAGCCGCTCGGCGTAGCAGTCGTCGACGCCGTCCCTCGCGGTCAGCGGCGCCCTCAACACGACAACTGCCCGGATGAGATATCCGTCGGTCTCGCTGGCAACAGGCACCACGCAGGCTTCCGCCACGGCCGGGTACTCAGCCAGCGCATTTTCGATCTCGATCGGCACGATGAAAATGCCACGACTCTTGAAGCAGTCATCGCTCCGGCCGGCGATCCAGAAATAGCCGTCCTCGTCTCGCCGTGCCAGGTCGCCGGTGTGAAACCACCCGTCATGTACGACCTGCGCGGTCTTCACGCGGTCCTTGTGATAGCCAAGGAACAGGCTCGGGTTGTCGCTGCCGAAGACGAGCTGGCCGACCTCCCCATCCGGCACGGGCGCGAGTTCGTCATCGACGATCTCGGCCACCACATCCCACGGAACGCCGACCGAGCCGGGCTTTAACGGAAGCAGCGGACTTTGTCCGAGCACCATCTGGTACTCCGAGATCCCGTAGTGTTCGAAGATCTCCGTACCGAAGCGCCGCTTCCATTCCTCGAGCGGCGCTGCACCCAACGCCTCGCCACTGGCGTTGCAGGCACGCAGGCTCGACACATCATGCAGGTGCTCGATGCCTTCGGTTGCAAGAATGCGCCGGTAGATGGTCGGGACCGCATAGGCAACGGTGACCTTGTATCGAGCCACGCTTTCGAGGAACTTTTCGGCCGACGCCCTTTCCTCGAGAATAGCCCCGGTAATGCCGTTGCGCAGGGCAAACAGAACGTTGTGTCCCAGCAGGCTGATGAAGCTCCATTCGCCGGCTGCAAGGGCGACATCGTCCGCGCGAGGGGGCATCCGCAACCGGTTCGCATCGCCGCGGCCAATGATCCATCGATGCGCATGAACAATGCCCTTGGGTCGGCCCGTCGTGCCCGACGTGTAGCACATCAGCGCAGCCTCGTCCGCCGACGTGTCGGCGATTTCGACCCCGCCTTGCAGGACCATGTCTTCGTACACGCCCTCGCCAGGCGCCGCACCCCGGGCCACGATAAGGCCCTTGGGCAGGCGCGCCGACAGGGCACGCAGCGGCTCGGCAAGCGGCGCCAGCACGACAGCAGCAACTGCATCGCTGTGGTCCAGCACGTACTCGATATCCACCCCGCCTGCGGCCGAGTTCTGCATCACGGGCACTGCGCCAAGCTTGGCCAGTCCCATGAAGGCGACCGCAAATTCCAGGCAATTCCAGGTACGCAGCAGCACGCGATCGCCCCTGCCGATGCCGCGGCCCGCAGCACTCGCTGCGAATGCCGACGACTGCCGGTCGAGTTCGGCATAGGTGAGTCCACCATGCGGACCGATGAGGGCCAACTTGCCGCCCAATCCGGCGGCAAGGGCGCCTTGCAGCGCCTCTCGCGCAATGTTCAGCCGGGGGGGGATGACCTGGCCGGATGTTGAAGTGGTGACCGCATGGGCCGCCATCGCAGGCTCAGAAGGGCGGGTTGTCGTAATAGGGTCCACGGAACTCCGGCTTGCGCTTCTCGAGGAATGCCCGGATGCCTTCCTGGCAATCCTTGGTCCGCGTAATCTCCTTGATCGCGCTCAGCTCGCGTCCCCAGCCTTCTTCAGTGCGGTTGGTGTTCCAGTAATGCTTGACCAGCTGTTTCGCGTAACGGACGGAAAGATAGGGATTGGCTGCGACCTGTCCAGCGAACTGCATGGCCTCTTCGAGCAGCTTGTCGTGCGCGATCACCCTCTCGACCAGGCCTATGCGCTCGGCCTCGGCCGCATCGATGATCTTGCCGGTCAGGATCAACTCGAGCGCCTTGCCCACGCCGATGAGCTTCGGGAGGTTACGTGCACCTCCCGACTCCGGCAGGAAACCGGCCGGCACGGCCACTTCGCCCAGCTTGGCCCGATCGGACGCGAAGCGCAGGTCGCACAATGTGCACAACTCGAGGCCGATGCCTACCGCAGGGCCATTGATCGCCGCTATGGTGATCGCTTCGAGATCCTCGAGCTTGCGGAAGCATTGCTGCAATACCGAATGGCGCAGGTCGTTGAAGAAGTAATGGGCCAATTCCTTGTACGGCCCGAAATTGCCCATGTCGAAGTCTTCTTCGCCGGCACCCAGGGGGCCCGCCTCGGACTTCAGGTCGCCGCCAGCGGAGAAGCCCCGCCCGGCACCGGTGATGACGATTGCCCGCACATGACTCTGGTGGCGGATTTCATCGAGCAGCGCATCCAGTTCGACCCGCATCGTGACGTCGACTGCATTGAGGTGCTCCGGTCGATTCAGCGTGATCAAACCGATCGTTTTCTCCTCAGGACGCAGGGGATTGGCCAGTACTTCCCACTTTATTTTCCGGTATTGCATATGAGTTCCTGTCGGTAGTTGCGTTGAAATAGGCGCGCCGGTCACTCTGCCTTTACGCCGGTTTGCTTGACTATCTTTGCCCACAGGGCGATTTCGCTCTGCAGATAGGTGGCGAACTGCGCAGGTGTCTGAGTGGCTGGATCGATGCCCTGCCGCGCATAGCTTTCGCGGACATCAGGCATCGACGCCATCCGGTTGATCTCCGCATTGAGCCGGCTCACGACCGGCACGGGTGTCCGGCCCGGCACCAGCACACCAAAGTAACTGAGCATATCGTATGCGGGAACCCCTGACTCTGACATGGTCGGTACCTCGGGCAGAGTCGACGCGCGCCTGGTCGGGGAAACAGCAAGGGCGCGGACCTTCCCCGACTTGATGTGCGGCATTGCCGAGGGCAGGAAATCGAACATCATCTGGATGTGACCGCCGATCAGGTCGGCGATCGCCGGTGCATTGCCCTTGTAGGGCACGTGCACGATGTCGATCCCGGCAAGCGATTTGAAAAGTTCGCTGGCGAAATGGGCGCTGGTACCGGTGCCAGCCGATCCGAAGTTGAGTTGACCGGGCTTCGCCTTCGCCAGCGCGATCAGGTCGCGTACCGACTTTGCAGGCAGCGCGCTGTTGACCAGCAACACGAAAGGCACGGAACCGACCAGGGCCACTGGTGCGAGATCGCGGTTCACATCGTAGGGCAGCTTGCTGTAGAGACTCACCCCGATGGCGAGCGTGGTGACAGAACTCATCAGTATCGTATGGCCGTCGGGAGACGCCTTGGCCACCACATCGATACCCACATTCCCACCGGCGCCCGCCCGATTGTCGACGATCACTTGCTGACCGAAACTCTCGGTCAACTTCATCGCCACGATGCGTCCGACGATATCGGTGCTGCCACCCGGCGGAAACGGCACGACCATACGCAACGGACGCTGCGGAAAATCTCCCGTATTCTGGCCGGCCGCCGTAGTTGCCCACACACACAAGGCGACGCCAAGGATCTGTTTCGTCATGACGCGGCACTCGATCGTTCGGTACATGTCGCAACCTCAGGAAAACTTGTGGAGTTTGATGTTGATCAGGCGCTACAGCACCAGCAAGACAGCAATGACGCGCCGGCTCATTGACGGTTCATTGAGCGGACGATTCGTTCAGCGCTTCACGCGGGGCGCCTCGGGACCAGCACGTTGGCGATCAGTTCCTGCGTCACCTCCCGCCGCTGGTTGTAGGTCAGGGTCCGTAGCTTGACGATGCCGCGATCGGGATGGGAGGTCGACGGCCGCGTCTCGAGGATATCGGTGACCGCGGTCAGAATGTCTCCTGCCCGCGTTGGCGTAGGCCAGCGCAGCAGTTCGATACCCAGGCCGATGCGACCCCGGGCATCCGAGCGTAGTTCACCGCCCACCACCAGTTTCATCGTCAGCGCCGCTGTGTACCAACCGCTGCCGATGATGCCCCCGAACAGCGGATCATGCTCGGCACCGGCGCCGGTATGCATCGGCTGCGGATCGTATTCTTCTGCGAAACGGATCATCTCCGCCTCGTCCAGGGTCACCGACCCGGTATTGAAGTGCCTGCCTACGGTCATGTCTTCAAAATAAACCGGTGAAGCGACGTCGGAGTTCGGGTCGATCAGCATCTGTTTCCCTGTCGTTGACTGTGTGTCGTGAGCAGCCTGTCGCGCAGCTACGCCATGCTCCAGCCATGACTGACGATCACCGACTGGCCGGTCAGGGCATTGGACGGAAAGGCGGCCAGGAACAGTGCGGTCTGCGCGACATCCTCGACCGTGGTGAACACGCCATCGACCGTGTCCTTGAGCATGATCTTGTTGACCACCTCGTCTTCGGTGATACCGTGCTCGCGCGCAAGGTCGGGAATTTGCTTGAGTACCAGCGGTGTCTTGACGAAACCGGGGCAGATCACGTTGGTGCGGACATTCTTCGGCCCGCCCTCCTTTGCCACCGTCTTGGCCAGCCCGACCAGCGCATGCTTGGCCGAGACGTACGGGGCTTTGAGCGCTGACGCCTCCTTGGAATGCACCGAGCCCATGTAAAGCAGGGTACCACCGCGACCGGTGGCATACATCCGCTTGAGTGCTGCGCGGGTGCAGAGGAACGCCCCGTCGAGATGGATCGCGATCATCTTTCGCCATTCCGCGAACTCGAACTCGTGCACCGGCTTCACGATCTGGATGCCCGCGTTCGAGACGACGATGTCTACGCTGCCGAACGCCTTCACGCACGCCTCGAAACCGGCCTCGACCTGCGCCTCGTCGGTGACATCCATCGCCACGCCGATGGCGCGGCCGCCCGCCGCGACGATCGCATCCGCTGCAACCTTAGCGCCCTCCAGGTTCAGATCGGCGATGACCACCGCACAACCCGCCTTTGCATAAGTCTCGGCAATCGCCTTGCCGATGCCGCTGGCGGCACCGGTGATCAGCGCAGCCTTGCCTTCAAGTGTCATCGCCTGCTCCTTGGGTTGCATGGTGGGGGCGTGCGGCACAGCGGTGCGGCACAGCGGTGCCGCCCGCTCGCCCCTGCGAGGATAACGTCAGTAGGATAACGTCAGACGAGTAACGTCAGTCGAGCAACGTCATTCGAGCAAGGTCAGTCCGCGCTCCAGAATGCGCCCCGGACGCTCGCCGGTGGGTCGCCCGGATCGCCAGACCGGCGTGCCGTTGACGATCACGGTGTGGATGCCCGCGGCGGCCTGCACCGGCGACTCGAAGGTCGCAGTGTCGATCACGGTTGCCGGATCGAACAGGGTGATATCGGCGAATGCGCCCACCGCAAGCCTGCCGCGGCCGGTGAGTCCGAAGCGCGCCGCCGGCAGCCCGGTCATCTTGCGCACAGCCGTCTCCAGCGGAAACAGCCCGAGGTCCCGGCTGTAATGGCCGAGCACGCGCGGGAAGGTGCCCCAGAGCCGCGGGTGCGGACTGGCATCGTGCGGCAGTCCGTCCGAGCCGATCATGGTGTCCGGAAACGCCAGGATGCGCTGCACATCACGCTCGTCCATCATGAAGTAGATCGCCCCGGCCGGCGCCAGCCGCGCGACTGCCTGTTCCCGAGTCACGCCGAGTTCCTGCGCGATGTCGGCAAGGTCGCGTCCGGCGAACTCCGGATGCGGGATGGACCAGGACACCAGAACGCGCGCCGCAACGGCAAGGCGCGACGCGGTGAGGATGGTCGAGGCCGCAGGGTACGGATAGCAGTCGAGCGCGACTGGCTGGCGCTTCATCGCCGCGCCGATCTTTTCCAGCGTCTCGATCGAGCGGCCGTGATTGCGCAGCCCGGCCACCTTGTGATGCGAGATCACCACGCCGATGCCGCAGTCGTGCCCGATCTTCAGCGTCTCGTCGATCGCCGGCCCGATCTCGTCTGCTTCGTTGCGCATGTGGGTGACATACAGCCCGCGATGCGCCGCCACCGCATGCGACAGCTCGATCAGCTCCTCGGTAGGCGCGGCCGCGGCCGGCTCGTAGAACGTCCCGGTGGACATGCCCAGCGCCCCGGCCCGCATCGCCTCGTCGATCGCCGCCTTCATCTGCCCGCGCTCGGCAGCCGTCGCCGGCCGCGCCAGGTTGTCCATCGCCGCCACCCGCAGCGTGGAGTGGCCGACCAGGAACGCCGCATTGGTCGCGGCCGGGCGCCCGGCGAGTTCGTCGAAGTAGGCGCGGAATGTCGGGAACCGGAACCAGCGTCCGGTCTGATCGAGCAGGTCGAGCGGCGGCGGAGGTGCGCCGCGATCGGCCAGTCCGGCGAGCGAGATGCCGCAGTTGCCGGCGATGACGGTGGTCACGCCCTGACTCACCTTGGGCGCCATGTCGCCCTGATCGATCAGCATCCGGTCGTCATGGGTGTGCACATCGATGAAGCCGGGTGCGGCGACCAGACCGGAGGCATCGATCTCGCGTTCGCCCCGCAGGGAGTCGAGTCGGCCGATCGCGCTTATCCGATCGTCGGTAATGGCCAGATCGCCTTCGAACCGGGGCGCGCCGGTGCCGTCGATGACCAGGGCGTTTCGAACCAGAAGATCAATCTGCACGAATCCCCGCCTTGCGATCCACTTCGCCCCACCGCTTGATCTCACGCTCGATCAGATCGCGAAACGCCTGGGGCGTCCCGCATGACGCAGTGGGCAGGATCATGCGCACCAAGCGCACCGGATAGTCGGCGGCGAACGCGCCTGCCGAACCGGCCAGCGTCGGCAGCAGCGCGAGCACCGCGGCCAGCGGGCGCGCGACGCCTGCCTTCAGGACTGCACTTCGCATCGAACCCCCGGTGATTGAAGCTGCGCTCAGGACCTCGGCTCGGGCAGCACTTTGCCGGGGTTGAGGATACCGTACGGGTCGAGCGCCTGTTTGACCGCGCGCATCACCTCGACCGCGCCCGGCCCGTGTTCCTTCAGCAGGTAATCGCGCTTGCCGATGCCGATGCCATGCTCGCCAGTGCAGGTGCCACCGGCCTCTATCGCCCGCTCGACCAGCGCATGGTGCAGGTCCAGCGTGACCTTGCGCTCGCGCTCGTCACGAGCCAGATAGGTGACATGGAAGTTGCCATCGCCGACATGGCCGACGATCGGCGCGAGCACGCCGGCGGCACGACTGTCCTGCTGTGCGGCAACGACGCATTCGGCGAGGCGCGAGATCGGCACGCAGACATCAGCCACCATGCTCTTCGCCCCGGGCGCGAGCGCCAGGCCGGCGTAGTAGGCGGCATGGCGCGCTTTCCACAGGCGGTTGCGCGCCTCGGTGAGCACCGCCCAGTGAAACTCGCCGCCGCCATGACTGGCAGCAATCGCCCCGACCGTCGCGGTCTGCTCGGCCACCGCGGTCTCGCTGCCATGGAACTCGTAGAACAGTGTCGGCCTCACGGAAAACTCGTCCAGCTTCGAGTAGCCGATC
>Ga0105048_10018020_pt1 | contig 10876 bp, 3 predicted proteins | sample MAT05_FD_78382 | JGI IMG/M metagenome (GOLD analysis project Ga0105048, IMG submission 78382) | Freshwater microbial communities from Lake Fryxell liftoff mats and glacier meltwater in Antarctica - MAT-05 | ecosystem: Environmental > Aquatic > Freshwater > Ice > Liftoff microbial mat | place...
AACTTTTGAAGAATCCATAAGCAAATCTTTTAAAGCTTCTTGCTCAGGTTTGAATTTTGCAAGTACTTTAGCATTGGTGTAAAGAGCCTCAAAAGTGTAAATTTGAGTATCGAAAAGTAATGCGTATGATTCATCAACACTGATACTGACTTTGCCCGAAGTTGCTGTATCGGTATAATCATTCCCAACAGGATTGTTATTGCAAGAGCCTAAAGTGAACATGATAATAATAAATATAACAAATCGATTGTAATTCATTTTTTAAAGATTAACGCTTTTATTAATTAATAATTGCTACTACTCTGGCTCTGCTGTTCTGTTTTTACGCAATCTTAAAGCCATGTACAATCTAAAAGCTGCGTAAATTAATATAATACTACCATAAATGGGTCTGTTTCTTGGTATAATTTCTAAAAAAACATTTGTAAATATAAGGCTTAACCCAATTAACATGTATATGCCAACCATAAATACACCTACATAATAGGCAACCTTTTTAAGAGCTTGATTCGATTCTTGTGTCATTTCTTTTGTTAAAAGTACAAATTAACAAAAAAAAGGTCAAATCAAAGCGTGAATAATACTTAAATAAACTTTAAAAAAACAAAAAGCCCCATAGTAGATAGCTATGGGGCTTTTTGTTTAAAAGGGATGGTTAATTTGAACTGATACTAACTTTTTGTGTAAACACATCATCTTTGCTTGTAATTTTTAAAAGATAATGACCTGCAGCTAAAAATGAGGTATTAATCTCTTTGGTTCCTTTTAAAGGAAGCTGTTCTTGACCAAATACTTTTTCTCCAATCATATTATATAACTCAATTGAACCAGTACTATTCATCAGTCCAAATTTAATTGTTAAAATTGCACCGTTGTTTATGATATTTAAGCTGTTGGAATTAATTTTAGCAATACCAGTAGTGTTGACTACCTCAATTTGCGTTGCTATTGTATCACTGCAAATCCCATTGGTAGCGATAATAGATGCAGTGTAATTACCAACTTGAGTATAGGTATGCGAAACATTTGCTGGTCCATTTGAAAGTGATGTGCCGTCTCCGAAATTCCAATTAAAACTCGTAGCTCCTTGTGCAGTAGCAGCAAAAGTAATGGTAGGATTAATAAATATATCCACATTGTTTATATTTGTAGTTAAACTTGCAATTATCGCATCACCACCCGATAAAGTGAAATAATCCACGGCATAATACAAATCAGGGGCAATACCTAAGGTGAGTTCAACTAAATAATTACCAGCTGTAAAATTTGAAATGGTTTCTTGACCATTTATTCCATTTTGAGCGTTTACTATGTTGCCATTTGCGTCCTTTATTACAATATCAAAAGTTTGTGTTGAAGGATAATTAATTGTTAAGGTGCCATCATTTCCATTGCAAGATTCATCTGTAGTCGAAAAAGATACAGCTGGATGAAAGTGTAATAAGAATCTTGATTTAATATTACCGACAGGCAATGAGACTGTGTAGCTGCTTTGATTTCGTAAATTAATCAGTGCCCCAGTTAAAGTATCTTCTAAATATACAGTTACTGATGGAGCAAAAGAGGACATATCTGTTAAAACTAAATCGTAACTACCAGCGGTTTGAATTTTAAGACCAATTGGGACTGTTTTATCCATATTTAATTCACCCATTACATTAATACTTAAATCGATATTGTCAGCTATAGTGTAAATGTTAGGAACACCAGCCACCGGAGAGAAAAGTATGGTGGCATCTCTATTCACCTCGTATGAATCGCTGGCAGTTAAATCAAAATAAACTACCATTTCGTTAGCAAATCCATTTCCTTCCACTTCCATTCTTAATAAATCCACAACGCTTGAATTAGCAAAGAAGGTTGTGTTTAAATCAGCATAAGAAGTGTTTCTAATAGTGTTTGAAGCATTGATTGTTCCTCCAATATTAGCGGTTGCAAAAATGCCTTGAGATGATGCTATTGCATCGCCAACTCCACTTGTGCCAACAAGACCATCCCATGTACCATAACTACCTGCGTAGCCGCCTGTAGTTACAAATGCTTTATAACCACTTGTCGATAAAACAGTATTGTTTTGACTTTGAAAAGCATTCCAACTTATTGGAGATGGATAAGGATTACCTATTAAATTGAGTCCATCAGAAACCTTTGTTAAATTGTAACCACCAGGTATTGCACCATTGTTTAAGGGGCCTTTTACATCAACTGTAGTGTTCGCAGAAACAACACAGGCAAATCCTTTCAATAGTGTTATAGGGTCTGTAGCACTCGTTGCCCCAATCCATCCGAAATTAGGATTAGGGTTTAAATCTGCTTCATTATATTCCCACACAGTTGCTAATTGGTTGTAAATATTTCCGGGTATAAAAATTTGTCCGTCTAAAGAAGATAGAATCGTGAAATCATCACGCCAGCCTGAAACAGTATTATTAACAAAGGCACCAGAAACAGGTGCTGCTAAGTAATGATATCCACTTGCGGGTCCTATTTTACGCTCTACAGTTACATCACCAGTAATATTCCCTGATAATGGTCTCACTAAAGCAGTTTTTCCAGTAACTGAGCGTAATGTCAGGAAGCCATTAGAAGCCAAAGTGCCAACTGTTGTAGTTAAAACACCTAAAACATTTGTAAGGTTATTAATTGCCGTTGTTCCTGAGTTGTTATTGATAGTCAAATTATTAAAAGTGGTTTTACCGCTAATAGATTGTGCTCCAAGGGTACTGTTAAATTCAACTGAGCCTGGAGCAATAGTTGGATCTGCGATAACAACACTTGCATTTGCTGAACCAGATACGACCCAGTTTCCTTTAACATTCAATTTAAAACCATTCGTATTGATTCCTTTTGATAAAAAGTAAGGTGCAGTACTTTGAAATGTAATATTTCTGCATGTGGCATTACAATTAAGTATAATTTGAGAAGAACCTGTTGGAATAGTTACATCTATCGAACCATTTGGAACCGTATTACAAGCCCAATTGCCAGGTAGGCACCAGTCATTGCTACTACCTAACCAGGTACCATAACCTATCCCTCCAACGTTAATAGTATATTCTTCAATTTCACCACTATTATATCCAGCTATATCACAAGGGTTTGCACTTGGAGTGCCATCTGTAACCATTACTCTTAACCTCAATGAACCAGTAATGCCAGTGCAAGGTATTGTGATGATGTGAGTGCTTGTTCCAGCAACAGGGATTTGTGGTAATAAAACATTTTCTCCAGGCCCACTAAAGCTGTTGTCACCATTTAAATCAATCCAAGCAACCCTGCCTAATAAAGCGGAACCGAAAGATTTAATTTTTAATTGATAAGAAAGACCTTTTTGAACATTGCTAGTTATGGCTTGGAAATTCTGATAATTATCACCATTGCTATCGTAGGTCGAGTTGTTATTTATGGTATTAAATTGAACATTTGTTATATAATGATTGATTACACTTGGACTATTAGCAATACTTGAAGCGCAACGTGGAGTTATGGTAACAATTGGTGTTGTTTGAGTTAAACAACCTGGATCATTTTGAACCTTTGCTCTTACATATAAATCACCATTAATACGATCAATTACAGTTAAATCATTGTCACCATCTGATAATTCAGTACTACTTACGGTAGCAAAATTATTTAAAGAAAATTCCCAAAGCGTAACATTTCCCGTATTTCCACCAAGGGTTAGTGTGTATGAGTCATTTACTGTGCTTGTTGCTGGAACAGGGCTAACTGCAATAGTTCCGGCTACGGTTGGCGTGATACAAGGGAAACATTCAAGTTTTAATTGGAATACTCCTTGAACGCCTCCTAAACCCCCAACAAGAATAAAATAATCTGTTCCACTTACCGATTGCCATGATACTTTAGATTGTAAACCACTCCCACATCCTGTAAAATCATCGTTTGAAGAAACACAATTTAAAGTGCCACAACTGCCGCTATAAACTGCAATTTTTGTGTTGAAAGTGGTACCGTTGCAGGTACTAACTCTAAAATAATCGCCTGTTCCAAAAACTCTATACCAAATACCATTTATACCTGCAACACTCATACCTCCACAAACTGCTATCGGATCACCACCAGATGTTCCTCCATTCGAGTTTTGACCGTAAGCAATATCACCACAATTCATTGGTATTGCATCATCGCATAGATCATTAGTAGGAACAGGTGGTGGAATAACATTAACTACACAAATCGATACGTTAGCATTAATAGGCACCCCAGCAGCAAAATCATAAATCCTTAAAAAATAAGTTTGCCCTATAGTTAATCCGTTTAATACCAATGTTTCTGTTTGACCTGCTCCTGTATTATTGATGCAATCTATGAAGGTTGTAGTAACACAACTGCCGCTGTAGGCTGCCATTGCCATATCATAAGTTCCTTGTCCGGTTGCTTGTATAATAGTAGAAGTTTGAGCTGCAGTAAATTTATACCAAACATCATCGTTCAAATTTCCACCACATATTGGTGTAGATTGCGGAGAAAGCGTTGCTCCAGCCAAGTTTTGTAAGTATGGCGAACAACTATTGCTAGGAATTAAATTAATTGCACCTGCACAATTGTCATTTACAGGTGGACTAGGAATAGTTGGACTTGTTACACAAATTGTAAAAGTTAACGTACTTGGTGCACCAACAGCTACATCAAAAACTCTTATATAATATGTAGCAGTTGGAGTTAAGCCAGTAAGAGAAAGTGTTTCTATTCCCGCGTCCCCTGTAATATCCATGCAGCCAATTCCTGAAGCTCCGCAAGCCCCACTGAATGCTTCAATTACTGCATCAAATTGAGCTGAACCTGTTACAATAACATTGTGAACTGATTGCGTTGCAACAAACTTATACCACACATCGTCATTATTAGTTCCAAAACAATTGGTTGATGGCGATGACTGTGTTGCATTTAATACTGTACCAGCTGTTGGGATTCCGCAAGTAGGAGTGCCGCTTGGAACAACAGTAATAGCACCACTGCAATTGTCATTGGCAGGACCAGGTGTTACAACACCATTTACAATACAAATATTAAAATTGCCTTGAGTGGCATAACCGACACCACGTCCGTAAATTCTAATTCTGTATGTAGTTGCAATGCTTAAACCTTGCAGACTTAAAGTCTCAGTGCCTCCTATTCCAGTTCCATCTACGCATTGAATTAGTGCGCCATTGCAGGCTGCTGTTCTTAATTCTAAAACTGCATTTAAAGGAGCCGTAGTACTAACAATAACATCATGCGCTGTAGATGTTGCAACAAAGCTATACCATACATCATCATCAGGGTTTGCAACAAAACCTCCACATAAACTGCCAGCTAGTCCAGAGTTTGTAGCACCTAAAGTTGTCCCCGCTGTGGTTACACAAGTTGGGTTTGAATTTAAAGAAATGGCATTTGCACATAAGTCGTTAGCAGGAGGAGGATATAATACAACCTGATTTACGACACAAATATCAAAGTTTGAATTTGATGGATAACCAGAACCATAATCATAAACTCTTACAAAATAAGTGGCTCCGTTGATAAGACCACCTTGAGAAATTACTTCAGTTCCGCCTGAGCCTGATAGGTTAGCGCAAGCTAAATTGTTTAAAGTGCCACAAGTACCAGAAAGCAGTTCTATTACCATGTCCATTCCAAGTGACCCAACACCTGTAATATCAACCGATGTTGAGGTTGCAACAAACTTATACCAAACATCATCATTGGCATTGCCTCCACAAGCTGTTGCTGGGCTTGATAATGTTGCATTTTCAACAGTTCCACTTGTATTTACACAAGAAACACCAGGTGTTAAAGTAATTGCACCTAAACAATTGTCGTTTGCAGGAGGGGGTGGAATGAATGTTACACAAATATTAAAGGTGCCATAACTTGCCGTGTTTTTATCAAAAACTCTTATTCTATAGGTGTTTCCGATAGTTAAAGTTGTTAAATTTAATGTTTCAGTACCTGCAGCAAGCGTATTATCTACACAATTTACCTGCGCAGGAGTTAAACAACTATTGTCTTGATAACAAGCTAGCACAATATCAATACCCGAAGTTGCTTGTGCTGTAATGGTAACATTAGTTGAAGGAGCAACAAAAGTATACCAAACATCATCATCGGGATTGCCGCCACAACTTGGAGTCGCAACACCTGAAGATGTAGCATTTACAGTTGTTCCAGTAGTAAAATTGCAAATAAGTGCAGGAATTATAGTTGAACCAGGACATCCATCATTAACTGGAGGAGGAGCTAAAGTAGAGAAAGGAGTAAAAGGAGTAAAAGGACTGAGTGGGCCACCACAATTTGTGCGCACTCTAAAATGATAAGCAGTGGAAGAGAGTAATCCCGTTAAGTTAGTTGAATTAACAAGACCTAAATTGAGCGTAGTGTAAGGCCCTGAAGGAGATGGGCCATATTCAACATCAAATGCAGTAGATCCACAACCTATAGTGTTCCAATTTAACGTGGCGGTAGAAAAGCCTATTGCTGTAGCATTAAGTGTATTAACAGTTGGACATGTATTTTCAATTGTGATTTGGTCTAATGCCATATCAAATCCATTTTGACTTGTGGCTCTAAGGGCAAATCTAACATTTGCATTACCTGCGTATGCTGAAAGGCAAGCTGTATAATCTTGCCAAAACATGGTGCTTGCTGCTGCATTGTATCTGCTGCAGGTTGGTGCGCCCGATATGAATGACCAAGTATTTCCGCCATCCAATGAAACTTCAAATCGTATCCTATCATTTGCAAATGAGGCATTATCATCTTGTGCCATGCTGATGGTAATAACAGGAGTAGTTAAACTTGTAAAATCCATGCATGGTAATATCAATCTAGCTTCTTTACCAGCTAAATAATCGTAACTTGCAAATATGGCATATCCACTATTTACGGTGTTTATTGATGGAGGAGCTATGAATCCTGGTACAAAATTAGTTCCAAATAAAATAGCCCAATTGTCAGTTAAATTAGGCGAAATAGCTTGAGTAAGATAAGCAGGATTAGGAGCAGCAGCAAATGTTTCTGTATAAGGAAAAGATGTATTTCTTGAAATTAATCTGCTTGTATTTAATGTATTATTTAGTGCATTGCCATCACCAGTAGTAGTGTGTGAACAAGCTAAATTATACGTTCCATTTGTGGTCATATTTACTGTTGGCGTGCAATCAACATTTATGATGGCGTTCGCAGCCAAGGTTCCTGAATTGAGTGTTGCTGTAACGCTTGTTGTAATTGCACCTGTTATGTTTACTGTAATATTTGTAGGATTAGTTGCAAAATCATGTGTTGAGCTTCCTTCATTTTTTAGTTGAATGGTTATCGTTTCTGAAGCATTACCGCATCCAACACCTGGATTTGCAAGTGCATTTAAACTAATATCTATTGGAGATGGCAAAGGAGGTGTCCAAGTATAAGTTCTGCCTGATGTTGGGGGCGTAATTGTTGCTCCAATTGGACAAGATGCGTTTGCCGCGGTTCCGTTTATACTTGCATTCCAATTATTTCCCGACCCTACATTCACAAGTCTGTTATTATAATCGGTATTTCCCACGCCTCTTAATCCTATTTGAGGAGCAGTTAATGGAGAGCCAGTTAGGCTAGCAAACGAAATATCACCATAAACGATGTCAATAGAATTATCAGATTCCTTTAACCTAATTTGAAAATTATATCTCTGATTATTTAGACCAACTCCTCTCGCATTTTTCCATTGCACAACCAAAGTTCTTGTTGGTGATGAACCTATTGTTTGATATCTTATTTCTCCTGTATATTGCGTGCAAATTGCAGATGCAGTAGTACTAGTGGCATTTGCAGACATTACTAAACTGTTAGCAGTTTTTGATATAACGGTGGTTGCAGGTGGTATACCAGTGCCGAAAATTCTAGAACCTATTTGTATACCACCAGTTTGAGCAATACTAGCAATTGTTGCAGAGCCACTGGTAATATTACCATTAAAAGTATGTGTGCCAACTAAATTCCTGCCAAAAGCGGCAATAACATTATCAGTACCTACTACACTAGAAATTGGCGTTGTAACTGATGAAACTGTTGTTCCCATTGCAATGTATCCATCGGGGTTAATGCTAAATGCAGAGTATAGGGTACCATTGAAATTAAAAGAAAATCCTATGGATTGGTTGGTAATGGTAATTCCATCCCATTCAACAGGTGTAATTTCATTAGAAACTGCTGCAACTGTGCCGCCAGTAATTGGTGTATAAGTACCAGCTGAGGTTGAAAAGGTATAATTTGGACTTGCAACTTGTGCTTTTAAAGAAATTGAAAATAATGAGATGCAAATTAAAAAGTTAATTTTTTTGACTAGGCAGTTTGGTATAAAATTATTCATGTTTACCTCCTTTGTAGTTAACTAAAGAAATTTCTTTGCTGTGCCCCATCTCAATTAATACTTCAACTAATTGCTCAAATTGTTTATTCGCAATTAATTCATTAACTGACACCTCAAATTGAGATAGCTTTGAAGGATTATTAGCAATCCATTTGTTCATTTCCGCCTTAAACTGAGTAAAGTCGGTTCCATTTTCGTTTAAAACAACAATTGGCAGTTGTCTGAGCATTTTTTGTTCCGGTTTCATTTTAGCCGGCATTTCCGATTGGTTTTTGTAGGTTGGGACAAGAATTGCGTCTGACTGTGCATTTACTGGATTCGCTAAACCTAAAAAGCCCATTAGGAAGAAAAGGAGGCTTGATGTCATTTTTTTCATTGAAGTAGTTATTTATTTATTTATTTATTTATTTATTTTAAAATTTCAGTTGGCAATTAGTTCCTATTGAATTGATTTAAATATTTGGTTATCAGGTATTTAAATTTAATGAAAGTTGAAAAGTACTAATCACATTTGCCATTTACGGGTTTTAACAAATTAAGTTTCATTAAAAAATCAATTTCCTAACGATATGTTTATTAAAAATCAGTACAAATATAGGTAAAATGAATGACCAAATTAAAAAAACACCTTTTCAATTTGTTAATTTAATAACATCTCATTGTGAATTCAACTGCTATATTTGCATCATTACAATTAATTGAATGAAGAAAATAACCAGAAAAAGTTGGCTTGTATTTGCAATTATGATAGTTGCTATCCTACTTAGATTTTGCGGATATTACAGTTGGTCGCTTACCAATGACGAATTGAGTGCCTTGCTCGGCTATAGCTATGGCAGCTTATACAACAATATTTTTACCTATGTTGCAAATGATTTTCACCCTGCAGGAGTTCAAATACTAATTTGGTTTTGGTGTAAGATTTTTGGAACTTCAGTTGCAGCGTTAAGATTTCCATTTGTGATGATGGGTATTTTCTCTGTTTACCTTGTTTATTTAATTTCACGAAAGTGGTTTAATTATTATGCCGCTGTGCTTATTGCAGCTACTTTATGTGTATCTCAATTTGCCATTTTATATGCCCAAATTGCTAGACCCTATAGTGCCGGTTTATTTTTTGTATTGCTCACCTTATATGGATGGAACGGATTTATTTTGCTTCAAAAGAATCAAAAACCTAAGTTTTTGAGCTTATTATTCTTTGTGTTTGGTATGGTAATGAGCATGTACAATCATTATTTCAGCTTTTTAATGGTAGCTATTATTGGCGTAACTGGTATATTCATGATTTCTAAGTTGAATAGAAAAATGTACCTTTTATGTGGTTTGGCGGCTGTACTTTTGTTTTTACCACATCTTAAAATAACCATAAAACAATTTTCAGCTGGTGGACTAGGTTGGCTTGCTCAACCCGATAGCAGTTATTTTAAAATATATGCCAAATACATGTTTAATCAATCAAAATTATATTTATTATTTATTTTGGTTATTGCATTAATTGCGGCTATAAAATTACCATATAAATTGCCCGAAAATAAAATGAAATGGGTAGCGCTGGCTTGGTTCTTAATTCCACTTTTAACGGCCTATTTTTATAGTATTTATGTGAGTCCTTTATTGCAACACAGTATTCTTTTTTTCTCCTATCCATTTTTGCTCTTTTTTATTTTTTCACTTACCCCAAATAATCAAAAATCTATTTTTATATTGGTTCCTTTAATTTTAATTGCAGGTACCGTTCAAATCTATGCTATCAATAAGTTTGATGGAAGTAATGAGTTTGCAAGGTTCAAGGAAATAGCAAAACATATTGACAATGCCGATAAAAAGTATGGTGCTGAAAACATCACTAGAGCTATTAATGTAACTGATTCTGCTTACATTGGATATTATCTTTCAAAACTTAACAATGAAAATTCTTTTGAATTTTATCATAATGCAGGTAGAGAACACTTGTTTGAAGTGATTGATATAGTTAACAAATCAAAAACACCTTATTTTATGTATTGCTGGACTAACGCTGATTGTCCACCAGAAATCAATCAAATAGTGCAAGACAGATATCCTTATTTGATAGAGAGAATGCATTATTTCAATTCAGAGTACTATTTGTATAGCAATTTAAACGCTGATTCAAAAAAGTCGATTAAAAGCATAAAACATAATTTTTTGCAAAATTATGAAATCAATGGTATTCATTTTTCAAATCCTACATTATTAGCAAAGGATTCAACCGCACAAAATGGAATAAATACCTTTGAAATAATGAATGATAAAATTGAATATAGTTCTACTTTTACTATTCCCATTTCAGAAATTGCGGAGAGCACATCAGCTATTATTCATGCCAGCGTAAAATTAAGAACCTTTGATTTAAATGCTGATGCTTCAATTGTTTTCAGCATTAACCATGGTGCCGAAAACTATTTTTGGAGGGCGCTTAATCTTAAATCATTTGTTGCCCAAATTGGTGAATGGAATCAATGTTATTATTCTATTAGGCTGCCTTTGCTGAAAGGACCAGAA
>Ga0105048_10018022_pt1 | contig 10876 bp, 8 predicted proteins | sample MAT05_FD_78382 | JGI IMG/M metagenome (GOLD analysis project Ga0105048, IMG submission 78382) | Freshwater microbial communities from Lake Fryxell liftoff mats and glacier meltwater in Antarctica - MAT-05 | ecosystem: Environmental > Aquatic > Freshwater > Ice > Liftoff microbial mat | place...
ATCCTGAAACGCCGGATCGGCGCTGGCGGGGAAATCAAAGTACGCCGACCACTGCTGACGGGCTCGCTGAATCCGCTGGTTGGTGCCCTGCACGCCTCCGGCTGAGCCCAAGAAGATGCAGTTGTTACCAATCGCGGCCACCAGCGGGCTCTTGCTGAGCAGATCATCGTACTCGCCAGCGTTATGCCGCCAGAACTCATCCCAGCGGCGCTGATGCTCACTGCCTGTACCTTCAATCAGGTCGCCCGGCATCACCACAAGATCTGGCTCGCGGCTATCCATCACCTTGATGTTCTCAAAATAGCCGTCGCGCTCGGTCAGGAAATATGTTGACCTGCCCCGACCCGTGCCCGTCGGCCGACCGGTTGAACCTTCGGCCTGTGCGCCCACGTTCCACTCACGAAAACGCGTGCGGCCCAGCACCAGCGTTTCGGAGTCTGAGACCACCACCATGCGAATGGGCTGCAAACTGCCAGTTAGAGGTGCAGTCTTAAACGTGCGTGAGAACGTGGTGCCATTTTGAACCACCGAGTAGGTATAGGTGGTACCGGGCGCAAGTCCAGTCACGCGCAGTGAGTGCTTGAAGTTGCTGGCGGGTGCGTTGTTGAGCAGCACGCGCTGGTCGCCTGCGACTGCCGTTGGGCTGTCTTCACCGGGCAGGTCGTAGGCCAAGGCGGCCTGCAACTGCGGCGCAGAGGCAAGCACAACCGGTGAGGCCAGACCAGGTCCTGTCACCGTCAGTTCACCGGCGATCGCCACTGGCGAGAACCAGTTGATCGTGATCGCATCAGTAGTCGGGTTCATCAAATACGGGTTGACGCGGAAATCCTGCCCAAGGGCAGAAGCCGTCAAAGCCGCGGCAAGGCCGCAGCATGCCAAGAACGAAATAGCTCGCATCAAAACTCCTTTTTAACACAGTGGCCGCGCCTTACCGGGCAAGTCGAGAGCTCGACTGAGGACAGCGCGGTAAACCAGCGGTCGATAGAAGGCGAGGCGCATCCGCACGATGGTTCAGAATGCGTGAGCACTCGGTCAAGGTTTGGTTCAGGCCGCTGGCGTGCGCTCCCCCAAGCATGCCCAAACCGCGCCCAGAGCCCATCGAGCAGCCCCCTGCTGGGCCCGGCCGGGCTTGTTCACCCCTTTCACCCCTTGTTGCTTGGGGGCTTACCATGCCACCCCAACCGTTTGACTGCCCTTGGTTCAGGTTTCGCCCCTTTCTGGTTCGCCCCATGTCGCACGCCAAGACCGCTAGCAACCCAAACGATTTCATTCTCCCCGACCTTGGCGAGGGCGTACACGAGGCCGAGCTGATCAAGTGGCGCGTCAAGGTCGGCGATGTCATCGAAGAGCATCAGATTCTCGCCGATATGGAGACTGACAAGGCCTTGGTCGAGGTGCCCAGCCCTCGCGCTGGCACCCTTGCCGCCTTGCACGGAGCCGAGGGTGAAGTGCTCAAGGTCGGCAACGCCCTGGTGAGCTTTGTGCCCGCGGCAGGGTCAACCGCCACCAACGTTACCGCGAACACACCCGGCAATGGGCAAAACAAAGCCCCGGCTGCCGTTTCTCCCGCCGCCAAGCCCTCACAAACACCCACCGCAGTGGCCCCTTCCACCCCCGCGCCCGTAAGCACCGGCCCGGCCAAAGATACAAACGCTCAGATCGCCGCCAATGTGCCTGCCAATGCCGCACCCGCACCCGCGCACGAAGATGCCGGAACCGTCGTTGGCGCCATGGGCGGCGCGCTCGGCGGCGTATCCCGCGCCGACGGCAAGGCACTGGCCACACCCGCTGTGCGCCGCCTGGCCAAGGAGATGGGCGTTGATATCGACGCTATCACGGGCACTGGCATGGCCGGCCGCGTGCTGGATAAGGATGTCAAATCCGCCGCGAGCAGGCCTATTGCAAAGCCAGCTGCCGTTACTTCAGCGCCAGCCCCAGCCGCTGCCCCGGCCCCAGCGCGCTCAAACACGCCCGTCGCGCACGCTTCCGCACCTTCGCTTGATCTTGCCGCCGCAGGCGCAGTCTCCGCTGCCATGCCCATCGCCAGCGGCGATGGGCAACGCATCCCCTTCCGCGGCGTGCGCCGCACCATCGCCAACCGTCTCAAGCAGTCGATCACGCAGACCGTTCACTTCACCGTGATGGATGAGGCCGATGTGTCGGCCTTGGACGCACTGCGCAAGAAGCTCGCCAGCGCATCAGGGGAGAAGGTCAGCTTCCTGCCCTTCGTCGCCGCGGCGGTCTGCCGCGCACTGTCATCATCATTCACTGAGCTTACCTCGACTACTGATGATGCCGCTGAAGAGATCATCCGCCATAAGGCCGTTCACCTTGGCATCGCCACCGATACCGAAAATGGGCTGATGGTGCCGGTGATTCGCGATTGCGACCGGCTTGGTGTGCTGCAGATTGGCCGCCAGATCAGCGCTGTGGCCGAGGCCGCGCGTAACCGCAGCGCCACCCGCGAACAACTCTCTGGCAGCACCTTTACCATCAGCAATGTTGGGAGTCACGCCGGGCGGTTTGCCACGCCGATCATCAACTACCCCGAGGTAGGCATTCTCGCCGTGGGCCGCGCCCGTGATGGCGTCGTAGTTCGCCATGGCGGCATTGCCGTGGGAAAACTGCTGCCGCTCTCGCTGGCGTGCGATCATCGCGTGGTCGATGGCGCATCGGCCGCGCTCATGCTGGCCAATCTGGTGGAAATGCTGCAAGACCCCGAGCAGTTGCTCGGCCCGGCGCGGTGAGCCAACCATCGCGTGCTTAGCAGAGCAGCGGGATCTCTTCTGCGGCAAGACGGCGGCAAGTGATGCGAAAGTTTTGGCAGCGATGAGGCGTGCGGTCAGGAGGTGCGGACGTGTTTGGCTTTGGCTTATCTGGCGATTCCTCCATTTCGACCTCTTCATCGTCGTCCTCGTCATCAGACACGCTCAAGGGTCTGCTCGCCCTTGCCGCACTCATCCTGCTGTGTGTCTCGGTGATCTTCAGCTTCGTTGAAGTTCAATACATGCTGTGGGGCCAGACAGTTGCCGCAACCAAGGCCGATGTTGTCGTCCATCGACCCCACCGTGGCCAAATTGGCTCCGGCTTCCGTCGTTACGTTGAGTACACCTTCGCTGACCCCGCGGTTGGAGCTGAACGCTTCGAACGTGAACTCGTCAGCGATACATACGTCTTGCCGGGGATGTTGCTCATCAACTTTGTGCCCGGCGGCGGCCTTTCCCGTCTGGATGGCAGTAGCTACTGGTGGGCCCTGCTAATGCTCGGCACCTCGGTCATGTTTGTCGTTGCCATGGCCATCTGGTTTTACATCGACTTTGTCAAGTACCAGCGTCACCGCGCCCAAAAGCGTCGTGCCGGGTACTGACCGCTGCCCTGAACTCGGTAGCACACTGCCGCAAGCCATCCCTAACCTGCGGCATGGCCATTATCGTCCTGCAGCACGCCCCCACCGACCATCTCGGTCGCCTCGCACCGATCTTTCGCGATCTTGGCCACAAGCTCGATGTGCGTCGCGTTGACTTGGCCACCAGCAGCGCTGGTGTCTCGCCCAAAGTCGCCCGCGGCGTGCCGACCGATCTCGACGATGTTGACGGCCTGATCGTGCTCGGGGGCCCCATGAACGTGGGTGACAATCCAGCCCCCGCATGGATGGCCGCCGAGATTGAACTGGTGCGCGCGGCCCACGCGGCGGCGCTCCCCTTAGTTGGTATTTGCCTGGGCCATCAGATCATTGCGCACGCCCTCGGCGGCGAAGTTGGCCCAAGTGAGAAGCCCGAGGTTGGCTTCTGCCAAGTGACCACGCTGGTGCCAGGCCAGACCGATACGGTGCTGGCGGGCATTCCTTGGCAGACGATGCAGTTTCAAGCCCATGCGCAGGAGATTAAGAAGCTCCCGCTCGATGCCACCGCACTCATGGCGAGCCCGGCGTGCAATTTTCAGGCGTTTCGCGTTGGCCTGCGCACCTATGGCTTCCAGTTCCATTTCGAGCTGCTGCGAAGCGATATCGACGGGTTTGCGCGCGACGCCTTCACCAACCAGCTTGCCGAACAACTTGGGCAAAGCACCACCGCCTTTGCTGGCCAGGCCGCTGAGCACATGACTCGCTTCGATATCGTGGGCGATCGGCTCGGCGAGAACCTCGCTGGCTCGCTCTTCCCAGTCGTGCGCCGCCTGCGGGCCTGACCGCGCATCGGGTTTCACACCTGGCAAGCACGCCATGGCATCCTTTCGCATCACGCCGCCGACCGACTATCTGCTGCATCGTGATGTGTGCTCATACGGCTACTTCGTGCTGGCCCCCAATGTCTGGGTGCCGGGGCAAGTCGCCGGCGACACCGGCACCTTCTGCCGCATCTTCGACCTTGGCGGCATTGCTGTGCGCGCTGAGGTCACTCAGCCCGGCCGATCCGCCACGCCGCGGGCTCATCGTGGCATGCCCCTGCGCATCACTACCGCTCGCCCCATCAGCGGGCTAGCCCGCGCACAACTGCGTGCGGCGCTTACCCGCATGCTGCGGCTGGATGAATCCGCCGAGACCATCGCCCACTTCCACAAGCTTGACCCGCGCTGGAGACGCCGCGGCCAGGGCCGCCTGCTCCGCTCGCCGACACTCTTTGAGGACATCATCAAGACGGTGACCAGCTGCAACGTGGCGTGGAGCAGCACCAAGCGCATGAACACGCGCCTGTGCGAGGTCTATGGCATCGGCGGCGCATTTCCCCAGCCCGCCACGCTCGCCGCGGCACGCCCCGCGCACATGCGCGCCAGCTGCGGCGTGGGCTACCGCGATGTGCGCATCGTTGAGCTTGCTAAGCGCTTTGCAAAAGATGACACGCTGAAGGACACACTTGAGGATGCCACCCTGAGCGATGCGCACCTGCGTGAGGTGCTCATCGAGCTACCCGGCATTGGGCCGTATGCGGCAAGTAACATCTTGCAGTTGCTCGGGCGCTATGGACAACTGCCCCTTGACACCGAGGCCGTACGTCATGGGCGGACGGTGCTCGGGCTGCGGGGCAACTCGCGCACCGTGATGAAGCGCGTGGGGCGGCACTTTGCAAAGTTCAAGGATCAACAGTTTCGCAGCTACTGGTTTGAGATGTGGACGGGGTATGAGGCGCTGCGCGGGCCAGCGCACAAGCGCGGGTGGGGCGGGTAAAGCAACGCGCCGATCCGTGACCACCCCTTACGGCTCTATCAGCCCGGCCATGTGTGCCCGCTGGCGCAACACCTGCTCTTCCTCGGCGATGTACAGGCGGTTAACTTCCACCCATCCCGCTTGTACATATCCCTTGTCGCGCAGCGCCAGCGTCACGCCCGTGTCCGCATCAGGGTGATTGTCCTCCACCAGCAGCACGCGCGGGCGAACCACGTCCAGATCCAGCCCATCGAGCGCTGCCGCCTCGCCCCCTTCAATATCCAGCGAGACGAAGTCCACCATGCGAGCCGGGAAGTGCTCGGCCAGCAGTGAACTCAGCGTGCGCAGTGGCACTTGGATCGTGCGCTTGGCGAGTGTCGCGGCGGCCTCGGCGTGCAGCGCCGTCGTGGTGGCGTATGAGAGCATGCCGCCAAACTTGTCCTGAGTCAGAGTGAAGTTGGCCGTCGCGCCGGGCTTGCTGGCATCAGCGCGCGAGCCGATCGCCACATGAACCGTGGTGCTGTGCGGGCGCGCTTGTGCGCACAACGCCGCCTTCTCCGGAATGCCTTCGACGAGCAGACAGTCCCACCCGATTGATTCGAAGACTGAGGAAACTGAGTATGTCAGCCCATCAAACGCACCCGCCTCTACACACAGCCCGGTAAACTGCCCGGCAAACAACTGATACAGCACCGCATCCTCAGCGAACTGGGCGCGAAACATCAGCGAGCCGCGCGGACTAATGCCGGCAATCGCCAGATCGCGCTCCAGCCGCTCGGCCACCACCAGCGCACGATTGCGCCCGATGCCCATCTTAAGTTGGCGGATCACATCATGCAGCGTGCCGAACGCCCCACCTACCTCGGTGGCAAGCTGCTCCAAATCCGCGAGGGTCGCGGCGGGTGAACCGGCCAACATGCCGCTGCTACCCGCTTGGTTACCCATTCGCTTGTGATGGTGAACATTTGCCATGCGTGCACGACCGGTAGCCGGGCTCAGTGCCCCGATGTTCACCCGTGGCTTTGACGAGGTGAGGTGAAGGGTGAACGTTCCAAAATAGTAGTGATCAAGACCTCACGCAGATTCACAATCCAAGCTAGTTGAGCTTTCTTTGTCGGTGGAAGCTGCCGCCGCAGAGCACCACCAAGCCGCTCTGGCGTATATGCGTGTTGCCGAGCATGCAACCTTCAGGTTGTGTACTCGGCGTTGATCGCCACGTATCCCTTGCTCAGGTCGCAGCCGAGCATCCACCACGCGCCCGGGCCAGCCCCCACAGTCAAGGTCAATCGCACTTCACTGCTTGCCATTGCCGCTCGCAAGCGCACCAGCAACTCCGCATCGCTCAAGGCACTGGCCACCGGCATGCCGCGGCGATAGACCTCCACCGCATCAATACCTTCCGCAGCGATTGTCAGCGAGGTTTCCTCAGCCGCGAAGTAAACGCCAGCGTTGCCTGCCGCGGTGACGATGCGGCCCCAGTTCGGGTCCTTGCCGTGAATGGCACACTTGACCAGCGGCGAGCTCACCACTCGCTCGCACATGCGCCGGGCCGAGCCATCATCCGCAGTGCCGCGCACCTCAATACGGAAGATGCGGCTGGCACCCTCGCCATCGACAATCACCTGCCGCGCCACTTCCTCGCACACGTTTTCGAGCGCGCGAGCGAAAATGGCGAACTCCGGCGTGCCGACTTGCAGTCCATTCTTTGTTTGAAACCCACTCGTTGAGGTACCTCCGCTGACACTTCCAGCAAGGCCGGATGAGAGAATCATTACCGTATCGGAGCAGCTCGGGTGATCGTCGACATTGATGCGATCAAAGCTGCCCGAGCATGCCAGTTCCAGTGCGTGCTGCAACGCCGCCGAGCCGATCGGCGCATCGGTGGTGATGAAGGCAAGCATGGTGCCCGCAGCCGGTGTCGGTCCGGCAGCGCTATCCAGCCGCGGCGCAATCATGCCCGAGCCCTTGGCGATCGCGCCGATGCGCACCTTCATGCTACCGATGACGACTTCGTACCGGGCCATCTTGCGCACCGTGTCAGTAGTCAGAATCGCGTCTGCCGCAGCCAGATCAGCGCCGTATCCGCTGGCCAAACCCGCGACTAACTCAGGGACTTTGCCGATGATTTTGTCACTCGGAAGCGGCCTGCCGATAATGCCCGTGGAGCTTGGCGCAACCTCATGCGCCGCTATCCCGAGCGCGGCGGCGACTGCCGCGCAGCATGCTCGTGCGCGCTCTACGCCCTCCTGGCCGGTGGCGGCGTTGGAGTTGCCGGCGTTGATGATGATTGCGCGGACTTCGCTCTGCGTACCTGCAAGCACCGCGGAGCGCAACGCGCGCCCGATGATCACTGGCGCACCAACGATGACATTGCTGGTGAAGACCATCGCCGAACCACAGACCGCTGCGTGCTTTCCCTTAGGCAGAATCGGGTCTGCGCCGGGGTCATCAACGCGAACGATCAGCGCGACATCGGGCTTGCCAGATGGTTTCAATCCGGCAGTGGCACCGCAAGCAAGAAATCCGTGCGGAAACGTGACTGACATATTGCAGCATCGTTGGCTTGACCTTGCCACTGAGTCTGCCACGATCACCGACTTATGCGTATTGAACTGCACACCTCCGCCGGATTGATCACCCTTGAGCTGGAAGCTGAGAAGGCACCACTCTCGACCGCCAACTTCGCCAGCTATGTCACCGCCGGTCACTACGACGGCTTGGTGTTCCATCGCGTCATTCCCAACTTCATGGTGCAGGGCGGCGGCTTTGACACCAAGGGTGTGCAGCGCAAGGCCAACGCCGGCATCAAGAATGAGTGGAAGAACGGCCTGAGCAATCGCAAGTACACCGTGGCCATGGCGCGGCTGGGCAACCAGCCAGATTCCGGCTCATGCCAGTTCTTCATCAATGTGGCTGACAACGATTTTCTCGATCAGCCACGCGATGGTGCCGGCTACGCCGTCTTTGGCAAGATCGTCGGCGGGATCGACATTGTCGATGCCATCGCTGGCATGCCGACCTCGATCAAGAATGGCATGCAGGACTGGCCGAGGCAGGATGTCGTCATCAACAAGGCCGTCATCGCGACCAAGCCCGGCTAAATCGGTGTGAGTGATCGACCTGGCTTTCGCCCTCAGCGACTCATCGAGAGCGACTCGCCAGCGCGCACCAGATCACCCAATGCTGCGCCATCAAGCGCATCGATCACACCGTCACGGTTGACATCCCGCGGCCTGCGCTGCGTGGTGTTTCCCGCCGCGGGCATCGGCCCATACTGCGTGTAGACATCCTCAATGTTCACCGCACCATCGGCGTTGGCATCAGCATCGGGCGCAATGCTTGAGCGATTGCTCAGCGCGGCGTGCGCGATCAGTAAGTCGTCGTAGTTCACGACACCATCGCCGGTCAGATCCCACAAGTGCAGCAGCACGCTGGCGAGGGGTGGAGATGCTGGCGCCGCCGTAAATGGATTGCCACTCGGGTAGCACGCGATGATGCGGGCCAGATCGCGCCCATCGACGATGCCATCCTCACCGAACTTGTAGCGGCGAAACTCGGTGGTCAGTCGCGTCATGTCAGCGGCGGTAATGCTGCTTGATGCGTCAACATCAAAACGTGCGTTGCCCACCGTGATGGCAATGGGCGTGCCCGGCGGATTGGCCGTGGCCAGCAGCGCGACCATGGCTGCGAGATCGCGCGCATCAATGAAGCCATCCTTATTCACATCTCCGCGCTGCGGCGTGGCGCTGGTGTCAATCCAGGTGCGCAGCATGGTGAGCATGGTCGGATTGGCGATGAACGTGTTCGCCTCAAACCAGGCAAAATCCTCCACGTTCTTGCCTTTGGCCGCATTGAGTTGCTGCGTCACCGTTGGTCGCGGACTGCTGGTGAAATTGGCCAGCCCGGCGATGACACGCCGGCCCGGCGCGGCGGCCTGACCGCGGACAATGTCGTTAGCGATGTTGTCGATGGCGGTCTGGTTAGTGCCCGTGAAATACGACATTACAAAGAACAGATCTGTCTCCGTGCGGCGCGACCAGCTCGGCAGGTCGATCATCTTGCTGGTGTGGAAAGTGCCCGACCAGTCGGCAAAGGCCACGGCCGACATCGGCATGGTGCTCTGCTCAGCTCGCACCGCAACGCGCAGCTGCCGCAGCGCTTCAGTGACATTGTCGCGGTTCCACGTGAGCCAGCGGGCACTGGGTGATGAGCCGGTAAGGCCGACTTCTGTAATCGGGTCAACGCCGTATCTGGCCTGGTAAGCGCTGCGGGCCCAAATGTCAAAGCTCCAGGGCGCGAGCCCCGTGCCGGCAAGCGGAAAGAAGTGATAGTCTGCCTGAATGCCCTCGAGCCCCGGGTATCTGCCAGCAAGCTCGCCGAAGTAGTCATTTAGCACGGTGCGCACGCCCGGATTGCCGAGGTTGACAAACCGCTGGTTGGCTTGGTCGCCAGTCGTCGTCACCGCAGGGTCGCGATGTTTGACAACCCAGCCCGGATTGGCCGCCAGAATCGCCGACGGGTTGAAGCCGAAATCAAGATATCCGGTCTCGCACCATGCGTGCACGCGGACGCCGTGCCGCGCGCAGGTGGTGATGGCGCCCGCCAAGTAGTCACTTGCCGTGCCAAACCGCGCCGGGAAGACGCCGGTGGTGCCCGTATCCTGCCCCCAGTAAAGCGTCTCAAGAAACAAGTCGGTAATGCCGGCGGCGGCCAGCTGGGCAACGGTGGTATCAAGCGTGGCAAGTGAAGTCGGCGGCCTCAGCCATGCGCCACGAATCGGCCGCGTGAGGCGGTTGGGCGTGTTCACGCCCGTATTGAGTTTGATGCCAAGATTCGTGGAAACCCCGCGGAACAAGCCATCCGATGGGCGATTCTGCACAGTGCTGCCCGCATCGTTGATGTAGACGAAGCTCGATGAGCCGCCACCATCGAGATTGATCGCGCGATAGCATCCTCGAGCGATCATAAAGTCGGCGACTTCCGGCAACGTCATGCCGACCGACCAGCCGGGCTGCCGACCGTCGATGACAAAGATATAGAGCGTCGTGCCGGTGCGATCCACACCAATCACGGTGCGTGGGTTGCGCACCAGCGGCTCCACCCGTGCCGTTGCTCCGGTATTCACACCGTCAGTCACCAGCAGCGTGCCAGCGATTGCATCGGTAGTGCTCGGGCCGATGCCCGCCAGCGCGTGACGCGCGTCGCCCACAGCAGCGGCTGCGATGTTGCCCACCGTGCCGAGCCGGTAACGATCAAACACAATTGCAGGGTCCGGCGCGCCGTTGAATGTTCGCACCGGAGAGACGAGCACGCCGTTCGAAACGACCAAGCCCAGAGCATCAGCCGCCGTTCCGGATATCGTCGAGAAGTAATTGGCGTTCACCGCCAGTCGAGACCCGGTTGCGGAGCGAAAGCTCGTGGTGGTCGTCAGCACCGCATCGCCACCCGCTGGCGGCGACGCCGCGGCCGTCACCACCAACTCCACCGCCGGGTCTTGCAGCGCGACGGCTGCAAAATAGCCCCGAGCCGTGCCGCCGGCAGTCGTCAACGTCAGTTGCTCGACGACCAGCGGCTGAGCCGCGCCATCTCGAACCAAAAGCCCGATAAAAAACAGTGCTAGGCCGCGGAAAGCGGCACGTTGTGGGAGCGAGCGATGTTGAGATCTAAGGGGTAGGTGTGCCATGCAGAGGTGCTAGAAGATTGACGCGCCCGGCGCGAAATGCCAGCGAACTGGCC
>Ga0105048_10018024_pt1 | contig 10874 bp, 8 predicted proteins | sample MAT05_FD_78382 | JGI IMG/M metagenome (GOLD analysis project Ga0105048, IMG submission 78382) | Freshwater microbial communities from Lake Fryxell liftoff mats and glacier meltwater in Antarctica - MAT-05 | ecosystem: Environmental > Aquatic > Freshwater > Ice > Liftoff microbial mat | place...
CCCTTGCCGTAGGTGCGAGGGCGCGGGGGAACGAGGCTGACATCGACCGGGGCGTAGGTGATGTTCACCTGATTGCCGTCCCACGAGGCGATCGTGGTCTTCATGAAATCCTTGTCCAGACGCTCGGGGAAATCAGGCTTGTAGTGAGCGCCGCGGCTTTCGTTGCGGTTGAGTGCGCCTTTCAGGATCGCCTCGGCGTTGATGATCATGTCATTCAAGGCGCGCGCGAACGAAAGGTTCTGGTTCGTGTACATGCCGGTATCGCTCAGCTTGATCCGGCTGTAGCGTTCTTTCCATGTGGCGAGCTGCTGGAGCGTCAGCTCGAGCTTGTCGTTGTACCGAACGACCGTGCAGTGATCGGTCATCCACTTGCCCATTTCCTGCCAGATCATGTAGGGGTTTTCGGTGCCCTTGGAATTGACCAGCGCGTCCTGCTTGGCTTTTTCCTGCGCGACGACCGTGTCGTACACGCTCGCCGGCAATTCAGAGGCCACGAAGGGGGCGACTTCGTTGATGTAGTTCTTGATGCTCGTCCCGCCGAACAGGCCTTCGAAGATGCAGCTCAAGAGCGAGTTGGCACCCAGGCGGTTGGCACCGTGGAACGCGAAGCTGCATTCGCCCATGGCGTAGAGCCCGGGGAGGTTGGTCATGAAGTTTTTATGGTGTCCGAATTCCAGCCCGCCGGGCGAGGTTTTCTTGGCCTCGTAGCCGGTCCAAATCCCGCCCATCGCGTAGTGGACCGCCGGGAAAATTTTCATCGGTTCTTCCAGCGGGTCGGCACCGACGAATTTTTCGTAAATTTCGAGAATGCCTTCGAGCTTGCCGAGCACCTTCTCGCGGCCGATCTCGCGGACCTTGTCGCGCAGATCAAGATAGACCATGTTCCCACCGCCCACGCCGTAGCCTTCCAAGCACATTTGGAAAATTTCGCGGGTGGCGATATCGCGAGGGACGATGTTGCCGTACTTGGGGTATTTGCGTTCGAGGAAGTAATCGCGTTCGTCTTCGGGAATGCTGTTGGGCGGGCGCGTGTCCTGCTTTTTCTTCGGCACCCACACGCGGCCGCCTTCGCCGCGGGCGGATTCGGAGATCAGGCGGCACTTGTCTTCGCCGGGGATGGCGGTGGGGTGGACTTGGATCATCTCGGGGTTGCCGAGCTTGGCACCCGCCTGGAAGCAGCGGCTGACCGCGCCGCCGGTGCAGATGACCGAGAGCGTGGATTTACCGAAGATCAGCCCGTTCCCGCCGGTCGCAAGGACGACCGCATCGGCGCGGAACGCCTTGATCTCCATCGTGCGCATGTCCTGCGCCACAATGCCGACGCAAATGCCTTCGTGCATCACCGGCCAGAGAAATTCCCAGAACTCAAACTTATTGACCTTGCCTTCGGTTTCCCAGCGGCGGGTTTGTTCATCGAGGGCGTAGAGCAGTTGCTGGCCGGTGGTGGCACCGGCGAAGAAGGTTCGCTTGAAGAGCGACCCGCCGAACAGACGCAGGTCGCGCTGGCCTTCGGGGGTGCGATTGAAGGGGACGCCCATGCGGTCGAGCAGATCGATGATCTTGGGTGCCCAGTTCGCCATCTCCAGCACCGGCGGCTGGTCCGCGAGGAAGTCGCCGCCGAGGACGGTTTCGTCGAAGTGGACCCACTCGCTGAACCCCTGCTGCCTGGCGATTTCATTGGTCGCGTTGATGCCGCCTTGCGCGCAGACGCTGTGCGAGCGTTTGACCGGCACCATCGAGAACAGATCGACCTCAACGCCGACCTCCGCCAGCTTCACTGCACACGCCAGCCCGGCCAGTCCGCCCCCGACGACGATTACACGCTTCTTGGCAGCCATAATGTTAAATCCTTCAAGCTCAACTTTAGCTCGCCAGCGCCTTGTCTGGCCGCTCGCGGTTTTCTTTCACAAATTTCAAATGATGAGGCAGTCCGTCGTTCCGGTCCGTCACATCACCTGATTGCGGTACATGAACGTCGCCACGATCGCGGTAAACCCGCACGCCGTGGTGAAGAAGAACAGGCCCAGGCAAACCAGGCCCCAGCGCATCTGCGCCTGCTTGCTGACGGTCAGACCCCAGGCAATCCCTGCGGTCCAGAACCCGTTCGCCAGGTGGAACGTGCCCGCGATCACGCCCAGCGGATACACCACCAGCGACAGCACCCAGCTCGATTGCAGGTGCCGCACCGTCGATTCAAACGCCTGCCCGTGCGGCTTGAAGGCGAGCGTCTCGCCGAACCAGCCGAACATCGCCCCGACGTGGAAGAAGATGAACCCCACCAGCGCCAGCGCCGACACGCGCTGGAGTACGTAAAACCAGTTCTTGACGTAGCTATACGCGCCCACGTTCGGCTTGCCGTTCAACATGACGTATAGGCCGTAGAACGTGTGTACCAGCAGCGGCGCAAAGATGAACGACAGCTCCACCGCCAGCAGGAACGGCAGCCGGTGAATCTGGTTCACTTGCTCCTGGAAAATCCCCACCTGGCCGTCCTTACCGGGTCCCTGGATGAGGGTGGCATTGATGAGCAGGTGTACACAGATGTACGACCCGAACATGATGCCGGTAAGGGAATGCAAACGACGCAGCAGGAAGTACATTGGATGAGTTTCGCGCGAGGCGACAGCAGTGACAGCGTGAGACAAAATGTCTCCTTTCCGTTTCGGATAACCGTGTCCGATTATAGGGATCGCGGGCCACACTGCAAAATTGTTGGGGTGGGCGATTTGTCGCTTAGGGAAATTATGGGTGGCGAGTGGCGAGTGGCGGGTGGCGTGTGGGGATTTGGGGCTGCTAGGTCGCGCTCTGTAAGAAACGCTATTGCTTCGGTCAGCACCTCACCACCCCCTCGCAATTTTTTTGCTTTCTCTTGACCGTATCGCCTGCGATCCGTTCACGTTCCATCCGCCGTGTGCCGATAACCGATGTATAGCGATCGACCTGGCACAATCGGAAAGCGTGCGCATGCGCAATAGTCTGAACTGGATCCGTTGGCTGCTCTGTGGCGGAGCCTTTGCAGCAGTGATTCTGACGGCAGGATGCCAGTCCGAGACGGTCACCATGCGCCCCGGTGCCAACGGATCGACCGAAGTCGCCAGCCCCTCCTCCGCGCCCCCGGTGACGGGGGACGCGATGCTGATCGCGATGCCCGACACCTCCACGCCCGCCGCCAACGTCTTTGGCGAACTACCGAACCTCGTCACCGACCCGCGCGCCGGTGCCAGCGAATTCGGATTTCAGCAGCACACCTTCGTTGACGAAGGCTATGACGCCGAGCCCGCCATCAGCCCCGACGGCAAGACGATCGCGTTTTCCAGCACGCGCCACTCCGCAACCACCGACATCTACCTTCAGAAGGCCGATGGGCTCGCGGTAACGCAACTCACCTCCGACGCCGCCGACGACGCCTTCCCGGCGTTTGCGCCCGACGGCCAGAAACTCGCCTTCGCCAGCAACCGCTCGGGATCGTGGGACATCTATATGATGGACCGCACCGGCAAAAACATTACCCAGGTCACCTCCGGCCCGGCGCACGACATGCACCCGTCGTTTTCCCCCGACGGCAAACGCCTGGCTTACTGCTCCCTCAACGCCCGCGGGCAGTGGGAACTGTGGATCGTCGACCTGATCACCAATGAACGCCGGCAGATCGGCTACGGCCTGTTCCCGAAGTGGGCACCGACCCGCGACAAGGACATGATCGCCTTCCAGCGTGCCCGCAATCGCGGCGGACGCTGGTTCAGCATCTGGACCGCTGAAATCATCGACGGCGAGGCCCGCTCGATCACCGAAGTTACCGTCAGCACCAACGCCGCCGTCGTCAGCCCGAGCTGGTCGCCGGACGCGAAGGACATCGCGTTTTCCACGATCGTCGAGCCGAACTCGGTCGACAGCCGCGGCAAGCCGCTGGGCCAGCAGGACGTCTGGACGGTCCGGGCCGACGGCACCGGGCGGCATCGCCTAACCGACGGCAGGGGCATCAATACCGCCCCGTACTGGGCGCCGGACGGTAGGATTTACTTTGTCAGCAACCGCTCAGGTACGGACTGCATCTGGAGCGTCAACGCCGGTGGCAAGAACTACTCGACGGCGGCAGTTCCCAAGGATTAGTAGCACGGGCACCTGAGCCCGTGTCTTGAGCTGTAACAACGGGCGAGACGCCCGTGCTTCTGGTTTCACGGAGGAAACCATGACCAACATGCGATGGATCGCGGTGATCAGTTTGATCGTCGCAGCATGCCTGATCGCAGGCTGCACGGAAAAACCGAGTCCCTACGGCCGCGAGAACGCGCTGGCGATTCCGGGGGCGCAAACGCGCATCTGGGCGGTCGCACCGGTCCTCAACCTGTCCGGCCAACCGGGCGTCGATCCGCTCCTTCAGGCCGACATCCTCTACCAGCAACTCCAGACCGTGCAGGGATTGACCGTCATCCCGGTCGACCGCGTCGCCCAGATCTACGCCGCCGCGAATATCGAGCAGATCCAGTCCCCTGAGCAGGCGGCGATCGTCATGGACTCACTTGGCTGCGAAGGCCTGATTGTCGCGACCGTGACGCAATTCGACCCCTATAATCCTCCAAAGTGGGGAGGCAGCGTGCAGTTGTTCCAGAAGCCCGGCAACGGCGTGCGTGTCCCGCCGCCCGATCCGCGTGAATTGCTGCGCGCTGGCGCTCCGCCTCCGGAGGCGAATCTGCCCATGGTGCCCGAAATGGTTCAGGTGGTCGGCATGTTCGATGCCGCCAACGGCACGGTCCGCGACGCCCTGATGACCTACGCTCAGGGCCGCCACGAGCCCACCGGACCCATGGGGCTCAAGGAATATTTCGCCTCGATGGACCGATTTAGCGGCTTTGCGTACCACAGGTTGTTGGAAGACCTTTTAGTTCAGATGCGAAATGGTCGATAAAGATCGAGGAGACAGGAGATAGGAGACAGAAGACAGGAGTCCGGTACGCCGGGTCTTTGTTCTCTCCTATCTCCTCATCTCCTGTCTCCTGTCTTCTTCATGAGCCTTCAGCATGTCGAACGAAACGAAAACGCTCTCGCTCTCCAAAGGCAAGCACCACTTCTGCTTCAAGTACGAAGCCGGCCAGGAGAGCCACGTGCTGGATACGCTGGTCGAAATGGTTCACCGGCGCGACCTTCCCTTCGACTGGTTTGACGCCGCCGTGCTGTCGCATCAGCTTGGCCAGCATTTGGCAAAAGAATTGAAGACCCTTTTGCCGAAGAAAGTTGCGTGAGGAGTTATCGCTCCATGCGGTGACCGGAAAACGGGCACCGTAAAGACGGATCAAGGATGACCCGTCTGGTTCTGTCAGGGACGCCGTACCCCATCGGCAGGACGCACTTCTCACATCGAACGGACAACGTGAGCTGAGGATCGGCTCATGCATTCGGGGATCGCGACGTAGCGATGCCCGCTCCCGGATACCTGCCGCATGGCGATCCTCTTATGAACAGCTCCACACCAGCTGCCTCAACCGCAGACACGCACGAACCCAAAGAGTTCTGCCCGCTCGTGAAGGCGTTTCTCGATTATCTCAAGCTCGAGCGACACTTCAGCGACTACACCGTCCGCTCCTACGGTGCCGACCTTTATCAGTTCGGCCATTTCCTCGGCGGAAAGATCGGGACGCACTTCTCGAACGCCGAGCGAATCGGCCCGACGAGCGAACCGCTCGACCCGAAGTTCGTCCGCTGTGAGACGATGACCATCCGCGAGTTTCTCGCGTATCTCACCGCTCAGAACTACACCAAGAGCACGACGGCGCGCAAGCTCGCGACGCTCCGCTCTTTCTACAAGTTCCTGATCCGTCGCGGCCAGCTCAGCGTCAACCCGCTGAGCACCATCCGCACGCCCAAGCAGGAACGCCGGCTGCCCAAGTGCCTGGACCTCGAACAGGTTCAGAAGCTCCTGGAAGCCCCCGGCGAAGGCGACATCCTCTGCATTCGCGACAAGGCGATGCTCGAAGTGCTCTACTCCTCCGGCATTCGCGTCAGCGAACTGGTGGACCTGGAGACACAGGACATCGATCTGACCGAAGGCGTGCTCCGCGTGCGCGGAAAAGGCCGTAAGGACCGTCTGACCCCGATCGGGTCGCAGGCGATCCTCGCGCTGAAGCGTTACTTTGGCGTCCGTCAGTCCGACCCGAAGATGAACACGCAGTTCACCCACAAGGTCTTCCTCAACAAGCACGGCGAACCGCTGAGCACCCGCTCGGTGCGCCGCAAGCTGGACAAGTATCTGTCGATCGCCGGGCTCGATCCGGGAATCAGCCCGCACACGCTGCGCCACAGCTTCGCCACGCACCTGCTCAACAACGGTGCGGATCTGCGAAGCGTCCAGGAACTGCTCGGCCATCAGAGCCTCAGCACCACGCAGGTGTACACGCACCTGACCACCAAACGGTTGAAGGAAGTCTACGATGCGGCTCATCCCCGCGCCGGCGATGGCCCGATTCCGCACCCGGCATTGCAGCCCTCGGTCCCTCACTACCCGGCCAAGGCTGGCTGAACGCTGTGTAAGGCATCAGCTCCTTGGGGCCGGGTGACTACGACAACGATAGGGAAGGAAAAGCCCGCGACGAAAGTCGCGGGCTTTTTCGTGCGCCATTTTGTCAATCGAATCGTATGTTAAACCTAGGTGAAAGCGGCGGTTACGTCCGACAATGGACCCGCATTCATCGCCGTTGTAGGGCTCACATCTGCTGAGGACGCTGCGTTCGTATCAGTTGGAGCATCGGAGTGGATATGAGCGTAATACCCCTTGGTTATCTATGCAGGCAGTCGGCTTCGCCAAAACAAGCGAAATTGACGCATTTGCCTGCCCGCGAATCTGTGTCAGATTGTGAGCAGGATATTCCTATGACGCTCACTACCCCCTGTCATTCTCCCAGACACAGCAAGTGGCATATCGCCAGCGGCATGGTCGTGCTGTTGACGGTCTACATGATCGCGATGGCGTCCATCCGCTGGTATCTGGGACAGTAGGTTGGCACCCTCATTAACGGCGAAACCGCAAGCGACGTTCGATCGTCGCTTGCGGTTTCGCAGGCATTGCTGAGGACATTCTAAACGCCCATCATTTCGCTTCGGCGGCTGCGGGGAGCAGGCTGGGGGGGGTGAGCGTGCTGGTGATGCTGCCCTTGACCAAACCGCTCGGGTCGATCTGCTCGACTTCCTTGGGCTGAATGAACTTGATCTTGCGGGCGGCGTCTTCGACGACTTCGCCGCGGATGCCGATGAACAGACCTTCCATTTTGATGACGTTGGCATCGTCGGAGTTGACGTACACGACCGTGCGCCCGCTGGCCGGATCGGTCAGGCGGTAGAGCGTGCGCCCGCCGTACGGAAGCGCCGACTGACGCAGCGTACCGGTCGCGGTGAACTGCTTGACGGCGGCGTCTTTGATCCGTTCGTCGATCTCCTGGCCTTCGGCTTCCAGCGGCCGGGTCTTGCTGGCGATCTCGTCGCGAAGACGCTTGGTCTCGGTGTATTGCACCAGCGCGTCCTTGCGAACCTTCAGACCCTTCACGCGAAACTCCGCCATCCGCAGCATCGATTCGGGCAACTGCTTGTCGGCAACGACCTTCTCGTACGCGCCAAGAAGCTCATCGATCGGCTGCTGCTCCAGAGGCAGGCGGCTGGTCTCGTCGAACTTGGCTTCGAGGTCATCGAACTGCTTTTCCGCAGACGCCTGCGCGCCTGCGGGCACCGTGGTCGGGCCTTTGGGTGCGTCGTTGGAGGCGACGGTGGTGTTTGCGGGGTCGGGTTGCTTGCTTTCGACGGGCGTGACGGGTGCTGCGGTGTTCCCGCCCGTTGAAGCGGGCTCGCCAGTGGTCGTGTTGTTTGCGCCGGTGTTGTTCGCTACCTCGCCGCCTTCGACGGGCTTTACTTCGAGCGTGCCGTTGTTGTTGATCACTTCGACGCGCTTCACCGGCTCAACGAATTTTTTGTGAACGTACATGAACGTGCCCGCCGGCGGGGCGATCTTGAAGTATTCGTCCTGTTCGCCCAGGATCTTCACGTCAGAACCGCCGTGCAGTTGCAGCGCGACCTTGGTGATCATGTTATTGATGTTGCTGGCGATGCGGACGTTTACGTTCGTCGCATCGTCCCGCACGCGGCCGACCGTACCGTCGCCGCGCTTCTCGACCCACGCCTTGCCCACCAGGCAGTACGTGCCGACGGGGGGAAGAATCTTCACCCACTCCGGCTTCTCGCCCACCGCGACGACGATGTCGCCTTTGTTCAGCTTGACGACCGGGTACTCGTTCTCGCCGGCACCGGAGCGGACGTAGACGTTGTCGGAGTTCACCAGGCTGGAGAACTGATACTGCGACATCTCCAGATCGGTTGGCGCGGCTTGCGCCAATGCCACCGGTGCGGAAACGAACGTCAGCGAGCAAATAGTCAGAATCGAGGCGGCGATCAAAGGCAGGCGAGTCATGAGCACCTCCATGTGCGAAGTCGAGCGAGCCGGACAAATCCGTCCGGGGGTTCCCAAGTGCGAGCTATTGTGCGTGAATTACCTTTCATGTTCAAGGGGTTGTATAGCCGAGTGACAATGCAATTTGCATGAGTATCCTCTGCCGGGCAGTTCAGGGAAGGTAGATTCTATGATTCTTGCAGGCGACATCGGCGGGACGAATACCCGCCTGGCGATTTTTGACGACAAGCGAAAGCTGGTCCGCAAACCCTCTAAATTCCCCACCGGGGACGGCAAATGCCTGGACGAATACGTGGCGAAGGTGCTGAAATCGGTCAAAGGCGAGAAGATCACCCACGCGTGCCTCGCGATCGCCGGGCCCGTGATTGACGGGATTTGCAGCTCCACCAACATCGGGCGCAAATTTGTCGCAGAAGACATCCGCAAGGCGGCGGGGCTGGAATCGCTCATCCTGATCAACGACCTGGTCGCCAACGCCGCAGGCATCGAGACGCTCGAAAAGAATCAAATCTTCACGCTCATCAAAGGCCAGAAGCACCACGGCAACTGTGCGATCGTCTCCCCCGGCACGGGTCTGGGCGAAGGGGCGTTGATCTGGGACGGGCATCGACATCGCCCGATCCCGTCCGAAGGCGGACACGCACGCTTCGGGCCCACCACGGAAGTCGAAAGCGATTTCCTGGCGTACCTCTCCCGAACGCTCAGCACGGTCACGTACGAGGACGTTTGCGGCGGCAAGGGGATCGAACCGCTCTTCCGATTCTTCGTCGAACGCGGCGAAGCCGTGCCGGCGGCGTTTATGCGCAAATTCGATAGAGAAACACCCACGCGGCGCGCCATGCACATCTCCGAGGCCGCTGTCGATCAGTCCGTGCCCGCAGCGGTGAAAGCGATGGAGTTCTTCGTGCGCACGCTGGCGATCGAAGCCTCCAACATGGTCTGCAAGGTTTTCGCCACCGGCGGCGTCTACCTCGGCGGCGGGATCCCGCCGAAGATTTTGCCGCTGCTGAAGTCGCGCAACTTCAAGGACGCATTTCTCACGCACCGCATCGAACCGATCGCCGAACTCCTGAAACAGGTTCCCGTCCGCGTCATCCTCCACGACGACACGGCGTTGGAAGGTGCCGCCAACTACGGGATAAAGTTCGACGCCTGATACCCCGTCTACTTAGGCCGCGCCGGCGCGTGAAGAAAGTTTTCGCCGTGATTTTAGGCGTTATTTGAACTTATGAGGCCCGATCTCCGTGTATTCGCTGCCGGGTCGCTGTAACGAGTCGTTGGTTTGCACGATGTTGCCTTTGCCGTCGCTGTAGGTGTGCTTGTAGTGGAACGAAAGTTTCACCAGGCTGCCGTCGACGTCGCGGTAATCATCCACTTCGTACACGCTGTTGATCCGCGTGGTTTGGTCCTTCTCGCCGCTGGCCATCTTCTGGTTGAAGGTCGCCTGCTGCTGCTGGGAGATCTGGTCATACCGCGCTGCGGCTTCACGCATCGCGTTGGCGAAATCGCGGATGCGGTTTTGCGCCAGTTCCATGAGCATCAGTTGCGACTGCGTGAACCACTTCGGCGTCGCCAGATAGGTGTTGTACGCCGCGAGGAATTGCGGATAAAGCTTGTCGAACTGCTGCTCCGGCGCCGCCAGAATTAAATTGGTCATCAGCGACCAGCTTTCCGAGCGAATGTTCTGATTCGAGTACGGCGGCATGATCGTATACATGATTCGCACTTCCTCGCGGTACGCGACGCCGGCCTTGTCGTACGAGAAAATCATGACGTGGATGCGTTCGTCGTTGCCTTGATCGTTCACACCCATCTCGCGGCTCATGCGCCGCATCGTTTCCTCCATCTTGGTATCGCGCTTATCCGAGACGAGGCGGATGTTGACGGCATCGGTTCGCTGTTTGGAGAGGATGTTCGTGAGGTACCACTGCGCGATGTCCGCCGGCACGGGCATGCCGGAGGGGGGCAGGGGCGCGAAGCCGGGGATGGGGTTGGCTTCGGTGTACATGAAGGACAGGAAGGGCACGAGGTTTAATTGGCCGCCTTCGGGGCTGGAGATCTGGATGTGCGGCTGCGGGTAAGGCGTGTTGCCGACCGACCATTCGATCCGGCCGTCCGCTTTCCAGGATTGCGGGATGATCATCGTGTAGGCGACGACGCCGCCCATGTTGACGTCACGGAACTCGACGCGTTTGAGTTTCATCACCTCGGGCATCGCCGCTGTATTGGCGCGACCGGGGGCGGGATTGGCGGGGACGTTCAGCGGGTTGTCGGGTGCCGGAATCGGTACTGGCGTAACCGGTGCGTTCAGCGGATTGCCCGGATCGGACGAAGCCGGCGGCGGGGCGGGGGGATTGATCGGCGCGTTCACGGGGTTCAGCGGGTTGTTCGGCTCCGCCGGACTCGACGGGGGGACTTCGTGAAG
>Ga0105048_10018025_pt1 | contig 10874 bp, 10 predicted proteins | sample MAT05_FD_78382 | JGI IMG/M metagenome (GOLD analysis project Ga0105048, IMG submission 78382) | Freshwater microbial communities from Lake Fryxell liftoff mats and glacier meltwater in Antarctica - MAT-05 | ecosystem: Environmental > Aquatic > Freshwater > Ice > Liftoff microbial mat | place...
ACGACGGTGAATGCGGGGACGCTGGTAGCCAACAGTGGCCACATTAACGGCGCAGCTTACACGGTGAATTCCACCGGCACCCTGGCAGGTTCGGGCACGGTTCCCGGTGCGGTGACGGTAGCCGCGAACGCGACGCTGATGGGCGGCGATCCGTCGAACCCCGGATTCAACTCGTTGAGCTTGGCCAACGGGTTCACTACCGTTGCCACCTCGAACATCGCGGTGCGACTGCTCACTAACACCCCGAATCTCGTAGGCACCAACCCGGCATCGAACTCCTTCTTGAACGTCACCGGCGGTGCGACCATCGACATCGGAACAGTGTTTGTTGTCAGTGGAACGCCCACCCCGGCATTGGACGGCTCGACGAGTTACAGTTACCGCATCGCGGCCGGGGCCGGGGATCAAACGGCGTTGAGCCTCACGAGTACGTCGAACCCCGGCCAGTTCAACGTGTCCAATTTGACGGGCAACGGTTTGTTCCTGTACGAAATCAAGGGCATGAGCGATGGGAACGTGTTCCTCAACTTGACTCCGGTTCCCGAACCGACGACGATCCTCGGGATCGCCGCCCTCGGCTTGGGGCTGCTTCGCCTACGTCGCCGCAATCGCCAGATGTAAGGGTCGATATGAAAAGGATCTTCATTCTCGCATTCACATTGCTCGCCGTATCCCCGGCGTTGGGTGCCGAGCCGAGGCCCAACGTCGTGTTCATCATGGCGGACGATCTCGGCTACTCCGATCTCGGCTGCTACGGTGGCGAAATCGCCACGCCGAACCTCGACGGGTTGGCGAAGAACGGGGTTCGCTTCACTTCGATGTACAACACGGCCCGCTGTTGGTCGTCGCGGGCATCAATGCTCACCGGCTACTACGCCCAGCAAGTTCACCGCGATAAGCTCCCCGGTGTTGCCGGGGGCGGTGTTCCCGGTGTCCGGCAAAAGTGGGCACGGCTCCTGCCAGACTTTCTCGCCAGCGCCGGTTACCTCAGCTACCACAGTGGTAAATGGCACGTCGATGGCAAGGTGCTCGCTGGGGGGTTCACCCATTCGTTGAACATCAGCAATCCGGGGAACTACTTCTCCTCGCGGGGGAACTCGCTCGACGATGTGGCCGCGAAGCCGCCCGCCCAGGAAAAGGATTACTACATCACCACGGCCACGGCCGATCACGCGATCGGTTGTTTGAAGGATCACGCGGCGAATCAGCAGGGCAAGCCGTTCTTCCAGTACATCGCCTTCCACGCCCCGCACTTCCCGCTGCACGCCCTCCCCGAAGATATCGCCAAGTACCGGGATAAGTACTTGGAAGGTTGGGAAAAGATGCGTGCGGCCCGCTATGCCCGGCAGAAGGAAATGGGTTTGGGGAACACGCCACTCTCGGCCATCGAACGGGACTTGGGGCCGCCGTACCGCCACCCGGCGGACATCAAAAAGCTCGGGCCAAACGAAGTCGAGTTCCCGTTGCCGTGGGACGATCTCACGGCGGAACAGCGAAAATTCCAAGCCACGAAGATGGCGATCCACGCCGCGATGGTGGATCGCATGGATCGGGAGATCGGCCGCGTTCTCGATCAATTGAAGGCGATGAAAGCCTACGAGAACACCCTGATTCTCTTCGCCTCCGATAACGGCGCGAGCGCCGAGATCATGGTGCGCGACGGCGGCCACGATCCTGCGGCGGCGCCTGGCAGCGCGGCTTCGTACCTCTGCCTCGGGCCGGGTTTCTCGAGCGCATGCAACACGCCGTTCCGCCGACACAAGGTGTGGGTTCACGAAGGGGGAATCAGCACGCCGCTGATCGCCCACTGGCCCGCCGGCATCGCCGCGAAGGGGGAACTTCGGCACTCGCCGGCCCATATGATCGACATCGTTCCGACGGTGCTCGATCTCGCCGGGATCGAAAAACCGAAGGATTGGAAGGGCGAACCGATACCCGCCGCCCCCGGCAGAAGCTTGGCGCCCGCGTTCGCCAAAGATGTTATCATCGCACGCGATTCGTTGTGGTGGTTGCACGAAGGCCACCGGGCTTTGCGGGTGGGCGATTGGAAGATCGTTGCGGTGTCCGGCAAGCCGTGGGAGTTGTACGATCTGAAGGTGGATCGCGCCGAGCAGAACGATCTCGCGTCGAAGATGCCGGAGAAGGCGAAAGAACTCGAAGGGCTTTGGCAGAAGCAAACCGGCGCGATGATCCAACTCGTGAAGTAGACAATCCTCAAGCATCCCTGCGAAAGTTCCGCCAGCGGAACCCGCCAAGATCGCGGGCATCAACCGCACACCGAAGCGGGTGAGTTGTTCAACCTCGCCAAGGATCCGACGCAGAAGAAAAACCTGTACGCCACGGAAACGGCAAAGGTTCACGAACTCGCCACAATGTTGGAACGATACGCGACGGAAGGCCGCAGCACCGAGGGGCCAAAGCAGAAGAACGATGTAGAAATCACATGGGACAAACGTTCCCGCAAATAGGCACCCCGGAGACTCCGATGAAATTTTTCCTCCCCGCGTTGGCCGCACTCGCGTTCGCAACACCGCCCGCCCCGTGCGCCGAGAACTTCGCCCCCGATCAAAGTAAACTCCCAACGGTACCCCCGAAAGGAGCCATCGTACTCCTCGATGATAAAGGCACTCACTCGTTCCTGAGCATGGCCGGCGAAAAAATCAATTGGCCGGTGCAAGATGGCGCTCTCGTTTCGACTCCGAAAGGGAACAAGAATCACATCGTTTCCAAACTCCACTTCCGGGATGCGGACATCCACGTCGAATTCTTGGTGCCGGAGAAGGGCAACGGGAACAGCGGCATTTACATCCACGGGAATTACGAGGTTCAGATTCTCAACTCCTTCGGCAAAGAGAAGATCACTCAAGAAGATGCCGGAGCGGTGTACGGCTTCTCGGCTCCGCTGGTGAATGCCTGCCGGAAACCGGGGGAATGGCAAGTCTTCGATATTCGTTACCGAGCGCCGCGCCGCGATGAATCGGGCAAGATCACGGAGAACGGAACTGCCACGGTTTGGTTCAACGGAAAGAAAGTGCAAGATGGAGCCAAGTTCGGCGAACCGAAGTCGACGTTCCACCCCTTCCGATTCGGCACGACCCCGTATCTGGAAAAGATTCGGGATCGCCAGAAGAAGACGATGACCGGGCCGGTGTTTCTTCAGGATCACAATAATCCGGTGAAGTTCCGCAACGTGTGGGTTCTCCCGGCGGACGACCTTGCCTTCATTTACGAACCGTCCGAGAAATAGCGCGTTGACAATACCCGCCGTATCCGCCAAGCTATCCTCATACCCGTGAGGTTCGCCATGTTCCGTCGGTTCGCCATTCTCTTCGTTGCCGTGCCCGCGTTCGCCCAAGAGAAACTCCCGCCGGGGATCGCGGTCGATCTCGAGAAGAAGGCCGTGATCGTGGATGCCAAGGTGGCCCCGCGTAAACTGCCGCACCTCGATCAGAGCTACCCCATCGAAGTGATTGCGTGTTGGGGTTATGTGAAGGACGCCAAACCCGGCGAGAAGAACGGCAAGAAATCGCACGAAACCGTGGTGACGATCGAAGCGATGCCGAGCGACGTGGCCAAGGCGGTGGGCATGCTCGGATTGAAGCCCGGCAAACCGGCGGTGGGGGGAACGGAAAAAGCCGAGGGGCCACTGGTGACGATCGCCATCGACGTACCCCAAGAGGGCGGAGGCTTCACACGGTTGCCGCTGGAGAAGATTTTGGTCGATCCGAAAACGAACAAGCCGATGCCGAAGGGGGTGAAGTTCATGTTCACCGGTTCGGCCCCCTCGAAAGCGGAACCGGGCAAGGAACCCAAGCCGTTCGGTGCGGACAACACCGGATCGCTCATCATGCTCTTCCCCGTCGATGCGGAAACGGTTTTTCAATCGACGCTGACGATGAAGGAAGAAAAGTATTTGAAGCTCGACGTGAAGAAGGATGCGCTGCCCAAGGAAGGCTCGCCAGTGAAGCTCGTGATCGAAGCAGCGGGGAAATAACTATGCGATATTCGCACTTGTCTTTGGTGTTGCTCGCCTCCGGTTGCGGCGAAGCCCCGCAACCCCCGGCTGCACCGGTGGCCGTACCCATCGCGGCGATTTCGGTACCCACCGCAGCGACGGCGTCGGCACCGGAGAAGCCGCCGCCTTCGGCGAACGCGAACGACCTCGGTAGCAATGCCGTTAGACAGACGCTGATGCCGATGGTGCCCGTGGAACCGCTGGTGGCCTCGGTTCATCCGGTGCCGCGCGAATCCGAAATCGATCGCGGTGATATTCCGGCGAAGTTGTTGCCCTTCGCCATTCCGCCGACCGGGATGCCGCCATCTAAGCCGGTGCGCCTTTCGCCGCCCAAAGAAGTTGCGCCGTCGGATTTGGGCAACCGCACGGAGAAGCGGAAGATTCAAACGCCGTATCAGCCGTTGGTGAAAGCACCCAGCCCATACAATCCGGGTGCGGCGGACGTCGGCCCGCTCGTGCGGATGCTTCCGGATAAGGCTTCGACCGACGATCCCACGGCGGATTTGTTGGCGAAGAAGGCCATAGAAACACCGATGCCGCTTCCCGCGGAACCGCTGCCGTTCCTGAAACTGACGATTCCCAATCCGTTCGAATACGCGGAGCAATTAAAAGGGGAAACGGGCCGGGATGCAAAGTTCGCCACGTCGCCCAGCTTGGTGAACCCCGAGAAGCGGTGAATCGACTCGGTTATTGCCGGTCGTATTGCGAACGCTTCCGCCGTACCAAGCACATTCTGATCTGATTTGATCTGCAGCCACTCTTTGGATCGGGTGTCGAGAAGCCCGCTTTGGGTAGAATAGCATTCAAAACATAGTAGCTGAAATCGACACAGCGATTGCAATCATGTCCGTTGGAAACGGACGCGCGGTATCAGAACAAAGTAACTCGCTCCGCGACTACAAATCATCGCTCGTTCAATTGTCGAGCACTTCGATTGTGATGCAACTGACATTATCGCGGGAACCGGAATCGAGGGCGAGTTGGCCCAAGCCCTCGGCGCAGGCTTGCATATCCTTTTGGCCCGCCATGTAATTCAGCAAGCCATCGTCGTCGACCACGCCGGTGAGGCCGTCGCTGCAGAGGAGGAAGCGGTCGCCGTGTTGGAGTTGAACGAGTTGCACATCGGGGCCTTCGCCCACTTCCTTGCTGCCGAGGTATTTCCAGAGCACGTTCTTGAAGCGGTGATCCTTGGCTTCCGCCGCCGAGATGGTATTGGCTTCGACCAGGGCTTGGGCGAGCGAGTGATCGACCGTGAGTTGCGTAATCTTGCCACCGCGGGTCATGTACCCCCGGCTATCGCCGACGCCGGCCACGTAGAGTTCGCCCCCTTTACGCCACACCGCGAGCACCACCGTGGTGCCCATGTTCCGCATTTCTTTATCGAGGGCACCCATCGACATGATTTCTTCGTTGGCCTGCACGATGGCCCGGCGGATGGCATTCTTCACGCCTTCGGCATTGATGTTCGAGGTCAGGCTCTTCCGCAACTCGCGGGGAATGACTTCGATGGCCTTGCGGCTGGCGATTTCCCCGGCGGCTTGCCCGCCCATCCCATCCGCCACCACGGTGACCGTGAGATCGGGGAATTGCTTCACTTCGATGGAATCTTCGTTGTTTTCGCGGTAGTTGCCCAGGAGGCTGCACTTGCCGATGTTGAGCGTCAGGGCCATGGGAGTTCTCGTTTCGTACTCGGCGATGCGGCGGAACACGCGTCCGCAGGATCGGGGAACTTCAATGAAGGAAGCCTAATTAGCTTACAACGATAGTGCGCCGGGTGCAACTCGCGTTGGCGATGGCCGATTTCGCGGGGAAAACTCGCCTGCGGAATCCGTAAATTGGTCACATGCCGAACTCCAGTATCTCGCCGCGGATCGCTTTGGTTCACGATTGGCTCACCGGGATGCGGGGCGGGGAGAAATGCCTCGAACCGGCTTGCGAGCGTTACCCCGATGCGAAACTGTTTACGCTCCTGCATCAACCGGGTCGAGTTTCACTGCCGATCGAACGGTTGAACCCGCATGCCAGCGTGCTGAACCGCTTCCCCGGTTGGCCCAAGTATTACCGCTATTTGCTGCCGCTGATGCCGATGGCCGCCCGCTGGCCGATCCCCGTCGATACCGAACTGGTGCTCAGCTTCAGCCACTGCGTGGCCAAGGCTGCGCTTCCTCCGCCCGGCACGCCGCACATCTGCTATTGTTTCACGCCGATGCGCTACGCTTGGCACATGCGCGACTCCTACTTCCGGAGAGGTCACTTCGGCAGGGCCAAAGCCGCCGCACTCGATCTTTTTTTGAAGCGGTTGCGGAACTGGGATCGTTCGACAAGCAACCGCGTGACGCACTTCGTAGCCATCAGCAATACGATCCGGGAACGCATCCGCGAATGTTACGGCCGCGAGAGCGTGGTGATCTACCCGCCGGTCGATACCGATTTCTACACGCTTGCGGAGGTGCCGCGGGAAGAGTACTACTTGGTGATCTCGGCCCTCGCCCCGTACAAACGGTTCGATCTAGCCGTGGAGGCCTGCACCCGACTCGGGCGGAAACTCGTGGTGATCGGCACCGGGCAGGAAGCGGCGAAGTTGAAGGCCAAGGCCGGGCCGACCGTGGAGTTCCTCGGCTGGCAATCGGACGACGCCATTCGCCAACATTTGCGAACGTGTGCCGCGGTGCTGTTCCCGGCGGAAGAAGACTTCGGCATCGTGCCGGTGGAAGCCCAAGCGTGCGGTGCCCCGGTAATCGCCTTCGGCAAAGGCGGCGCCGCGGAAACCATCCGCGGATTGGGCGAAGCGACCGACCCTACAGGCTTGTTCTTCCGGGAGCAAACGGTGGAAGCGGTGGTCGATGCGATCCAACGGTTCGAACGCGAACGCAGCGGGTTTGATCCGGCAGCAGGCCGCAGGAATGCCGAGCCGTTTGGGAAGGCCCGTTACGAAGCCGAGTTATTCGGATACGTGGAGAAAGTGTTGAACGAGAATCGCAAGGGCATTTGAAGATTCAAATCCCAGCTCCGGCCATCGCGGGAACCGCTTCGTCCGATTCCAACAAGCCGTCGCGGATCTTCACCAAGCGCGTGCCGTACTTCGCCGCGTTCAGATCGTGCGTGACCATCACCACGCAACGCTTGCCCTTCTCCGGAAGCGCGGCGAGCAGTTTCAAAATCTCCGTGCTCGCGGCACTATCGAGGTTCCCCGTCGGTTCGTCGCAGAGCACCGCTTCCGGATCGCTGATGAGCGCCCGAGCCACGGCCACCCGCTGCATCTCCCCGCCGGACAATTCCTCCGGGAAGTGATCGCCGCGGTGGGAAAGGCCCACTTTTTCGAGATTCGCGTTCGCCCGCAGCATCGCCTCGCGCCGGTTCGTGCCATCGAGCAACAACGGCAACGCGACATTCTCGGCGGCGGTGAGCGTGGGCAACAAGTTGAAGGCTTGGAAGACGAAGCCGATGCGGGTGCGGCGCAGCAACGAACGTTCGCGGTCGGACATCGCCGCGAGATCGCGCCCGGCGAATCGGGCGGCACCGGTACTGGGGGTATCGAGTGCGCCGAGCAAGTGCATCAGCGTACTCTTGCCGGAACCGGAGGGGCCCATGATGCTCACGAACTCGCCGGACTCGATGGCGAGGGACACCCCGCGCACGGCGTTCACCGTTCGGCGGCCGGCATCATAGGTCTTGGTGGCGTTGGTGAGTTCGATCATGATGGCAGGACGTTCCGTGTCGAGAGTGCGTTCGTTCGCAAAATTCAATTGTAAGGTACACGCCGAGGGAATGGACATGCCTAAACTATTCAAGGGGAATGGCCGGAGCGGGCGGCGGGGCGGATCGGCGAAAGCGAAACATTGAGATAAGCTCAAAGGGAGAACGGAATATGACCGAAGCCGACTTCCGACCATTACTCGATGCCGTGCCGTTCGAGACTTTCACGGTGCACATGCTCGGGAAACACAAGCACGAAGTGAGCCGGCCCGAATTCGTCAGCTTCTCCCCGGAGGGGGGTCGTATGTACATCCATCGCCCCGACGGGCAGTTGCATAGTGTCTTGGCACTTGAGCATGTCGCGGACATTGAGTACATCTCCACGCCGATCATCCGAGGCCCGGCATGACGGACGAGCATTGAACCGTTCGATTTCATCCAACCGACCCTAAAAAGAGATCATGAACAACACTCAATCGACCGGACTGATCTTCGAAATCTCCAAGCCGGGGCGTCGCTGCCATCGCTTGCCGAAGTGCGACGTGCCCGAGCGGCCCGCCACCGAGTTGCTTCCCGCGAAGCATTTGGTGAAGTCGCCCCCGCCCCTGCCGGAACTCGGGGAGATCGACCTGATCCGCCACTTCACGAATCTCTCCGCGCGGAACATGAGCATCGATACCAACTTCTACCCGTTGGGTTCGTGCACCATGAAGTACAACCCCAAGCGGCACGAGCGCATCGCCGGGTTCCCCGGCTTCGCCAACCTGCACCCGTTGCAAGACGACGACACCGTGCAGGGCATGCTCGAACTCCTTTACGAGATGCAGCATTACCTCGCCGAAATCTCCGGGCTGCCCGCAGTGAGCCTGCAACCGGCCGCCGGGGCCCAGGGTGAACTCACGGCGTTGTACGTCGCCCACGCCTACTTCAAGGCCAAGGGGGAAGGCCATCGCACCAAGGTGCTGGTGCCCGACTCCGCCCACGGCACCAACCCCGCCTCCGCGGCCCTCGCCGGGTTCGACACGATCACCGTGAAGAGCGGGGCCAACGGCCTCGTCGATCTCAATGATTTGAAATCGAAGCTCGGCCCGGATACCGCCGTCTTTATGATCACCAACCCGAACACGCTGGGCCTGTTTGAAACGCAGATCAAAACGATCACCGACTTGCTGCACGCGATTGGTGCATTGGTTTACCTCGACGGCGCCAACATGAACGCCATCCTCGGCATCACCCGCCCCGGCGACTTCGGCGTCGACATGCAACACTACAACGTCCACAAGACCTTTACCGGCCCGCACGGCGGCGGCGGCCCCGGCTCCGGCCCCATTGCGGTGCGCGACTTCCTCGCACCCTACCTGCCTGCACCCATTGTGCGACAACACCCCGCCTCGACACCCCATACCCCACACCCCACACCCCGGTTTTTCCTCGATTACGACATGCCTCAGAGCATCGGCCGCGTGCGTTCATTCTTCGGAACCATCGGCATCCTTTTCCGCGGCTACTGCTACATCCGCACGCTGGGGCCGGACGGCTTGAAGCAGGTGAGCGAACATGCCGTGCTGAACGCCAACTACCTGCGCTCGCGGGTTGTGGAAGGGTACGACGTTCCGCACGCCGGGCCATGCATGCACGAGTTCGTGGCCAGCGCCCGCAGTCTGATGCGCGAGAAGAAGATCCGCGCGATGGACATCTGCAAGCGCCTGCTCGATTACGGCTTCCACGCCCCGACGGTGTACTTCCCGATGGTGGTGCCCGAGGCCCTGATGATGGAACCGACCGAAACCGAGAGCAAGGAAACGCTCGATGCGTTCGCCGATGTGCTGTTGAAGATCAAGGACGAAGACCCGGAGATGCTTCGCACCGCCCCGCACACGCACATCATCAGCCGCCCGGATGAAGTGAAGGCCGCGAAGGAACCTGTGCTGCGGTGGACTCCGCGGCACGAGCACGCATCGCCGATCCATAGCGGTCGGATCGCAACTACGGGCAACCCGGCCGGCGCGCCGTAAGTTTAGCCGATCAGTTGATGATACCGCATACCGACGACCCGATACATCGGTCAAAAACCCCTAAGATGAGGGGCACGATCTCCGCCTAAGAAAGGTAATGCGTGCTCAACGGCCCAGCGATCATTCTCACGCTCAAGGTTTTGGTAATTGCCGTGACGGTGCTGTACGCCGCCGCGATCCTCGCCATCGTAACGAATCGCAAGAAGCTGCACGGCCGTTTGAACACCGCGTTCTTCTTCCTCACGGTCACCACGGTCGTCGGCTTCGAGTTGCTGTTGCGATTGGGCGTGGATGTCGCTGCGACTTTCACCCCGGAAGCGCGGGAAGCACTGCGGATTCATTTGTATTTCGCCGTGCCATCCGCGATCGTGCTCCCCGCGATGATGCTTTCCGGCGCCCGCCATTGGAAGGTATTCCACGTTTCCCTCGGCATCCTCTTCACGCTGCTCTGGATCGGAACATTCATCACCGGGGTCTTCTTCCTTCCGCATTCCGGGTAATCACTTCGGCTTCACGTGGCTGAGGGCCATGAGCATGTAGCCGGTGACGAGGGCGGGGTCGCCTTCCATCCAGCGGTCGGTCGGGTTCGTCCAAGAGCCGTCGGCGGTTTGCCGCTTTTCGATGGCCCGGAAGAGATCCGTTTTCCAATCGTGCTTCACGCCCTTATCGTCGACGAATTCATCGTCGCCCAGCAGTTCGAGCGTTTTCGCCATGGTGTGGTAGTAGTAGTACAAGCCGCGGCCGGCGAGTTGCGGCGGCATGCCGGGGTTGCCTTCGAGGGTGTAACTTTTCTTCAGCCACGCCATCGCCGCCTTCACGCGCGGATCATTTTTATCCACCCCTGCGTAAATCATGCTCTTCACTCCGGCGTAGGTCATACTGCCGTAGCCGGTGAGCGGGGCGCCGGGTTCATCCGAGGTTTTCGTGCTACCGCCCGCGGCGGCACTGTAGATGAAGCTGCCGTCGTTGATCTTGCCGGCCCACGGGCGGTCGTTGGCTTCCGATTTTAAGTTCTGGCAACGACTCACGAAAACGATGGCCTTCTTGAACGCGGGATCGTCTTGGGCCGTGCCCGCGGCTTTCAAAGCTTCAACGAAAAACTGCGTGTTCGAGAGGTCGGGCCGCGATTTACTATCGTAGCCGGCGCC
>Ga0105048_10018027_pt1 | contig 10873 bp, 7 predicted proteins | sample MAT05_FD_78382 | JGI IMG/M metagenome (GOLD analysis project Ga0105048, IMG submission 78382) | Freshwater microbial communities from Lake Fryxell liftoff mats and glacier meltwater in Antarctica - MAT-05 | ecosystem: Environmental > Aquatic > Freshwater > Ice > Liftoff microbial mat | place...
CGCAGTGCGCACCGCCATCCATCGCCTGCGCACGCGCTACCGTGACATCATCCGTGCCGAGATCGCCGAGACCGTCGCCAGCCCCGCCGAGGTGGACGCCGAGATGCAGCACCTCTTCGCCGCACTCAGCACGTGACGCGGACGTTCTTCTCCGCAGTGCCCGACCGGCAGGCGAGGGTGTCCTCCTCATTCCGCAAGGAACGAGCACGTCTTGAAACGATGATCGGCCTCGGGCTGCCGTGAAGAAGTGTCCCCCGCCCTCAACGTAAAAGCGAGTGACAGGACCTACCCGCGCAAACTGCCGGGGCGGCCGAAACGCCACAGGCGCTCGCGCAGTGAGGCGAGCGTGACGGTGAGATTCGATTCGTAGAGCGCGACGCCATCCACGCCCTGCCGATACAGATCCGCCGCGAGCGCCTCGGCGTGAATCGCGGAGCCCATGCGCCAGACTTGGCCGAACACCTGCGCCTTGCCCTTCGCGAGCTTCAGGTAGGTCTGCAAATCAATCGAGTCGGGGTAGTTGTCGCCTGTCGCGGTGTGCGGGCCGAAGATGATGCCGTCCACGAGTCCCTCCGCGAGCCACGTCTCGACATCGCAGGCACACTGCAAATTCCGAAACGGCTGATCCATCGTGCGAATCCAAAGCGGATAGCGGCGCTTCGCCTGCGCATCGAGCGCCTCGCGCGTTTCGCGCAAAAACTGCGTGAACGGCTCGCTGCGAAACCGCAGCCATTGCTCGTCGCCGTCGTTTTCCATCTTGCGCGGATCGCGTCCCGTCTGGCGCTGATACGCCTCCACGAGCGGCTCATCGTATTGCGCCATCGGCGGATGCCGCAGGATGTCCACGAGAATGCCGTCCATGCCGTAGCCGGCGATCTCGCACAGAATCTCGCGCTTGTGCTGCCGCACTTCCTCGTAGGCGAAACTCAGCCGGGGCGACGGGGTGCCGTCGCGGTAGCGCTGCCGCATCTCTGCATGTTCCGTGTGAAATTGCGTCGTGGCCGAAAACTGATGGTTCGGCTTCGAGAACTCGTTGCCGATTCGCGCCCAGCCGAAGATCGGCAGCTTGAGCTTATGCGCCTCGTCCACGGCCTGCCGCATCGTGTCGTATTTCTGCAGCAGCCCGCCGACGCCGCGCATCGAGCGCGCAGGATCGATTGCATCGGTTGCGGGACGCTTCGCAATTTCGGCATCAGAGTATGTGATGCTCCGTTGTTCGCCAATCTTGGTGTGGTACTCGCACCGCACGGCGTAGGCTTTCCACATCACCATGTCGTAGCCAGCCTCCGCGTGGCGGTGGATGGCCGAGCCGGCCTCGAAGCCCGGTGGCTCTGACAAGTCCGCGTCGTCGGCAAAATCGAGAATGCCGATGGTGCGCCCCCGCACCGGCGGCAACGGCGCGCGTTTCACCGGCACGAGCTTGATGTGGCCGAACATCGATTTCTTTCCGAAGGCTCCGAGTTCCAGTCGTGCGCCGTTCAAATCCACCGTCTTGAAGTAGATCTCGTGATGGCACGGTTCGCCGCGCTCCGGCTGCAGGCAGGTGAAATGCGGTTCGCCGCCCAGCCGCACGTAAACAGCGAACGCCTCCTGGTCACCACCGCGCACGCGACCGGGGCCGTAGGCGCTGACGTAGATCGCCCAGGTCCCGCGCACACCGGGATCGAAGCTGAGCACGGGCGCGCCCGACTCCGGCTCTACCACGAGCAACTGGCTGTTGCGCGCGCCGCACCAGCCGCCTTGCAGATGCCATTTGTCCGCGACGCCCTCGCGCGACGCCTGGCCGCTTTTCACAAATGCGCTGAAGTCGTCGAGGTAAATGGGCGCGCCGGTGGGTTCGCCGATGAATGGATTCGTTTTCATGGGTCAGAATCGGAAGACCACGCGATTGTTCAGCCGCGTCAGGTCCTCCAGTTTGTTTTGGGGATCGAGGATGACTTCCACGCTGCGCCGGGCTTGCGCGTCGAGGTTTTGAAATTCGATGCTCTCCGTGCGCGGCTTCAAGTCCAGCGGCGCGTCGAGATGCGGGATCGTTTTCTCGGCGATCACCACGCCGGTCTCCACGTCGCGCACCTGCACCACGATGTTGTCGGCGGGACGAATGCCGATGTTGTGGACCTTCACGTTCACCAGGCCCGAGGTGAATTCCAGCGTGACGTCCTCCGGCCCGATGGCCACGTCGGGTTTGTTGAAGTCCATCCCGTGCGTCTTGATTGGCGTGACCGTGAACAACACCTGCTGCCGCGGCGGCAGCGTCAGATCCACCGCAGCGTAGCGATAGAGTTCCGCGGTCCATTCGCGGATCGCCTTGCCGGGTTTGGTTTCGCCCTCGGGAGCCTCGTAAATGCCGAGCTTGTATTCGCCCGGCGGCAACCGCCAGACGTGCAGCCGCAGCGGATGATCCTTTTCATCGAATGTGTAGAGCAGCGCCTTGATCGTCTTCTCCGTGTTCTCCGTCACCAGCGACGCGAGCCCCTCAGCGCCTGACTCGAAACTGATGGCGTGGCGCGGCCACAGGTGATTGTTGCCGCCGCGGTGAGAGGGGATCGAGCCGACCGTCGCGCGCACCAGCGTTTCGAGCGGCTGGAAAATCCGGTCGGTGGAAGGCTGCGCCGCGGTGAGCACCCACTCCTGCTCGTTCATGTGCTGGCAGGCCAGCTTCCATGAATCCACGAGGTATTTCTTGTCGCCGGTGGCCTTCCACGCGGCCCAATGCGCGTTCATCGGCACGTGCATGCTGCCGATGCCCCACACTCCTTTGAAACCGCCGGATGCCTGCGCCGCTTTCAAAAGCGGTGCGGTGTCAGCGGGCAGCGGAATGACGTTCAGCGCATTGATCGCTTTCGCAAGATAACGCGGCTCGGGTTTCGCCACCGCATCCTCGTAGCGCTGACGGAGCGCCGGGTCTTTCGTCAGTTCGTAGGCCGCGTCCGTCACGATGCCGCCGTATTCGGGCGTGCGCCGCCAGTTCAAAACATACTGCGCAACTGCGGGGTGCCGGTTGTACCAAAGCAGGTAGCCAGCCTGGACGAACATCAGCCCGGTCACTCCCTTGTCCAAACCAAACTCGCCCTGTGTCCAGACGCCTTTCGCGCCGAAGTAATTGCCGAGGAAATCGTATTTCCCGTCGTCGGCTTTCTTCATCCACTGGTCGTAGTGCGAGCACGCCGTCATCACGTGCTCGACAGCGGTGGGGTTGCCGTAGTCCATCAGCAAGCGATGGCAGATCGTGCCCTGCCCTTCCTCGTAGGCGTGCAGCGCGTCGCGAACGCTCGCCGACACGCCCTCGACGAGATTGTATTTCCAAAGCCCGTCAATCAGCAGCCGCACTGCATTCTTGATTTTGTTGTCGTCGTCCGACGCGAGCCACAGCCCCATCCAAAACTCCGTCATGTCGGTGTCGTCGCCCCACACGCCGCCGAACTCGCCGTTGGAAACCTGCCGGTGATCAATGAGCCAGTGAATGATTCGCTTCGACACCTTCATGCACTCGCGTTCCCACAGCGCCCACTCCGGCGCGCCGTTCGGATTCGCGACTTCGGGATATGGAATCGGATCTTTTTCCCAACCCAGCCGCCGCTTCAACTGCATGAGGATCGGATGGTCCGGCACGATTTCATTGAGCGCCTCCGAGGGCAGCGCCAGCCGCGCCCACATGCTGTGCTCGTTTTTCAGATAATCGAACACGTGGCCCTCGTTGATTTCCGAGAATGCCTCGCGAATGAACTCAAGCTGATCCTGCACGTGGAGCGGCTGGATTTTTTCGCGCGCGCCCTCGATCAAACCGATCGCGCAGCCGTTCGCGCCGAAGACCCATTCGACCGGTGCGCCCGCCGTCACCTCGACCGCCAGCGCCCCGCCCGCGCGCGACAGCAATGGCCGTGGCCGCAGCACCAGCGTCAGTGTAGGATAGGCATCCTGCCTGTCCGTCGCAGGATCGCCCGACAGGCGGGACGCCTGTCCCACTTTCACGTCCGCGACGCACCAGTCTCCCTGGGACCACACCGGCTCCTTCACCTTGACTGTCAGCGGCGTTCCGGCGGGCAGGGATTTCGCCACGAGCTTCACCACGACGCCTTCCAGCGCGAGCGACTCTGTGATCGGTTCCGTCAGCATTTGAAATCCCTCGAACGCCGGGCTGCTGACTTTGGCGCCGCTCTTGGCGGCCGCGCCCGTCATCTGCACGCACCGCAGAGCGCCGGGAGAAATGTCGCCTTTGATCGCCAGCCCCGCATCATTGTCGGGCACGCGCGCCAGCAGTTCACTGCCGTGATACCACCGGGTCACCGGCGGCAACGAGGGCAGTTCACGGCAGCGATAGAAATCAACCTGGCCAATCCAGCCGTTCTCCCGCTGCAACAACAGCACGTCCGGCTTCACCGCCGCTGCGAGCTGGCCGCGCCAGATGGGCCGCTCGGCGTGGATCGCCACCAGGGACTTCGGCCCGCCCAACGGCTGCGGTTGCAGCAGTTGCCCGTGAAACGCCCGCTGCGCAAACACCCGCACCCGGTCCGCTTCGCCGCCCGGCCCGAACCAGACCTCCAGTTCGCGCCCGCCGATGGACGCGCCGTATTTTTGCAGCGGCCAGCACGTGGATTGAAATCCATCGAACGGCTGCGCCACCCGCCGCTTCACATCAGCGCAATGATCAATTCGCGCCCATGCGAATTCCATCGGCTGCGCGCCGGCTGTGGGCAGCGGCTTCAAATCATCCTCCGCCCATCCCCACTTCTCCCGCTCGCGCTGCACGGAGACATCGCTGGCAACCGTGGGGAGCGCGCCCGCGCCCGGTTCCTCGCCGCGCGCGAGTTTCGCAATCGCCTCCGGCGGCAGTGGCCCCGAGTAGATGCGCACTTCATCGAAGCTGCAATCGTGCGCACTGTAGTAGCCGCCGCTGAGATTGAGCGTGCTCGGCACCTGATTCCACAGCCAGTGCTGCTTCCCCCACGACGACGCCTTTTCCACGCCGTCCTCATACACGCGGATGCCCTGATTCCGATCCCACACCATCGCGAGGTGGACCCATTCACCCTCCTTCCACCGCCCGACAATCGGCGGCAGTGTGAGCGGCCACGCATAGCGGCCGACATCGAAGAACTGAAGGTTGAGCGTGTCTTTGATGAGGTTGAATTGCAGCACGCCCGCCCAATACCCCTCGAGGTCGGTCCCCACGGTCATGATCGGCTCCCAGGCGCGCTCGACGATTTTGTAGTTGGGTTTGTAGAAAAATGTGAGCGTGCCGGCGTTGAGGTCAATGTTGCCGCGACCGTCATAGCTCAGCCGCTGATAGGAGCCGCCGCCCGAGCGAACAGCCTTCCCGACCTTGCCGTCCTCGAACTTCACGACCGCGCGCAACGCTTTCGGATTGCCGCCCGCCACGACAGCATCCGTGGAATCCTCGAATGGCGCGTAAAACAAAAGCCGCGGCTCATCTGATTGCGGCGCGGCGGCCGGCGCCCGCGGGCCAACGGCAATTCCCCACAGTGCAAGAGCGAGTGAAACCGCCCAGGCAATCCGCCGACTGGTTTGGAGCTTTTTCATGGATTCGATTTTTTCACTGGGTCGAAAGCGAGTGGCACACATGGGCGGAATGATGTCTGGGGTTTGGGCGGGAATTGGGGGGGGCGGAACGAGCGGCCGGGGGTGATGCGCGGCGCGTGTGCCACCGGAGTCCTGCTAACCTTCGACCAGTCGCGAAAGTTAGGAATTCATCCGCTCAAGCCCGCGCGTCTCCGGCAGTTCCGCCGCGCATGAATGGTGGCAACCGTGTCATCCGATGGCCGGGCCGCGCGTGCTGATTATCGGCGATTCCATTCCCGCCGGCTCCACGCGGCGGTGGCAGTGAGGAAGTGATCGTCACGCCGGTTGGAGCTTCCGCCCTGGTGCTGCTTCAAAGGCGAAAGCCCGCACTTGCTCCGAACATCCCCGCAAGTTCGGGTCAGAGTGGCTGCTCGCTCGGACGGTCACTTTTGGTTTGGACGCGACTGGCGGGGGCGGACTACAAGAGTCCCGCCGTGAAACTCCCCCTCCCACTCGTCCTAATGGCTCTGGCTGCTGCGATCCATGCAGCGGAAGCGCCGGCAAAATTTCTTTCGCACCCGCCCCTTCGTCCGCTGCCCACTGCGTCGTCGCGACCGCTGCCAGCGGGGCTGGTTCGTTGTGTTGACGCCCGGAAAGGCGACGATTCCGCCGACGGTTCCGAGAAGCAGCCGTGGAAAACCATCGGCCACGCGCTGGGCCGGTTGAAGGCCGGCGAGACGCTCTGTCTGCGCGGCGGAGTTTTTCACGAGCAGGTGACTGTCGCGCTCTCCGGTTCGCAGGAAAAGCCGATCACGATTCGCAGTTATCCCGGCGAAGTGGCCATCATTGACGGAGGCATCCCCGAGTTTCTTGAAAAGCCGGAGGAAGCGTGGGAGCCGGTTGCGGGCGGGGCACCGGGCGAGTTTCGCTCGAAGCGATTCCATCCCAATCTCCGCGACGTGCTCGGGGCCTTCGGTGATTCGCTGATCGGCCTGCACGTCTATCATAACGCCGTGGATCTTCGGACCGACAACGAATGGTGGGATTTGCAAAACCCGGACGACCCGAAGAACTCGGACGTCAAACCAGTCTATTGCGGCCCCGGCCTGTGGTATGACCGCGCGGAGGGCCGCATCCACATCCGCCTGACGCACACGCATGTGCCCGGGATCGAAAACTACGCCGGCGAATCCGACCCGCGAAAGCTGCCGCTGGTCCTTGCGCCGTTCCGTTCGGCGCCGCTCCATGCGGATGGCGCGGGCCACATTCGCTTTCAGGATCTGGTGATCCGCGGAGGAGGATACGACACCGTGCTGCTCGACCAGAGCCACGACTTGGAATTCGAGAACGTCACCATTTTCGGCAGCACCTACGGCGTGCGCGCGACGGGGATGCAGCGGCTCAAGCTGGATCATTGCGGCATGGTGGGCAGCGTTCCCCCGTGGTGTTTCCGCGCGGATACAAGACTGCGCAGCTATGGCGGCCAGATCCGGCGTGACATCACGCGCTTCGGAACTCACGCCCTTCTCGTGCAGGAGGCCGGGCGCGAATACTCCGTGTTTGCGTATCCGCTCAATGACGACTGGGAGATTGCGCACTGCGATTTCACCGGCAGCCACGACGGACTTTACCTCGGTGGCATCAATGTGAAATTCCACCACAACCGGCTCTGGGGCACGCAGGACGACGGCATCTATCTCAGCCCCATGTATGCGCGAATCGGCAAGTCCAAGGCCGAGCTTCACATCTACCAGAATGTGTTCGGCAACTGCCTGACCGCCCTCGCATTCGGCGGGTCCGAACTGCAAAACTCCGACACGGTCTATCTCTACCGCAACGTCTTCGATTTGCGAAATCCCGTGAAGACCGGCCGCCCCTCGTCGCGCGACCCGAAGCCGCGATTCTCGGCCGGCGGTGTGATCGGCGACCACGGTTCCCTGCCCTACTCCTCGATGTTCTTCTATCACAATACTTTCGTCATGGCCGACCACGCCCGCGGGGCGGACATGGGTCTGTTCAACGCCACCAGCGCAGAGCGACCCCGGTGCTCATTCAACAACATCCTGCTCCACTTCGACAGACTCCCGCCGCTGCCCGCGATTGATGCGCAGCATGACGCACGGGCGGAAGGCAACCTCTACTGGCAGCCCGGCCCCGGTCTCACGCCGGAAGCGGCGGCAGCCCTGCTCAAGCCCCGCCGCGTGCCCGCCACTGCAAAAGTGGAAACGCTTTTCCTCACAGGCGACCCCCACTTTGCCAGGGCACTGGCCGATCCTTCGGCGCAAAACGATTACCGCCTGCAAGCCGGCAGCGCGGCTGTTGATGCGGGCGTCGAACTGCCCGCCGATCTGCCCGATCCCTTGCGGCGGCAGGACAAAGGCAAACCCGACATCGGCGCGCTGCCGTTGGGAGCAGAACCCCTGCAAGCGGGGCGGTGACGCCGCACACACTGATCCATGAGTGACCCCGCCGAGAAGCTCGCCGCCTTTGCCGCATGGGCGACGGCCCACATCACCGGCGACGAAAAAGGCCAGGCGCAGATCTTCCTCGACCGCCTCTTCCAGGCCTTCGGCCACCGGGGTTCGCTCGATGTTGGCGGCGAGCCTGAAGTCCGCGTCCGCAAGGCCACCGAGGACGGCGGCGGCACGTCCTTCGCCGACTACGTCTGGAAGCCCGTCGTCCTCATCGAAATGAAAAAGCGCGGCACCGTGCTCTCGAAGCACTACCGCCAGGCGTTCGACTACTGGACGCGCCTCGTCCCCCGGCCGCCCGCGCTACGTCATCCTCTGCAACTTCGACGAGTTCCACATCTATGACTTCGAGACGCAGATGGACTCGCCCGTGGGCCGCGCGAAGCTCACCGACCTCGCGCAACACTACGGCCCGCTCGCCTTCCTCCTCCCCGGCCAGCCAAAGCCCGTCTTCGACAACGAGCACGTCGCCGTCACCCGCGAAGCCGCCGCGAACCTCGCGAAGTGCTTCAACAAACTCACCAGGCGCGGCGTCGAGCGCCCGCTCGCCCAGCGCTTCATCCTCCAGACGCTCATTTCCGTCAGCGGCAAAGAGCTCGGCCTCGACACGCGCGGAACGACCTGTTGACACTTCCGCAGCATGGCCAAAATCAAGAAACTACCCGCTCCCCGCTACGGCATCGCGGAACTTTACGGTCATTGCGTCGAAGACCTCAGTGCTGACGACATCCGGCGTCTCGCTTCCGCTCCGCGGAAAAGCCAGCCGTGCCCTTTCCGCGGTTCCACCTGTAACAAGAATGGCGGCGTTTGCAGCTTCCGCCTTTACCAATCCGACGGTCTTCTCGGGCTGCCTGCTGATGAAACAATCGTCAGCCTGTGTCCCCATCGCTTTCGCGAAGCCGACACCGTCTTCGATTGGGTAGGTCGCGAGTTACTTGGTTGCGCCAAGCCGACGGTGATTCGAGAAGTGCCGTTCCTTCTCGGAAATGCGGGACTTCCCGAGGATGACCCCGATCCCGTCGGCCAGATCGACATGGTGCTCATTGATGAAACCAAACCGTCCCTTGATTGGTGTGCGCTGGAAATTCAAGCCGTCTATTTCTCAGGCGAGGGAATGCCCTCTCAGTTCGCGATCCGCGAATGGCTTGGCCCCGGCTTGTCGTTTCCGGACAAGAACCGTCGCCCGGATTTCCGCAGTTCCGGGCCGAAGCGGCTTATGCCTCAGCTTCAGACAAAAGTTCCGACGCTTCACCGCCGCTGGGGAAAGAAGATGGACATTGGTGCCCAAAGGCGAAAAGCGACCGTCAATTCCGGCACATGAAAACTGACAGTCTCATTGCCTGTCAGGAGCAGGTGAAGCGGATGCTACGGAACTCGCAGACCCGCGTAATCAATCCGATCATCACCTTGGGTTTGCTTCGCGAACACGAGCGCACCGGGCAATTCGAGTTCTTGGACCGGGACATCCGGCGAACCTATGGGAGTGCCCTGAAATTTATGATCGAATTCCTCGGTCACGATCTCCACCTCGGAGCAAAATACTACGATGCGTATGGGACACGTATGTCCCGCTATAAGCTTCTCAAATCCACCGGTCATTTGCGTTACGATCTCGAACCCAGTTTTGCCGCTAATGCAAAATCGTTAGTGTCTTGGATACCGGGAACCGTGGGCAGCTACATCGCTGGAAAACTCGGCATCATCCCCTCGCTCGGCTCCAGCGCCGGTCGCTTGAAGTTGAGCGAAGACAGAGAACTATTCTTCTCCATCATCGAGTCGAATATCGGCCTCAACCCTGCCAACTTCGAGGTTTTCAGTTTTGCTCTCCTCAAGGTGCATCTTGAAAAGTTTGCCTGCCGGATTTATCGGGACACGACCACGGCGTCTCATGATCACGGCGTGGACGTTTCTACGAACTTCGGCGTCGTCTATCAGTTGAAAAAAATTCGAGTTGTCACCAACGCAGACGCAAAGAAAATCTATGAGGAACTGCACGCCAACTTTGACCAGCAACGATTTACTGACGGGAAAGTTGTCCTCGTGATCGACGAACTTACTCAAGGCGTGAAGGAGTATCTCATCAACATGCGTATTCAGCCGCTGACCACCGTTGACCTCCTTCAGCTGGCAAAGGGCCTTATCGACATCGAAGACCGCCAGAAGGTTCTTCGCGTGGTCCACGAAGAGTTTCGTCGCGAGTACGGCAACCGTTCTCGTACCGATTGACTACGACGGAATCATTTTCTTTCTCAGATACTTTTCTGCGGCTCGGCAAGCTGCCAACTCAGAAGGATATTCGATCTCTTCGTGAGTAAGATGGTCCACACCATACGGCCCCTCCGAATCCACCAACGTTGCTCCCCCCAACCCATTTGCGACTACCCTAACCGCCCTGTCAGCAGTGACTCCGATTTCTTCAAAGAACAGAATTTCACCTGGCGCTGACACTGCGAGCTGGTGTCGGAGGAGGGCAACTTTATGTTCGGCTTCGATTAGCGCCTGACTCTCCCCTGTTATATGCAACGGAAACGAGCGATCCCAAAGCCGCGCGAGCTTAACCAAGCGGGGCGCAAATTCTCGGGGCACCCGTATTACCGTCGTATCGCCCGCTTGCCATTTCTTTCGGTAAGATGTGGAGGAATTCGCCATGTTCGATTTCTCGGCTCAGATGATGCGAATGGCAAGCTTTTGTTACAAGGGCTCGAAAGTTGTTGCAAACTCGACTTTTCTCACCTTTTGAGTACTAGGGAAACAATGCGCGCAGTCTTCGACACCTTCCCCTGGCCGCAATTCGCGCCCGTGCCGGGGACGCCCGCCGCGGGTGCGCCGGAGGCGCACGGGAAATTAGCCGGTGGCGCAAGCCGCCGGAACCCGCCCGCAAA
>Ga0105048_10018029_pt1 | contig 10873 bp, 6 predicted proteins | sample MAT05_FD_78382 | JGI IMG/M metagenome (GOLD analysis project Ga0105048, IMG submission 78382) | Freshwater microbial communities from Lake Fryxell liftoff mats and glacier meltwater in Antarctica - MAT-05 | ecosystem: Environmental > Aquatic > Freshwater > Ice > Liftoff microbial mat | place...
TGTGGCATCGCCCTTCAGAGCGAGGATCGCCGCATCGTCTCCCACTGCGCTGATGCGTTCATTCTCGATCGCCATCGCCGAGACGATGCGAAAGCCGCCATCCACCGTGACGATTTTTCCGTGGTGCAGGATCATGGTGGGAGCCGCGTTCGTGACGGTGGTAACGAGCAGCGTGGAGAGGACGATGAGGGTGGTAGGATTGAGAATGTTCATGTGGAATGGTTGCCTCGCGGCATCAGGTTTTGTGAAGATAGGAAAGGGGAATGGGGACAAAGGAATCAGATTATGGCAGAGTGCTTTTGTCGTCGCTGTCGGTCGATCTGTCATAGTGGTCGGTGTTCGGCTGTTTCCAGTCGTCGCGTAAGCGAACATCGTTTTTACCGCTGAGTTCGCCCATCTCGCTCGGTGGCGTGGGATCGTCCGCCTTCCGCATCTCCCACCAGCACTGCCCGCAGTGGTTGTGCTCATGATCGACGACAAATCCGGCCTTAACCATCATCGGGCCGATCCAGCCCATGCAATGATCGCAGTAGTCGCGGTATTGGTTCAAGCCGTTACGAATGAGAAATCCCTTCGACGGACACTGGTGCATGTCGATGCGATAAACCTTGTCCGTGGACGTCATCACATGATCGGCCGCTTCTTCCTCCAGCGTGTGCTCCCAGTAGCGCCTCATGCCTTCGATGCCGTGGTTCACGATCAATTCCTCCGCGTGGATTTGCGCATCCTTGCTGATCGCCTCCAGCCAGTAGTCGCGCACCAAATCATGCCCGCCCAACTGCTCCAGCCAGCCAAAAGTCCATTCGTAGTGCCCGCAGAAGTCGTAGCAGCCGATCATGATGCCGTGGCGATGTCCTCCATGCGTTGAGATTGCGTACCGCAGCCACGTTTCACAAAACGCTGCTCACAACTGCCGTTCCCGCCTTGCACACGAACGGTGAAGCCCGCAGGCTCAGCGATCGCCTCGCTCACAAAGTGACACTGCTGGCAGAAATAGGGCACGATCTCGCGCCCCTGCGCACGCAGATGCTTGATCGCCGGACAAGTCAGCACCTTCACGCAAACTTCATCCGCAGTCTGAGTCACTTCGACCTCCGCAGCCGGTTCAGCGGCAAAAAATGCACGCCAATATTCTGCAACAGCGTGCAAGCCTCCTTCACTCCACTGCTGACTCACTGGCGCATAATAATTCGTGCCCAATTCCCGCCAGTAGCGCAGTAAACCCTCACGACCGAAACGATTGAAGATGAAACGAAACGTCGCATTGATCGCTGTGTAAAAGTCCGCTGCGCCGACCGGTTTCGCGTCGGTATAGGGCAGTGGATGCGAAACTGGAACAGGTGTAGGCATGGCCATGTGACAATCAAAGAGTCGTGGCAAAAAGCAGCAAACTTTCTGAAGTTTGTTTTAATCCACTGGATACGCAAAGAAACCAGGAAATACGGCCTTGTGGCAACGTTGTCTCTTCGATTAGCATCCACTCATGACGCACTTCTCCTGGCTCGATTACACCATCTTCGGCGTTTACCTGACGGCTTCAGTGGGCGTCGGATTGTTATCTGCGCGTGGCTCCAAATCTCTAGGAGACTACTTCCTCGCGGGGCGCGGCATGGGCAGCATCCTCGTCGCCATGTCCATCTTGGCAGCGCTCTTTTCGGGCATCAGCTACCTCGCAGGTCCAGCGGATGTGTACAAGAATGGCTTTGGCTTTGGTTATGTCGTGCTCGCTTTTTTCATCGCCACTCCTTTCACAGCGATCTGGATGCTGCCGAAGTTTTATCAGTCGCGCTTCTTCACCGCCTATCAGTTTCTCGAAGAACGTTTCGCCCTCTCCGTGCGGCTGCTTGCATCAGGATTGTTCATCTTTCGCGTCTCACTCTGGCTCGCGGCGGCGACGTATGCACCCGCCCTCGCCTTGGAAAAAGTCACCGGCATGCCTTTGTGGATCACCATTCTCGCCACTGGCACATTGACCACGCTCTACACTGCTCTCGGCGGCATGCGTGCGGTGATCTGGACGGATGTCATGCAATTGATCGTGCTCTTTGGTGGCCAGCTCTTGATCGTGCTCGTTGCCATGGGCAAGATCCCAGGCGGGATCGGCGGAGTGTGGGATACCGCCGTGGCCGATGGTCGTCTTGATCTGAGTTTCACCTTCAGCCTCTCCGAACGCGTGAACTTTTGGTCGCTCTTGTTCGCTGGTGCGTTTCTGCATCTTGTGCAAATGGCCACGGATCAGGTCTCCGTGCAGCGCTATCTCAGCGCAGGCAGTTTGAAGGAAGCCCAGCGCTCACTGTGGATCAAACTCTGGTTGATTCTCCCGGTGCTCGTGCTCTTCTACGGCACCGGTCTCGTGCTCTACGCTTTTTATAAAGTGCATGGCGATCCTCTCGCTGCGGGTCTCATCGCCAAAGAAGATCAAATCCTGCCCTACTTCGTCGTCACACAGCTGCCCTCAGGGCTTCCTGGCCTACTCATCGCGGCGATCTATGCCGCCAGCATGTCCACGATCTCCGCCGGACTCAATTCACTCGCCTCCGCTACCCTCATCGATTTCAAACAACGTCTTTCCACCGCCCCGGTGGGATCAAACATGCAGCAGGTCAAAAGCGCACGCTGGATCACCGTCGGTTATGGCATGCTCGTCATGGCTCTCGCCTTTGCGGTGTCATTCATGCCGGGTAATCTGGTTGAATCAGTCAACACAGTCATCGGCATGATTGGCGGCCCGCTTTTGGGCCTCTTCTTCCTCGGCATGTTCACGCAGCGGGCCACCACACGCGGTGCGCTGCTCGGTTGCCTCGCGGGTTTCGTCACCCTGCTCAGTATCTTCATGTATCAAAACGGCGTCTTCACTGCGGTGAAGCCAGCGCCAGTCGTCTCATTCCTCTGGTTCAGTTTGTTTGGCTGCATCATCACCATGGGGGTCGGTTTGCTGACCTCCAGTCGTGATCAAACTAAACCAGCCGCGCAAAGCCCGTGCTAGCAGGCAGTGGCCCAGCCGCACGCTGGAGTTCACCGCTTTCGTGAAGTCGTGACACCACAGCGAGCGACTCATCCAACGCGGCCAGCATGTCATTCACCAGTGCCTCCGTGTGCGACCACGTCACGTAGAGCTGGCTGGACATCAGAAAGCCACGCTGCAGCATCTCGCGAATCATGATCGATTTTGCAGCGGCATTCGGGAATACAAACGACGGCGCACACGGCATGGAGCCCACTTTGATCTGCAAAGAGGCATGACGCGACGCCACCTCACGCAAGCCAGTCTGCAATCGCCCACCGAGTGCCCACACATGCTGCTGCACGCCTTCACGTTTCATCTTACCAATGCAGGCCAGTGATGCGGCTGTGCCAACGCCGTCCGTCCAGTAGCTGCTGGAGATGAAGCTGTTATTTGAGGCCTCCATGACCTCGTTTTTGCCGATGATGGCTCCGGCAGGATAGCCGTTCGACATCGCTTTCGCATACACGGCGATGTCCGGCTCGATGCCGAGCACCGGTGCAGCACCGGGAAAGCCGAAGCGCCAACCGCTGGTCACTTCATCGAGCACAAACACGGCACCAGCGGCATGGCAGGAGTCGATCACGTTTTGCATGAAGCCATCACGCGGCATTTCGCTGCGCATCGGCTCCATCACCACAGCGGCCAGTTTGCCATCGAGCTTCTGCATCGCGGCTTTGAAGGACTCGGGATCGTTGTAGCGAAACGGCACCGCCGTGCCCGCCAGCTCACGCGGCACGCCGAGTGGTTGCAGGCCGGGCAGTAGATGACCGTCGAGCGCCGCGTCGTCACCGAGGTTCGCCGCGAGATACCAATCGCTCCAGCCATGGTAGCCGCAGAACGCGATGCCGCTTTTCCCAGTGGCCGCGCGTGCGATGCGCACCGCGAGTCCCAGCGCCTCGCCACCGCCACGAGCATAACGCACCTTGCCAGCCCAGGGATGCAGATCGAGCAGTACATCTGCCAGCGCCACCTCATCCGGTGAAGCCAGTGTGGCATAGCTGCCGAGATTCACTCGCCGCTTCACCGCTGCGTTCACTTCATCATCCGCATGACCGAGCAAGATGGCTCCCACACCGCCGGTGAAATCCGTGTAGCGCTTGCCATCGAGATCCCAAATGTTCGCGCCTTTGGCTCGTGAGAAATACGACGGCCATGACTGCTGATCGAAGAGGTGCGCCCGCTTCGACAGCAAGCCGGTGCCGCAAGAGATTTTCGTCTTCGCTTCTTCCCAGAGTTTGGGACCGCTCTTTTCATCCGAAGGCTTCTTGAGTAACCGCAGTGCATTCTCGCGAAAAATGTCTTCCAAATCACCCTGCGTCATGCCGGTGTCGTCGCAGGCTTCGCGGAGGCAAAGCAGCGATTCGATGCCCACGGTCGTGTATTGACCAAAAATGGTCAGTTTATCACCAGTAACCTCAGGATGAATCCAGGTGAAGCCATCACCTTGCGTGATGCAAGAGCCGCGCAATTCGCTGACCATGTAATCACTGCCCCAGAGCACACGTTTTGGCCCGAGAATCTCAATCGCCGCCCGAAACGCACCCGCTTGAGTCACTGCCGAGGTGTCCACGATCACGTTGTCGAGGTCGATGAGGTGATGCAGTCCCTCGCGGGCATGGCGGTAGTTAAAGGAGCGTGCCACATGGGCCAGCACGAGCTTGCAGCGCGGATAGCGGCGGCAGAGACGCTGCAGTGCTTCCACATTGCGCGGATCGGTGATGCCATCGGCCAGCATGATGTGCAGCATCATGAAGCCATCGTGATCGTGGCAGACCTCCCACATCCACTCTGGCGCGAAGGACTCGATCTCCGCCTCCTTCGTGTCCGGCACATCGGCGTAGAGGCGATACGGCTTGATACCGACAAAGACGCCCGTGCTCATCAGTCGCCGCACCTCTGCCGGGTCATCCTTCGGAGCTGCGAGCACGAGAGCCCGCGAGTTTGTGCTCATGTCGATCTGCGACTGTAGCCACGCATTCTCACCCACTCGATCATTCCCAGCACTCGGAAAACCAAAGAACAGACCCTCGACTTCACGACCCGGCATCCACAAGTTCATTGCTGCCTGAAAGTCATTCATGCCATACCCACGATCTTCATCGAGAAACACAGGCCGATTCCCCTTCGCAAAATGCCGCGAGTGAAACAGGTGGGTGTGCGCATCGAAGACCTTTTGCGGGACAAAGCCGTCGATGGCGCGATGCAGTAGCTTGCGGTCGGTATCGTTCAGTTCGGTGACGAGTTTCAAGGACATGATGTTTAGTCGTTAAGGTAGATCGCGTAAACTTTGGCAGTGCTGTTTGTGGGATAGTTCACACGAAGCGCGATCTTTTTGCCCTCAGGCAAAGGTTTGGCCCACTTCAGAGGCACACGCACACCATTCGTGCTCACCTTCGCCTCGTAGCCATCGAGAGGACGGTCAAGATGGTCAAGGAGTTGAATCGAAAGCGGAGCATCCGCCGTGCTGCCATCGACATTCAGCGCGATCTCTTTCGCCTCAAAAGTGCTCGTGATGAAATGCGCATCATTGTCATCCTCCTGGCACGTTAGATGGCCAAATCCATCGCGACGCAGAGTGGCAAGGCCGATCTCCATCGGCTTCATCGTGCCGCTCGTGTCCCAGTGCGAATACCAGATCATCGTCTTGTCACCCTCATTCACAAATGCATGACCTTGGAGCAAGGCGACATCATCCCACTCTCCTTCCTTGCCGCGTGCGATGACTTTGTGATCCGGCATTGGTTCGCGGAAATGGATACCGTCGTTGCTGACGATGAGGCCGAGATCAATGTGAACGCCATTGTTGAAGCTTTGGCCCTTAGCAGGAGGAACGACGGCGTCCTGCCATAGACCATAGAGTCCGAGCATGACATTGCCGCGATTCCACATACCAGCGCCCATGTGCGTCTGCTGGCCTCTGATGGGCGGATTGGCGAGCTGACCTGGGCGCGCAAAGGCCAGCGCAGTGGACCTGGACCATGAGATGAAATCGGGCGACCGATACGCCCGCATCACGCGATCTGGATCAGCACGATTCGGGTCCGTGCGGAACGAGCCATCCGTCCGCCACGACCACGGCGCGATGATCTGCCCGGTAGTGTAATAGAAGTCACCGAAGCGATACATGCCCGAAGCTTCGAAACGCTCGCCGCCTGCATTGGCCGGGCGATCACCAACGATCTTCCACCTCAAGCCATCCGAGCTGACCGCGCAGATGGTGGAGCAGACGAGCTTCTCCTTTCTCCCCACATTGCTCATGCCATCGACGATTTCGTCATAAGGCACATGAGCGATGTAGGCGACCTTGAAGCGCCTCGCGGGATCAGGATCGCTGGGATCGTGCAGCACCGAGAGGAAATCATTCACCAGCGTCAGCGACTGCGGGCTGCCCTCAATGAGACAGATGTTGTTTTTCTTGCTGCCGTTGAAGTCCACGAGTCCCAGTTCCGGTTTGGTCCAATGAACGCCATCCGCGCTCTCCGCGTAGCACATGGGTCGCCAATTTTTTGGAGCCGGTGTCGTCAATGTCTTCGCGTCGAAGCTGCCGAGATACCACATGCGGAACTTGCCACCGTCCTTGATCACCGTGCCGTAAAGGATCGCATGCGCATGATCCGGCGCAGCTTCCGGCCCGCGCCTTAGCACCGGATTCTCAGGATGTTTCTGCGCTGTCTCCAGTGTGAGCTTCATGTTGTGCTGCCAGGCGATGTTGTGATCGTCGAAGGCAAAGAACACCTGCTCGGCGGCTTGGAGCTGGAGTGCGAGGCAACTGAGGAAGCAAAGGGTGAACTTCATGTGTGGATTGTGATGTCGCGCACTGCCGTTACCAGCGCAAGTTCCTGGTTCATTATGCAGACCAGCGCGGTTACTTCACATAGATCGCGCTGAGTCGGATATCTTTGCGTTTGGCACCTTCAAAGACGACACGAAGCCGCACGCGGTTGGGGATCGCATCCGTGCTTTGCCACTCGATGGGCGTTTGAAAGCCACTTTGAACAACTTTGGTGCTGTAGCCTGCCACGGACTTCTCTTGGTGATCAAGCAGTTCGATGCGCAAAGCCGCCTCAGGCCCCAAACCGTCCGCGTTAACGAAGAAACGCGGCTTCTTCACCGCTATCGAAACGGTGACCAGTTCGGCGGTTACATTCGGCATCTGATAGTCTCCTGGTCCCTCGCCGCTCGCATCGAAAACGAGGTCACCGATGCGATCTCTCGGCCAAGCGGCGATTCCCACACCTCCGCGCGGCACTTCTGGCCCGCCAGTCGTTCGCGGATTCCACGCGCCGTAATACAGCAAGGTCTGATCGCCAATGTTCTCGAAGCCCTGGCCTTGAATCAAGCCACCCTGATCCCACGCACCATCCTTGCCTCGCTCCAGCAGGGTCCACTCGTTCTTTGGCTCGCGGAAGTTTAGCCCATCATTGCTCAACACGAAGCCGAGATCGACTGTCACATCCTTCCACTCTGCCGCGCCATGCCAGATGCCGTACACACCGAGCAAGACATTCCCTCGATTCCACACCGCGATTCCCTCGTGGTTCTGTTCGCCCTCGCGACTCCGCCCAGCGCCGAGATACTCATGCTGCGGTGTCCGCACAAAGGCCAGCGTGCTCGTCGAGGACCAGTTCACAAAGTCCGCGCTGCGATGCAGTCGCACCACGCGGCCTTGATAGTGATGCGTGTGCGGCATCGCGTTCTGCGCTGTGAGAAAAAACTGCCCATCCCACTGATACAGCCCGCACGCCGGCTCCAGATGAAAGCCAGGCACGAGCAGGTCCTGCTTTCGCAGCTCGCCCTTTACTGGCTTCACGTCCGTCACCGCCCGCCACGTCAGCCCGTCTGTACTCACAAACGGCAGCAACGTGCCCAGACGCGTGTGGTGTCGGAAATAGACATGCGTGGTCATCTTGTAGCGCCGCGAGGCATCGGGATCGGCCTCGTCCTTGATGACTTTCAAGTTCACAAAGCCCCACGCCCCGCCGACATCCACGAGGTTGTTTTTTTTGTTCCCACCGAACTCAACGAGGCCGAGTTCCGGCTTCACCCATCTCACCCCGTCCACACTCTCGGCATACGCTGCACGCCAGCGCTCCGAAGCGACCGCGCTTTTCCCCGCATCATCAAAGGCCACATACCACATCCGATACTTCCCTCCGTCCCGGATGATCGAGCCATAAAACTGCACGCCATGCGCATCCACCGAGCCCGCCGCACCGCGCCGCACCACTGGGTTCGCCACATGCCTCACCGGTTGCCTCATTTCGAGCTTCAAATTCTGCGTGTGAGGAATGGCGACGTTGTCGAACGCGAACAGCGTTTGAGCTTTCGTCTCATCAAACAGCTCCCCCGCGATGAGCGGCGAGGTCAGCAGGAGGAGCGGCCAAAGAAATCGTGTCATGGCGTTTCAACGTCGAAATTTGAGAACAACGCGCACCAATTCCACAGCGGATACGGCTGGGCAGCGCGAGTGCCATAGCTGGCATCGCCGAAGGTATAAACGGAGCGCTCGGGGTCGGAATCACGAAGATTACCATAGCTGAAGGACCGCTGAGCCACGATCTCCTGACCAATTTCAAATCGCGTGCCGTTGCGCAGCTCGCGCGGCTCGTAGCGTAGCACCGTGGTTCCGTTTTCGTCGAGCACAGTGCGCACGGGCACGCGTGTGTTCGTTCCAGAGGTGTTCGTAACAAAGAAGGCTCCTTCAGCAATGAGTGGTTTCAGTTGTCCGGCAAAACTGGTCTTCAACACGATCTCCTCGGTCTTGTCCGGTCCGCTGCGAAGTTCTGTGATGCTGCCGAGCGCTGTCGCAAAAGGATGGCCGTAGCTCACGCGACACTTTTCACCCGCAGGCAAGGGTTTGAGGAAGCGGATGCGCACGCTCTTTGGCGAGATGACTTCGACCGCAGTGAGTGTGAGCGCCCTGCCATCACCACCACGCATCTGAAAGCCTGCGAGCGATGAGAAGCCGCCATTCGTCGCGATCTCCTGCTGCGCGAGGAAGCTCGTATCCACCACCAGCGGCGGACGCGGCACGGTGAACTCGACCACCACGCCATCGCGAGTCGTATCGAGCTTCGCCGTGCGCGGACGCAGCGGCTGCCAGTCTTCGTTTTCATGCAGCACGCGGTGCATCACCTTTCCCACCTGCTCGCCCCACCAGCGCTCGCCATCGGCAGAAAGATGGATCGCATCGCCATGCCGATCCGGTGGATAGCGGCTGTTGATCGCGCTGGTCACGGCGTAGTGCGGGCCGACCATGTAGATAGAAGCATCCGCATCCGCCGCCATGAGTTGCGCATCGCCCGCAGGCCCTAGTGTCTGGTAAGTGAACATCGGCAAGTCGCCACGCTGGCCGGTGATCGCGCACAAATCCGCCGACCATTGTTTGCGATACGCCATAAGTTGATCGCGATACCACGCAAGTCCCCGCGCACGCGGAATCTCCGCATCCCAACGCGTCGGCATGATGCCTCCTGTCGGCCCGCCATTACCCTCACCCTGCATCCAGTAGAGCGCCTTCATTTCAAACCTCGCTCCCATCGCCGTCGCCTGCTCCATCGCCCTCCGCGCGTCATCCAGACTCGTCTTATAATACCCGCCACCATGCCTTCGCGATTCCGGCGTGCGTTCATCGGTCGAGAGGTCCGCGCCCGCTAGCTCCTGTATCTGCCGCCCTCCCTGCCCTGCGCATGAGACGAGGAAACGCATCGACTCCTTCGCTGCACGAGCGTGGTCGAAATCGACAAGCGCCGCCTTCCAGTGATCCGCCATGCCATTCGCCACTGTCTCGCCGAGACTGCCATTCACCTGTGCCCGCAGTGGCACCAACGTGAACAACTCCGCCGCCCGTTTCTCCGGCGTGCTCGAGTTCTCATTTGCCAACCACGTCCGCACCCCACGCTGAAACATCACATTCCCCAGGCCCGAGCCCGCAGTCGTCACGACCGGCAGCGACTCCGAGCCATCGCACAGCGACTGCCCCATCATCCAGATGCCGGAGAGAGTGGGCGTGGCAGTGGTTTTATCGGTGGGCGGAATGAGTTTCAGCAAATCTGACTCGGCAGCGCCAGTTGCCTTCAAGCCTTCTGGCATTGCAGCGCCGTTGATGAGGCAGTTATCCCAGGTCGCACTGCCGGTGACTTTGATGTCGAGGTTCTCGAACGTGCAGTTTTTGGCTTCCAACACAGCACGGGTTGTGACATTGGCAACGCGTGGCTCCACGAGTCGGCGAATGAGCACGTTCTCCATTCTCATGCTGCAGTTACCCGCCGCACGGCCCGTGATGGCGAGCGAGTTTTGTGCGGATGAGAGCACGAGCGCGTTGGTGATCGAGTAGCGGCCTTCATCGAGGAAGTAGAGATCAAAGCCGACGTTGTGGGCGATGAAGATGTTTCGGTAGCTCGTCTGCGCAGTGCCAGTGTCGCAGATGCCGGTGCTGTTGCCGATGCTCACGAAGCCATCGACGCGATACTGCGCGGACTCGTGCGCGCTGATGCCGTCGTCGCCGCACTCGATGGCGCGGATGTTCTCGAAGACGACATCGCGGCAGTCGCCGTGGATGTTGAAGCCGTCGTTGTAAGGATGCGTGGCGGTGAGGTTCTTGATGACGAGGTGCGCGTTCTCGCCGCTGAACTGCACGCCCGCGCTGCGCACCGGCACGAAGATGTTCGCTTCTGCCAGCTTCGCGCCAGCATGTAGCTTTATGAAAAATGTGCCGAAGATTTGAAGTGACGGCGGTTTCTCGCGTGTGGGGTCTTTGATAAAGGTCCACTCGCCGGGCTGTAGGGCTTCCGGTTTCTTCAAGGGAGCGCTCTTGCCTTTCGAGGTGCGGCCCATGAGCTGCATCTTGCCATTGAAGAGAAAAAA
>Ga0105048_10018031_pt1 | contig 10872 bp, 8 predicted proteins | sample MAT05_FD_78382 | JGI IMG/M metagenome (GOLD analysis project Ga0105048, IMG submission 78382) | Freshwater microbial communities from Lake Fryxell liftoff mats and glacier meltwater in Antarctica - MAT-05 | ecosystem: Environmental > Aquatic > Freshwater > Ice > Liftoff microbial mat | place...
ATGCCGAAGGTCTCGGAATAGGACGGGAAGAAGAAGATCGCGGCGCGCCGCAGATAGGCCAGGAAACGGTCGTCGCCCGCCGATTCCACCAACTCCAGATTGGCCGGTGCCGCTTGCCGCAATGCCGCCATGTCCTCGGCCCAGCCGGTGGCAACGAAAGGGATGTCGGGCAGGGCACGGGCTGCATTGAACACGTGGGCGATGCCCTTGCGGGTTTCCATCTTGCCGCTGAACAGTACCACTGGGGCGGCGAGGTCGCGCGGCAGCAGCCGAGCATGGTCGATGCCGGGTGGCACGACAACGGCACGGCCGGCATCGGCGCCCAGCCGGATCGCCTCCTGGCGCGACGCCTCGCTGAGATACAGCGAGCGGTCGTAGCGGCGCGTGACCATGAACCGCTCCAACCACTGCAACGCACGCCCGGCGACGGGGCCGCGCATCGCCCGCCAGGCCGGGCCGAACAGCGCCAGCATGCCACAGACGACGGGCCGACCGGTGCGCCGCGCCGCCAGCAGCGACGGCAGGCAGGCGTGATAGGTGAAGGTGTGCACCAGATCGGCCTGCCGGGCCGCGCGGGCGATCGTGCCGGCTTTGAGGTTGAAGCCGTAGCGGCTGGTGGCCAGCCGCTCGGTGGGCACGCCGCCGAACTGCGTGATCGCCGGATCGCCGGTCGTCAACACCTTGACCTCGACCCCGCGCGCCAGCAGCCCCTGTGCCATGCGCAACACAATATACTCGCCGCCACCGCCGAAATCGGGCGGGAAGCGCTCATGGGTGATCAGGACCCGCAACCGCATCGGCTCAGAGCACCACGGAGCGCGCGCGCCACGAGCCGCGAACCAGCCACGCGGCCATCAGTGCCGCCCGTGGCATGCCGCATACGAAGCGGGCCAGGAGGAGGTGCGGGCGGGCGAACCGGCCGCGGTCGGTGAAGCGAAGCCAGACATAGGGCAGGCATGCCGCCAAGAGGGATGGGTGCAGCAAGCTGCCACCGATTGCCCCCAAAGCAAAAGCGTTGAATGCGGCGGTTTGCGCCGACAGGAAATAGCGCCAGAACAATGCCGCCCGGATCGCCGGATAGCGCCGTGCCACCAGCGGGATGATCTCCACGATGTCGACGGCCCGCAGCCATGCGCGCAGCCCGACGGAGAACACCTCGTGGTGGACCAGCGCCTCGGCGGTGTAGCTGGTGCTGAGGCCGGCTTCGCGCATGGCCCAGCCCAGCGACGTGTCCTCGGAGGATTTCAGCGCGCGGAATTCCGCCGGGAACCCGCCGACCGCGCGAAACGCCGCGGCGTCGTAGAAGATGTTGCAGGTCTCGAAGAAGATGCTCGGCCCCTCGACCTGCATGGTTTTCTCCAGCAGGCGCCGCCGCTGCGCCGGGTGCGGGATGGTGCGGCCCTGGACCAGGGCATGACCGACCGCCAGGGCACGCACGCCGGCCGCGATCCAGCCCGGCGTGGCGATGCAGTCGTCGTCGATGAAGGCCAGCACGTCGCCGCACGCCCGCTCGGCGCCGAATTGCCGCGACGGTCCGGGCCGGTTGAAGGCGGTGCGGTGGTAGTGCAGCGTCACCGGGCTGGCGGGGATGCGTGCGCGCATCATCTCCTCGGTTCCGTCCGGCGTATGGTTGTGGACCACGATGATTTCGGTGCGATCGTGCGGCCAGTCCTGCGCCATCAGCGAGTCCAGCAGGCGCTCCAGCAGGGCGCGCCGGGCATGGGTGGGGATGATCACGCTGACCAGCGGCGTGGGGGGGGCGGCCTCGCTCATCGCCGGGGGCCGGCCGCGATGCGGTCGTCGACACGATCGACCGCGAAACTGCCGCGCACCGGCCGGCGCCGCAGCCCGCGCAGGCGATTGGGCGGGAACCAGGCACGATCGAGCAGGGCGGCGACATCGCGGTCGGCGACACGGCGCAGGGCCTGGGTCGCCCGGCGCAGATGCCAGGTTTCGCCCAGGTGGACGACGTTCCACCACAGCCCCCGCAGGCGCGGCAAACGCGGCGCGCGCAGCACAACATCGGCCAGACTGAACCCGCCATACAGCGCGAGGAACGCCAGCAGCCGCGGCAGCGCCCAGACCTTCAGTGCCATGCGGATGCGGTTCTTGGTGGTGTGAAAGATCATCTCGGCGTGCATCGGTCCGATCACGATGTCGACATGATGGCGCGCCACCGCACCCGGCACCACGCGGGCCCGCCACCCGGCGATGGCCAGGCGCAGGCCCAGGTCGGGTTCCTCGGATGAAATGAAGAAGCTCTCGTCGAACCCGCCAACTGCCAGCGCCGGTTGCGGCCGCAGCAGCACTGCCGAGGAATTCGCCCACAGCACATCGCGCGGGGCGGTGGCCGAGGCCGTGTCGTGCCCTTCACCCAGGTCCCAGCTCAACCCCAGAAAGCCCGTGGCGCCGCCATAGCTGTTCAGCAGCGTGGGATCGTGGCCGAACACCAGCTTGCCGCCAACCATGGCAAGCCCGACATCGGCTTGCATCGCCGCAACCGTCGCGCGCGTCCAGCCGGGCTCGAGTTCCACGTCGCTGTCCACCAGCGCCACCAAACCGCCCACCCCCCGCTTCAGGCCGATATTGCGCGCCACCGTCGGCCCCTCCGGGGCCTTGCGCAGATGTTCGAGGGGACAGGGCAAGCGACCGGCGAGATCGGCCAGAACAGCCGCCGTGTCGTCGGTGCTGGCATTGTCGACCACCAGGATCGATTTGCAGTCATTCGGCCAGTCCTGCGCGGCGATGGCATTCAGTGTGCGCGGCAGATCGCGGGCGCGGTTGTAGGTCGGCACGACGTAGAGGACAGGCTCGCTCACCGCGCCACCCCGTAGAAGCGCAGCAGCACCAGGCTGTGCGGCGGTACCCGCACCTGCACTTCGCCGCCCGGGCTCGCCCGCTCGTCGCGCACCAGACGCACTTCATCGGGCCCGCCGCGGTTGATGCGCCCCTGTGGCCCGACTGATTGCTGCGCGCCCCACGCGATGCCAGGGATGCGCGGCAGGGTCGTGCCGGTATGCGCGTCGGCCGCCGCCCCGGTCAACGTCGTCGTCACCAGCCGGGCCGCGCCCGCGGCACCGGCCAGCGTGATCCGTCCATCGATCGCCGAAGTCAGGCTCTTGTTGATCAGCAGCGCGGTCACACTGCGGCCATCCGGCGACGCGGTGGCCAGCACGTCGAGATACGGAACCCCGGCAACAGCATCGACAAACCCTACGGCCTGGCTGTCGTAGCGGGCCACGTCGACGCTTGAACCGAGCAGGCCGCGTTCCATGTCGCGCGAGATCATGCGCAGCGCGAGATAGGGCGCGGTGGCAACCCACGGCCCGCCCGCGTTGCGCCGGGCGATCCAGCCCATGAACAGATGTTCGTTGAGCTTGAAGAAATTGGCGACCTCAAGGTTCGGCTGCTCGGCGAACACCTTCAGCGTGGCCGCGATGAAGATCGCCGAGCCCAGCGTCTTGACGTGGTCAATCCAGGGCGAGCCCGGCGAGATGGCAAACAACGGCCCCCATTCGGTCACCGCCAGCCGGATCCGGCTGGCATGGAGCGGCGCGAACCGCTGCACCTCGCTCCAGGTATCGGCCAGGTTGCGCGCGATCAATGCCGGCGCCGCCCACATCGCCGCATAGACCTCGGCTGGATCCAACCCGCCATCGTCGCCCACCACCGGGGCATAGGCATTGTGCACGGTGAACAAGTCGATCGCCGCACCGGCCCGGCGCAGCACCACCTCGTTCCAGTCGTCGAATTTGTTCAACTGGTAGCGGCCGTAGTTGCGCAGCCCGATCGCGCCGATGCGGATCGTCGGGTCGACCGCCTTCATCGCAGCCGCGAAGTTCAAAAACCTGTCGGCATAGGCCTGGGGCGTCATGTGCCCGCCCGAGGCATCGCCCTCGATGTACAGTTCGTTGCCGACCTGCCACAGCTCGACCCGCGGGCCACGCGGCGTGCGACCGCCCTCGCCATTCACGTAGCGTACCCAGTCGGCGGCCATTTGCGCGGTCCCGGTCGCCGCATTCACGGTGATCAACAGGCTGGTACCGGCCTCCTTCGCCAGGCGCAGCGCCTCGTCGGTGCCGAAATTGTGCCGGAACGTCTCATTTGCGCCGGGATGGGTCGGCGTGGTGGCCCGCCGTTCGCGCGGACCGATGCCGTTTCGCCAATCATAGGCATCGGCCCAGACGCCACCGGGGAAGCGGATCGGCCCCAGGCCCAGGTCGCGTGCCAGGCCGACGATCTGTGGGTCGAGCTGGTTCAGCTTGGGGTCCCACAAACCGTTGGCGTCGCGGATCACTTCGACATTTGTGCCGAACAGACCGTTCGGGATGGTGCGCAGCTGGCGTGTGATATCGATGCGCACGCGAGCCGGGATGTCCGCATCTGGCCGGGTCCCTGTTCGAGGGACGGGCGCCGCGGCGACAGGCGGCACGGCCGCCGCTTCGCCCGCTATTTGGACTGAAACATCGGCAAAGCTGGCGACACCTGCGGTTCCCTCGGCCACCAGGAACAGGATCAGCCCCTCCACCGAGGCATCATTGGGCACCGTGAGCTGGGCCTCCTTGCGTCCCAGCGGCCCATCAGCGCGCAACCGCACCTGCGCGCCGGCGGTGCCGCTGCGCAGCACAACCAGCCCCAACACCGCCTGCGCCCCCGGCTCATTGCCCAGCAAGGCCGTGACGCGCATAACGCGCCCCCGCACGGACGCCGCGGGCAGCACCTGACCGATCCCATAGGGCGTGTTGCTCGGCGTGTTGGCCGGATTGGGCGACAGCACCAGCACCTGCCCCGGGGTGCCCGCCGGCGCCGGTCGGAACGACAGCGCGCCCTTGCGGGCCGTGGCCGGATCGAGGTACCACCCCGAAGGCGGGGTGCCGCCGGTGGCAAACGTGCCGTTGGCCAATAGCGGTTGTGCAGCCGCGCCCCGAACCATCGCAAACAGCGTCAGTACGGCGCAGATCGCCAGCAAGCGTGCCTGACGCATGATTATCTCCTGCTCGTGCCGACCGAAACGCCGTTGGGCGACCGGGCACCTCGCCGCGCCGCGAGGTTGCTGGCGCGTGCATGCTCGCGGCAGACGGATCGAAAGCCCCACCACTACTGCAACTCCCGCCCGGCGATGGCCACGACATTCACGAGTAGCGACGCGTAGGTCCAATCCGCCGGATCGAACGCAACGACCTTCCCGGATGCCCCTACCTGTTGTGCGAGCATCAATGTCATACCAACCCCTCTGATGATTGACCGATAGAGAAAGCCAAGGCCAGGGCTTTGCCGTTGCGGCACGAATCCGCACGGCAGGGACCCACCAAAGTCCCGAGCGCGCCTTCGCGCGACGGCCGACAGCCTTTGGAAACCCATTTATTTTCATATATTTAACGTCCAGGGGCTTGGCCCGTCGCGCGAAGGCGCGCTCGGGACCTGGTGGGTCCCCGTGGCGCGGCTTCGCGCCGCGACGGCGACGCCCTGGCCTTGCTTGGCCATGGGTCATCCCAAACAGTGATTGGTATCATATAGCCGGTAATGGCGCCGCCATCCAATGCAGTGCCACCAACAGGCACAAACTTCCCAATTGCAGTGACAGTCTCTGGTTCCCAGGTTCCTGTAGAATAGATCTGCGCATCGATTGGTTGTTTCAATTCAATTTTCATTCATAATAATCCGAGCTGATGCACGGGTGCATTGAACCAGAAGTCACGCGAAAACGCGACCCATCTGAGGATATAGCGGCGTGCGCCGATACAGGTTGATCGCATTGCCGCTCAGGCTGCGCGGCGATTGCAACACGCGTGCGCGGCAGGTCCCTGGCGCGGTTGCAGGTCGGCACGACGAGGAGAACCTGCGCGGTCATCTGCCCGACTTCGTCGCGGCGCGCGCAACAGCCTGGCCCACGAGCCATGCCACGCCAGCCAGCAGGGTGGTGTCGATGCCCAGCAACCGGCGCGCTGCAACCGCCAAGGCAATGGCGCTCCCGGCCAGCGACACGGTGGTCGCCACCGCAGCACCGGTCGATCCGAACAGCGGTATCAGCACAATGCACAACACGATGTCGGCCACCACCGCGGCCAGCATGATGCCGATCAGCACGCGGTTCCGCCCGGCAATCGCCAACAGGGCTCCGGCCGGACCGGCGCAGGCGACCGCAGCCTGCCCCAGCATCAGCACCGCCACCGTTGCACGTACCTCGACGAAGCCCGCGCCGAACGCACCGAGCAGCCAGGGCGTGGCCAGCACCAGCACCAGCGCCAGCGCCACGCCAGACAAGCTGAACAGCAGCGCCGTCTGCGCCATCAGGCGCTGCAGACCTGCCTGGTCGCCGCGCGCCAGCAGTTGCGCCGCCGATGCCGACGCAATCGCGGAAATCGGCGTCACCGCCACGCTGACCAGCAGGGCAAGCCGGGCCGCGACGCTGTACGGCCCCACCTCCGCCGGTCCCACCAGGGCCGCCAACAGGATCGTATCCAGCCGCTCGACCAACGCATAGGCGGCGGTGGCGATCAGATAGGCCCGGCCCGACGCCAGCCACGCCGGCCGTGCGCGCCAATCGGCGCGTCCGCGCCAGTGGGCGCCGGTGGCCTGCCACCATCCGCCCGCCTGCACCAGCACGGTCAGCAGCCCCGCCAGAACGGTCAGCGCCAGCGCCGTCTCCACATCCGGCGCAGCGCCCACCCACCAGGCGCCGCCGACCAACGCCATCACCAGGACCGACCGCAGCACGTTGTTGGCAAGCTCGCCGCGCAGCGGCTGATGGGCGGCGATCTGCGCCGACTGCACCAGCATGCTGGCACCGAACAGCACGATCAGCAGCATGCCGGTTGCCATCGCCCCCAGCGCGGGGCGCAGCGACGGCACGGCGGCGAACAAGGCGACAGCACCCAGCCCGACGAGAATGCCACTGCCCGCCACCGCGCCGGCTGCCAGCCGCATGAAGCCGCGATACGATGCCCAGTCGAGCGTCTCGGCATAGCCGGCCAGGAAACGGATGGCCGCCTGCGGCAAGCCGGCACCGGCGAGCAGCGACAGCAAGGTCGCCCAGGCCAGGATCGTGACATAGGTGCCGAACCCAGCCACGCCCAGTGCGCGCGCCACCACGACCTGACTGGCGAACGCCAGCATCACGGCGCCGCCCCTGAACACCAGCCCCAACAGCGTCTGCCGCACCAGCGACACGTGCGCCAGCGGCACCGCCACGTCGCCGCCTTCGCGTGTGCCGCTTGCCCGACCGGACATCGCTACTGCACCGCGCCATCGGCCGTGGCCAGGCCCAGGAACCGCGCATAGGCCGGCCCCTGGGTCGCCCAGCCGAACGGCATGGCACGGGCGCGGCAGCTTGCTTCGGTCCCGGGGACCGCGGCGAGGTCGGCGGCCATCAGAGTGGCGCGCGCCAGGGCCGCATGATCGGTTGCGGCATGTCCTTCGATCGGGCCGGGCGCGAACAGCCGGCCGATCCCGGGATCGTCGATGATGTCGCGCACACCGGAATGGTCACACGCCACCACCGGCGTGCCGCAGGCCAGCGCCTCCACCAGAACCATGCCCTGCGCCTCCCACACCGCAGGATGCACCAGCACGGTGGCCGCGGCGTAGCGGGTCGGCAGGTCGTCGGGGTCGCCAGCACCCGGAAACAGCAGATGCGGCACGTCGGCCGGGCGGGCGGCAGCGCGGATGGTGCGGATGGCCGCATCCGACGCCGGGCCGCCGAAGGTCAACTCGGCATCCGGCCGCGCATCACGCACAGCGGCGAAGGCGCGCGCCAGCAGCACCGCGCCCTTACGCGGCTCGTCGGCATCTGCCGCGAACAGCAGCCGCAGCCGGCCATCGTTCGGTGGTTTGGGCGTCGCCAGCAGCGGGGCAAGGTCGCTGGGCGAGGGCAGCACCGTCGCGGTGGCCCCGAACTCGTGCGCCAGCATCTGCTGCGCGTGGCGCGAGGTGACGGCGCAGGCATCGGCATCGCGCAGCACGCGGCGGAACATCCACCCGTCATGCGGGATCCAGCGGAAATAGGCGCGCAGCGGAATCCCGACCACGTGATAGGCCAGCCGCGGTCGCTCCGGCCCGGCCAGCAGCACGCCGAACGCGTCGTGGTAGTTAAGGCAGTGCGCCACGTCGAACGCGGCCCCCTCGGCGCGCGCGCGGCGGATTTCGTCGCGCACCTGCAGGGCAAAGGCGTGGAACCGCCCCAACCACCGGTTGGCCGGCAGCCCGGTCAGGCGTCGCGGCAGCAGGATGAGCCGCACGCCGCCCGATCGCTGTTCAACACGCTCGCCCAGATGGGTTGAGATCACCGTCACGTCGTGCCCCTGCGCCACCTGCCAGGCCGCATGCTCGTGCAGCAGCCGCTCGGACCCGCGGCGCACCTCCGGCCAACAGGTCGGGTTGGTCAGCACAATCCGGGCCGGGCCGCTCATCGTGCCGGCTGCGCGGTCACCCACGCCACGCCGCGGGTGCTGCTTCGCACATGGCGTGGGAGACGCCGCCCCGTCACAGCACGCCCGTCACAGCACGAGGCAGCGGAAACGCACGCTGCCGTAGATCAGTGCCCCGTTCATCACCACCATGCGCGGAAAATGGGCCAGCACCCGCAGGCTCTGGCGCAGCAGCACCAGAGGATTCAAGCTGCGGGTCCGCACCGCACTGCGCCCCAGCAGCGCCAGCGGCAGCAACCACAGCAACCACGGTACGGTGGAGGCGGTGACCAGGGCGAACGGCACGGCGAGGTAAAGTGTCGCCGCCGGCGGATAGAAGAACAGGTTCCAGGTCAACAACTTGGGCCGCAGCCCCGGATGGCGGCTGATCAGCGCCGGCAGCACGAACAGCCGGGACGGATCGATCATCCAGAGCCACAGCGGCTGGGTTTCAACCTCGTGCTCCATCACCGCTTCGGCGGCAAATTCACGCGCGTGCCCGGCCTCGATGATCCGCCAGGCAAGGTCGGTGTCGGCGCACTCGGTTGCCCGCGCGAACGGGTCGGTAAAGCTCAGCGAGGCATCGAAGCCACCGTGCGCCAGGAATATGTCGCGCCGCACCAGCAGGTTCGCGGTCGGGAAGGTCGGGTGTTCCTCGGGGGTGATGAAGGTCGCGCGCGACGTAAAGTTGACCTTCTGCTCGGGCTTGGGCAGCACCGGGCCGCCGACGAAGGCGACGGCCGGGTCGTCGAAGCATGGCAGTGCTGCGGCCAGCCAATTCGGCGTGGGCCGGCAATCGCTGTCGGTGAAGGCGATTACGGTGCCCCGCGCCATGGCGACGCCCATGTTGCGCGCCGGTGCCGGCCCGCGATCCTCCGCCGTGCGCGCCGCGCGCAGGTCGAGGCCAAGTGCGCGACCCTGCTCCAGGGTCGGGCCCAGATCCTCGGTCGAGCAGTTGTCCACCACAACCACCTCGACACTGCCGCGCGGCATGGTCTGGCCGGCAAGGCCGCGGAAGCAGTCCAGCAGCATTGCGGCGCGATTGTGCACCGAGATCACCACGGAAACCCGCGGCCCCGCCTCGAAAGCTTTCGCCTCGCCCGCCGACATATCAGCCGCCATCGGGCCAGGTTGCTCGCCGCTGTCTTGTGACTGTGCCAAGGGGTGACCGAACATTAGCCCAGGAAATCGGCCGTTGGCCGCGCGGCGTATGCAACGCCGAACGCCCCGCCCTTGAAGCCGCGCCGAATGATCGTGCCAAGCAGTGGACGGCGGTAGTGGCCGGCGCACCACATATCGGGCTCGGGGCCTTCCACGAGCACGCTGGGCGAGCGGATTTCGCCCGCCGTCCAGCCGACATCATCGCGCGTCAGCAGTGGCATCGGGTCCTGCATGAAGTCGCCCTCACGATTGCGCCGCCACACCGCATCATGCAGCGCCGGCTGCTGCCATTCGGGGTCGGCGCCCGAGGGGATGGCGGCGGCGTGATAGACCACGTGGACCCTGGAGTCGATGGCAAAGGCCACCGGCGTGGGATAGCCGACAAAGCCAATGGCAGTTGGGTAGCCGGGCCCCTGATCCAGCACCGGCGGCTTAGACGGCGCACCGCTGCGCCGCACGCAGGGATCGTTCAACAGCGCCTGGTGGCGCAGGTCGCCGGCCCTGAAGACCGGATTCTCCCGCGGGAACGACGATCCACCGTGCGACGCGATGCCCAGCGGCTGCGCCTCGGCCGCGCTATCGCCGAGCAATTGCGTCAACCCAATACCGCCGATCCCCGCCGCTGCGGTCAGTCCCGCCCAGCGCAGTACGCGGCGGCGCCCATGTCGCGCGCGGCGCCGACCCATGCCGTAATCTCCCGCTAAAAAAATAGGCGTTGCAGTCGCATGATCGTCGCACAACGGTTGTAGCGCACACAAGCGCCGGCTGGCGCCCACGGTGCGCTCACGCATTTGTGCGCGCGTGGATGTGCGCGAGCATGTCGCAAATGCGATGGACGTCATCCAGCTCCAAGTCGGCATAAATCGGCAGCGCGAGCACCCGCGCCGCGGCGTCGCGCGACACCGCGAGTGGATCGGCCGCGCGCACATCGCGGAACGCCGCCATCTCGCTCGCCGCGGGATAGAAGTATTTTCTCGTCATGACGTTCATGCGGCCGAGTGCTGCGTGCAGCCCGTCGCGATCGATCCCGGCCCGCGCGGGATCGATCAGCACCGGGGCGAAGGCATGGTTGACGACCACCCCCGCCGCCGGGCCGGCCAGGCAGTCGATGCCCGGCAGGTCGGCCAGCCGGGCGCGATAGGCCGCCGCGATCGCTTTGCCGCGCGCCCGGATGCCCGGCATGCGGTCGAGCATCAACAGCCCGATCAGCGCCTGCACCTCGGTCATCTTCGCGTTGGTGCCGGCCTCGGGCACATCGCCATCGGGCTGCAGGCCGTGATTGGCCAGCCGTTCCAGCGCCGCGCGC
>Ga0105048_10018032_pt1 | contig 10871 bp, 10 predicted proteins | sample MAT05_FD_78382 | JGI IMG/M metagenome (GOLD analysis project Ga0105048, IMG submission 78382) | Freshwater microbial communities from Lake Fryxell liftoff mats and glacier meltwater in Antarctica - MAT-05 | ecosystem: Environmental > Aquatic > Freshwater > Ice > Liftoff microbial mat | place...
ACCACCGGGTCGCACCGGGCGTCTCGCTCCGAGGCGCACCGATCCGGGAGCCGGCCCCCGGATCCCGACCCCACGACCCCCAAGGAGACCCACTCGTGGCCACCCAGGAGACCACGGACCGTCGCAGGACCTTCGCCGATCTGTTCGGGGCCATCTCGGCCAACATGCAGCGGGTGATCCAGGGGAAGGCCGAGGTCATCGACCTCGTGCTGCTGTGCCTGGTCTCCGAAGGGCACCTCCTGCTCGAGGACGTCCCGGGAGTGGGCAAGACGAGCCTGGCCAAGGCGCTGTCGCGCTCGGTCGATTGCAAGTTCGGGCGGGTGCAGTTCACCCCCGACCTGCTGCCCTCCGACGTCGTCGGCGTGACGGTGTGGAACCGATCCAACGGCAACTTCGACTTCCGGCCGGGCCCGATCTTCGCCGGCATCGTCCTCGGCGACGAGATCAACCGGGCGTCGCCCAAGACGCAGTCGGCGATGCTCGAGGCCATGGCCGAGGGTCAGGTCACGGTGGACAACGTGACCTACCCCCTCGGCCCGCCGTTCATGGTCATCGCCACACAGAACCCGATCGAGCACGAGGGCACCTATCCCCTCCCCGAGAGCCAGCTCGACCGCTTCCTCATGCGGGTCTCGATGGGGTACCCCGATCGTGACGCCGAGCTCGAGGTGCTCGACGCCCACGGGGACCACAACTCGCTCGAGGACATCGTTCCGGTCGCGACCTCCGCCGACATCCAGGGCATGATCGCCGCGGTGCGCACCGTCCACGTGGCACCGAGCCTCAAGGCGTACCTGGTCGACATCGCCGACGCCACCCGCCGTCATCCGCACCTGGCTCTCGGCATGTCGCCCCGGGCCACGCTCAGCCTCCAGCGCGTGGCGCGGGGCCGGGCCGCGGCGTTCGGCCGCACCTACGTCGTGCCCGACGACATCAAGGCTCTCGCCGAGATCGTCCTGGCCCACCGCCTCATGGTCACCCCGGAGGCGCAGCTGCAGGGCACGACCTCGGCCGACGCCCTCCGCGACGTCCTCCAGAGCGTTCCCGTCCCCTCGGCCAACACGTGACCCGCCGTCCCCCGTGCTGACGCGACAGGGGTGGTTGCTGAGCGGCCTGGCCCTCGCGCTGCTGATCGTCGGCCGCTTCCTGGGCTCGCTCGAGCTCATGCTCCTCGGTGCCACCATCGGGGCGCTGGTCCTGATCACGGTCGCCTTCATCGCCCTCGCCCGCCTGCGCATCTCGGTCGATCGCGAGCTCCACCCGCCCCGGGTGCACGCCGGTTCGCCGAGCCGGGTCGACCTCCGGGTCGAGAACCAGGGCAACCGGCGCTCCCCGGTCCTCGGCCTGCGCGACGCGGTGTCGGGCACGCGTGGCGCCAACCTGCTGGTGGGTCCGCTCGACCCCGGCGGTGTCGTGCGCGCCGCCTACCGCCTGCCGACCGACAAGCGGGGCATCCTCGAGATCGGCCCGCTCACCGTCACCATGGCCGACCCGTTCGGTCTGACCGAGGTCTCGATGGACGCGTCGGGCGTGTCCGAGCTGACCGTGTACCCCCACGTCGACGACATCGTGCCAATACCGCAGACCACCGGCAACGATCCCATGTCGGGCGCCGAGCACCCCAACGCCCTCGGCCGCTCCGGCGAGGACTTCTACGCCCTCCGTCCCTACGTGGTGGGCGATGACCTCCGTCGGGTCCACTGGGCGTCGACCGCTCGCCACGACGAGCTCATGGTCCGCCAGGACGAGCTGCCGTGGCAGGGCCGTCTGAGTGTCCTCGTCGACGTGCGGGCCGCCACCAACACCGACGCGTCGCTCGAGCTGGTCATCTCGGCCGCAGCCAGCGTCGTCACTGCGAGCGCCAAGCGCCAGGACCTCGTCCGACTCATCACCACCGACGGCGGCGATTCCGGCTTCGCCGCCGGGCACACCCACATCGAGTCGATCATGGAGCACCTCGCCAGCCTCGAGGCCTCCCACGACGCCGCCTTCCGCCGCGTCCTCGACCGCGCCGCGCGCTCCTCCACCGGCGGCGCCCTCGTGGCCATCGTGGCCCAGATCCCCGAGGTCGAGCTCGAGAGCCTCGCCAAGCTGCGCAACCGCTTCGGGTCGGTCACCGTCGTGCGCTTCACCCCCTCGTCCTGGGACGCCCGCTCCACTGCGGCCCCGCCCGCGGCCACCCGCCGCGTCCTGCCCATCACCGGCGAGCGCCCGTTCGCCGAGACGTGGAACCACGCCATGCGGCCGACCCGTGCCAGCCGCGTGCCGAATCGGGGCCCGGTCCGACCCGCCGCGCCCGACGAACCCGACGAGGATCGTTGGAGCGCCCATGCCAGGATCAGGCCATGAGCGACTCGGGCACCGCACATGCCCCCCGCTTCCTCGTCCCTGCCGAGGTCGCGCTCTTCGCCGTCAGCGTCGCGACGATCTACGGGTTCTCGCGCCTGTTCGCCGATGGCGGCTTCTTCGTGCCGATGCTGGTCGTCGCCGTGTTCACCCACGGCATCACGCTCCTGACCCGGCGCCGGGGCCTCAGCGTGCCGGTGTCGGCGCTGATCGCCGTCCCCCTGCTGCTCGTCCTGCTCTCGTGGCTCTTCTTCTTCGGCACCACCATCATCGGCGTTCCCACCGGTTCGACCCTCGACGCGGTGCGCGCCGCCATCGACGACTCGTGGTCGACCTTCCAGAACGTGTTGGCTCCAGCTCCGGCCCTTCCCGGGTTCGTCCTGGCCTCGTGTGCGGCGCTGTTCTTCGCCATCTTCTTGGCCGACTGGGCGGCCTTTCGCCTGTGGTCGGCCTTCGAGGCCATCGTGCCCGCCAGCACGCTCTTCATCTTCTGCTCGCTGCTGGGTTCGGCGGTCCACCAGATCGACGCGACCATCGTCTTCGTCGCCGCCGTGCTCGGCTTCCTCCTGCTGCACCGCATCGCCCGCCAGGAAACCAGCTCGAGCTGGCTCACCGCCGACATCGAGCGCGGAAGTCGGGCGGCGTTGCGCACGGGCGCGGTGCTCACGGTCGCCGCACTCGCCACGGGCGTGGTGCTCGGCCCCCGGCTCCCCGGTGCCGACTCGCCGGCGCTGATCTCCTGGCGCGAGTCCGATGCGGGACCCGGATCCCGCGTCACGATCAGCCCGCTGGTCGACATCCGCGACCGCCTCGTCAACCAGTCGAACACCGAGGTCTTCACCGTTCAGAGCGATGTGCGCTCCTACTGGCGCTTGACCAGCCTCGACACCTTCGAGGGCGACATCTGGCGGTCGGGCGGCAAGTACGCCGAGGTCGACGGCGAGCTCGACTCGTTCGTGCCCGAGAACGTCCCCACCGCCGACTTCGACCAGGACTACCGGATCACCAACCTGGCCGCGCTCTGGCTGCCCGCCGCGTTCGAACCCCGCAACATCAACTCTCCCGACGCCGTCGTGCGGTATCAGGCCGACTCGTCCACGTTGATCGTCGACACCACCGTCGACAGCTCCGACGGCTTGCAGTACGAGATCCGGTCGACCCAGCCCGCGTTCACCGCCGAGCAGCTGCAGGGCGCGTCATCGGCCGTGCCACCGGAGATCCGGGACCGCTACCTCGCGCTCCCGCCCGACTTCAGCCCGACCGCGTCGGCACTGGCCCGCGACGTCACGTCGGCGGCCACGACGCCCTACGACAAGGCTCGGGCGCTGCAGGACCACTTCCAGCTCACCGGCGGGTACGAGTACAACCTCGAGCTGGTCGAGGCCGGCCACGGCGAATCCGCCATCGATCAGTTCCTCGCGGAGAAGATCGGGTACTGCGAGCAGTTCGCCGGCACCTACGCCGCCATGGCCCGCTCGATGGGGTTGCCCGCCCGGGTGGCGGTCGGCTTCACCCCCGGCGAGCAGGACGCGGCCGACCCGACGCTGTACCGGGTCAGCGGCAAGCACGCCCACGCCTGGCCCGAGGTCTACCTGGGCGAGTACGGGTGGGTGTCGTTCGAGCCCACGCCGACCCGTGGCGCGCCGAACGCCCTGCCGTGGACGGGTGTCCCCGAGAACCAGAACGCGACCCCGGCGCCGACGCCGAGCACCAGCACCGTGACCGTCCCGGGGTCCAGCCTCACCAACCCCACCGTGCCCCCCGAGGGCGATCCGTTCGCCTCCACCACCGTCCCGAACCTCGAGGTCGACGTCGCCACCGGTGCATCGACCACCTCGACCTTCGACGCCCCCGCGGTGCGCGCCGCGACCGGCGCCGGCGTCGTGCTCGTGCTCCTCGCGGCGTACGCGGCCACCATGGTCTGGCTCGCCGGCCACCGCCACCGCCGTCGGCGTGAGCAGGCCACGACCGATCGCGCCAAGGTCCAGGTTGCGTGGCAGGAGAGCGTCGAGGCCCTCGAGCTGATCGGGACCAGGGCGCAGCCGAGCGAGACCCACGAGGAGTTCGCCCTGCGGGCCCAGGGCGACGTGGCCGGCACCGGCTCCGCCCTTCTCGACCTCGCCCACGACGTCGACGCGGCGGCCTACGCGCCCGCGCTCGAGGCCGAGGGCCTCGCTTCGCGCGCCGAAGCGTCCTCCGGCGCCGTGATCGCCGCCGCCCGCGCCCAGGTGACCACCACCCAGCGGTGGCGTCAGCTGCTCGACCCCCGCCCCCACCTGCCCCACCTCGGACGCTCGAACCGCCAGCGGGCGTGGTCACGGCGCTCGTGAACCGCGTCGCCGGTCACGCGTCGAGATCCACCGACGGACGACGCGAGCGCGACGGGTCTGGTGCGCAACGGGGTGCACCGACGGCGCCAGCTCGCCGTTCCCGACCGCCCGGTTGCCGCTCGCGACCGGAGGACCCGTCGCACACCTGAGCGTTGGCCGCGCCCATGGGCAGACCGACACTCGAACCAGGCGCTACGGCTCGTCCTTGCGGAAGCGCTCCCGGACGTTCTGGCCCTTGTTGCCGAAGTAGTCGCGCAACCCGGCGGCCCGCATCGACTGGGCGAGTTGGTCCATGCCGGCCTTGCCCATCCGTCGGGCGTTGGCCTCGATCGACAGGGCGGCACCGAACATGATCACGACGCCGAACGCCGCCAGCCACACCGAGATGTGCAGGGTGCCCACCATGACGACCACGCCGCCGACGAAGGCGAAGATGCCCCGCTTGAGGTAGCGGTATGCATCGCTGTAGACGGTGGTATCCGCGATGCCATGCGCCAGCGTGGGGTCAGACTCGTAGAGCTGCTGCTCGATCTCGCTGAGGATTCGTTGTTCGTCCTCGGAAAGCGGCACCGCAATTCCCCTTCTGGACCCCTGGGCCGACCGGAACCCTGGCGGTCAGTCTCGCACAGCATTTCGTCGCCAACAACGCGTGCGAACAAAAAACGGGGCGGGGTTGGCGTCGCAGGGCGTTCCTACCCGCTCAGCGATCCTGTGCCCGATCGTGGGGGCCCCACTGCTGGTTGCCCTTGGTCTTGAGCCGGAGGCCGTCGACCCCGGCAATGACGGCGGGGCCGATGGCGGCGGCGCCGAACCGCTCGCGGATCTCGTCGACGGCCCGGTTGGCCTCGGTCCAGTCCGGTGCGTCGACGTCATCGAGGCTGAGCTGACGCACCGGATCGGCCGTGAGACCGCTCACGCTGACCCCGAGGAGACGCACGCCGGTGCCGGGATCGACGCCACCGAGGAGCTGGCGGGCCTCTCGGAGGATGACCTGGTGCGAATCGGTGGCCTCGGCGAGGGTCGCCGACCGCGTGATGGTGCGGAAGTCCCCGAACCGGACCTTGAGGCTGACGGTCCTCGCCGCGAGCCCGGCGCGGCGCAGCCGCGACCCGATGGCGTCGGCGAAGCGGACGAGCTCGCGCTCGAGCTCGGTGCGCTCGCGCCGGTCCTCGACGAAGGTCTCCTCGTGACCGATGGACTTCGCCTGGCGGTCGGGCTCGACGCGGCGCGCGTCGATCCCGTTGGCCAGCTGGTGGAGGTGGTTCCCGGCTGCGGCACCGAGCGCGCCGACCACGAGGGTGAGCGGCATGCGGGCCAGGTCGCCGACCGTCGCCACGCCCAGCCGCTCGAGCTTGGCCAGCGTGACCGGGCCCACTCCCCAGAGCGCCTCCACCGGGAGCGGGTGGAGGAAGCCGAGCAGGTCCGCTTCGGTCACGACCCGGACCCCCAGGCCGGGCCGAGGCCCCGCGGCGGCCGCCTTCGGCTTGGCGGCCTCCGATGCCAGCTTGGCCACGAACTTGGTGGGCGCGACGCCGACCGAGCAGGTGAGGCCGCGCTCGTCGTGCACCCGGCGGCGGATGGCGGCCGCGATCTCCGGGGCGGGTCCGTGAAGGCGACGCGAACCCCCCACGTCGAGGAACGCCTCGTCGAGCGACAGCGGTTCGACCAGCGGGGTGAAGGAGCCGAAGATATCCATGATCGCCCGGCTCTCGGTGACGTAGCGGTCGTAGCGGCCGTTGAGGAAGACCGCCTGCGGGCACAGGCGCTTGGCCCGCACCGACGGCATCGCCGAGTGGATGCCGAAGGCGCGGGCCTCGTAGGAGGCCGCCGCCACCACACCCCGAGCCGAGGAGCCGCCGACGATCACCGGCCGTCCGCGCAGCTCGGGTTGATCGAGCAGCTCGACGGACACGAAGAACGCATCCATGTCGACGTGCAGGATGCTCGGATCGGCCACCGTCCCCAGCGTACGGCGTCGGTTCACCCGAGAACCGGGGACACCTGCATCAGATCGGGCCCAGGCGACGGGTACCCCCTGGAGCTATCGGTTCCGGGTGACGACGAGGCTCGCGAGCTCGCTGCCCTCGACCAGGTACGCGTAGGAGCGACAGCCCGGCCACCGCTCGGCCAACCACTCGACCAGCGGTTCGACCACCCACGGGTGGTTGCCGGTGAGGTGCACGATGCAGTCGTCGGGCGCGACGTAGGTGGCGTCCACCACGATGCCGTCGGGGTCGTCGAGGAGGATCTCGCCGCGGTACGAGACCGCACGGTAGGCCTCGACGCGCAGTGTCCAACCGAGCCCGGGGGCCGACGCGGCGATCTCGTAGATCGGTCCCTCCCACTCGGTGACGACGAGGCCGGTCTCCTCGGCGACCTCGCGACCGAGGCCCTCGATGAGGGTCTCGCCCTCGTCGATCACCCCGCCGGGCGGGCTCCAGTCGTGGCGGCCGTTGCGGCGGCGGTTCTTGACGAGGAGCACGCCCTCGGGGCCCTCGATCACGGCGCCGGCCACGGTCCACTCGTGCATGCGATCAGTCTTGCAGGTAGGGCGGTTGTCCCCCGCCGGCGTCGGATCGGCCGCCCGGTGATGATCCCGAGCGTGCCCTCGCTGCCCACGAAGAGCTGTCACTCGACCACGAACGCACCGCGCTGCAGGCCGCTGCCGCTCGTGGCGTGCAGGGTGCAGAAGTAGCGGTAGGTGCCGGGCGCCGTCGGCACCGTCATGGTGCCCGAGTCGGTCGGCGAGAGGCTCACCGCGACGAGGGCACCGTCCTCGTTCGGGGTGGCGTTGTGCACGTTGGCCCCCTCGTTGCGGAACGTCACCACCGCACCCGGATCCACCCGGATGACCCGGGGCGTGTACACGTTGTCAGCCATGACGACCGTGACCTCTTCCTGCTGACGGAGGTCGGTGATCGCACCGAGGTCGGTGGGCGGACCGTCCGCGATCCCCGACGGCGGCGTCGACGAGCAGGCCAGCACGAACGACATCGACGCGCCGACGAGGAGGCAGACGAGCTGGCGGTTGGTGGGTCCCATCGGGCGGGAAGGTACACCCCGGCCCGCGATTCGCAGAGCCGGCGGGCGCGCCCGGCGCGGGTCAGCGGCTGACCTGAGGACCCGGCTCGTCGCTTGCGCCCCGCTCCATCACGATGGCCCCGCCGAGCTCGACGTCCCGGATGGTCACCTGGGGTCCGGGGTTCCCGTCGGGTCCCCGCTCCATCACCACGGGGGGGATGAGCGCCACGTCGGGTTGCTCCGCGGCGGGCGGTCCGATCACCGTGACCGGCTCGGTGCCCGACGGGTCGCCCGCGCCGCTGAGCAGCACCAGGCTCCCGATCGCCGTGGCGGCGACGAGCACGCCGGCCGCCGGTATGAGCAGGCGGCGGCGGAGCCACCGGTGGCGCCGATCGACGGCGCCGTCGGGGTCGGCCATCAGGTCGACGAGGCGGCTCTCGACGTCGGTCGACGCGAGCTCGAGCGCCCGGCTGAGCACGGAGATGTCGGCGTCGCGCAGCGGCAGCGGCGTGCCGGGGGTGGCGTGGCGCATGGTGTAGAGGAGCGACAGGTAGGTGGCCAGCACCTCGTCGGCGGTCGGAGCCCCGAGCGTGGTCTCGTGGGGGCCGGCCCGCAGGCGCCGCTCGTCGAGATCGATCACGAGGCGCGACCGCTCCGGACCGAGGACGCCGGGGTCGACGCCGTACAGCTCGACGACCCGGCGCACCGTGTCGTCGTCGAGCGGGTGCGTCGCCCCCTCGAGCGCCAGCAGGTCGCGTGCGGAGAAGGTCCCGCCCGAGCGGGTCGCGAGCTCCTCGAGGGTCTGGTCGTTGGTTCGTCGGGCCTCGGCGAGCAGGTGGGCCAGCCGCCGGGCAGGGACGATCGTCTGCGTTCCGCCGTGCACGACCTCAGTATGCGCGCACCACGGAGCGCGACCGTGACGTCCGAACGACCCATTTTCGTCGACGCGGGGTGGTCGGCGAGCCGCTATCTCACGGTGCGTGGGCGTAGCACCACAGCTCGCGCGATCGTGCGCCACGTCCGCGGAGTCAGTTCGCGGTGGGCACCGGATCCTTCGAGCGTCGCAGCCGCCGGGCGATCGGGCGTCCGATGCGGTCGCGCACCCCCCACCACGTGACCAACCAGAGGGCTTCGACCACGATGCGGCTCGACATCTTGGAGGTCCCCCGCTGCCGCTCGCCGAACGTGATGGGCACCTCGACGATGCGGCCCTTGTTGCGGCTGACGTTGTAGGCCATCTCGATCTGGAAGCCGTAACCGTCCGCCTTGATCGCGGGCAGGTCGATCGCGGCCAGCGCGTCGGCGGCGTAGGCGCGGAACCCGGCCGTGGCGTCACGGACGTGCATGCCGAGGACCACCGAGGCGTAGATGTTGCCGGCCTGGGAGATGAACCGCCGCGAGAACTTCCACTCGGGAACCTCGCCGCCCGGAACGTACCGCGAGCCAATGGCGAGGTGGGCGCCATCCTCGACCGCGTGGACGAGCGCCGGGAGCATCGCCGGATCGTGCTGCAGGTCCGAATCCATCTCGATGAGGATGTCGTAGCCCTGCGCCAGGCCCTGGGCGAAACCCGCGCGGTAGGCCGATCCGAGTCCGGACTTCTCGGCCCGGCGCAGGATCTGCACGCCGTCGTTCTCGATGCCCCACTTCTCGGCGAGCTCCGCGGTGCCGTCCGGGCTGCCGTCGTCCACGACGAGCACATCGAGGCTCGACGATGCCGCGCGGATGCGGTCGAGCACCTCGACGATGTTCTCGGCTTCGTTGTACGTGGGCAGGACCACCAGCGGCTTCACGGGGCGCCACCATAGGCCCCCCTGTGTCGGGATCCCAGCCACCCACGGCGAGCCGCCACCAGCCGCACCCACCCCGGGCGACGGCGACCCGACGCGGCGGGCGGGGCCGCTCCGGGTGGGGTCGATCGCGCCACCGCTCGGTAGCATCGACGGGTGATGGATGCCGATCCCAGCCCACCCGACGAACCCCGCGCCCGGCCGGCCGCACCCGGATCGATCGCCGCGTCGTCGCCATCGGACGCCATCGCCGGCGACGCCGGGGAGACCGCACCGACGCTCCCCTCCCCGCTCGCCCGGTTCATCGGCTTCGCGGCCATCCTCGTGGCCGGGGCCGCCGGCGGCTTCATCGGCTACGCGGTCACCGACCTGCAGTGCACCGGCGAGTGCACGGTCAACACCGGCATCGGCGGGTTCGTGGGAGCGGTGATCGCCGCCGTGGGCGTCGGCATCGTCGTGCAGCTCGCCCTCAAGGCCATGCACGAGTGGCGCACGGTGCAGGCTCGAGGCGGGGCCGAGGCCGAACGGCAGCGCCAACGGGCCCGCGAGCGGCGCACGCCGCCCGAGACCCGCGGTCGACCCCGGGTCCGCTGAACCCGCCGAGCTCCACCGGCGCGGTCGATGCCCCCGGGGTCACCCCGCCCGGGCTGGTGGCTCGTCGCCTCAGGCGAAGCGCATGACGCGGTAGGCCTCGGCGAACGGCACCCCGCCGGCCGACCCGGCCGAGGCCGCCCGACGGCGCACGACATCGGCCGCGAGCTCGGCGTCGGGGCCGAGCTGGCTCTCGTGGCACAGCAGCGCGGCCACCTTGATGTCGATGGTCTCGGTGATCTCGATCCACGTATCGGGTTCGAGCGTGCCCGACAGGTACACCGATCCGACGTGGTGGGCCGGACCGGTCTCGGGGAAGTAGAGCGGGCTCCCGGCCGCGGGCGCGCACGAGTCCAGCAGGGCGAAGCCGATCTCGCGGTGATCGTGGTGGTTGACGTAGGACGTGCCGAAGAACACCGCGGTCGGGTCGGGGCCCATGACGACCTCGGGGCGGAACCGGCGGATGCGCTCGACCAACCGACCGCGCAGCTCGACCGAGTTCTCGATCTCGCCGTCGGGATACCCGAGCAACTCGTGCGACGCGAGCCCCATGACGGTCGCGGCGGCGTCGGCCTCCGTCGCCCGGCGCGCCGCGATGGCGTCGGGATCGGCCCCGGGATCAGGCGAGCCCTTCTCCCCTCGGGTCGCGATGAGCAGGTGGACCTCGCTCCCGGCCCGGGCCCACCGGGCGAGGGTGCCGGCGCAGGACACCTCGGGGTCATCGGGGTGGGCGTAGACCGCCAGCACCCGCTCGGGGACGGCGTGGAGGTCGGCAGCGCGCACCCCGGCGAAG